>WNEZ01003973.1_pt1 | contig 19734 bp, 17 predicted proteins | sample 5400521 | NCBI WGS metagenome assembly WNEZ01 (sample SAMN13153339, study PRJNA577476) | soil metagenome | isolation source: 120 cm saprolite under Douglas fir tree site 2 hole 1 replicate 1 | place: USA:California | collected 2015-04-18 | reverse complement strand
TTCGCCTCAACGCTGAAGGCCGCTTCGGCCACAACTTCCGGGGGGTGGCCAATATCGACTATCTCAGTTCGTTTGTCTTCCGGCTTGCCTTCGACGAGGTCTACAGCCAGGCTGTGAACTCGGAAGTAAAGTCCCAGGTGTTTCTGTCCAATACCACCCGCGGCTTTTCCTACAACGCGATTACGGAACGCTATCAGAACTTCGAGAGTACACAGACCGGTGACGTGATCACCATCCTGCACGCCCCCAGCCTTGACATTTCAAGCCCTGATCGTGCCCTTGGGCGTTCGCCTCTTTATTGGTCTTTTGATGCTGCCGCCGAAGGCCTTTCGCGCAGTGAGCCGTCGTTTCGAACTGCCAACCTTGTCGGCCGTTTCGACATGAATCCAACTGTTTCGCTACCGATCGTCTTTCACGATTGGTCCATTCGCCCCGAACTTTCCCTCCGCGATACTCTTTACACTCAGCAACTGGCGGTGAATGGCGCTAATGGCATCGCTAAGTATGATCCCATAAACCGCAAAGCGCTCGGAACCTCCGTCGAGTTGCGCCCACCCGCGCTCTCCCGCATCTACAACCGCGAATTTCGCGGACGCAAGTTCAAGCACGTGATCGAGCCTCGACTGGCTTACAACTTCGTCACCGGTGTGGACAACTTCGGCAGCATCCTGCGTTTTGATGAGCGCGACATTCTCAGCAATACCAACGAAGTGGAGTACGCAATCACCAACCGTCTCTATGCCAAGCGCACCACCGCCCCGGCAGAGGACTGCGGCGCGCAGGGTATGCCTTCGCTCACCATTGGCGGAGCGGCTCCACAAAGCACTGTGCCTTGGGAAAGAGTCGCGACGCCCGAGAATCAGCCCTGTCCATCAGGTCCGCAGGTGCGCGAGGTTGTGACTTGGGAACTGGCGCAGAAGTATTTTCTTGATCCGACCTTTGACGGGGCACTGGCTCCGAACCGGCGCAATGTCTTCACTACCACTGCCGACTTCACCGGACTTGCCTTCGTGACCGATGCGCGCCACCTCTCCCCCATTACGTCCCGGTTGCGCATTCAGACCAGCGCCCGGACCGATGCGGAATGGGATCTCGACTATGACTTCAAAAAGGGCCGCATCAACGGCAGCACTACGTTCGTGAACTATCACTTCGGCCAGTTTACCGTGGGCGGCGGCGATGCCTTCTTGTTGGTCCCGGGCGGACTCACGTCGACTACTCCCGCTCAGCAGGATTTCCATCAGTTTCGCGTCTTGCTCGGCTATGGCCATCCGAACAAGCGCGGATTCAGCGGCGCCAGCAGCTTCGGGTTCGATGCTGATGTCGGATTTCTGCAGTATTCCACCGTGCAGACTACATACAACTGGGATTGCTGTGGCATCAGTCTCGAATACCGCCGCTTCGCTTTAGGATCGGTACGCAACGAGAATCAGTTCCGCTTCGTATTTAGCCTGGCCAACATCGCCGCCTTCGGCAATCTCCGCCGCCAGGAAAGATTGTTCTAGAGTCGAATTGTGGGGACGGACTTCCTGGCCCGTTCATGTGCATGCGACAGTCGGCCTCAGTTGCCCGGCTGAGCAAAGCTTAGGCTGTGATTTTAGCGTAGAACCCAGCACCTTCTAGCGCGTTCGAATTATCCGAACAACAACCCAGAGGCAAGCATCCTTGTTCCGCCCACCGACCATCTCAGCCCCGTCGTATTATATTCCCATGCCACCTCTCCCTTCTGACCTCGCCTCCAAACGCGACGCCCTCGATGCCCGGCTCCGCACCCTCGGCCGCACGCTGATCGCTTACTCCGGCGGTGTGGACTCCGCTTTCCTCGCCTGGGCTGCTCATCAGACGCTGGGCGACGACATGCTCGCTGTTATCGCCGACTCACCCAGCCTCGCCCGTACTCATCTGAACGATGCGATCGCTTTCGCGAAGGAATACGAGATCCCGCTGGAAATCATCTCCACCGCCGAACTCGAGCGCCCGGAATACGCTCACAATGATGCCTCCCGCTGCTTCCACTGCAAGGACGAACTCTTCACCGTCATGGAAGACTGTTGCCGCACCCGCGGTTTCAACTCGATTGCTTACGGAGTGAACGTAGACGACCATGGCGACTTCCGTCCTGGCCAGCAAGCCGCTCGCCAGCACAACATCTCCGCGCCGCTGCTCGAGGCCGGCCTCACCAAGCAAGAGATCCGCGAACTCGCGCGCAATGCTGGCCTTCGCATCTGGGACAAGCCGGCCTCCGCGTGCCTTTCCTCACGTATCGAGTATGGACGCCCGGTCACACGCGAAGCGCTCAGCGTCGTCGAAGAGGGTGAAGACGCGCTCCGCGCCCTCGGCTTCCGCCAGTTGCGGGTTCGCCATCACGGCGAGATCGTCCGCATCGAAATCGCACAAAACGAACTCGCCCGAGCCCTGAATCCGGAGATGGCCGCCGAGTTCACGCGTATCTTCAAAGACCTCGGCTTCAAGTTCGTTACTCTTGATCTGGAAGGCTTTCGCTCCGGTTCAATGAACTCCCTGTTGCCTCTGGAACAGCTTCGCCGCGCTGTCTAGACCCACGCCGATCCACCACTGTGTGAGATAATCCATTTATTACCTTTTATTACCTTCCAAATGTTAAGGCGGTTTCTAGTGACCCTTTTGCGACGTTCTTTCCTTGTCCTCCTACTCATCTGCCTCGGCTGCGCTGCTCAGTCAGCTCCACCCGACACCGTGAAAGTAATCGAACGGCAGGTTCGCGGGTATTACAGCATCCCTGCCGGGGTTAAGATCCTCGTGGGATCGCTGAAACCGAGCGATTTCCCCAACTACGACGCCCTGACCATCACTTTCGACAATGGCGATAAGAAACAGGATTACGATTTCCTGCTTTCCAAGGACGGCAAGACTCTCATCCGCATGACCAAGCTGGACCTCACGAAGGACCCCTATGCAGAGGTGATGAAGAAAATCGACGTTAAAGGCCGTCCCACGCGCGGCAACAAAGATGCCAAAGTTATTGTCATCAACTACGACGATTTCCAGTGCCCTTTCTGCTCCCGCATGCACCAGACGCTCTTCCCCGAGATGCTGAAGGAATACGCCGATCGCGTACTCTTCATCTACAAAGATTTCCCGCTCGTCGAAATCCATCCCTGGGCCACGCACGCTGCCGTTGATGCCAACTGTCTTGCAGCCCAGAACAATGATGCCTATTGGGATTTTGCTGATTACATGCACGCCAACCAGAAAGAGGTGAACAGCGCGAAGGGGCGGGAGGCGCAGTTTGCCGAGATTGACAAGCAGGCACTCTTGCAAGGCCAGAAGCATAACGTCGAGGTGGCTAAGCTACAGTCCTGCATCAAGACCCAGAACGCTGACGCAGTGAAGGCTTCCATGCGGGAAGCCGAGGGACTCGGTGTGAGTGCTACCCCGACCTTGTACGTCAATGGCGAGAAAATTGACGGGGCACTTCCGATTGAAGATTTGCGCGCGGTTTTCGACCGTGCCTTGAAGCAGGCTGGAGTGCCAGCTCCCGACCATGCGAAAACGGCTTCTTCCGCTCCGCCAAGCGCGAATCCGCCAGCTAAGTGAGTTGGCGAGACGGCCGATCTAGGACAGCGATATTTTGGGGGATTGCTCGATTGAGACTGAATTCGCTGGTTGTTCGCGCGCTGCTGACTGGTGCTCTGCTGTTTGCGCTCGTTGCCTGCCAGTCCAAGCAGGGCAGCAGTGACGTCATGGCCTCGGTCGATGGCCGCAAGATCTACCGTTCTGACGTGGAGAAGTACTACCAGAACCAGACGACCGGCTCTGACGAGCACCCCACGGCGGAACAGGCCACCACGGTTAAACTGGGTATCCTCAAAGAGCTTATTGAAAATGAAATCCTCATGCACCGCGCCGAGAAACTCGGACTGCTGGCAACGGATGAGGAAGTCGACCGCAAGCTCACCGAGATCAAGTCGCCTTATTCGCAGGAACAGTTCGATCAGAAGCTGAAGGAAAAGAAAATCACTCTCGACGATTTCAAACGCGATCTCCGCCGCTCTCTCACCGTCGAAAAGGTCCTCAACAAAGAGATCACGTCGAAAATCAACGTCTCTGACCAAGACATTAGCGACTACTACAACGCGCACAAATCGGAATTTAACCTGATCGAACCCCAATACCATGTTGCACAGATATGGGTCACCACTCAGCCCAATCCGCAAGTCCACAATTTCCAGAACAGCAAAGCACAGAACGAGGCTGAAGCGCGCAAGAAAATCCAGATGCTGATGAACCGTCTCGATAGGGGTGACGACTTTGCCATCCTCGCCATGAACTTCTCCGAGGATACGGAGACTTCCAGCAATGGCGGAGACCTCGGATTTGCTCCCGAATCGTCATTGCGCAACACAGATCCTTTTACACGGGACGCGGTAATGAAGCTCAAGCCTGGCCAGTACAGCCCAATCATTACGGTGGCTAATCCCTCCTCCAAACAGGTCTTCGGCTTTCGAATCGTGAGACTCATCGCCAAAGAACCCGCCGGTCAGCGAGAATTGAGCGATCCGCGTGTGCAGCAGGGAATTCGCCAGCAACTCCGCGAACGCCGTGAACAACTTCTCAAGTCTGCTTACTATGAGGACCTGCGGGACCAAGCCAAAGTCCAGAATTATTTTGCCGGGGACATCCTGAGGACTAACGGTAACGCAAAATAGCAGTGGTCACGTAGGAACGGGCGCCCTCGCGAGACAAACTCATTCCACAATCGCCAGCACGTCTCCGGCATTCACGTTCACGCCAACCGTTACCAGCACTTTCTGCACTATGCCTTTCTTGGGCGACTTGATTTCGTTCTGCATCTTCATGGCTTCGACAACGATGACGCCCTGTCCCTCATTGACCTCACTGTTTGCCGGCGCGAGCACGCGAACAACTTTACCAGGCATAGGCGCAATCAGCTTTCTTGGCCCTTTGGCGTATCCGGCGCCATCCTTACGACTTTTCAATGATCGCGGATCCCGCAGCCCCGCCGCATAGCGCACGCTGCCGACGCATAGGAGCATGTCGGTGGCCGTACGCTCACGCTTGACCTCGTAAGCCTTGCCCTCAATCAGCAAAGAAAGCACGTCCGGGCGAGTCAGCACCGCATCGATCTGTACCTCACGACCATCGATTCGGCAGTGCCAGCCCTCATCCGCCCGCGTCAATTCTAGGCGGTAGCTCTTACCATCAATGGTGACGTCATAAAACATTAGCCACCACTTCTCGGTTCTCGGTTGTTAGTCGGATTGTCCCTCAACTGCGGCGCATGTGAAACCGAAGCCAGAAGCTGAAGGCTGAAGCCCGAAGCGACTTCATCTCAGCCCTTCCAGCCTTCCGGCGCGCTTCCAATTCGAAGCTTTTTCCGCCGCTGCCCGCGCGCTATTCGCAGATGCCCCGTTGTTCGGCACAGCCGTTACCGGATCCAGCATGGCGAACAATGCCGCAGCGATGGCGGCCACTTCCGCGCCGTCACGGTCGCTCAGATCAAGCTTCACTTCGCGCGACAACAGCCGATCCAGATATCCTGTGTCCAACTTGCCCGCCTGAAAATCGGGATCGCGTAGAATCCGCCGGAATAAAGAAACATTTGTCTTTATCAAAGCACGGATCAGCCGTGCAATCGTCTGCGGACGATCCGTCCCATAGCCGATCAATTTAGCGAGGAGCGGGTCGTAGTCAATCGGCACGGTCCAGCCTTCGTATATGCCGCTGTCGTGGCGAATTCCGGGGCCCGAGGGTGCCAGAAGCAACGTGATCCTCCCCGGGCTCGGGAAATAATTGTTATCTGGATCCTCCGCATAGATGCGGCATTCGATCGCATGCCCCCGGAAGCCCACATCTTCCTGTGTAAATGGCAGCTTCTCTCCCGCCGCAATGTGAATCTGTAGGTGAACCAGATCTAGCCCGGTGATCAACTCGGTTACCGGGTGCTCCACTTGTAGACGCGTATTCATCTCGAGAAAGTAGAAGTTCTTATCCTGATCCACCAGGAATTCGACCGTGCCCGCGTTGGTGTAGCCTGCCGTCCTCGCCACCCGCACGGCGACTTCGCCCATGCGCCGGCGCATATCCCGATCAACCACCGGCGATGGCGATTCCTCCAGCACCTTCTGGTGCCGCCGCTGGATGGAACACTCGCGTTCACCCAAGTAAAGCGTATTCCCGTGCTCGTCGGCTACCACCTGAACCTCGATATGCCGTGGGTTGACGATCGCCTTCTCGATGTAGACCTCGCCGTCGCCGAACGAGCGCTGTGCTTCGCTCTGGGCCGTTTCCAACACTGATTTCAGTTCCCCTGGAGTATTCACCAGTCGCATGCCTTTGCCGCCGCCGCCGGCTGCCGCCTTGAGCATCAGCGGATAACCGACCTCCGCTGCAAGTCGCTCCGCTTCCTCGAACGACGCTAAACCGCGCGAGGTGCCTGGGACGAGCGGCACGCCCGCCTTCTCCATCGCCTGCCGCGCGCAAGTCTTCAACCCCATCATTCCCATCGACGCTGGCGTGGGGCCAATAAACTTCACGCCTGCGTCAGCGCAAGCCTGCGCGAAGGCCGCGTTTTCGGAAAGAAAACCGTAGCCGGGGTGGATGGCGTCCGCGCCCGCGCGCTTGGCTACATCAAGAATCTTTTCGATTTTCAGGTAGGATTCAGGGGCGGGTGCTGGCCCGATGTGGTAAGCCTCATCCGCCTTGCGCACATGCAACGCCGCCCGGTCCACGTCCGAGTACACCGCCACCGACGTGATTCCGAGCTCCCCGCATGCGCGGATCACCCGTACCGCGATCTCTCCACGGTTGGCGATGAGGATCTTTTTGAACACTTAACTGATGCGGAGGGGCGTCCTCGCCCCTTCCATCCCGAGCCCAGGTTAGGCTTTCTTGGCGGATACCTGCCCATTTCCACCTTGCTCGTCGATGGTCGCCGCCCAGCTAATTGTACTGAAGCAGTCGCCGAAAGCTCACGACGCCAGTTGCTACCCTGAAACCCGGCCGCTCTTCTTTCTATTTTCTAATTTCCGAAATCAGGTACACCGCCACAATCAGCAATTCCGGCTCAATCGGATGCCGGTACCGCGCATGCGGGAAAACAAAGTAATAAATCGTCGGATAGGCCAGCACGAGCCACAAGAACAGCCAAGCCCCTCGTCTTTTCTTTCGCACAGCCCGCCCCAACCCCCAAAGCGCAAGCAACGACGATACCAAGAAAAGGGAGTTCCTGAAATCGAACAGTCCCAGACGGCTCGTTGCTTTCGGCACGCCGGCCCAGTAGTAAACAAATCGCTTAAAGCTGATTACCGCAAACTTTCCTGGATGATTCCTAACCCAATCGAATGCCTGCAGCTTACAATTCTTTGCGTACGCCAGCTCTCCAGAATGGCGAAACTTCTCAAACTCGAGCGCGTTCAGGTTGGGCTGTAGATATGCCATCAATATTCCATCCGCGTATGGTCCGTTTCCAAGCCGCAATTGCACTCCAAAGTCGTCACGGATAAATACAAACTGGCCGAAGGTCCGATAGTTACGCACTAGCCACGGAGTCAAACAGGCAGAGAAGATGACGGAAGCCAGCACAACTCCGCCAAGCGATCGTAGCCCTCGCTTGTGCCGCCGGTACCACACCCACAATCCGGAAAACGGCAGGAATGAAAGCATCGATGGATTCGACAGCGCAACCACTCCCCACAGCGCGCCGTAGATTGCCCAGCCCTTCCATCCAGGCCAGTCCTCCATTTGCAGGCAGACAAGGAAGATCAAGCTTAGTAAGAGCGGCGCGAGCGTCGTATCCCAAACCCAGTGGATGGACCAGTACATTGCATAAGGCAGCAGCGCCCAGATCCACGCCGACCACACGGCCACCTTAGCTCCGAAACTTTTCTGCGCGATCAGGAAAATAGGAATGCAGGTCAATGCCGTGAAGACGCTATTGATGACCAGCAACGCCCACGCGGAGGAGTCCGAATAGGTTCCGAAAAGCTTGAACACTCCACCAATCAAATACGGGTATACCGGCGGCTCCCACGCTGTCGGGCCCGTCGAATCGCCGTATGGGTTACTGAATCCTTGCCCCGACGCGATGGATCGCGCCACTCGTCCCATCTCCCATCCGAAACCGAAATGGTCTTCGCCCTCTCGAAAACGGTAAGTGTGCAGCAGACCAATGGCGGCGACCTGCAGAACCAAAGACACCAGCACCATCCAGCGAAGAGAATGGCGCGTGTTAGGAGTACTAACGCTGCTTGTGGGATTGTTGCTGGTTGAGCTCAATTCGGCGGCTAGCGGAAGGGCGCTACTGGGAAGGGTGGGGTTTCATTCCCGTTTAGCGGTTGAGATAGCCGGCTTCGGCGCACGAATCGCAGCCGAAGAAGCGTCCAGATCGCCATCCAGCCGTCCGAATGGTGGATTTTCTTTCCTTCTCCGGCGCTGCGCGGGTTATACGAGATAGGTACTTCCTGGATTTTTTCTCCTAGCCGGCAGAGCTTCGCAGTCACTTCCGGGCAGAATTCGAACCGATGGCACTCAAGGCTTAGACTCGAGAGCAAGGAGCGCCGGAATACCTTGTAACATGTAGCTTCATCGTGGATGCCGGCTCCGTACAGCAGATTTGCCAGATGGGTCAGGAACTTCGCTCCCAGGAAGAACCGCAGCCCGCGTTCAGGCCGGTCCGGCCGCACTCCATATACGACGTTCGCTGTTCCTTCTTTGAGAGGCCGCAGCAGAGCCGGATAATCCTGCGGATCATATTCGAGATCCGAGTCCTGGATCAAGACGTATTCTCCGCGCGCGTACTGAAGCGCCGTTCGGATTGCCGCGCCCTTCCCATAGTTCCTCTCATGACAGAGGATAGTGATTCCTTCGATGCGAGAAAGAGCCCGCAATCTTTCCCGCGTGCCGTCCGTCGAGCCGTCGTCTACGATGATGATTTCTTTTCTTACCGAAGAAGCCTGAATCGCCTGCAGGAGCTCGTCCAGGTGTGCGACCTCGTTATAGATCGGCACGATCACTGACACATAGCCCTTCCATGCCGTTTCTGCCACGGCACTCTCCGCGATCTCTGGAGCTAAGGGCCACGCACTCATCGAGCCGTTAGGTAATGATTGGGAAAATTTGGGTGATACTTGCGGATAGCATAACATGTGCGAGTTATTTCGTTCACAGCACAACCAGATCCTGCCTCTCGAGTCGGCGTGACTGAAAACTCGCCGCAAACAAACCCCGTGCGCGAACTCCGCCCTAGTTTTTCCAGAGATTGGCTGTTCCTTTCGGCGTTACTGATCATCGGGGCTGTACTGCGGTTTCTGTTCCTGACCAGTAAATCATTCTGGTTTGACGAGGGGGTCAGTGTCCAAATCGCTCGCCTCGATTGGTACAACTTCGCCCGCATCCTCTGGCGGCGCGAAGGCAACATGTCGCTCTATTACTTGCTCCTGCGCGCCTGGCTGCCATTCGGGCACAGCGAGTTTTTCATCCGTAGCCTCTCAATTTTGTTCTCCCTTGCAACCATACCTGTTCTGTACTGGTTCGGCCGCTGGCTCTTCGACCGGCGCGTTGGACTGATTGCCGCCACAATTTTGACGTTTAACGCCTATCACGTCCGCTACGCCCAGGAAGCCCGCAGCTATTCCCTTTTCATATTCCTGAGCACGCTTTCGAGCGCGTTCTTTATTGACTTCTTGCTGCAACCCTCGCATCGAAATCGGATCGGGCACATCGTCGCCAGCAGCCTATCCGTGTACGCTCACCTATATGCTGTCCTGCTGATCGTCACGCAATGGCTCTCGTTACGTTTTGCAGATTGCAAGGATCTCGATAAAGAGAAAATTCTATCGCTCATGAACAAGAACTGGCGCTGGATCGCCATTCTGGTTCTTCCAGCCCTGCTGTTCGTTGCTACAACAGGCGCGGGCCCAATTAGTTGGATTAAGCGTCCTGGGTTCAAGGAATTATACGAGTATTACGAACACATGACCGGCAATGGCGGACTGCTTCTGCTGCTCGCCTACCTCGTTACCTGCGGTGCTGCGCTGGTCCCGATAGCCGGTCGATTGTTCAGACACGGCCTTTCTTGGGGCACTTGGCGTTATAAGTTCCTGCTGTTCTGGCTGATTTTCCCCGTAGTCTTTACGGTTGTGATCTCGATTGCCCGGCCTACGTTCCTGGCGCGCTACCTAGTTTTTTGCCTGCCGGCCCTCATTCTGTTAGCCGCCGTCGGGCTTGCCCGCCTTTCGAAAAACTGGCTACTCGCCCCAGCTCTGCTGTTATTTGTGGCGTTGTCAATGAAAGGAACATTCTCGTACTACGATCACGATTTCGACCTTCAGCGCGACGACTGGCGTGCCGCCTCTTACTACATCCTCGACCACGCCCGTCCAGGCGACGTCATCATCTTCCACATTGCAATGGGCCGCATGCCATACGAGTTTTACAAGTCCGTGTATCCCGGCGCCTCACTCAGCCCGACGGTCATTTATCCAATGCACAGCAGCCGCTTTCATTATCGCGATTTCATGGGAAAGCCGGCCGCTGAATTTTTGCGGACCGTGCCCTCCGAATATGGCCGCGTCTGGATCGTGCTGAAAAATAACGAGACTCGGAACGAGGGTCCTGATCCCACCACTGCGCTGATCGATAGCCTGTTCGGCCAGTCCTATCCTCACCTCGACAGGGAAACATTTCCCTGGGTGGAGGTCCGCCTCTACAGCAAGTAGTTAAATTGTGTGGAGGATGAAGAAATGCGGGTGCGGGGCTACTCTGGTATCACTTGGAATGCCAAAACTGCAGCCGTCTTCCAACGACAAAGGACTACCGACCAACTAAGAAAGGACTTCGAAAGGACTTCCTCCGCACTCACGGAACCAGCCTTCAGGTCTGAGGCGCGAGAATTCTACTGATTGGGTTGCATCGTGATGCCTTGAGCCCCGGGCTGCTTCTCTGCCCTCGCCTTCTTAGTGGCCATGGTTTTATCCACCCACTCATCAGCAATCTTCAGGTCTGCCGCGCGAGCGGCCGGATTATCGCACTCCAAGTCCGCCTTCTCTCGATACAGCAGATTCATGTACGCCATGGCATCGTCATAGTCCGGCCGCAATTGTAAGGCTTTGTTCAGGTCGTCGATGCCGTCCTGAACGTACGGAGAGATCCTCTGTTTCAAACTCGTGCAAACCTTCTTATCCTTCAACGGCTCTTCCGGTTTCAAGCCAAGCTTGGCGCGTTCTTCCATACGTGGCTGGTAGCTCTGAGTCCAGTCTATAACCGCAACCGAATAGTACGGCTCCGGATCGTTAGGATCGAGTTCTGTCGCCTTGCGGTAATACTGCTTGGCCTCGTCGAACTTCTTCATCTGCAGGTACAGGTATGCAATGCCTTTGACACTGTTGATGTTCTTGTGATCCCTCTCCAGAACTTCCTTGTACTGATCAATTGCCTGCTGTGCCATACGGTTGTTGTCTTCAGTGTCAGCGCCCGGAATGTATTGCTGGGCGAAGGCCGTGGCCAGGTACAAGCGCGCGTTCAGCAGCCCGGGGTCAAGGGACACCGCCCGCTGGAAGTGGGCGATGGCCTCTTCGTATTTGGCATTTTTGTACGACTGCACGCCCTTGTTGAGATGGTCACGTGCCCTCAGCTTATTGCAGCCCGCAGCGGAAAATAGCGTCAGTGCAACCGCCACAAGTGCCGTAGCTCTTGCGATTTTGTTCATTGCGTTACAAGTCCCCCTTGCCAGAAATTCTCAGGACCTTTCCCCTTTTTGCGAACGGGCTCTTCCCCGTCCCAGCCGAGTCAAGCTCGGCTTTTGTTCGTGATTAATTCGAACGGTGAGGAGGCGCGATTCTTCACCCGCGCTTCCTGTTCTCCGGCCTATGTCTTCAGCCTATCCACCCGCCTCGATCTTTGCCGTAATAAGACCGACCTTGTCTACACCCGCGGCATGCGCGATGTCAATCACATTGGCCACGTCCGCAAACGGAACATTGCTGTCCCCCTTTACGAACATGACTTTCTCCGCACGCATCTTGAAAATGTCGGTCAGCCGTCCCTCAAGATTGTCCCAGGTCGCGTCTTCCTGGTTGATCTTGAGACCTGGCTCCTGACCTGCTCCTCGGTCTATGAGCTGTACCACGATGGTGCGGTCCGGTGTGTTGGTCTTGGGCTGGTTTGGCGGTGGTGGCTGCGGTACTAACGCATCCAAGCCTTTCGGCGTGAGTGGTGTAATAACCATGAAGATGATAAGCAGCACCAAGAGTACATCGATGAGCGGTGTGACGTTGATATTCGCGTTTTGACCCCCGCCCGGGCCGACTGCCATTGACATAATCGATCTCCTCTATTATTGCCCGCCGCTCGGCGCGGTTCCTGTCGCCGCGGGCGGGGCACTTGGAGCGTTCTGCTTCCTCTGCTCGGTGAGCAGACCCAAATCGTCTACGCCGGCGGCGCGGACATTGTCAACAACGTCGACCACTGATCCATATTTGGCCCGGGCGTCAGCCCGGATGAACACGCGCTTGTCTGTGCGGTTCGCCAGGCGGTCCTTGACCTTCGATGTCAGTTGATCGGGGGCAATCTGGTCGTTGCCGAAGAAGACTTTCCCGTCCCGCATGATGGCCACTATCAGGGCGTCTTCCTTGTCCGCGTCCGGCATCTGCGCCGGGTTATTTACTTTTGCCAGGTCCACGCTCACGCCCTTCTGCAGCATGGGCGTGATCACCATGAAGATGATCAGCAGCACCAGCATCACATCCACCATGGGGGTGACGTTGATGTCGGAGGTGACCTTGGATCCCTCATCTCTCTTTGCTAATGCCATAGGTTGTTCTCCTGCGACCCCGCTGTTTTCACCTGCAGGATTGGTCTCGTCCCCATCAGGTTCCCGGCGCCAGGGCTTTTCCCCGCGCCGGGCCGAAACTCAAGTACGAGCCTACCCCTTCCAGGTTTAGGACCGGCGCATTCCCCGCCGCTTTAGAAAGTAGTCGACCAATTCACTGGACGAGTTGTCCATCTCGACGTCGAACGCCTCCACGCGTCCCGTCAGGTAATTGAACATCATCACGGCCGGAATTGCCACCAATAGTCCGATGGCGGTAGTCACCAGCGCTTCCGCGATACCGCCAGCGACCGCGCCTAAACCGGTGGCCTTCTGCTCGGAAATGCCCTTAAATGCGTTCAGAATGCCCATCACGGTTCCAAACAGTCCGACGAACGGAGCAGTCGAGCCGATGGTTGCCAAGCCACCGAGTCCACGCTTCAACTCGGCATGGACGATAGCTTCCGTGCGCTCTAGAGCGCGTTTCGAGGCTTCAATAGTCTCGCCGGGGATGTCGCCAGGGCTGTCCTGATGGGCTTTGAACTCCATCAGACCGGCCGTAACCACCTTAGCCAGGTGGCTCTTCTTGTTGCGTTCAGCCACCTTGATGGCCTCGTCGATCTTGCCGTCGCGCAATGCTCCAGCCACGGCCGGGGCGAACGTCCGCGACTGCTTTCTCGCCGCGTTGAATGCCATCCAGCGGTCAATCATCACACCGATTGACCAACCGGACATGACGAACAAAATGACGACCACGCCCTTCGCCACGTATCCCATCTGGTGCCATAGCGAAAGCGGGTCCCAAGCCACCGGCTCCTGGAAGATCCAGGCAGTCATGGTGGACATATTGGTCAGGGTTAGTGTTGCTAAGGTTGCAAACATGAGTAGCTTTTTCCTCCTCAGAACTTGTTGTTAGTGCTGATCTGTCGCCTTGAAACTCTTCGTTTTGAAACTCTCGCCTGGTATCCCAATCTTCCTAAAGTACTAGACGCGCTGAGCAGCTCGGGCTCGCCCTCACTCTGTACCTGCACTTTGACGCTGCTCCCACCCCACCTCAACGAAGGCGGAAAGGAAAGGGCAGCCACCAACAACGGAGTCAGATTGCGGGTCGTAGATTGCAGAGGTCCGCATCCTGCGAACTTCCTCTCTTGATCTAGCCGCCCGCCAGGGTGAAGTTAACTTGCACAGTGGTCTCCACAGCGACTGGTTCACCGTTCAACAGGTACGGCTTGTACCGCCACTGCTTCACCGCTTCGATGGCAGCCGGCGCCAGCATCGGATGCCCACTTATGAGCCGCAGGTTTTCGATACTGCCATCCTTGCTGATCTCAGCCTGCAACACCACTTGTCCTTGGATGCGTGCTTGTCGTGCAAGAGGTGGATAGGCGGGCTGAACCTTCCTGATCAGAAGACCCTGGGATACGCCTTGAGATACTCGGACACGCTGTGGCGTGGCCGCTTTTGGTACCGCTACCGGGGTCGAGCTGATGATGCCGCCAATCACGCCCCCCATCTGCCCGCCCGGCACGCCGCCGGGCACACCACCCACTACGCCCGCAGTCATTGCTGGCGGTGGTGCTTCCTCTTCCTTAACCATCTGTACTTTCTCTGGAATCTTCGTGGGGGTACGCAACTGCCCGTTTATTATGTCGGTTTGAACCACCTTCACCGTTTTGATCGGCACGGCTGCCGGTGGAGGTGGCGGTGGCGGTGGCGGTGGCGGCGCCACCAGGAACGTCATCAACTGCTGCTTGGGCAGCGCTTCGGTGAAGATCAGGGGGACGAGAACCAGAAGACCGATCAAGATCACCTGGAAAATGAAGGACACAGCCGTTGTCGCCCCTCGCTTCGTCTTCAGCCGGCCGCCCGATTCGATTAGGCTATCTTCGAACATAAGGTTTCTCCCTAAAACAGGCCCTTCCTAACTTTAGACACCGACCGCCCGTTCCATGCTCCCAGCTTTCACAGTTCGCAATGCCCAAATCCAACTCACAGTACGGGATTGCGTTCCTCCGCTTAAGTTCATGTAAATGCACCGAGTTACATTCGGCACCGGCCCGATATCGTCGGAAACCGCCCCGAGGTGCCGGGCGACTGCAGCTGGCTCCTCTTAGACTTTCGCCTTCGCCTTTACCCGCTCCCGCTTTGCCGGTTCCACTGGCATCGCTGCCGGTTTCTTGCCTTGGCCCTGCCGCCAGTCCTGGTAAGCCACTAGAATCGGGGCCGCGATCGCAATCGAAGAATAAGTTCCGATTAAGATGCCAATTACGAGTGCGAAGGAGAACCCATGCAGCACTTCCCCGCCAAAAAGATACAGGGCCAAAACTGTCAGGAACGTCAACCCTGCCGTAAGAATGGTTCGGCTTAGTGTCTGGTTAATACTCCGATTGACGATATCAGCCAGCCGCTCCCGCCGTAGCAGTTTGATGTTTTCTCGGATACGGTCGAAGACGACAATGGTGTCGTTGTTCGAGTACCCGACCAGCGTCAGAATCGCCGCGATTACCGTCAGCGAGATCGGCTTGTTAGTCAGCGAGAACACCCCCACGGTGATCAGTGTGTCGTGAAAGACCGTAATCACGGCAGCAACACCGTAGATCCACTCGAACCGGAACCACAGGTAAACCAGCATTCCGGCTAGCGAGTAGAGGACGGCCAATTCGGCCTGCGTCTGCAACTGCTTTCCAACCTGAGGGCCAACGATCTCCACGTTTCGCACGCCGAAGTCGGAGAGAAAAAAGCCTTCCCGCAGCGACGCGACCACTGCCGGATCCACTGCGCCTTTCAATTCGTCAAACGATCCCAGAACGCCGCCTTTGGTCTTGTCACGATAACTGACCACGGCTTGGGCCTCAGCCGTATAGCGCTGGTTGGCGTCCGTGCCTAGATGCTGCGGATCCTTCTCCAGCAGGTAATTGGTAATTGTCAAAGAGCTCGCGTTATTCAGGTCCTGCTTACCGGGAGGGGCATTGCTCTCGAGCGCGTTAATGATCTTCGTCTTGCCCTGATCGAGCGCCTGCTCGCTCGTTTCCTGCAAGGCCAAATCGATCAGCACTTCGTTGTTCGCAGCCGGGCCGTAGCGCTGGATGCGGGCATTATGTAATCCGGCGCGGTCCATCGCCGCGCGAACTGCATTATCGTCCGGCGGATGCGAGAATTTCACATAGACCAGCGTGCCCCCTCTAAAATCTACGCCCAACGGGATCCCATGCCAGAACAGCATGGAAAGTACACCCGCCACGCTGAATACCAACGAAAAGGCGAGAAAATACCACTTTTTCCCGAGAAAATCTATGTTTGGATTTCGAAAAAATTCCACGCTGCTTTCAGCCCCTTATGATTACTAACCGACAACTGTCATTTCCGCCGCGAGTGGGACAGCCAACCCCGGCTGTCCATTCTCAGCCGCCACGCGAATGCTTTGCGACCTCTGCGGTTCCGGCTCTCTTAACCAATACTCAGGGCCTCGCCCCTCTGCTTTCTGCTGAGCACGTAATCAAAGATCACTCTCGACACAAACACCGCCGTGAAAAGGTTGGCGAGGAGACCAAAAGTCAACGTCACCGCAAACCCGCGAACCGGGCCCGTGCCGAATATGAATAGAATGAACGCCGAAATAATCGTCGTAACGTGCGTATCCACGATCGTTATCCAGGCATGACTGAAGCCTTGATCCACCGCTGATGGTGGCGTTTTCCCATTGCGCAACTCCTCGCGGATGCGCTCAAAAATCAGTACGTTCGAGTCCACGCCCATGCCAACCGTCAGAATTACTCCCGCAATTCCCGGCAGCGTCAGCGTGGCTCCGCTGAATCCCAGGAATCCGAGCAGAATGATCAGATTCAAGATCAGCGCCACGTCGGCATTGATGCCAGCCCCGCGATAGTACACGAGCATGAAAATGAGCACTGCTAGCATGCCCACTACTGCTGCCCGTACACCAGCGCGGATCGAGTCCGTGCCCAGCGACGGGCCCACCGTACGCTCTTCCAGGTACTTAATCCCCGCGGGCAGGGCTCCCGAGCGCAGGATCATGGCCAGATCCTTCGCCTGCTGCTCCGTAAACCGGCCGTTGATCACGCCGGTATCACGAATCGGCTCCTTAATGACCGCCTTTTCCTGCACCTTGTTGTCGAGCACCACCGCTAGGTCCTCGCCCACATGAGCGGAAGTAAACGCGTAGAACCGCCGTCCGCCTTCTCCCGTAAGGGTGAACCGCACGTCCGGCTGCCCGTTCTCATCCCGGCCCGCCTCCGCGGTGCGCAGGTCTCGTCCAGTTACCGCTGAAGACCGGGAGATCAAGTACCAGGTTTCCCCGCCAGTTTCGGCGTCGCGCTCACCAATGCTTTTTCCTTTCATCAGCACTGCATCGGACGGCAGAACTCCATTGTGTTCTTGCAGAGCTTGCTGCTCGCTTGAGTAAGGCCCGCCCAGCGCCTGCCGGATTTCCAGCATGGCGGTGGACTGCATGATTTCCTTCACGCGCGCCGGATCATCCACACCCGGCAATTGCACCAGGATCTGGTACTGCCCTAGTCCGTGCTCTTGGATCACCGGCTCAGTCACGCCCAATTGGTCAATTCGGTTGCGAATAGTCTCGATCGCCTGGGTCACGGCACGGTTCTTCAACTCCGCGAGCGCCTGCGGCTTCATACTGATCGTCCAGGAGTTCTCTGCGCCGGAAGCCAGGTTATACTCCGGCAGCCGCTCGCTCACGATCGATCGCAGGTCGGAACTGGACTCCGGTGGCACGCCTTTGAGCACGATCTTGTCAGGATTGTTGGCCGGATCGGGCTGGGTGATTTCTGTGTAGTTGATCTTATGAGTCCGCAGGTCTTGCTTCAGCCGCTCAATCGCGTTATCCGAATCAACCTTAACAGCATCGTTCACCTGAACCTGCAAAATCAGGTGCGTTCCGCCTTTCAGGTCGAGGCCGAGGTGTATCCGCTGCTGGATGGCCGCGAGCAATCCGTGGCCTGACCAGTTGCTCGGAATGCCCACGATCCCAAACAGGAAAAAGAGTAACGTCCCGATAATAAGTGCTAACTTCCAGCCTAGACTCTTGTTCATAAGAACTTCGTATTGTCACCGAGGCTGCGGCGCCCTCATCTGGCGATTTTCGTAATTACCGGCGTCTCGTGGGCTGTGAGAAGGGAATCTTGCTTCTCTGCGTTCTCCGAGAGCCCTTTGCGTCCTCTGCGGTTCAAGACTCCTGTCTCAACCGCGGCGCTCACTGCTAACACTACTTGCTCGGTTCTTCGGTCGCCACTGAGACCACTGACGCGCGGCTGACTTCAACCCTCAAATTATCCGGTGGCACTCGCAAATGCACGTAGTCATCCTTCAGTGCGATGATCGTCCCGCGCAGGCCACCGCTGGTAACCACCTTGTCGCCCGTTTTCAACTGGCTCAACATCTGCTGCCACTTCTTCTGCCGCCTCTGCTGAGGCATGATTAACAGGAAATAGAAGATCGCAAAAATAAAGATGAGCGGCTTAGGCCGCCTTGCTTGCGGCGCCCGAAGGCCTAGCCCCGAGCTTGCCCAAGGAACCTGGGGCGTGCCACGCGATGCACCCGGCTGTTCCTTGTGAGGGCGCGCTTCGTTATTCATTGCGGGAATTCTCTTCTCTGTAGGGCCGGGTATTCCTTCAGCTTCAGGCATGAACCGGGGACGCCGAGCTACGGTTTCGGTCGGGACCAGTCAGCAGAAACAGACGGGACCCTTTCCCCAAGTCGAATAGAATGCCGTACCGACCGCATGGTGTCAAGGTAGAAGCTCAGGTTGTGGACGGTATTCAACACTTGCGCCAATACTTCATTTGATGCGTATAAATGGCGAAGGTATGCCCGCGAGTACCGGCGGCAAACGCGACAGCCACAATTGGAATCGAGAGGCAGTTCATCATTTGCATAGCGCGCCTGCTTGATAGAAATTTTTCCCTTGGAAGTGAACAGCAGCCCGTGGCGCGCGGCTCGCGTGGGCAGCACGCAGTCCATCATGTCAATACCCAAATAAGCGTACTCGATAATTTCTTGTGGGGTGCCCACCCCCATCAGGTATCGCGGCTTGTCCCCTGGAAGATGCGCGATCGTTGCCTCAACAGTCTCTCGCGTGAGCGCCCTCGGTTCACCGACACTCAACCCGCCAATGGCGTACCCAGAGAACCCAATCTCAATGGTTCTTTCTGCCGATTCTCTTCTTATCTCGGGATCCATTCCTCCCTGCACGATGCCGAACAGAGCTTGAGTGCCTTCGGATGTGGGCAGAGGCGCTTTGTCCTGTAGTGACCACGTGGCGACAGCCGCCCTCGGGTGTCAGGTCGGGCTCAGCCCGGCTATTTCCTCTGGCAACTCAGTACGCGGCACCCGGTACTCAACTGGCTGAATGCTGAGTGCCGAGTGCTGAGTGCTCTTCTCTGACGCGTGCTCCCACGGCACCTCATTCTTATGCTCCTCAAAATACTTCTTGCTCTTCTCCGCCCACCGCAGCGTCAATTCCATGGACCTCCGCACTCGTTCCCGGTCTGCCGGATATTCCGTGCATTCGTCAAACGCCATGATGATGTCCGCCCCCAGCCCTATTTGTGCCGCTATTGCGCTCTCGGGGCTGAAGAAATGCGAGGACCCATCCAGATGCGAGCGGAACGCCACACCTTCTTCACTCACCGTGCGGAGATCATTGAGGCTGAAAACTTGGAACCCGCCGGAGTCCGTCAGAAGGGCTCGCGGCCACGCCATGAATCGATGCAGTCCGCCTAGTCGCCGTACCGTCTCTACCCCGGGCCTCAAGTAAAGATGGTACGTGTTTCCCAACAGGATTTCTACTCCGAGTTCTTCCAAGATTTCCTGCGGTACACCTTTCACGGAAGCCAGCGTTCCCACCGGCATGAATACCGGAGTCTCGACGACACCATGCGGCGAAATCA
>WNEZ01009140.1_pt1 | contig 19736 bp, 20 predicted proteins | sample 5400521 | NCBI WGS metagenome assembly WNEZ01 (sample SAMN13153339, study PRJNA577476) | soil metagenome | isolation source: 120 cm saprolite under Douglas fir tree site 2 hole 1 replicate 1 | place: USA:California | collected 2015-04-18 | reverse complement strand
ATCATCGTCACCCCAAACCCAGGTGAAATAGATTCCCGCAGTTGCTCGGCGTACAGCGTGAACAGAACGATAGGAACCTTGGGCATCGCGTTCCGCAGCACCATCGCCGCCTCCGCTCCAGTCATCTGCGGCATTGCCAGATCCATGATAATTAGGTCCGGCTTCAGTTCCAGCGCTTTTTTAATGCCTTCCACGCCGTCCGAAGCCTCTCCGCACACGCGGAACTGCGTCAATCCCTCCACGGCCGAGCGGATTACGGTGCGCTCGAAGGGGCTGTCGTCCACCACTAGGATCGTCCGGTCCTGCGGAGCCCGTTGCGCGTCCCAGCCGCCTTTCTTTGCCGGTCGCGGCTCCGCTCTTCGTTCCTTCAGGGGCCGAAGGAATTGCTCATTCAGGGTCGGCAGTTGAGAGGATAAGGGGCGCTGGTTTAGGTCTTGCGGGACGGTACGCATCGTACCGAGAGTCCTACAATGTGTCTGCCCAATACAATACAGGGAACCCCCGATGTGGTTGTCGGGTATACACCTGCTTGCCAATCGTCTCTTGGTTTGCCCATCCGCAAACATATCAAGGCCACATGGCCCCTGCACGCGGGTCCTAATCTTCTAAGTTGTTCAGAGGTGGGTTTCCAGTTGATCCGAGGCAAGGCATGCTCGGTCGTGGGAACACCACCCTAGTCTTCCATTTCTTCAAAAAATTCTTGGCCACTTGCACCTCATCTGTCCCTCCATCCAGTTGTCTTGGCGCAAACAAAGCCGCAAGCTACCCTAAGACTCGCGCAAAATGTCGCTCGCCGCTGGCAATACTTCTTCCTTATGGCTCGGGGTATAGCTTGCTTCTCACGCCTGCAGTCACTTTTCCCGTAAGGGCGCACGATTGCCGCATCACAGCATGGCACGGTGTACGTCGACTACCCCGGCGCCCTTTCTTTTCATCAACTTATCGCCTCTTGGAATCTCTTGCCCCTCTTTTCTGCACTCCCTTTCTTTGTTTTCAACCAGTTGCAGCCTCTTTCGGCAAAATACCGGGGGGGTGGGTACCCTCTGCGACAACTCAGCGCCCTCTATGCCTCTTTGCCCCTGGCACAGTGCTTGTATCGGCCAGGGGCAGTACGGATTTGAGGCTGTGCAAACACGTGGAAAAGGCAGATTCTCCTTTTCCTCCTTCCTACTATCCTGCCGCCTACTTTCCGAGGCGACGAAGGAGTCTCTCATGGACACTTTCGCGGATCATTTTCGTCGCGACATGCGCCTCGCTCAACGCCACTGCGTGAAGGCTGATTTACGCGTTCGCATCTGGAAATCAGAAACTCCGGAACAGCACGCTGAATCCATCAACCTCTCCGAGGGCGGGATTTTCTTCGTCACCGACGCTGCATTCCAAAGAGGCGAAACGATTGAAGTTTTTCTCCAGATGCCGCAGGAAGTCACCGGAGAGCCCGCGACGGACTGGCGCTGCACCGGACAGGTTGTGCGCGTAGAGCCGGTTGATTCACCTGTGGGCAAGCTCGGTGTTGGTGTCCGTTTCGACTGCTACGAAGTTTCGCGATCAGAAGCGACCGGTTCGCCGGCAACCATGTTCCCACCAAGCCGCTTTGGCTTAGAAATCGAGGCAGCCCATGCAAAAACGAGCTCTCATCGTTGATGACGAACCGTCCAACTGTGAACTCCTCGAGCGCGTGCTGGTCGGCGCAGGCGTCGAACCGGTTACCGTGAATAACGGCGCCGAGGCGCTGGGCACTCTGCGGCACAGCAGGTTCGTGATGCTATTCCTCGATTACCGCATGGCATTCCCGGATGGGCTGGAGCTGACGCGCCAGGCGCGTGATTCCACTTTCAACCGCCGAACTCCGATTGTGTTGATCAGTGATGACCAGCATCCAACCGCTATGCACCGCGGTTTCGAGGCCGGAGCCAGTTTTTTTCTGTATAAGCCGCTGGATAAAGATCGCGTGGTGCGGTTGCTGCGCGCTACGCAAGGTGCCATGCAACAAGCGGAGCGCCGCACCCGCAGAGTCGCGCTGCACTCTAAGGTGATGCTGCGTTATCGCGGCCAGGAAATCGAAGGCGAAACGCTCGACGTCAGCATGGAAGGTTTGCTGATCAAGTCGCAGAGGACTATTCCTATTGGCTCGTCGGTCGACGTCAGTCTGCATCTCAATCACACCATGAGTCCCATTCTCGGGGCCGGGTCCGTGGTGCGCCTCGATGGGCACGACAACATCGGCGTTCAACTTGGGCGCCTGAAGATTTCCGAAAGCCAGCGGCTCCAGGACTTCCTGCTCCCTTTGCTCCCAACCGAATAGCCGTGCTGCAAGCGAGTTGATTGCTAAGCAGCCCTACAGCGCAGGCACCCGAAGTTTTATCAAGCGACGGGGCGTTGAGCGAAAACAAATCGCCATTTTTGTGGTAGGGTCTGTGCGTTATGGAAAAACACGATAACGTTTCACGTCGCTCGTTTTTATCTTTTTTCGCGGCCGCGCCGCTGCTGGGCGCTTTGGCCCACAAGAAACTGGCGGGGAAGAAACACATCCCCATCGGACTGGAACTCTATTCCGTCCGCGAGGACCTGAAGAAAGATCTGATGGGAACCGTGCGCAGCGTGGCGAAGTTGGGTTATGAGTGCGTGGAGTTCTATTCACCCTATTATGAGTGGACCCTCGACTACGCCAAGGAGGTCCGCAAGGAACTGGACACGCTCGGCGTGCATTGCTACTCCACGCATAATTCCACGCAATCGTTCTTGCCCGATGGGATCAACAAAGCCATCGAACTGAATCAAGCGCTTGGCGCACGATATATCGTGCTGGCGCATCCCGGCGACGTGAAAGATATCGATGGTTGGAAACGGGTTGCGGAGACGCTTAATAAAGCGAACACCACTCTGGTTAGCCACGGTTTGCACGCCGGATATCACAACCACGAATTGGAGTGGAAGCTGGTTGATGGGCAGAAGCCGATCGAATTGCTCGCGGCGAATACGGACAAGAGCATCATGCTGCAACTGGATGTGGGCACCTGTCTGGCAACCGGCAATGATCCAGTCGCGTGGGTCGAGAAAAATCCGGGACGCATTCGCTCCATGCACTGCAAGGATTGGTCTCCGGAGAAGGGCTTTCGTGTTTTGTTTGGAGAAGGAGTGGCTCCCTGGAAAAAGCTGTTTGCGGCGGCCGAGAGTGAGGCCGGCATCGAATACTACCTGATCGAGCAAGAAGGCAGCGAGTATTCGGAGATGGAAACCGCGGAGCGTTGCCTGGCCACATACCGGAAAGTGCACGACTGACGAATCGAAAATGGATGCAAGATGTTCACCGCTACTGCTGACCTGATTCTTCCTAGCACTACGACCGGGTCGTTTCCGCGTCCACGGTGGTTTGACACTAGCATGCTGGGACGTCCGCTCGACACTTGCATGCTCGATGTGCATTTTCGCGAGAAATTCCAGGATGCGCTGGCGGTGGTAATCAGCGATCAGGAGCGCGCTGGCCTGGACGTCTTGACGCATGGAGACTTTCACGTTGATGAAGATTTGGCTGGCCGCGCGTGGCACCACTACCCATTGCAGCGCTGGGGCGGTTTTGAAGGCGACTATTTGCAGCCCGAGGCGACTACGGCCCCTTGGCTGCACTATCCGCCGGGCACGTTGCTGAACGAAATTTATACCGGCTGGCGATGGCCGCACGTGGTCGGCAAAATCGAGCACAAGCCGCTCGATTATCCGAAACTGTGGCGCATGGCGCAGGCGAAAACACGCAAGCCGGTGAAGTTTGGCACCTGCTGCTCGCAGGTAATGGCGCTCTTCCTGGATATTCACACGCCCAAGTACAAGGACAAGCGGCAAGTGATTTGGGACATGGCCGAAGCGATGAACAAGGAATTGTTGGCGCTGCGCGATGCGGGTTGCCGGTGCATTCAGATCGAAGAGCCGACATTCCACTTCATGGCCAACACCTACGGCAAAGGCCACGAAGAAGTGAAATTCATGATCGACGCATTCAATAGGGAAGTGCAGGGGCTCGACGATGTGGAACTGTGGATTCACACCTGCTGGGGAACTGTGGATTCACACCTGCTGGGGCAATCCGAACATGCAGCGAGTGATGGAGGACACCAGTTACGCCAATTCGATTGAGATTTATCTGGAGCGGTGCCGCGGCGATGTATGGACAGTAGAGATGAAAGACCGCAATCAAAGGGACCTTGAACTGTTTGCGCCATTCAAGAATGATCTAAAGAAAAAGATCGGCCTCGGCGCGGTAAGCCATCGCACTCTGCAGGCTGACCGGCCGGAAGACGTAGCCACGGAGATCCGCAAAGCGCTGAAGTACATCCCGGCGGAGCGGCTGATTGTATCGAGCGATTGTGGCTTTGGGCGGCAGGGCTGCAACCGCGATATAGCGTTCTACAAGGCCAGTGCGATCGCGCAAGGCTGCAATATTGTTCGCCGAGAGCTTGGGCTGGCGGTGACCTACGTACCGGCCGCCGATCCGGCCCTGCAGATTGACGTGGTGCCCGGGAGGCGTGCCACACCCGCAGCACGGGGTGCCGCGCAAGATTAGAATCGCCCTGAACGTTGTTGGATGTTCTTGGAATAGGAGTGGGTCGGCATCACCGCATCGTTATCAGCGCAACTACATGATCTGCGGCATCGAGTGAGCGTGTTTCACCGCGGCGACAGGCGACAATTGGCGGCCTGCAGTCGTCCGCTTACATTAACCGCCTCTGCTGAGTCAGCGAGCGTTCCAGAAGTTTAAATTCTTTCTCTAACTCCTCACTGAGGCTGCGGACCTTGTTTATTAGCGTTTCGGCTTGTCTGCGCTCCTCGCCCGAGGTGCTTTTCAGGAATTGATCGCGATTGGCCTGGAAATACTCCAGCGCAACCGACATAACGAGCCGGAGATTGGCTAAATTGTCGACAAAGCTGCGCGGGGCTGTCATGGGCGGAGACACCTCCTATAGTTGAGGTATACGGCGTCTCGTATCCCATGGGATAGCAAAGGTTTGCGGGTTTTTCTACTGGCTAAAAGGGCAATTTTGGGCCAAGGCAAGAATGCGGGGAGGTGGCGCGAAGGTCAGTATCCCGATGCATTTCGCGTGCGTAAAGCCCCAGCGACCGAAAAATCTGGATCGTCTTCGCGCCCCAAACGAAGCGGGCACGGGCTCAGCGAGAGGGGGCAGGCAGGAGAGCTAGCCTTTCCACACGTACTTGCCACACGGGCAGGTAACGGTTTCCGTGGGTTCCTTCTTTTTCAACGGTTGGCGACATACCGGACAATTTTTGCACCACATGGGAGTACCTTTGCACTTCTTTGATGTGATTCACAAGCGGCCGAGAAGTAGCAAGACGACCAGAATAATTACGACTAACCCTAATCCTCCGCTCGGATAGTAGCCCCAGCCACGGCTGTGAGGCCAAGTGGGCAAACTGCCGAGCGACAGCAAAATGAGAACGAACAGCAGGATTATGAGCACGTTACTCTCCCTTTTTTTGGTTTTTAGCGAAAGCTCATACCGTGTACCCACGTTTGCTAGATATGGATGCCCTCAGGTGACTTACGGAATTCACCCTTCCGTTGCTAATGCGGCGCTTCATGAAATTACCTAAGTTGCTGTATTTCAGTGGCATAGTGGCGCAGCATCCAAGAAGTAGTGCGAAAGTTAGCCCCGAATGTGTGGAGCATGGGGAATGCGCGGAGTATGGAGCGCCGGAACTGCCGGCAACGAGTATTTATACTGGAACGATGGAAGCGGGCGGTGCGGCGCGCCGTTGGTTCCGGTTTTTGCGAGGACGGTAAAAGGCATGCCGAAATGGGTCGTATATTGTGGGCAATGTAATCGCCCTTCTACCTATAACCGGATTGACGTTTCCGCGATTGATTTGGCCGCGCCAACGGCCAAGAAGCCACCTCTTCCGGTGAAGGGCGAAGGATGGGAATGTCCTTACTGCAAAAGGAAGTCGCGGATCAGGGACTGTGACCTGACGTATAGCCACGTGTGACGGGTAAAAGGTCCAAGTCGCAGTAGAGAGGATCTGACAGACAAAAATAGATTGGCGGGTGCCGCCTCTGTCGCGTGATAGTCTCTCCCGGTGACAAACCAACCTCTTCGGTCCGACCTCCAACCTCTTTGCCCAGTCCACCATGTTCCAATGCGCTTGGATCGAGAGAAATCGAATTCGACTTATGTTTGCGGTGAGGCCAGTTGCACATTTCACTGGCGCAGGCAGGAGGGCTACTTCGAAGAGAAGGACGGAGTCATGAAGTACCCGACCAATGCGCATCAGTTGTTAAAGCCAGCGTTAGTACGCGAGCATGGCTACTTGTATATCGCGTCGATAGCAGACGGACCCACTCCGAAGAGAACGTGGCGGTGTGCGGTGAAGGATTGCCCAAACATGATTGTCGAAGACGGCAAATTCGAGACAACTGAGTGAATCTTCGACGGAGCAACGAGTACTGCTTGCAAAAAAATGTTCGGATTTCCACTGGTTCGCGCGGGGATATACTTGCGATGTGGGGAAGGATTCAGTAGCGATTGGGGCTTTGCTTGGCGCGATCGCGGGAGCGGCTCTGGGGCGGTACGTTGAGAAGCTGTGGGCTTCTGAACCGCCAAGGGATGACTTTGGCGAGCGACTCGCGAGGCTTGAGCGAGAGATCGAGGAATTAGAATCCTTCCAGCGCCGCTCCAAGGCATCTATTCGCCCGACATCACGCCCGCAGGTTCCACGCATCGAGCGCCCGCGGCTAATCCCCGAAGTGCGAGGCAAATCTCCAGAGCAGCAGTATCTGGTGCTGACGGCAGACCGAAATTTCCAGCTAAACCGAATCGATTACGTTTCCAATCAAGGAAAGACGGTCATTTCGGAGGATGTGGAGAAAAGCGGGCGCCGCATTGAAGTGCCCATCAACGAAAGAAAAGTAAGCCGCATCTGGTATCTATTTGGCCGACAGGACGAAGCTCCTACACAGTTTCAATTCCGATGCCACGTTAACCTGGACGGCGTTGCCACCGAATCGGTGGTTCCAGCCGTGATTCGTCAGAGATATATGCGAATCGGTGAGGCGCGGACACTGTTCCGGAACGTGACTCTGGCCCCTTAGCACCAATTGGTGTTTTCGCTCGCAAAGACAGCGAACCGCTACCTAGCCTCGGCGTCGTCCAAAAGAAAAGCACAACACATCTATTGGAGGAGGAACATGACTGACCGAATGCAATACGGGGAAAACGATCCGCGCCACCATACCGCCAAGATCAAGCAGATGCTCAGAGACGTAGCGGCGCATGCGCGGGAGGATGTTACCAAGGTTTCCGATCCGAAGGCGCAGGCTTTGTTCGAAACGACGGCAGAAGTGCTGCTCGGCCTGGAAAAGGCCTATCAGGATTTTGAAGGCAGGAACGAACGAGCGTGGAAGGGAGCTGCAGGATAAGACGCAGTTGCGAGCCGCCTTCCAGAAAAGTTATTTTGAAAGCAATGGGGACTATTCAGGCCGCGCGCCCCCGAGGCGAATTACGAAGCCAGTGGTGAGCCAAATGTTATTTTGGTGCCCGCCGAAAAGCGAAGTGCGGTAGTAATCGGCGTCAAACACGCGCACGGCGAAATGCGGAGTGAGATTGAAGTCCACGCCGCCACCCATTTTCATCGAGAAACCGAGATCGGTGAATTGCAGGCCGCCGGACCCGCTGATCGTGTTGTTCACGTGCGAGCCGCCGACCAGCACTTCAGCGAAGGGGCTGGCGCGCCAGGAATTGCGCTCGCGGTGGAACACGCGCACGCCATAGTGGTTTCCATAGAGGGTGACATTCACGCCATTGTAGGAGCCCACGTTGTAACTAGTGTCCGCGACGAGCTGCAGCCAGGGCTTGGCGTTCCAAGCGAAGGAACCAACGATGCCCTTGGTGTTGGTACTGACGCCGCTATCGCTGAGGCGGGCGTAGGAGAAGCCGCCGAACATTTCGCCGACGGGCGTTTTGCGCGTTACGGAAACGGGGCCCTGCGCCAAAGCGGGCGTAGCGGCAAATAGCAGGACGGCGATTAAAGACATACGTACGTTCATTGTGCGTTCCCCCTCACGTGGCAGATCGCGATCTGCGATCACCTGTCCCAACGTACAGTACTAAGTAATTACTAATCTGCTCTCAGAATGGGGTGCGGAAGGGTAGAGCGCAACAAGAGGTGCACGCCGATGTGTTGAAAGCGGGAACTGAACGGACGGGCAAGGATGGCTGCGAGGGGCTGGGGCGACCGCCGGAGGAAAGGTTAGTGGATGATGTAAAGACCACGAGCCACGGCACTGTTCGCGAAGTTGGGGGCCGTAGCAATGGCTTTAAGCGTTTCTGTGACGCTGACGGCCACAGGTCCAGTGTATTTGGTGCTGGCGGAGGTGGGAGTTGAGCCGTTGGTCGTGTAATAGATGGTCGCGCCGGACACTGGGTGGTATTCACATCGGCGGGCATGAGAATGGTCTCGCTGGTGTCGGCGCCAGTGCGGGCGATATCGTAATGCTGCGTGAGCACAGAGACTTGAGCCATGGCGCTCCAAGCGAATAAGAGCAGCGCCGATAAACTCAGTGCTGAGAACAATCTGACCCTGATTGCTGCGAGAAAAGTGATAGGTCAACGTACGGGGAACGAGGCATGCTTCCAATACTCCAAAATCATTGAGTGGAATGTGGTAGCAGCGTAGGAAGTCTTACGAACGCGTTATTCCTAAAGAGTGCGTCCAGTAAAGTTCTGAAATCTATCCAAATGTCTCCTTAGCGGATTGGCGCGATTTTCGAATTGCACAATTGGTTGCGCATAAAACGCTGCGCGAAGGATTTGGAGCTATCCAGTGGTATAGTGCAGGAAATTTTTCGGGTGCTCGGGGAGGCGAGTATGGCTGTTCGTTCACTACGCGTGCCGCAGCAACTGCTCTCTGCGATGACCGTCCTCGTCGCGGCGATGTTGTTCGGTTTTGCTGCGCTGATTCCGGCGCGCGCTCAGGACAAGAATCCGCTAGCCAAAGATCCCAACGCCGCAAAGCTGGGGGAATTTGAATTTCGAGCTAACTGCGCGTTTTGCCACGGTCTTGGCGCGCGCGGCGGCGGACGTGGTCCCGACCTTACGCGCATTCAAAAGAAGCATGGCAATTCCGATGCGGACATTTTTCGCACGATCAGCGAAGGCGTCCCCGGCACGGCAATGCCTCCGAACGGAGCTACGCAGCAGGGCGTAGGGATGACCGAAGAAGAAATCTGGCAAGTGGTTTCTTACATTCGGAGCGTGCAGGTGAAGAGTTCCGCGCAGCCGACGGGAAATGCAGCGCGCGGCAAAGAACTGTTCAGCGGATCGGCGGCGTGCGCCAGTTGCCACATGATGGAGGGCAAAGGCGGCCGGCTTGGTCCGGACCTGACTGCTACGGGCACTTCGCGCTCTGTGGATTACATTGTTGAGTCGGTGCGCAATCCGAGCCGCCGCCTGGCGCAGGGACTTACGGAAGCCATGAAGGAGTTCTCGCAGGAGTACGAGACCGTGAACGTGGTGGATGAGCGCGGCCAGAAATTTCAGGGCGTGGTGTTGAACGAGGACAATTTCACACTGCAGATGATTGACACGCGCGAGCAAGTGCACCTTTTCGCGAAAGAGAAGCTGAGGTCGCTCGATAAGAGCAGGGAATCACTGATGCCAAAGTACGACGAGAAGACGCTGCCCGAAAAAGATTTGCAGGACATCGTCGCGTATTTGCTGAGCCAAGGTAGCAGCAAATAAGGTAGCAGCAAATAGGGTTGGGAGTCTCGGACGTGGAGGCAAAGGATGGCAGCCTATTTTATCGTCGATTTGAATGTCCATGACCCTGCCGGGATGCGGGAGTATCTGGAGCGTGTGCCCGGGACGTTGGCCAAGTACGGTGGCCGCTACATCGTGCGCGGCGGCAAATTCGAAATTGTGGAAGGGAACTGGCAGCCCAGCCGCGTGGTGATGCTGGAATTTCCAAACATGGAGCAGGCTAAGCGCTGGTATGACTGCGAAGAATACGCGGACATGAAGGCGGCGAGGTCCAAAGCGGCGACCACGGATATCGTGCTGGTCGAGGGAGTGTAGGTTGCTGCATACAGTGTTTGCGGGCAATGCAGTCGGTGTGAGGACGGTGATGAAGCATACGATTTACGCTGTAGCGGCTTTAGTGGTGAGCGGGGTTCTCTGCGGGTCGGCTCGGGCGCAGGTCACGGCGCAGCGGTTGCTGGACTCCGCTAAGGAGCCGCAGAACTGGCTCACTTATTCGGGCGACTATGCTGGTCATCGATTCAGCGCGCTGGAGCAGATCAATGCCAGCAACGCGCATGCGCTGGTGCCGAAGTGGGCGTATCAGACGATGGCCGGAGGAAAATTCGAGACAACGCCGCTGGTTGTGGATGGCGTACTGTACGGCACGGGTCAAGATGATCGCGCTTATGCGCTAGACGCGCGCACCGGCAGACCTATCTGGCAATATCAGCGCGCGCTGCCATCGGATATTCGCCCATGTTGCGGGCGCGTGAATCGCGGCGTCGCCATTCTGGGTGACAAAGTTTTCTTGGGAACGCTGGATTCGCATGTGCTGGCGCTGGACGCGAAGACTGGCAATGTGGTCTGGGATGTGACGGCATTTGATTACACCAAGGGCTATAGCATCACGCTTGCGCCATTGGCGGTGAAGAATCTGGTGATCGTTGGCGTTAGCGGCGGTGAGTATGGGATTCGCGGCTTCATTGACGCATATGACGCGAATACGGGCGAGCGCAAGTGGCGCTTCTACACCATTCCGGGGCCGGGCGAAGCTGGTCACGAGAGTTGGGAAGGAGAATCGTGGAAAATCGGCGGCGCTCCAGCATGGATCACAGGCTCATACGATCCCGCCACCAATACAACTTTCTGGACGACGGGGAATCCTTCGCCTTCGCAGTTCACCAAGCACGACGAGCACGATTACGACGCCACGCAAGTTCCGGTGTTGCTGGAACGCGACGGCAAACATTTGCTGGTGCAGGCTAATCGCAACGGATTCTTTTACGTCCTCGATCGCAGCAATGGAAAATTAGTTTCGTCGAGCGCGTATGCCAAGGTTACGTGGAGTAGCAGCAAGGATTCCGAGGGGCGCCCGGTTGCCGCCAAAGAAGCGACGCCCACGGCGGACGGCAGCCGCGTCTGTCCGGGTGCGGCGGGAGCGACCAATTGGATGTCGCCTACGTTTGACCAGCAGACTGGATTTTTTTACGTGACCGCGCGCGAGCAGTGCGACATTTTCAGCACCGCCGCGCAGCCATATCAGGCGGGGCATGCGTATTACGGCAGCGCGTATTTTCCGAACGATGACACCGCGCCGTTTTGGGGGGCATTGCGTGCCATCGATCCAGCCAGCGGAAAAATCAAGTGGGAATGGAAGCATCCTTCGCCGACCTGGTCCGGAGTGCTTTCGACGGCGGGTGGGTTGGTGTTCACGGGCGACGCGGAAGGAAATTTTATTGCGCTGGATGCCGCGACTGGCAAACCGTTGTGGCACTTTCAGGCCGGTGGGTCGGTGTATTCGTCGCCTATGGCGTATGCGATCGACGGAAAAGAATACGTCGCGGTCGGTGCGGGTTCGGCTCTGTTCACTTTCGGCCTGCCGTAGGGGCGCTTTCGGCGTTCAACATCTCGATTGCGGTCAAGGCATAGATTGCTGCCAAGTCGCGCACTTTCCTGAGATCGACATATTCGTTTGGGCCGTGGGCGACCGATAGCAGGCCGGGTCCATAGGCGTAGGCTGGAATTCCCATCGCTGCGTAGAAGCGGATTTCCAATAAGCCGGGGCACATTTCGAATTGAGGCACTTCGCCCGTAATGGCTGTCACACTTTGGGTGAGCGCGCGGCCGAGGTGTTCTTCGGCGGGGCAAGCGGCGGATCGCCCTTCTTGCAAAATTTCCCAATCGAGGCGAATTCCGTTGCGCCGACACTGTTCTAGCAATTTAATGAGGCGGTCCTTCTCGGCGTCAAAATTTTCCTCCGGGTTGATTCGCCGGTCGATGGTGAACCAGCATTGCTCTGGAACGACATTGAAGTTAGTTCCGCCGCCGCTTTCGCCGCCCAGCATCAAGATGGAATTGCGAGTTTGTTCGGCGCCGATCGAATAGCCGGTCTGGCGCTGCTCCACTTCTCGCTTTAGTTCTTGAAGCCGTTCCACGACGCGCGTCATCTGTTCGAACGCGTTCTCGCCGCGATGCTGCAGACCTACGTGCGCAGATTTCCCCATTACCTTAATCCGCAGCGAGATCGCGCCGCGGTTCGCGTTCCAAATCACACCGCTGGTTGGCTCGGCCAAGAGCATGCCGATTCCATCGCGTCCTAACAGCCCCTGGGCAGCGAGCCAGGCTGAGCCGCGAGCGCCCCCGGTTTCTTCGTCGGGGACCAGAGTCAGCACGATTCTTCCCTGCAACTCCACGCCGCATTCGCGCAGTGCGCGCATCGCATACAGCATCGACACGATGCCGCCCTTCATGTCGCAGGAGCCGCGGCCGAAAATGAAATGCTCTTTCCGCACGGCCTGAAATTGCTCCGGCGATTGCGAGGGAACGACGTCATAGTGCCCGTGAAAATATAGCGTGCGTTTTCCGGAGCCGAAGCTCGAAATGAGAGAAGCCGCGCCTTGGCTGCTCGCGTCGGTGGCAGGTCGAGCAGGGAACAAGTGCCTTTCGCAGGTCAGGCCTGCGTCACATACTTTGCGCTCCAACAGGGTCGCGCAAGCTTGATAATTTCTTCCAGGTGGATTTTCCGTGGCGACGCCGATAAGTTCTGCCAGCAGGGCGGCCATCTCGTTCTCACGCGGTTCCAGCCACGCGAGCAAACGCTCAGCGATAGGAGAGCGGCCGAGAAATTCGGAACCCACAGGCGCATCTTACGGGACCAGCGGCCGTAGCCAAGCTCCAAATTGGTGTCGCGCCGCCGGCACTCGTTGCGTCGCATTTTGCGACGCGTTGACACACCTGCACGCGTCCGCTACGCTTTTCAGTTCGCGCATGCCTTAATTTCGCTGCGTGCAGCTACAAGAGCCTCAGGTCATAGACCGGAGCCACTGGACAAACCGCCGCATGGCTGAAGAAAAGCTTCCTACCCGCTCGCAAGATTTCTCCGAGTGGTACAACCAACTGGTTCTCAAAGCGCAGCTCGCCGACTATGCGCCGGTGCGTGGCTGCATGATCGTGCGGCCTTACGGTTGGGCGCTTTGGGAAAATGTGCAGCAGGCGCTGGATCGGCGATTCAAGGCCACGGGGCACCAGAACGTGGCGTTTCCATTGCTCATTCCACGCAGCTTTATCGACAAAGAAAAGCACCACGTGGAGGGATTCTCACCGGAACTCGCGGTGGTCACCATCGGCGGCGGCGAAGAGTTGGCCGAACCGCTGGTGATTCGCCCCACGTCCGAAACAATCATCGGCCACATGTGGTCGAAATGGATTCAGTCTTACCGCGATTTGCCGGTGCTTATGAATCAGTGGAACAGCGTCGTGCGCTGGGAACTGCGTACGAAGCTCTTTCTCCGCACGCTGGAATTTTTCTGGCAAGAGGGGCATACGGCGCACGCGACGCGCGAAGAGGCCGAAGCGGAAACTCGCCAGATGCTGGACATCTATACCGATTTCGCGGTGAATGATGCAGCCATTCCGGTGATTCCCGGCAAGAAATCGGACGCTGAGAAGTTTGCCGGCGCCGATGTCACTTACTCCATCGAAGCCATGATGGGCGACGGCAAGGCGCTGCAGTCCGGGACCTCCCATTTTCTGGGGCAAAACTTTGCGCAGGCGTTCGAGGTGCGCTACCTCGACCAGAATGGGCACCTGCAGCATTGCTGGACAACTTCGTGGGGACTCTCCACGCGCGTTATCGGCGCGATCATCATGGTGCACGGCGACGATCAGGGACTGGTTCTGCCGCCGAAAATTGCGCCGTACCAGGTAGTCATCGTTCCTATCTATAAGACGGACGAGGAAAAATCGCTGGTCCTCGATACCGCGCGCAAGCTGAAAGGGGAACTGGCCAAAGCCAACATTCGCGTGACGCTCGATGAGCGCGAAGGCTCCAGCCCTGGTTGGAAGTTCAATGATTGGGAAATGAAGGGCGTTCCTCTGCGCGTCGAACTTGGACCCAAAGATGTGGCCAAGCAAGCCGCGGTGCTTGCGCGTCGCGACCGGCCCGGCCGGGAAGGCAAGGTCAGCGCCCCGTTAGCCGATCTACCGGTCACGATCGAACGATTGCTGGCCGAAATTCAGCAGGCGCTGCACGACAAGGCCCTGGCGTTCCGTAAAGCCAACACGCAGGACGCGAAGACCTACGAGGACCTTAAGAAAGCGGTCGAAACGGGTTTCGCTTTGTCCTACTGGTGCGGCGGGGCGGAATGCGAAGCGAAGATCAAGGAAGAAACCCGCGCCACCATGCGTTGTATACCTCTCGAGCAATCCGGCGGCCCGGGAGTTTGCGTGTACTGCGGCAAAGCAGCCGCAGAGCGCGCCATATTTGCACGCGCCTACTGACCATCCTTGGCTACGGCAGCCGTTGAAGCTGCGCCGTCCTATTGCTGTCCCGGAACACACCGCGATGCTCGCGCTCGACACGCTGTCTGAGCGAGTGTTAGCGTAAAAATACGAAAGATTCCGCTACATTTCGCTGACCCACATTTTGTGATCGGTCGGCCTTGGGAGAGGCATTTAGTGTTCCAGATGGACACAAAGCAGCGTCGGGTCCGCGCCCACGCGCAACGTGGGTCAGGGAAGTTCAAGGCTATCGCCTACACGGCGATTCTTGTTTTCGGGATATTTTGCGCCGTTCGCCTGCTTCCGCCGTACATAGCGGAATATCAACTCTCCGATAAAATGCAGGAGCAAGCGCGCTTTGGGGTCGTAAACCGCTATACGGAAGAGCAAATCCGCGACGTCATCTTCAAAGAGGCCCAGGACCTGGATGTGCCGATCAAAAAAGAGCAAATCAAGGTTCTCGCCAACCCGTCGGTGGTACGAATTTCGCTGGATTACACCGTTCCGATCGACTTGCTGGTCTACAAAATGGAACTCCACTTTACGCCCTCGAGTGAAAATAAGTCGCTCTTGTAGAGCACCGCTTGCAGCGCTCAACAGCCCATTCGTATTCGGAAGTGAGTGCTCATTCGGAACTCCAGCCGTTGTCTTCGCCTTTCTTACTGTAACCACTTGCGAGACAATAGAACTCCAGCCACTGGGAGCTACTGCGTGCGTATTCGGATCCTGAAGGGTTTCTGGACCTCTGGTCTCGGTCTGACCATTCTCGGCGTGGTTTTCGCTGTTTTCCTGACGGCCGCGGGACTCTTCACTTACTACTATTCAAAGTATTCCCGCATGATCGACGCGCGGCTCTCTGGCCACGTCCTGCAGAACACCACGCAGATTTTCTCCGCGCCCGAGCACATCTCGGTGGGTCAATCCATCAGTCCTGAGGAACTCACTGGGTATCTACAGCGCGCCGGGTATCGCCCGGAGTCCGATCCGAATGCCTTGGGCCAGTACACGATACAGCGCACCTCGGTGGATATTCGTCCTTCCAAGTTGTCGTACTTCGTGGGCGGCAACGCGCTCGACGTGCAATTTACCGGCAAGACCATACGAGCTATTCGCCCGCTCGGCGGCGGTAATGCGCTCGATAACGCTGAAATCGAGCCGGAGCTAATCACCAACCTTTTCGACAGCGCGCGCGAGAAGCGCCGCCCGGTTCGCTACGACGATCTCCCGCCAGTGCTGGTGCACGCCATTCTGTCCGCCGAGGATAAGCGTTTCTTTGAGCATGGCGGCTTCGACTTTGTGCGCATCGCGGGAGCGGCTTGGGCCGATGTGCGTCGCACCAGCAACCACTTTCAGGGCGCCAGCACGGTTACGATGCAGGTGGCGCGAACTTTCTTCCTAAGCAACGAGCGCACGTTGCGCCGCAAAGTTGCCGAAGCGATGGTTTCGCTCGAACTTGAGCAGCGTTTCACCAAGCAGCAAATCTTTGAGCTGTATGCGAACGAAGTCTACCTTGGTAATCGCGGCAGCTTCGGTATTCGAGGATTTTCGCAAGCCAGCGTCGCATACTTCGGCAAGGACCTGCGCCAGCTCACGCTTTCCGAATGCGCTTATCTTGCGGGAATTATTCGCGCGCCCAATTATTATTCCTCCGCCGATCGTCATCCCGAGCGCGGATTGCAAGCGCGTGATCGCGTGCTTACGCAAATGCTCGACAATAAGTACATCAACGATGCAGATGTGCAGGCAGCCAAGAAGGCGGAGCTGAAGATCGTGCGCGCGTCGGTTTCCGGCAGCGAGGCTCCGTATTTCATCGACATGATCAAGGACCACCTGCTCGACAAGTATTCGGAGAGCGACCTGCTCAGCGAGAATTTTCGCGTTTATACCACGCTGGATCCCGCGTTGCAGCGCGCCGCCGCTGCGGCCATCGAAACTGGGATGAAGAATGTCGACATCTTGCTGACTAAGAAGTACGACCGCTGGCGTAAGGAGCAGGCGAAAAAAGGCAGCAGCGATCCCATTCCTCAGGCGCAAGCAGCGCTGGTGGCGCTCGATCCGCGTACCGGAGAGATCAAAGCAGTCATCGGCGGTCGCGATTATGGACAGAGCCAGCTCAACCACGCGCTGGCGCATCGGCAGCCCGGCTCGGTCTTCAAGCCTTTTGTCTACGCCGCCGCGTTTGATAGCGCGGTGGACGGCGTGCAGCCCATTGTCACGCCCGCAACGACCATCGATGACGAGCCAACCACGTTCGAGTACGACGGCGTGGACTACACACCTAACAATTTTGGCGAAAAATTTATGGGCCGGATCACCACGCGCGATGCTTTGACCAATTCGCTGAACGTGGCCACGGTGAAGGTGGCTGAGCTGATCGGCTACGGGCGCGTTGTGCAAATCGCGCGTCAGATGGGTCTGGGCAATAATATTCGCGCCACCCCTGCCGTAGCCCTAGGCGCTTATGAGATGACGCCGGTCGACGTTGCCGCCGGTTATACGACGTTTGCCACCATCGGCACACGCGCCGAGCCGCAAGTCATTCGCAACATTATCGGCGCCGATGGCGAGATCCTGGAAAAGGTCACGCCGCAAACGCGCACCGCGCTGGACCCCCGAGTCGCTTACCTGGTTACCAGTGTTCTGAAAGATGTCTTGAATCATGGCACCGGCGCGGGCGTGCGTGCGCGCGGTTTCACGCTGCCGGCAGCAGGAAAAACCGGTACGTCGCGCGACGGCTGGTTCGCTGGGTTCACCTCCAACCTGGTGTGCGTTATCTGGATCGGTTTCGATGACAATCGCGACCTGGGCTTGCCCGGCGGTTCCACGGCCGCGCCCATCTGGGCTGATTTCATGAATCATGCCACCGCGCTGCCGAGCTATCGCGATGTGAAAGATTTCGATGCGCCGGAGGGCGTGCAATCGGTGCTTATTGATCCCGAGTCATTGCAACTGGCCACCTCTAATTGCCCAACCACCCGACAGGAGGTTTACATCGCTGGTTCTGCTCCCACGCAATATTGCGAAATTCATGGGAGCCACAACGTCTTCAGCTCAGCGGGTTCGTGGCTGTCTCACGTTTTTGGTGGAGGCCAGCCCAAGGAACCTCCCAAGGACGCCGACCCTAACGCTAAGTCGGCCCCGTACGACCCGAATCGTCCTCCTTATGCCACGGGACAAGGGCAAGCAGCGCAGCCAACGCCCGAAGCCAAAGAAGCCAAGGACAAGGAAGAAGAAAAGAAAAAGAATCCCTTGAAGAAGATTTTTGGTATCTTTGGGGGTAAGAAGAAGGACTCCGACAAGCCCAAACCGGACGACGCAGCGAAGCCGGAATAAGGCTAGCCGGTTGACAAAGGAGACTCGCCATGACTCGTATTCGATTGGCGTTGCCCGTTAGTTTTCTCCTCGTTAGCCTGACCCTCCCCTCGATTGGCCAGACCAGCGATGACACCCGCAAAGAAGCGTTCGTTCCGCCCATGCAAACGCAGTCTCAGGTTTCCACTGCGACGGCGAATCCTGCCGAACGCCAGATGAGTGACGAAGAAAAGGGTGATCTGTACATGGCCCGCAAGCAGTATCGCGAGGCGACGGATCAATACAGAATGCTGTGCGAGCAAGACCCGCACAACGCCGTGTTCCTGAATAAGCTGGGCATCGCGCTGCACCAGCAAACCGCCCTGGGGCTTGCTCTGAAATATTACGAAAAGGCTGTGAAGGCCAACCCGAAGTACGCCGACGCTCAGAACAACATCGGCACCATCTGGTATCAACGCAAGAAGTACGGCAAAGCGGTTCGCGCCTATCAACGGGCGATCAAGATGCGCGACGATATGCCGGTGCTGTACAGCAATCTAGGCTATGCGTATTTCAGCCAGGGGAAGTACGAAGATTCCATCGTCGCCTTCCGCACCGCTTTGGCCAAGGATCCACAATTCTTCGAGCGCGGCTCTTCCCGCAACGGCTCTGTTTTGCAGGATCGTTCCGTGCCAGACCGCGGGCGCTTCTACTTCTTGCTGGCCAAGTCGTTCGCGGAAGCTGGCAATCTAGAACGCGCCATCTTCTACCTTCGCAAGTCCAAAGAGGAAGGTTACGCCCAAATTAACGAAGTGAAAAAAGATCCCGCATTCGCGGCCTTGCTAAAGGATCAAGCGGTCATCGATCTTCTGGCTCCCAAGCCGGTTGAGTCCGCGCAGCAGTAACATTTAACCTTCGCAAGCGCGTTTACCATTAGTCGCACGTTCCGCGGGAGCAACTGCCGCTTTCCCCGCGTCTGTTACAATGCGTAGGAACTATGTCCCCGTATCGTTTCATTAGCGCTAGGTGTGCCCTGGTGGTTGTCTGGGCAATGCTTTGCGCCGCGTCTATCGGCGCTCAGGCGCCGGCTCGCACCAACGGCGCAGCCCAAGCTGGCGTTTACCTTGTCTTCCCTTTTGAGAACGCAGGCGCATCTCCTCGCCTCGATTGGCTCGGCGAAGGCCTCGAAGAGCTCACCATTCAATCTTTATCCGCCAGCGGTCAGCAGGTCTATTCCCACGCTGGCCGCACCACCGAACTCGAACGCAATGGCCTTCCTTTCTCCGCGAAGCTTAGCCGCGCCAGCATGCTGCGCGTCGCCCAAGATCTGGACGCGGACTTCGTAATCTTCGGCTCGTTCACTTCGGACGGCAAAAGTTTGACGGTCGAATCCCGCGTGCTGCGAACGGATCCATTGATGCTGCTTCCTTCCGTCCGCGAAACGGGCCCACTCGATTCGTTGATGGAGATGCAGTCCAAGCTCGTCTGGCGCTTGCTCTCCGAAAACGACAAAGCGTACCGCCCCACACTCGCGGAATTCTCCAAAGGACAGCGGGCGTTGCGCCTGGATGCTTTCGAGCACTACATCCGCGGCTTGCTGGCCAACGAAGACGAGCCGCGACTCCGTGAATTGCGGGAAGCCTCTCGCCTCGAGCCGGCCTGGCCCGATCCTTACTTCGCACTCGGCCAGACGTATTTCACTCGCAACGATTGCACCACCGCGCTTTCGTTCCTTTCCCACATTCCGCCCGCTCACGATCGGTACGTCGAAGCGCTTTTCTCCACCGGCGTCTGCCGCTTGCAATTGAACCAGCCAGATCGCGCCGAAGATGTCTTCACCTCCCTGCAAAATTCTTTGAGCGGTAACGCTAAAGGCGAACTGCAAGCTGGCGCATCGGGAGCGGACCTGCCGGAAATTTTGAA
>WNEZ01004513.1_pt1 | contig 19740 bp, 13 predicted proteins | sample 5400521 | NCBI WGS metagenome assembly WNEZ01 (sample SAMN13153339, study PRJNA577476) | soil metagenome | isolation source: 120 cm saprolite under Douglas fir tree site 2 hole 1 replicate 1 | place: USA:California | collected 2015-04-18 | reverse complement strand
AAGTAAAGTCAGGCACAGCTTCCGTAGTGCCGATCGAACTCAGTGTCGCAGCTGTTGCCAGCACGGTAAACGTGACCGCGAGCGATTCTCCTGTGGCTGAAGAATCTGCCCAGCAGAACACGATCGGCCAGTCGACCGTGGAAGAGGCACCCAATCCAAACGAGAGGGTCGAAAGCCTGCTCCCTCTGGTCCCAGGAGTCGTCCGCGGACCAGACGGGCGAATCAACATGAAGGGCGCCCAAGCCACGCAGGCTGGCTGGCTGGTGAATTCAGCCAATGTCACCGATCCAGCGACCGGCGGCCAAGCCATTAACCTGCCCATCGATGTGGTCTCTTCGATCCAGGTTATTTCGAATCCCTATGACCCCGAGTACGGCAAGTTCACCGGAGCAGTTTCGAGTGTCGAAACCCGTACCGGCAACCTCGACAAGTTTCATCTCTCCGTGCAAAACGTCGTCCCGCGACTGAGAGACCGCGATGGTCACATTGTTGGAATTGGCGCTTTCACCCCACGGGTCACACTTACCGGGCCCCTGGTGAAAAACAGACTCGCGTTCACTCAGTCCTTTGAATACCGTTTCGTTCGCACGCCGGTAGAGACTCTGCCTCCACTTCAACGCGACATAAAGCTCGAGAGCTTCGACTCCTTCAGCCAATTCGATCTGAAGATCAATGAAAAACAAACGGCAACTCTGTCCGTCGCCGTTTTCCCGCAAAAGCTGGACTTCCTCGGACTGAATACCTTTACTCCGCAACCCTCCACCCCGGATCTGCATCAGCGTGGATATCAGATCTCTGCGCAACATCGCTATGTCTCAGAGTCGGGCGGTCTGCTCAGCTCACAGCTGGCCTACGAACGCTTCGATGCGGATGTGCTCCCCAACAGTCAGGATCCCTATCGCCTCTTAGTCGAAACGACCGAAGGCGGATTCTTCAACCGGCAAAACCGGGACACCGATCGAGTGCAATGGCAGGAGACCTATCAATCGAGCCCGAAGCATTTCCACGGCGTACATCAGCTGAAGGTCGGTTTCGATTTCTCACATAGCTCTTACGACGGCCGTCAGCAGTTCTTGCCCGTGGACATCGTTGGTGTGACAGGTTCAACACTCGAGCGAATTGAGTTTGGCGCGCCCACCAATTTTTCTGTCCGCCAAAACGAGATTGCCTGGTTCCTGGGGGATCGGTGGTCAGTCTCGCCACGACTGACACTCGACCTCGGCCTGCGGTTCGACAGAGACTCGGTCACCGATTCGACGCACGCCGCGCCTCGTGCCGGCTTTACTCTGGCGTTGACGAGCGATCACAAAACTCTGCTGAAGGCGGGCGCCGGACTATTTTACGATCGCGTCCCCCTAAACATCCCCGCCTTCCCCAGCTTTCCGGATCGCACAATCCTGACTTTCGATCCTGGGGGCGCGATGGTTTCGTCGGTCCCATACTCAAACGTCATCACCGGGCGACTCGGGAATCCGCGAAGCGCAGCCTGGAATGTCGAACTCGACCGCGAGGTTCTGGAGCACCTGCTGGTTCGAGTCTCCTATCAGCAGCGGAACACCGTCCATGACCTGGTTTTAGCGCCGCTCACGAGTGCCAACGGGAACTTCCTGTCTCTGGCCAACAGCGGACGGGATTTTTACCGTGAGTTCCAGGTTACCGGGCGCTACCAGATACGGCGCCACACGTTGAATGCTTCTTACGTGCGGTCGAAGGCTACGGGCGACCTGAATGACTTCAACCAGTTCTTCGGAAATGACCCGCAGGCAGTGATCCAGGCGGACGCTCGCGGACCGGTGTCCTTCGACGCGCCGAATCGCTTTCTGGCCTGGGGCGAGTTTATGGCGCCGTGGAAGGTAACTGTGATGCCGGTCTTTGACGTTCACACCGGGTTTCCCTACTCCGTCGTGAACCAAACGCGCGACTTTGTCGGTCCACGTAACGACGAGCGATTCCGGCGCTTCAGTTCGTTCGATGTTCAGGTGCTCAAGGAGTTCAACCTGCCCTTCCGCGGCAAAGAGCACAAAGTAAAAGTGGGTTTTGGAGTGTTCAACCTGTTTAACCACTTCGATCCGCGGGACGTGCAAAACGACCTGGACAGTGGCCGCTTCGGTCAATTCTTTAACGGACCCAATCGCACTTTCAGAGGGAAGTTTGTCTTTGGGTTCTAGGCATGACGCAAACCGTACAGAGTTCTTGGACTAAATGAGAGTCGCTCAGACTTTCTCTTTAAGAAGGTAGCTTATGAAACAAGTAAATCAATGTCTCATTCTCGCCGCCGGTAAAGGAACGCGCATCCGGTCGCTATCTGCGGGACTTCCCAAGCCCCTGGTTGATTTTCGGGGCAAGCCCATCCTCGAGCACGTCATTGGGAGGGCGAGTCGAGCTGGTATCGAGAAGTTCGTGATTGTCGTCGGATATCGCTCGGACGTGATTCGCAGCTGGTTTGCCGGCCGTTCCCTTGGAGTATCTGTGACCTTTGTGGAAAATCCGGATTATCAGAAGTCCAATGGCATTTCCGCCTTGAAGGCCAAGAACGAAATCCAGGAGAATTTCCTGTTGCTGATGGCAGACCATATCTTTGAACCAGAAACCGCAAGGGTGCTCCTGCAGCAACCGCTGGCATCCGGTGAAGTCATTCTCGCAGTGGATCCCAATATCGATCGTATTTTTGACCTCGACGATGCGACCAAGGTCAGGCGTGACGGGGATCGTATAGTCGATATCGGCAAGGAAATCCCCCACTACGATGCGCTGGATACAGGGATGTTCTTATGTAGCCCGGCCCTGTTTGACAGGCTCGAATCGGCAACCAAGAGTGGAAACTGTTCCCTCTCCGACGGGATGCGGCAGTTGGCCGGGGAGCGCCGGCTGCGTGCCCTGGAGGTCGGCGAAGGCCAATGGCAAGACCTCGACACCCCCGAGGCACTGGCGTACGCCGAAGGGGTATTTGATGGGCACTTCAACCACGAACAGGTTCTCGCGAGCGTAGCCCATGTCTAGGACCATGGCGAAAGCACGATTGCCCCTCCGGCTGCTTGCCGGGACATTTGGGGTTTTTCTGTTCGCCTACCTGGTCCACCGAGCCGGTCCAGTCCGGCTGCTCGAAAGCATTGCCACTATGGGATGGGGTCTCGCTCTGGTGATGGTTTGGGGTGGCGTGGCCCATGTCGTGAAGACCTGGGCTTGGCGGCTCACGCTACTCGACGAGAAGGGTCAGGTTTCTTTCGCGCGTATGCTCGGGCTACGGCTCGCCTCCGAAGCGGTTGGTCAGCTTGGCGGCCTCGGACAGCTATTCGGTGAAGGCTTGCGGGTATCCCTGCTCGGCCCGGCAATGCCGCTTGCCAGCGGGATCTCGTCGGTGACGATTGACCGTGCATTTTTCGTTCTCAGCGCCGCAGTTGTGAGCATCGTCGGTCTGCTGGCAGTGCTGATCGTGTTGCCTCTACCGCACGCGCTGGTGGTTTACGCAAGCCTGTTTGCATCCATCCTTCTCGGGGTGGTCCTTCTAACTGCATTCGCCGTCAAAAAACGCTGGCCCGTGCTTTCACGGACGGCACAGATCCTGGGTCGGATCCGGTACTTCAGAGGTTGGATTGAACGTGAGCGTTCGCTGATCCACTCGGTTGAGAACAATCTGCTCGACTTTTACCATCACACACCCGGCTCGTTCTGGGCCAGCTTCGTTCTCAACCTGGCGTGCCACGCCGCGGCGGTGTTCGAGGTCTACCTGATCCTGCGGCTCATCGGCGCCCAAAGCAGCTTATTCGGGGCACTCGCAATTGAGGCTTTGACCAAGCTCGTAAATATCGCCGGCACATTCAATCCGGGGAACATCGGAACCTATGAGGGTGGAAACATGCTTATTGTGAAGATGTTCGGCCTCAGCGGAGCCGCCGGACTGACCCTGGCCTTCACTCGACGTCTGCGCGCCATATTCTGGGCGGCGGTGGGCGGCCTCTGCCTGGTCGTATTGTCCAAGTCGAGAAAGCAAAGCGATTCTGACAATGGTACTGAGGCCTCCGTCGGAGTGTGGCAGGAACCTATGCCGTCACCCGAGCCTCAGAAAAAGAGTGCTTTGGCCGTTCGGTCACACACAGCGGTTATTCTTGCGAACAACTTGCGTGAAGGTGTCGGTTTCGGATCAGCAATTCCGCAGGTCGGCGGCCTTCCAGTTTTGCTCCGAACGATTCTAGGAGCGCAAAAAGCAGGTGCTTCACGAATCGTAGTTGTCGTCGACCGGGCAAGGGGGGCCTGGGTACAGCACGATTTGCGAAAGACCGGGCGTCTTCCACGATTCGTCGAGTGGTGTCTATTCGACGACGGGGAAACATCTCTTCCTTCGCTATTAGGACAACTCGCGCGCGAGGTAGAGGAGCATTTGGTGCTGATAGCAGGAGACAGGACCTATCATCCGTCCTTGCATGGGCGTGCAGGCGAATGGAAGGGCGAAGACGATGCTTTGGCGCTGATGACCGGCAGCCGAGTTGTCGGTATGTATGCGCTCTCCCGAGATGTGTCGCTCAACGTTGCCAACTCCTGTCCGTCAGGAACGGAATCCATCGAGGATCTGCACGACTGGCTCACCTCGACCCAGTCGGTCCGATACGAGCCCGTCGAGGCAGATAAGTGGCAGCGCATCCTCACCCCGTTGGACTGCCGCTTGGCTGAGCGAAAACTCGACCGCTGGCTCGTCAAACCGACAGACGGCATTTACGCAAGAATGAATCGCCGAATCTCTGTACCAATCAGTCGCCAGCTGATCAGATTTCCCATCACACCCAACATGGTCAGCCTGTTTACTCTCGGTGTCAGCTTCATTTCCGGTGTGTTCTATGCGTGCGGTGGTTATTGGAATATGCTGGTGGGCGCGATTCTGTCGGTGTCCGCAAGCATTCTCGACGGATGTGACGGAGAGGTCGCTCGCTTGAAACTACAGGAATCCGATTTCGGTTGCTGGTTGGAGACGGTTTGCGACTACCTTTATTATTTGTTTGTCTTCGCGGGAATGGCGATAGGCTTTTTCAGGAGCTCGGGGCAGAGTTCTTACCTGGTATGGGGTGGACTGCTGTTTTTGGGCGCGATTGCGAGCTTCCTCACCATCGGGCTCCAGCGACATCAGCTAACCACCGGACGTCCTGAACAATACCTGGGAATCTGGCAGACCCAGGCGGACAGTCGACAGTCGAACCCTTTGTTGTACGTCGGCCGGAATTTTGAGTTCGTCATCCGGCGCTGCTTTTTGCCCTATGCTCTTTTGGTTTTTGCTCTTTTCAACATCACGAAGGTAGCTTTCATTCTCTCCGCGGTGGGCGCTAACGTGGTCTGGCCCATCGCCCTTTACTCCTATCTCACTTTTGCTGCAGTCCAGACGTCAAGTGTGGTTAGCCCTGCTCCTTCTGCTCAAGTGGGAGGGTTCTGATTTGCGATGGTCCACCGATAGCTCCGACTTTCGTAGTGGATTGGCCGAAGACTTCTGCTGAACACCCTGCAGCCGCAGCAGTGTGATTATGCCGATGCCAGAGATCATGACGGGCAAGTTCGCGCCTCTCCGGTTGGTGATGTGGCCGCCCAGTTCTTTGCGCATTGTGGACTGGAACATCAACCGTGGCCAACAGCTGCCAGGGATCATAGATTTCCTCTCAGGTACAAACGCCGACATTCTCATCCTGCAGGAAGTGGACATCAATGCGCGCCGCACCCACCGGCTCAACATAGCCGAGGAGATCGCCCGGAAGTTGCAGATGGACTATGTGTTCGGACGCGAGTTTGAGGAACTTGCCCAGGGATCTAAAGCGTCTCCCGCGTACCATGGCCAGGCTATTCTAGCGAAGTGGCCCATTTCGAATCCGCGCCTGATCCGCTTTTCGCGACAGTCGCATTTTTGGGAACCCCGCTGGTTTCTCCCGCGGATCGAGCCTTTTCAGGAAAGACTTGGAGGAAGAATCGCGCTGGTAGCCGAGATTAATGTCGCCGGGAGCAAACTCCTAACCTACAGCCTTCACCTGGAAAGCCGTGCAAATGATCAATTGCGCCTTTCACAGGTGGAGGAAGTCTTGGCTGATGCGGCGCGCCAGGACCCCCGGTGTCCACTCGTGATTGCGGGCGACTTGAACTTGGATGCCTCCAAGGATCGCGCGGCTATGGCCTTCGCGACGGCGGGATTTCAGGATGCCATTGCGGCCCCGCGCACCCCCACCACCACCGCGCGCGGCCTCTTTGAAGCAGGACGCAGGATTGATTGGGCATTCGTTCGTGGACCGATCCGAGCCGACTCTGGTCGCGTACACAACCAGGTAAAAGCATCGGACCACTACCCCGTATCGTTCATCCTCAGTGCGTCACGCGGTTGATCTGCCCGAGCCTTACTGCTGATGCGCAGTATCGGTGCTCCAGGCCCAAGCGCAACGACGGTCATTGTGGAGAGAGATCTTGCCAACCAGGCTTGGGGGGAGGAGGATCAAATCGGGCTACGTTCTGGGCTCGCTTGAGTACTGAGGATCGCCTCCGACCAGCCGACTCGCGATAGCGAACAGGGCGCTCACGGACATGCCGCACATCAGCATGCCAATAACACTCTCTACCGGACCCAGAGTGCGCCATGTTCGCGGGAGAAGAATGTCGCCATAGCCAACCGTCGAGTAGCTGGTGGCCGAGAAATAGAAGCAGGACTCCCACGATGGAAGACAACGCCAGCGATAAAACCCTGCCCAAATTAGAATCTGCAAAGCGTGCAAAACAATCATCGCCACCGTGAACCGAATCATAAGCACGGCGGAATGCCATGCGTATAACCCCTTGATCCCGCGCGTAATAACAGCCTTCGCCCAGTGGATGAGGACGGCCATTCCGGCACCGGTCCCGGTCAGCCAACATCAGGATCGGCTCGACCCGCAATCAGACGCTCACAACAAACGCCTTTCTAAGGAGCACTTCGAGCTCCAAAAGAGAATCGCAACCGCTAATAGCCATATTTCTCCTGCAAGATTCGCTCTTGTCGTGTCGAGGCGCGCCTCAGGCCACTCGCCCATCGGACTCGGCCAGGGACCTGGGGTATTGCAGCGTTCGAGTGCCCGACTACTCCTCGAGACTGCTCGATCCGGTTCGTCGCCCATCAACTGCTGGGCGGCGCTCGGCCACAGGGTGGTTCCGTCACTTGCCAGTCCGTTGTCACAGGTGATTCGGTCTCCTCCGCCGAACTCGAGTGCGGTGCTGCAAAGACCGGTTCCTACCCTTTGTCCCGGCACGATCTGCGTCCGATCGCGCCCCAGGGCAACATTGGCAGCCCGAATGCACTGCAGTTCGACGGGTTCTGAAGACGGCCCGCCAAGTAGGCTGGGTCTCAGGAATCCATCCATTCAGGAGGATGGATGGAAAGAAAATTAAAACATTGCTCTTCGTCCCAGGGGTTTCGGTCCCTCGCCCAGGAATCTAGGGATTGCGGTTTGGGACTTGGTGCGGTTCCAGGGCGGACCTCGGTCACGGGCTCGAAGCGTAACGACCCGCCCCATGCGCACAGATACCCAAAAAGAGTGATGAAAAACTCCCGCTATTTCGTGATGCGTGCCTGGTGCCGGCGCGGCATAGTGTGGGCGGGTGGGATTCCAATCAGGTCAAGAAATTCCAATCAGGTCAAGAAACCAGTGCGATTAACGCAAATGGGGCGCACAAACAACTCGAGCACGCGGAGCGCAATTCAGATATTCGCGCTCCTATTCTGGTTCGTTGCCACTGCGGCAGCCGATACCGCGACTTCGTCGACTGGTCTCACGAACATCTTCGCGCCTGAGACCACCCCAGCCAAGTCAATCTTTGATTTGTCGTTGTTTGTACTCTCCATCACGGGAATCATTTTCGTTGTCGTCTTTACTTTGCTGGTTTACTCCATCGTAAAATTCCGCGGCACAGCGGCGAATGCGGGCCGCGAACCGGCACAGGTGTATGGGAGCACACAGATTGAGTTGGCCTGGACCATCATTCCGATCCTGATCGTGGTGGTGTTGTTTCTGGCTACGGCCCGGGTGATTCACGCCGTCCAGGACGCTCCAAAGCCCCCGACCGCTGTAGAGGTCACCGCCATTGGGCACCAGTTCTGGTGGGAATTTCGCTATCCCAGACTTGGGATCGTCACCGCAAACGAACTGCACATTCCGGTGAGCGATCCTACCCGTCCAACCCCGACATTTTTGAAGTTGCTTTCCGCCGACACCGACCACAGCTTCTGGATTCCTCAACTTGGGGGCAAGACTGACCTGATTCCGAACCATCCCAACAGTATGTGGATGGACCCGCACCGCACGGGTATCTTTCTCGGTCAGTGCGCGCAATACTGCGGGACCCAGCACGCCAAGATGCTTCTGCGGGTCTCGGTAGACAGTCGTGAAGATTTTGACGCGTGGGTCCGCTCGCAGCGGCAACCCGCGATCCAGGACGAAAAGGTAATCGCCGGCAAGCGCGTTTTCGAAACCACCGCCTGTATCAACTGTCACGCGATCAGCGGCACGGCCGCGAACGGACGCTTCGGTCCGGACCTGACGCACTTGATGAGCCGAAGCACTATCGCATCGGGTGCGGCCGAGAATACTACTGAAAAGCTACGTCTGTGGATCCTGAAGCCGGATGCCATCAAACCCGGCTCGTTAATGCCGGCCATGCAACTAAACGACGCGGACCTGGACGCACTCGTGGGTTATCTAGAGACGCTCCGGTAGCCGAAAGGATTGGGAATCCAGTTATGTCATCGGATGCGATGGCCAGTCAAAACGTGCAGATTGTTAGCCGGCCATGGGTCGAGACGCTCCACGAGTGGGTGACCACGGTTGATCACAAGCGGCTGGGCATTCTCTACATCGTTTATGGTCTGCTCTTCCTTGTCATAGCCGGAGTCGAAGCCACCATCATCCGGATCCAGCTGATGTATCCGCACAACAATTTTGTTTCCCCGCAGGTCTTCAACCGCATGTTCACGATGCATGGCACGACCATGATTTTCTTCGTGGCTATTCCGGTTCTGTTTGGGTTCGCGAACTACCTGGTTCCACTGATGATCGGCGCGCGCGACATGGCATTTCCACGGCTCAATGCGTTCAGTTTTTGGCTCACGGCGCTGGGTGGCTTTCTCCTGTACTTCAGTTTTCTGGGTGGAAGCGGACTGTACGGCGCCGGCAATGCGCCCGACATTGGATGGTGGGCATACGCTCCTTTGACCTCGCGGGCGTTTTCTCCCGGCCACAGCTCGGACTACTGGACGACTGCTCTGCTGGTTGCGGGATTTGGCAGCATTGGTACGGCCATCAATCTTATCGCCACCATTCTTTCTATGCGATGTCCTGGGATGAAGCTCAGTCGCATGCCTCTGCTGGCCTGGCTGAACTTGATCATGGCTGGAATGGTCATCCTGGCCATCTCGCCTCTAACCGCGGCCCAGATCATGCTGTCGATCGATCGCTATCTCGGCGGCCACTTCTTTGACACGCAAGCCGGGGGCTCGGCAACACTTTGGATGCACTTCTTCTGGATTTTCGGCCATCCCGAGGTCTATGTTCTCGTTATCCCCGCCTTCGCGTTTGCCTCCGAAATTATTCCGGTATTTTCGCGGAAACCCATTTTTGGATACCCCGTAATGGTGGCCGCCACCGTCTGCATCGGGTTCGTAAGCCTGAGTGTGTGGGCGCACCACATGTTCACCATAGGAATGAACTCCTATGCCAACAGTTTTTTCGCCATCACGACAATGGCCGTGGGTGTGCCGACCGGAATCAAGATCTTCAACTGGCTTGGCACCATGTGGGGCGGGAGGATCCAGTTCAAGACACCGATGCTGTTCTGCGTCGCCTTTCTGTTTCAGTTTTTGATCGCGGGCCTCACCGGAATCATGCTCGGCTCGGCGCCTTTTAATTGGCAGCTGGGCGGATCGTACTTTGTTGTGGCGCACTTTCATTACGTGATCGTCGGCGGAATTCTGTTTGCGCTCTTCGCCGCATTCTATTACTGGTACCCGAAGGTGACTGGAAGAATGATGAGCGAAAGCCTGGGCAAACTCCATTTCTGGCTCTTCCTGATCGGATTTCACCTAACGTTTGATGTGATGCACATTCCCGGGCTGCTCGGAATGCCGCGCCGCATTTACACCTACGAGCCGGGCCGAGGTTGGGACACGTTCAACCTGATGATCACGCTCGGCGCCTTCATCCAGGGCATCGCCATCCTGGTGTTTGTGTACAACCTCATCATTTCTTATTGGAAGGGAGAAAAAGCGGGCAATGATCCCTGGGATGCATGGACCCTGGAGTGGTCCACAACCTCCCCACCACCTGAGTACAACTTTGCTTCCATTCCGGTGGTCGCGAGCCGCCGGCCGTTGTGGGACCTGAAACATCCTGAAGATCCGGACAGCCGTTATGAGTGAAGCCGTCATGAACAAAGCTGCTATGAACGAGAGAAGAAAGCAATGAGCGCAACTGCAACGCCGTTCGCTGAATCCCCGAGGGCCTGGAGTCTTCCCTATCGCGGTAAGGTCGCGATGGCGTCTCTCATCATTGCCGAGTCGGCCATCTTTACGATTTTCGTGGTTGCGTATCTTTTCTATGTGGGGAAGAGCCTCACTGGACCGACTCCGCGTGAAGTATTGGAGACACCGATCTTCTTCACGATCTGCCTGCTGTCCAGCAGCCTGACCATTCACTTCGCGGGAAGGTTTCTTGAACGCGGTAAGCAAGGCGCATTCCTGATTTTGTTGATACTCACCATCGTGCTCGGCGGCCTCTTCATGTATGGCACCGCGCGGGAATGGCACCGGTTGATCTACGAACATGGGCTGACAATCTCCACGAACCTGTTTGGAACGACCTACTACTCGCTGGTCGGCCTGCACGCCTTTCACGTCACCGTGGGCCTGATCATGCTCTGCATCGTGGCGGTCTTTGATTTAGCTGGCCGGGTGGGGACGGACCAGTCGCGCCGCGTGGACGTGCTTTCCATGTACTGGCATTTTGTGGATGCGGTATGGGTGGTGGTCTTCACGGTCGTTTACATTCTTGGGCGCTGAGGAAAAGAAATGGCAACGCTTGTATCCGCGGAACAAATAGACCAAGGCCCTCCACGCGAGATGGAAGTGCCCGCACCAACAGCGTGGCCCTTTGTTTTGGCTTTTGGATCTACCTTATTGTTCGCGGGCCTGGTTACCAACATTTCGGTCAGCGTTCTCGGCGCTGTTCTTGCCCTAGTGGGCTGCGTCGGCTGGTTCCGCGAGGTTTTCCCTCACGAGCACGAAATAACTGTGCCTGTCTTTGCAGAAGATCTTCGTGTAACCACTGAACGCCGCGTGGTTGAACGGGTCCCGGTCGCGGCAGAACAGGTGCGCGCCTGGCTTCCTATTCACACGTACCCGGTATCAGCAGGTGTGAAGGGTGGACTGGCGGGAAGCGTTGCCATGGCCGTGCTGGCCTGTGCCTACGGAGTGCTGAAAATTGGAAGCATCTGGTATCCCATCAATCTTCTGGCTGCGTCAGTCTACGCGCAATCGCTGAAACTTGGACCGGAACAGCTGAAGTCGTTTCATGTGGACAGCTTCCTGATCGCTTTGGGTTTGCATGCCGTCGTGTCCACCCTGGTTGGGGTGCTATACGGGGCGATGCTTCCCATGTTTCCGCGGCGGCCCATCGTACTCGGCGGACTCATTGCGCCGGTGTTGTGGTCTGGACTGTTGTACACGATTCTCGGTCTGCTGAACCCTTTGCTGGCGAGCCACATTGACTGGTACTGGTTTTTCGCTTCGCAGGCAGCCTTCGGCATCGTCGCGGGCTTCGTAGTCGTGCGGCAGTCGCGTATGCCAACACGCGAAAACCTGGCCTTCGCCTTGCGCGCTGGAGTTGAAGCTCCAGGAATCATTCCACCGCGAGGTAGCGGAGAGTGATGCCCATGAACCGTTTTCGATATCTATCCGTACTCGCGGCGTTAGGCTTGACCCTGCTCTCGGGCTGCAGCTCTCCGCCCGGCCAGCCACGCAAAGGTTCGGAAACGCTGGCACCGAACGAGGTCTTGGAATTTGGCACTCTGTTCGGACAGAACTGCGCGGGTTGCCATGGCGCGGAAGGACGAGGAGGAGCGGCCATCGCGCTTGCCGATCCGGTGTATCTGGGCATTGCGGACGACGCGGCGATACGCAAGGTAATCGCCAACGGCGTACACGGGACCTCAATGCCAGCCTTCGCTCAAAGCGCTGGGGGAATGCTGACGGACAAGCAGATCGAAGTGATCACCAGCCAGATCCGATCGCGCTGGAGCCGGCCGGGAATTCTTAACGGAGCCAACCCGCCATCCTATGCGGCGAAATCCACGGGCGACAACCAGCGAGGTGAAGTCGCATACAAGACTTATTGCGCGTCCTGCCACGGCACAACAGGCCAAGGTGGACCAAAGGGAAGTGCCATCACGAATGATTCGTTCTTGGCGCTGATAAGCGATCAGGAGTTGCGCACCGTTGTCATCACCGGTCGTCCGGAATTGGGGGCGCCCGACTGGCGCGGAAACGTGCCCGGCAAGCCGATGTCGGACCAGGAAATTACCGACGTAGTTGCCTGGCTGGCCTCGCACCGGGTGCAAGACCCTGGGCAGCCTTATTCCGCCTCGAACCCGCAGCACCAGGACTCTGCGGAAAACTCAAGTTCCGGGCAATTGCGGGAAGGGCACGACCTCGGTCGTGCCGCTAACCGCTGAAACTGTGTCGCGCTTCAGCGCCTGAGGTTCGCTGTTCGACCCTTAACCCGGTTTTTCCGCAGCACTAGGAGTCTGACAATGCCAAATGAAACCACGCTTTCCCGCCGCAGATTTTTCACGAAGATGGGAATGTTGTTCAACGGATTGGTGGCGACTGCGCTAGCCGTGCCGGTGGTGCAATACCTTCTGTCTTCAGTCACGCGCGGACGTGCAGACGGCTACCTCTCATGGGTGCCGCTCGGCAAGGTCAGCGAATTTCCTGAGGGAGAGACCAGGCTGGCCACTTTCCGCAATCCTTACGTGATGCCGACCGACGGCAAGACCGTAGACACCGCCTGCTGGGTGCGGCGTGTCGGCGGCGAGCAATTCCAGGTTTTTGCCGTCAACTGCGCACACCTGGGCTGTCCGGTGCGCTGGTTTCCGCAGTCTGGTCTGTTTATGTGTCCGTGCCACGGCGGAGCGTACTACCGAGACGGCTCGCGAGCCTCAGGCCCGCCGGAGCGTGGCCTCTTCGAATATCCGCACAAAATTGAGAACGGCCTGGTCGCCATTCAGGCCGGTGAACTGCCCACACCGGGAGGATCGATCGCAGCTCTCACCGGAGAGAAACCGCCATGCGCATCATGATTGGCAAAGTTGGAGAATGGTTTGATCGCCGCCTGCAACTGGCGGCGCCCATTCGCGAGGCCGTCGAACATCCCGTGCCCCGAAACACGGCAAGCTGGTGGTACGTCTTTGGCAGCGCCGCGCTGACAGTTTTCATTCTGCAATTCGTGACTGGAATCTTGCTTGCCCTCATCTACGTGCCCTCCGCCGGCCAGGCGTGGAGCAGCCTGCAGGCTCTGAATCACGATGTGGCCCTCGGCTGGTTCATCCGCGCGATGCACGGGTGGGGATCGAACTTCATGGTGGCGATTGTCCTTATTCACATGATGCAGGTCTTCCTCTTCGGGGCCTACAAGTTTCCCCGGGAGCTCACCTGGATCATCGGCGTTTTTCTATTGCTGATGACCCTGGGCATGGCCTTCAGCGGACAAGTGCTGCGCTTCGATCAGGACGCCTATTGGGGACTGGGCATCGGCGCGTCGATCGCCAGCCGCGTTCCCATCATCGGTCCCGCAGTCGTCAAATTGATGCTGGGTGGGCCGATCATAGCCGGCGCGACTCTATCGCGATTTTTCACCCTGCACGTCTTCGTGATTCCGGGGCTTCTGATCGGCTTCGTGGCGCTTCACCTGTTGATGGTGATCAAGCTGGGAATCAACGAATGGCCGATGCCGGGAAGGATTGTGAAACGGGCGACCTATGTCGCGGAATATCACGAACTGACAAAAAAAGACGGCGCGCCCTTCTTCCCCTATGCCATTTGGAAAGATCTGTTCTTCGCGGCGTTTGTGCTCCTGGCAGTCGCCGCTTGCGCGGTTTACTTCGGCCCATTTGGACCGACCGGCCAGCCGGACCCGACGATTATCCAGACCGCGCCGAAGCCAGACTACTTTTTCCTGTGGCTCTATGCCTTGCTCTCGTTGCTCCCCCCGTCGCTCGAGACTCCAGCACTTCTGATCGGCCCGGTCGTGGTGATCATCGGGTTGCTCCTTCTTCCCTTTCTCTCGGGAGAAGGCGAAAAGAGCTGGCGGCGTAGGCCGATTGCGGTCTTGACCGTGTTGTTGGTTGCGATCACGCTCGGGACCTTCACCCATCTCGCGGAGTTCGCACCCTGGAGTCCGCACATGAACGCCTGGAGCGGCGATCCCGTGCCGGAGCAATTTCTGCATGGCACGACCGCCCTTGAGCGGCAAGGCGCGCTGGTTTTTCAAGCCAAACAATGCCGCAATTGCCACGCTCTTGACAAGAGTGGCGGGCTGAGAGGCCCGAATCTGGACAGCGTAGCTGTGCGGCTCACGCAAGACCAGCTCATCCGCCAGGTAATTCAAGGTGGCGGAAACATGCCTGCGTACGGGAAAAATTTGAGCCCGGCGGAGACCACGGCGCTGGTAGCTTTTCTCCAAACCCTGCATCCGGCGGGACAAGCTCGCGCACGCGATGCTTCACGGGAGATGGTCCTAGGGGACGAGAAACGCCCGGGTGCGCAGCCATAGGATGCCGATTGATGACAGACCTCCATCACGTCGCATCGGGATCAGGCTGGTTCCCGCTTTCGCTTACCCTGACCATTGTTTTCGCAGCATTGGTGTACCTGCGCGGATGGCTTCGTCTTCGTTCAACCTCCTCGAACGCGATATCGGCCTGGCGCGCCGGCAGTTTCCTCGCTGGACTGTTCCTGATCTGGATCACGCTCGCATCAGCCATCGCTGCGTACGATCATGAATTGCTGACGGTCCACATGATTCAACATCTGCTGCTCATGACCCTCGCTCCCCCCTTGATCTGGCTGGGCGAGCCGGTGTTGCCGTTCCTGCAAGGTCTGCCGAGGCCATTCGTACATGCGGTTATCGGCCTGTTATTCCGCTGGCAGCCTGTGCAGGAACTCGGAAGGATCCTCGCGCAGCCTGCGTTCTGCTGGCTTGCTGCCTTTGCGGCGTTGGTGGTGTGGCATACTCCGGCTGCCTTTATGCTCGGGCTGCAGTCGGAAGGGTGGCACATCCTCGAGCAAGCATCCTTCCTTGCGACCGGCCTTCTCTTCTGGTGGCCCGTCCTTCAGCCCTGGCCCAGCATCTCGAAGCCAGACCTGTCGATCATCCTGTACCTCTTTCTCGCCACGTTGCCGTGCGACATTCTCTCTGGACTTCTTGTCTTTGGCGACCGCGTGGTCTACCCGGTTTATTTCTCCTCATCACGGCCGTTCGGCCTTTCTGCTCTTGCAGATCAGCAGTGTGCAGGCGCGTTGATGTGGACTTGCGTGACGATCGTCTACCTCGTGACCGGAACAATTCTCACCGCGAGATTGCTCTCACCGGAGAGTTCCGGTGAGCATGAGTTGGTGCGATCGCCGTCACGCGGCGGTGCGGCGCCGCAAAGAGCTCCGCAGGGCCTGGAGGTTCTCTAGCGTGGCCACCGAGCCCATTCTTGCGACCCTCGATGCGCCTGACGTGCGGGCTCGTGGCTTCCTGGGTTCCACAGCCCTGTCAGATTACTGGGCCCTGACCAAGCCAGAAGTCAATTTTCTAATCGTGGTCACAACTTTCGCCGGCTTCTACCTGGGTTGTGCAAGCCACCCGCAGGATTTTCCGCTCTTGCTGTCGATTAACACTGTGTTCGGTACATTGCTGGTTGCCAGTGGCACCGGCACGCTGAATCAATACATCGAACGACGCTACGATGCCCAAATGCGCAGGACTTCCCGGCGGCCGCTCGCTGCCGGCCGGCTGAAGCCCTCGTCAGCGCTATGGTTCGGGGTGGCACTATCGGTAGTCGGCTGCGTTGAGCTTGCGATAGCCGTCAACGTTCTTGCAAGCGTGCTGGCGCTTGCGACGTTATTGTCTTACTTGTTTTTCTACACGCCGCTAAAAAGGAAAACACCGCTATGCGTTTTGGTCGGGGCCTTTCCGGGCGCTATGCCTCCCCTGATCGGCTGGGCTGGAGCAGCCGGTAGGCTGAGTTTCGAGGCTTGGACACTCTTCGCCACGCTTTTCCTCTGGCAGTTTCCGCACTTCATGGCCATCGCCTGGATGTACCGCGAGGATTACGATCGCGCAGGCTACCTGGTGCTGCCTCACGATGATCGCGTACGCGTCCGTTTTGTGGATTTGCAAACCTTGTGGCCACTCTCGGCTTTGGTGTGCGCCAGTCTGTTACCAGCCCTGGTAGGCGGGGCAAGCGCGTTCTACTTCATCGGAGCCTCGCTCCTAAACCTCGGCTTCTTCTACTACGGAGCACAGTTCGTGCTTCGTAGAACCAACTCGGCGGCACGCCGCCTGCTCATGGCATCGATCATTTATCTTCCACTGCTATTCGTACTGATGCTCCTTCCCAGGGGCTAGCAGATCAAAGGAACAATGGTCTGGTCGTTGAGATGAAAAGCGGGCAACTCCATCAGTTGTCCATCCGTGACCAGATGTGACCTGCTTCTTGTGCAAGATGCTTTCAGGACAGCGCTACGGCGCCACTATTTTTTCTGGCGAACCCTTTGCATGGCGAGTCCAGAAGGCGCTACAATAGCGCGTTTCCATCCCCCCGGCCCCAATCACAACCACCCGCTCCTCGTCGGAAACGTCTCGGTTGACGTCCTTCGCGAGGTCTTTATTTAAGCGAAATACTGCGATGTCATCGTTCGTGCGTTCTGCGAGCGAACCGATGAAGTGGAGCTTTTGAAACCAGTCCAGCCTCGAACTGCACGGGTGGGCAACATGTTTGGCAAATTCAGATTCGCCCTGCTGCTCGAACTTCTTTGTTTGTTCACCGCTGTATCTGGCATTGCTCAAGTCCCGGTTCTCACCCAACATAACGACTTGGCGCGCACGGGTCAGAACCTCAACGAGAGCGTCCTCAACACCTCGAACGTGAACGTGGGCAGTTTTGGAAAGCTGTTTTGGCGCACGGTGGACGGTCAGGTTTACGCCCAACCCCTGTACGTGCCAAATCTGCCGGTGGGCGGAACGACGCGCAACGTCGTGTATGTCGCAACCCAGCACGACAGCGTTTACGCGTTCGATGCCGATGATCCCGCCCAGGCTCTGCCCTTGTGGCACGTAAACCTGGGCACGCCGGTACCAAGCCAGGACATTTGTATCATCAGTGGGGACACGGATCCTCGCGACTGTCCCTATCTCGACATCAATCCGGAAATTGGCATCACCAGCACGCCGGTGATTGATTCGAACGCCGGGATCATCTATGTGGTGGCCAGAACGAAGAACAGCAACAGCACCTACCATTTTTTCCTGCATGCCCTGGACATCAGGTCGGGGAACGAGCAACTGGGCGGTCCGGTAGAAATTACCGGCCAGGTGACGGGCAGCGGCGTGGGCAGCAGCGGTGGTGTTTTGGCCTTCGCTCCGCTGTTTCATCTTCAGCGCCCAGGGCTGCTGCTGATGAACGGTGTCGTCTATGTCGCTTTCGGGTCGGTCGGAGACATTGGTAATTTCCACGGCTGGATGATGGGCTACGATGCCACGACTCTCCAACAGACGACGATTTTCAACGCTACTCCCGACGGTAGTGACGGCGGAATCTGGGAAGCCGGACTGGGCCTTACTGGAGATGGATCAAACAACATCTATGTGACCACAGGGAACGGCACCTTCGACGCGAATGTCTCGGGAAAAGATTACGGAGACTCGATGTTGAAGATGAGCACGGCGAGCGGCCTGGCGGTCTCCGATTACTTCACTCCATCGAACCAAGCCGACCTCTTTGCTCATAACACAGATTTAGGTGCTGGCGGTCCGGTGTTGATACCAGGGACGAGCCTGGTGGTCGGCATTGGCAAAGACAAAGTGTTTCGGGTGGTGGATAGCACGAACATGGGCAGGTTCAACTCTGGCTTTGACAACGATGTCCAGGAATTTACGGCCAGCTTGAACGACTACTTGGGATCACCGGTTTATTGGGACAGCCCGAACAATGGCCCTGTCGTATATCTGTGGGGACCAGCGGATTTTCTGAAAGCCTACAAGCTCGTGGGAGGACTTTTCCAAACCACTCCGGCTACACAAAGCACGGTGCAAAATAGCACAGGTTTTGTCAACACCTCCCCACTGTCGCTATCTGCGAACGGCGGCCTGGTGGGCAGCGGTATTTTGTGGAGTGCCAATGCTTTTTCTGCAAGCGCGGGCGGTCCTTCGGTTCCGGGCATATTGCGAGCCTTCGATGCCACAAATCTTGCCAGCGAACTTTGGGACAGCATGCAAAACCCTGCTCGCGACGACGTCGGGCTCTATGCCAAGTGGGTTCCACCCACGGTGGCGAATGGGAAAGTCTACCTGCCCAGTTTCTCAGGCCAACTGCTGGTATACGGGCCGAATCCCCCGCCCGCCAGCGGCGTACGCTTTGTCCAAGCGGCATCGGCGACGCCGGGAACAGCCACGGCAAGTGTTTCGGCTTCGTATTCTTCGGCGCAAGCGGCGGGCGATTTGAATGTCGTCATCGTGAGCTGGACTGACGCCACCTCGACCATTCAATCGGTGACCGACGCCATGGGAAGTACGTACAGTTTGGCGATCGGGCCGACTACGGGCACGGGACTGCGCCAGTCGGTGTATTACCTCAAGAATATAGCTGCAGGCACCAATTCGGTCACGGTTGCCTTCAATCAGGCCGCCGGCTCTCCCGATGTTCGAATCCTGGAATACAGCGGAGTGGATACCGTAAGTCCGCTCGACGTTTCGGTCGGGGCCAGCGGAAGCATCAGTGTCGCAGATAGCGGTTCCGTCGTGCTCGGCAATGCCAACGATCTCATCATCGGCGCCAACATCGTAAGCACAAAAAATATCGTAGCGGGTTCGCCATTTACCTCGCGACTGCTCACTTCCACTACCTCGAACATTGTCGAGGATCGAGTGGTCAACGTTGCAGCCAGCTATGACGCTTGGGCCCCACTGCTCAGCGCCGGTCCCTGGGTAATGCAAATGGTGGCGTTCAAGGCCGGAAGCGCGATCACGAACCCCGCCCCCACCGTGAGCCTGATCTCACCCACCAGCGGCCCGACTGCCGGTGGGACGCCGCTCGCGATCACCGGGACAGGTTTCCTTCCGGGAGCGACCGTGAGCCTCGGAGGCACGACAGCGACGGGAGTGGTGGTGGTAAGCGCGACCTCGATCACAGCGACTAGTCCGGCGCAGGCGGCCGGCGCGGCGGATGTGGTCGTGACTAACACCGACGGGCAGAGCGGGACCTTGTCCAGCGGCTATATCTACACGGGGGCAAACCCGGCTCCGACGGTGACATTGATCACGCCCAACACGGGTTCGACGGCTGGCGGAACGCCGGTGACCATCACGGGGACCGGCTTCGTCGCGGGTGCGACGGTGAGCCTGGGAGGAACACCAGCCACAGGAGTAGTTGTGGTGAGCGCCACGTCGATCACGGCGACTACTCCGGCGCATGCCGCGGGTGCGGTGAATGTGG
>WNEZ01002026.1_pt1 | contig 19757 bp, 23 predicted proteins | sample 5400521 | NCBI WGS metagenome assembly WNEZ01 (sample SAMN13153339, study PRJNA577476) | soil metagenome | isolation source: 120 cm saprolite under Douglas fir tree site 2 hole 1 replicate 1 | place: USA:California | collected 2015-04-18 | reverse complement strand
CGCGCCTCGCCCCGGCCCCGGCCTGAACCCGATTGGGCGAAGCCGATCATCACCGCCAGAGAACGCGAGCTGCGGGAGACCAGCCGGTTCAGGATGAACATGGGGAAGTACTCTACTCCAAAAAAAAGCCCGGCCGGAGCCGGGCTATTCGTTTTGCGGAATGCTTACTTGCTGGTTTTGCCGCTGTCTTTCTTTTCGTCGCCCTTGGCTTTCGCCTTGTCCTTCGTGGACTTGGCCTTGGCTTTGCCTTTCTTCGCGGTCTTGGTGCCGGCCTTGCTGTCGGCCTTCTTTTCCGTCTGCGCGGAGGGCGTTGCCGGCTTCGCCGCATCCGACTTCGGCGCCTGGGCATAGGCGCCCGCCGCGAACGCAGCGGCGACCAACGTAACGAGCAGCTTCTTCAACATGATTTCTCCTGTATCGATGGATGATCCGTAGTGGACCTGACCGAAAAACGCGCCAGCAGCAGGCGCGTTGACGCGCAGTCAGCCGCGCACCGTGACAAAGATCCTCTGTACCGCGTTATTGCCGAACCCAGACAGGTCCCACACCGGCTCCAGCGGCTGCACCCGGCCGGCGGCATCGGTGGCGCGGCAGCCAAGCTCGTGCTCTCCTGCCTTCGCGTGCCACACCCCCTGCCAGGACTGCCACGCGTGCGGCGCCTGGGGCTTTGCGACTACGGCATCGGTCCATTTCTCATCGACGCCAAATTCGACGCGCTCCACCGGCGCGACCCCTGACCATGCCCGCCCGCTCATTTGAATTGCGCCCGCGTTCACGATCCGCCGGCGCGTGTAGAAATCCACGATCCCGGGTGGCGCCATCAGCGAGTTCACGCGCATCAGGCTGCAGGGCTCGCCTTTTTCCCCCTGCGCGCCGCGAAAGTGATAAGCCACCGCTTGCTGAAAGCCGTCGAAGGGACGGTCGATCGCCTCGATGGCGCGCAGCCATTTGACGCTCGCCATGCCGTACCAGCGCGGCACCACGAGGCGCAGCGGCGCGCCGTGCTGCGGCGGCAGCGGAGCGCCGTTCATGGCGTGCGCAACCAGAACATCCTCGCGCATCGCCTCGTGCAGCGGCAGGCTGCGCGCGAAGTGATGCTCGACGCCGTGGTCGAAGCCGCGATCGGCGCCATGGAAGACGATCTCCTTGACGGCATCGCGTAGCCGGGCCCGCTGCAGCAGCCCGGCGAGCGGCACGCCGGTCCACTCGGCAGTCGAGACGCCCTCTTCCAGCCACGGTACCGACGGGTAACGCGGCGAGATCTGGCCGCGCCCGTTGCCGGCGCACTCCATGGTGACGCGAACGCTCAGCGTGCCTGCCGATTTGAGCTCGGCGAGAGACAGCGAAAAGGGCCGCTCCACCAGACCGCCGATGCCAAGGCTCCAGCCCTCGTCGGACGGCGGGATATCGAAGTGGATCAGCAGGTAGTGCAGTCCGGCTGGCGTGACGTCGTAGCGCAGTGCCTCGAGCGGCATGCCATGATTGCGCGTAGCCAACTCGACTTCCTCGACCGTATAGCGCCCAACGATGGGCGGGCGGCGGGCGGACATCGCACCGATTCTATAATGGGCGAACATGAAGACGTGGCTGGAAGTAGCGCTGAACGGGTCTTGGGGGAAGGCGCTTCAGCCGCGCATTCCGGTGAGCGTCGCGGAGATCATCGCAGAGGGCATCGCCTGCGCCCGGGAGGGCGCCGCCATCGTTCACGTTCACGCGTACGACGAGGCGAGCGGCCGGCAACGCGAAGAAGCGCACGTCTACCGGCGCATCATCGAGGGCATCCGCAGCCAGGTCGACTGCATCGTATACCCCACGATTCCCCTTGCCAGCAACATGCCCGCCGCGGAGCGCTTTGCCGCCGTGGAGGCGCTGGCGCGCAGCGGCTTGATCGAATGGTCCGTGGTCGATCCGGGGTCGGTGAATATCGCGGGCTACATCTATATCAACCCGGAAGAGCACGTGCGGCACGGTCTGGCGCTCGCCGCGCGTTACGGCTTTCATCCCGCCTACGCGATCTACGAACCCGGCTTCGTGCGCCTGGGTGCCGCGCTGGCGCGCGCCGCGAAGGGCGCGCCGCAACCGGTGTACCGCTTCATGTTCTCGGAGGGCTTCACCTTCGGCTTCCCGCCGGCCGAGTACGCGCTCGACGCGTATTTGCGGCTGCTGGCAAGCGAAGCGCCGGGCGCCCCATGGATGGTCGGCGGCCTCGCCGTGGACGTGCTGAAGCTCGCTCCCGCGGCGATCGCGCGCGGCGGGCATGTGCGCGTCGGGCTGGAGGACGCACCCCTCGGTTCGCAACGCTCCAACCTCGATTGGGTGCAGGCCGCGCGGCGCGTCATCGAGCGCACGGGCGCCACGCTGGCGTCCGCCGACGACGTGCGTCAAGCGTTGAAGCCGCGGACATGAAGCTCGAGGATTTCCTTGCGCAGCTGCCGCAAGGCGACCTGTGGGTATTCGGCTACGGCTCGCTCATGTGGTCGCCGGGGTTCGGCTACAAGCAAAAGCGCCTGGCCAGGGCCTACGGCTATCACCGCGCGCTGTGCATCCTGTCGAGCGGCTCGTGCTGGGGCATGGCTTTCCTCATCGATGCCGCCCGCGTGCGCGCGGCGCTGACTCGCCTTTGGAACCGGGAAATGCCGCGCCGGGTCTACGAACCGCGGCTGGTCCTCGTGCGCTTGCGCGGCGGACGGCTGGTGCGCGCTCTGGCGTTCCTGGCCGACCCCGAGCACCCGTCCTATGTGCGCGAGCTCGACGTGCACGGCCGCGCCCGGCTCGTCGCGCAGGGCATCGGGATTCGCGGCCCCTGCGTGGACTATATCCAAAACACGCTCGCCCATATGCACCACGTCGGTGTGCGCGATCCTCATCTGGAGCGGGTACTCCACGCGGCCCTCGCCTTACGCGAGAATCAGAGAGCATGAACCTTTGGCCGGCAAGACTTCACCACCTGCGGCGCGACAGCCCGCAGCCCGAGCGCCTGGCGAAGTTCTACGGCGAGCTGCTGGGCGACCGCGTCGAGCGGCTCGGCGAGGACGCGTGGCTGGTGGCCGGCCGCCACCGCCGCCTGGTGATCGGCCGCGGCGCCGCGGGCGCCGTCCCGTACTTCGCGCTGCAGATGCAGGACGCGGCGCATCTGCGCGCTTACGCGCGCGAGATCGAGCAGCACGGATTGCGCCGCGAGGCGTCACCGACGCCTCTTTTCGCCGATGGCGCCTGCACGGTCTCGGATCCGGACGGACGCCGCATCGTCTTCGGATTGCCTGAAGAAACTTGCCGCGAAAACGGCCTGCCCGCGCGGCTGCAGCATTTTGTCTGCGCCACGAACCGGTTGCCGGAGATGGTGAAATTCTATGGCGATCTCGGCATGATCGAATCCGATCGAGTACTAGAAAATGACAGCCTGGCGGCGTGCTTCCTGCGCTCGGATCCGGAGCACCACAGCTTCGCCGCGTTCCGCGCTCCCGAGTCGCGCCCCGATCATCACTGCTACGAGACCAGCGGCTGGCTCGACATTCGCGATTGGGGCGATCGGATGGGCCGGCTCGGCATCCCGCTCTGGTGGGGGCCCGGACGCCATGGCCCGGGCAACAACCTGTTCTTCATGATCGAGGATCCGGACGGCCACAAGGTGGAGTTCTCCGCCGAGCTCGAGCTGATGCCGAAGGAAAAGCCGTACCGCACCTGGCCGCACGAGCAGCGCACGCTCAACCTCTGGGGCTCGGCCTGGATGCGCTCCTGATGCGCTCGAGCGCCTGTTGGAGGCGCGCGCGCTGAGTCCCGAAGTTCAGTCGCACGAAGCGCGGATCGCCGAACTGCGCGCCCGGCGAGAGCGCCACGCCGCGCGCGAGGAAATGCGCGTGCGGATCGGCGACGCCGAGCGATGAACAATCGATCCACGCCAGGTAGGTCGCCTCGACGTGCGCCATTGGAAGATCAATTCCTTTTTCCAGAAAATCCCTGTTGCCGCGCAGGTAGTCGACTTGGTCTGCGAGCCATTCGTCGCCGCCGACATAGGCCGCAAGCGCCGCGACGTAGCCGAATACCGAAGGCGAGTGCAGCACATGCGCCGTCACCTCGATGGAAAACGCATTCCGCAGCGCCGCGTTCTCGATGATCGCCCAGGCGCATCCCGCGGCCGGAACGTTGAACGCCTTGTTGGGCGACATCAGCGTCACCGTGCGGCGCGAGATCTCGGGCGCGAGGCTCGCGATCGGCACGTGGCGCAAGTCCCGCTCGAGCACCAGCTCGCAGTGGATCTCATCGGACACGATGACCAGTCCGCGCGCGAGCTCGGCAAGCCGCTCGAGCTCGGCGCGCGTGAACACCGTGCCGCCGGGATTCTGGGGATTGCAGAGAAAGAACATCTTCGATTGCAGGCGCAGGCTTTTCCGGAAAGCATCCTGGTCGAAAACCCATCTGCCGCGGTCCAGGACGAGCGGGACCTCGGTGTAGGCGCGTGGCGCGAGCTCCACGGCGCGCTTGAAGTGCTGGTAGACGGGGGTCGGGATGAGCGCGTGGCCGTCGGGCGGCAATAGCTTGCGCGCCGCAAGATGCAGGCCGGGCACCACACCCGGCAAAAAGACGATCCAGGACGGGTCGATGCGCCAGCGATAGAGCCGTTCCAGGCGCTCGACGATGGCTTCGCGCAGCTCTTCCGGGGCGGTGGTGTAGCCGAAAACGCCATGCTTGATCCTCTTCTCAAGAGCTTCAAGGACGCACGGTGGAGCGCGAAAGTCGCTGTCGGCGACCCACAGCGGAATGACGTCGCGCCCGGCATAGCGCTCCCAGCGGGTGCTCCAGGTGCCGGCGCGCTCGAGCGGCGCGTCGAAATCGAATTTCACCGGGTTCTTATAACAAAAAAAAGCCGGGCACGAGGCCCGGCTCCAGGTTGTGCGCCCAGCTTATTTTGGCGTCTTCTCCTCCTCCTCTTCGTTCTGCTGCTGGATTCCCTTCAGTGGGTCTTCCTCGAGCCGGTTCATGCTGTCGTCGACGTCCTGGGTTTCGACCGCCCGCTGCTCGGAACGCAGGTGCTCGGGCAACTTCGTGGCGATGCTAGGAACGAACATGATGACGGCGATCGCAATGCACTGCAGCACCATGAACTCGAACATGCCCTTGTAGATGGTGAGCAACGACCATTCCTTGACCACCTGCTTCAGGTAGTAGGCTGACATCGCGACCGGCGGCGACAAAAAGGCGGTCTGCATGGTTACCGCCACGAGGGCGCCGAACCAGACCATGAACAGGTCGTCCGGGATGCCGAGGCTTTGCGACAGCGCCGGCCGCAGCGCATCGACGACCGGGTAGAAGATCGGCAGGAACACCAATATGATCGCCGGCCACTCGAACGGCCACCCGAGCAGGAACAGCAGAATGATCACGAACCCTAGCATCACGATCGGCGGCACCGGAAGCGCGACCATCGCGTCGGTGACCCAGTTCGCCGTCCCCATGCGCGCGAACACCGCGCCGAAGATATTGGAGGTCACGGCGAGCAGCAGCACCATGCTCGAGGTCGTCGTCGCGCTGATCACCGCCCGCTTCAGGCCCGCGTAGGTCAGCCTGCGATAGGCAATCGCAAGAATCAACGCCCCCAGGGCGCCGATTCCCGAGGCCTCCGTAGGCGTGGCGAGTCCGGCGAGGATCGAACCCAGCGTGGCCACAATGAGAAGGAGCAGCGGAAACACGCCGACTGCGACTTCCTTCAGGATGACGATGATGTCGGTGACGCGCTCCTCCTTGGGAACCGGCGGCCCGAGCTTGGGGTTGATGGTGCTTCGAACGACCAAGTAGACAAGATAGATGCCCGCGAGCAGAAAGCCGGGACCGAACGCCGACGCGTACAGATCCGCGACCGATACCCCGAGCACCGGCCCCATCACGATCAGCATCACCGAAGGCGGAATCAGGATGCCGAGCGTGCCGCCCGCGGTGATCGCCCCCGCAGAAAGCACGGGGTTGTAGCCGGTCTTGATCATGATCGGGCCCGCCATGATGCCGAGCACCGTCACCGCGGCGCCGACGATGCCGGTCGCCATCGCAAATACCGTCGAGGTCAAGATGACCACGATATAGAGCGAGCCGCGGACCGGAGCGAGCACCATGCGAAACGCCGAGAACAGCCGCTCCATCAGCCCCGCCTGCTCGGTGATGTAGCCCATGAAGATGAACAGCGGCACCGCCGCGAGCAGCTCCTCCTTCATCAAGCCGATGGTCTGGAAGTAGGCGAGGTCGAACACCACCCGCCCCAGCGCGAGGTAGCCGAAGGCGAGCGCGAGGAACAGCAGCGTGAACGAGATCTGGATGCCGATGAAGATGGCGCCGATCATGACGATCAGCATGACCAGGCCGATCAGGATCTCGGCGGTCATATCTCGATCTTTTCCTTGTGCTCGAGCTCGACGCCGGTGCGCCAGGCATACACGCTCTTGATGGTCTCGGACACCCCCTGGATCATGAGCAGCACGCAGGTAAGCGGCACCACGCCCTTGTACGGCCACAGGATCGGCCGCCACGGGGTCTGCTCGGAGGTTTCGCTGATGGTGTACGCGTACCAGGCCTCGCTACCGCTTGCCACGAAAAACATGATGAGCGACGGGAAAAAGAACACGACGTAGGAGATCGAGTCGACGATGCCCTTGGTCTGGGCCGACCACTTCTCGTAGAAGAAGTCGGTGCGGATGTGCGCGCCCTTGTGCAGCGCATAGGCGGCGCCGAGCATGAAGATCGTGCCGTAAAGCATGTAGGTCACGTCGAATGACCAGATGGTCGGCGCATCGAAGGCATAGCGCGAGATAACTTCGAAGCTCACCGCCAGCACGAGCGGGATGTTGAGCCAGGCGACCCAGACCCCGATCGTGTCGGTGAACTTGTCGATCACCCGGACCGTCTTGATGAGAGCCGGTGATTGTTCAGGCATCTCTAGCTCCCAAACTGGCGCGGGGGCGGATCTCCGCCCCCGCTGTCACTGCAAGGTGTTACTTTTTGGCGCCGACCTTGGTGGCGCCCGGCTGCGCCTCGGGCCAGTAATAGTTCGCCACGAACGAGTACGGCGGGAACATGAAGCGCTTGGCGGGCACCACCAGGCTGGCGTACGCCCGCTGCGAGTCGTGCACTTTCTTGAAAAACGGGTTCTTCGCGCCTTCCTCGGCCGCGATCTTGTCCCAGGTCTTCAGGAACTCGATCAGGATGTCGGGCGGCGTGCGCAGGATGCGAACGCCATGCTTCTCCTGCAGCTCCTTGATCGCGTCGGCGTTCTGCCGCTGCCACTTCGCCCACCACACGAGGAAGGTTTCGTTGGCCGCCGACTTGATGATTTCCTGATGCGTCGGCGAGAGCGACTTCCACACGTCGCCGTTGAGCACGATCTCGCCGATGGTGACGTTCTCGTGCACGCCGGGCGTGTAGTGATACTTCCAGACGTTGTGGAATCCGAGGCGCAGGTCCTCGACGCCGCCGACCCACTCGGCGCAGTCGATCACGCCGCGCTGCGCCGACGGGATGATCTCGCCGCCCGGCATGTTGACCGTCTGCATGCCCATGCGCTGGAACACCTCGGCCGCCATGCCGGTCTGGCGGCACTTCATGCCCTTGAAGTCAGCCAGGTTCTTGATCGGCCGCTTGAACCAGCCGAAGGCCTGAGGCCCGGAAGGCAGGATCGGGAACCACTGAATGTTCAGCTTGAGCTCTTTCTGGAAGAAGTCCTGGGCGAGCTCGAGGCCGCCGCCGTTCTGCATCCAGCCCAGGGCATCGATCATGTCCATGCCGAACGTGCCGCCGGGTCCGCCGGTCATGAGAATCGCGGTCTTGTTCTTGCCGACCCAGTAGCCCGACCACGAGTGCGCGCCGTCGAGCACCTTCTTGTGGGTGGCATCCAGCACCTCGAACGCCGGCACCACCTGGCCCGCGGGCATCGCGTCGATCTTCAGCGTACCGCCGGAGATCTTGGAGACGCGATCGGCGAAGAAGGTGAAGTTGTCGTACAGCGTCAGGCTGGAGGGCCAGGTTGCCTGCATCTTGAGGGTGACTGTTTGCTGCGCCTGAACGCCGCCGGTGAACGCGGCAGCGCACGCCAGGGCGACTAACGAACGGATGGAATGCCTCATGACTTCCCTCCTCCTCATAGGTGGTTTCGCAAGGCGGAATGCAGCCTACACGCTTGGTTTTAGTGGGTCAACCGAGCTATTTCTTCTTGGCCTCGCTCTTCGCCGCGGGCTTTTCGGGGAAGTAGTAGTTCGCCGCGAACGAGTACGGCGGGAACATGAAGCGTTTCGCGGGAACCACCTTCGCGGCATATTCGCGCTGCGACTCGTACACCTTCTTGAAGAACGGATTCTTCGCCGACTCTTCTGCCGCTATCTCGTCCCAGGTCTTGAGGAAGTCGACCAGGATCGCGGGCGGCGTGCGCAGAATCACCGTGCCGTACTTGGTGCGCATCTCCTCGATCGCGTCGGCGTTCTGCTTCTGCCACCGGATGCCCCAGCGCACGAAGGTGTCGAAGACTGCCGCGCGCACCGCCTCCTGCTGCTGCGGGCTGAGGCCCTTCCACACATCGCCGTTCATGATCAGCTCGAGAAAGGAATTGTTTTCGTGCATGGCAGGCGTGTAGTGGTATTTCCAGACCTGCGGCAGGCCGAGGCGCAGGTCCTCGATGCCGCCGACCCATTCGGCGCAGTCGATCACGCCGCGCTGCGCAGACGGCACGATCTCGCCGCCCGGCATGTTTACGGTCTGCATTCCCATGCGCTGGTAGATCTCGGCCACGATGCCGGTTTGCCGGCACTTCAGCCCCTTGAAGTCGGCGACGCTCTTGATCGGCCGCTTGAACCAGCCGAGCGCCTGCGGACTCGCTCCCCCGATCGGCCAGGCGACGACGTTCAGCTTCAGGATGTCGCGGTAGAACTCCCAGTACAGGTCCATGCCGCCGCCTTCGTTCATCCAGCCGAGGAAATCGAAATGATCCATGCCGAACGGGCCGGCCGGCGTCCCCGAGAACAGCGTCGCCGCCTTGTTCTTGCCGACCCAGTAGTAGGCGACGCCGTGGCCGCCGTCGATCACCCTCTTGTGCGTGGCGTCGAGGATCTCGAACGGCGGCACGATCGAACCGGCGGCGAGCGCCTCGATCTTGACCTGCCCGCCGGTGAGCTTGTCGACGCGCTCGGCGAACATCTTGAAGTTGTCCTGCAGCGTCAGGCTCGCGGGCCAGGTCGACTGGAACTTGTAGTTCTTCACGCCCGCCGGCGCCGCCGGCTGCTGCGCGCCGGCCGGAACGGCGAAGGCCGCCGCGACCGCGAACGCGATAAGCGAAAGGGTTCTCTTCACGGGCTCCTCCTTCCCTCGGGGGGGTCGATGTTAGGGGCCGCACATGGCGGTGTCAACGAAGCGCGAGTTGCCTCAATCCAGGCGAACGACTATCGCTTGGAGCTCCTTCGTCGGCGCGGGATAGCGCTCGAGGACCAGCGGATCGTGGCCGGGAATGATGTGCCCGGGCGACGCGGCGAGACTGCGCAGCCGGTCATAGCCGGCGACCATGTCGGCCACCGACCAGACGATGGGAAACGGCCGTGTCTGCTCCATGTTGGCGTAGAAGTGGCTGGCGTCGGAAGCGAGCACCACCGCCCCGCGGCGCGTGGCGACGCGCACCACCTGCAGCCCCATCGTGTGCCCGCCGATGAGATGCAGCGAGATCCCGGGAAAGAGCTCGGCATCGCCGTCGTGGAACTGTACTCGCCCGGCGTACACGCGCCTCACCACGCCGACCACTTCCTCGGCCTCGAAGGCGCCGCGGAAGCATTCATGGCACATGTAGCGCCCGGTGGCATAGCGCATTTCGAGCTCCTGCAGGTGCAGCGTTGCCGCGGGGAACAGCTCGAAGTTGCCGACGTGGTCGTAGTGCAGGTGCGTGATCACGACATCCTTTACCGACGCCGCCTCGACGCCGAGCAGACGCAGGCCGTGCGTCGGGCAACGCAAGTGCTCGCGTCCGCGCTTTGTCGCCATCGCTGCGGAGAATCCCGTATCGACTACCAGTTCCCTTCCGCCGCCGCGCACCAGCCAGACGAAGTAGTCGAGCGGCATCGGACCGTCGTGCGGGTCGCCGCCGATGAAGTTCTCGCTCGCCCGGCGCGCGTGGTGCGCGTACTTGATCGCGTAGATTTCGTACAGCGGCGCGCTCACGCGACCTGGACCCGCGCGAACTTTCTCTTGCCGACCTGGATCACATAGGACTTGCCGCGTTCCGCCCTCAACGCACGGTCGGAGAGCCGCTCGCCATCGACTTTGACGCCCCCCTGCTCGATCAGCCGGTTTGCTTCTGACGTGCTTTCCACCAAACCCGCGAGCTTGAGAACTTGCGCCATCGTCACCGCGCCCGCGATCACCACTTTGACTTCCGGCATGCTGTCTGGAAGCGCCCCATGCCTGAAGCGCTGCTCGAACTCGGCTTCGGCAGCGTCGGCCGCCTTCTTGCCATGGAAGCGCGCAACGATCTCTTTCGCGAAGCGCGCCTTGACGTCGCGCGGGTTACCCCCCGCCTCGACCTCGCGCTTCCACTTCCCGACCGTCGCGGCGGATTCGAAGGAAAGCAGGTCGATGTAGCGCCACATCAGCGCGTCGGAGATCGACATCAGCTTGCCGAAGATTTCCTGGGGAGGCTCGGAGATCCCGACGTAGTTACCCAGTGACTTGGACATCTTCTCCTTGCCGTCGAGCCCTTCGAGCAGCGGCATGGTGATGATGCACTGCGGCTCCTGGCCGAAGTCCTTCTGCAGCTCGCGGCCGACCAGCAGGTTGAATTTCTGATCGGTGCCGCCAAGTTCGACGTCCGCCTTCATCGCCACCGAGTCATAGCCCTGCATCAGCGGGTAGAGCAGCTCGTGCACCGCGATCGGCTGGTTGCTTTTGAATCTTTTATTAAAGTCATCCCGTTCAAGCAAACGGGCGACCGTGTAGCGTGCGGCGAGCCGGATCATTCCCTCGGCGCCGAGCTTGTCCGACCATTCCGAGTTGAACAGGATCTGGGTCTTCGCCGGATCCAGGATCTTGAACACCTGCTCGCGATAGGTCTGCGCGTTCGCAAGGATCTCCTCCCGGGTGAGCGGCGGTCGCGTCTGGTTTTTCCCGGTGGGGTCGCCGATCATGCCGGTGAAGTCCCCGATCAGGAACTGCACCTGGTGGCCCAGCTCCTGGAAATGCCGCAGCTTGTTGATCACTACGGTGTGTCCTAGGTGAAGGTCGGGGGCCGTCGGGTCGAGCCCAAGCTTGACGCGTAGCTTGCGCCCGCTCGCCAGCTTCCTGGCCAGCTCCTCCTCGACGATCAGCTCCTCGCTTCCCCGACGAAGGGCCTGAATGTCCTGCTGAACGGGTGACATTGTCGATTTGCGCCCCGCGCGATCTTTGCTAGACTCCCGCAGGTTTCTAGGTTTCTGAATAACAAGGGATTCTAGCCGATCCATGCGCAGCCCGACGCTCGCTCGCGCGGCCGTCATCGCGATCCTCGCCATCTCCGGCGTCGTGGGCGCGTTCGCGACCATCGCCCCCGGCCCGGACACGCAGGCTCTGCCGCCGACCACGGCGCTCGTGGAAACGCTGTCGATCCGCGCGAATGACGCGCTGCTTCCATCCCCTGCCTCTTATTTCCGTGAGGAGCCCTTCCAGCGCGGCGACACGCTGGCGAGTCTCCTTTCGAGGCTGGGTATCGAAGAGGCGCAGGTCGCGCGTCTGGCACGCCTGCGAATGCTGCAGACGCTGCGTCCCGGCTCTTTGGTCAACGCCGAGGTGCGCGCCGACGGCGTGCCAATCTCATTGAGCTTCCTGGGGGGGCGTGACACCGTGGTGCAAATCACGCCGGAGCGCGACAGCTACCGCGTCAGCGAAGAGCGTGCGCTGCTCGAGACGCGCATCGACATGAAATCGAGCGTGATCCGCAGCTCGCTGTTCGCCGCCGCCGATTCCGCCGGCATCCCGGACAGCGTGGCCATGCAACTGGGCGAAGTGTTCGGCGGCGATATCGATTTCCACCGCGACCTGCGCAAGGGCGACCGCTTCACGGTGGTGTACGAGGTGCATCACCTCGCCGGCCGGCCGGTGCGCGCCGGGCGTGTGCTCGCCGCCGAGTTCGTGAACCAGGGCAGGACCTATCGCGCGGTTCACTTCAGCGGCGGCTACTACGCGCCGGACGGCAAGAATCTGCGCAAGGCATTCCTGCGCTCACCGCTGGAGTTCTCCCGCGTGAGCTCGGGTTTTGGCATGCGCATGCATCCCTTTGCGCAGTCCTGGCGCGCGCACCAGGGTATCGATTACGCCGCGCCGGTGGGCACGCGCGTGCGCGCGGTGGGCGATGGCGTGGTCGAGTTCGCCGGAGTGAAGGGCGGCTACGGCAACGTCGTGTTTCTCCGCCATCGCGGCCAATATGCCACGACCTATGCGCATCTGAGCCGTTTCGCCGCCGGCGTGCACCGCGGCGCAAAGGTCGCGCAGAACGATACTATCGGCTTTGTCGGCCAGACCGGATGGGCCACTGGCCCGCACCTGCATTACGAGTTCCGCGTCGCCGGACAGGCGCGCAATCCGTTCTCGATCGCGATGCCGGCCGGGCTGCCATTGCCGGCGCAGGATTTAGCGGCGTTCCAGTATTACGCGAGCCCGCTCATCGCGCGGCTCGACCTGCTCGCCAACAGCAATCTCGCCCAGCTGGAGTAGGAAAACCCTAGACGGAGAACGAGGACCCGCAACCGCAGGTGCTCTGCGCGTTGGGGTTCTTGATGACGAACTGGGCGCCTTCCAGCCCTTCCTGGTAATCGATCTCCGCGCCCACGAGGTACTGATAGCTCATCGGGTCGATGAGCAGCATGACGCCGTTCTTTTCCATCACGGCGTCGTCCTCGTTCTTCACCTCGTCGAAGGTAAAGCCGTATTGGAAGCCCGAGCAGCCGCCGCCGGTGACGAACACCCGCAGCTTGAGCTCGGGATTGCCTTCCTCGTCGATCAGCTGCCTGACCTTGTTCGCGGCGCTGTCGCTGAACACCAGCGGCGAAGGCATCTCGGTGACTGCGTTCATTTCATCACTCCTGGATCCGTTTCAGTTCATCCGCCCGAGGCGAGCTTCAGCTCGACCCCTTTGACGTCGGCGACGTGGTGCACCAGCCTTCCCTCGACCACCGCCCCCTGGTGGATTTCGATGCTCTTGTAGTACACATCGCCTTTGACCCTCGACCCCGCCTGGAGTTCGAGCGTCTCGGTGGCGTGCACCGCGCCGTTGATCGTGCCGTTGACCACGATGTGGGCGGCCTGCACCTCGCCATCGATGCGCGCGTCGGAAGACACCACCAGCGTGCCCGGCTGGTCCGCCAGGGCGGCGACATTGCCGCGGACCATGCCGTCGACGCGCAGGCCGCCGCTGAAAATCACGTTGCCTTCGATGCGCGTCGTCGCACCGATCAGGCTGTCGATCCGGTTCTGCGGCTTGCTCGTCTTGTTGAACATCTCTTCTCCCTTCGGCCCCGTCAGAGGCTCACGCTGAGTGTCGCGCGGGGCTGATTGGACCCTAGCTCGTACACGCGTACCTGAACGCTCTCCACCCTCGCCTTCGGGCTCACTCTGAAGGTCCCCTCTACCCTCCGGAAGTACTTGAATGCCAACCGAAAGGCGGCCGCGCCGGCGTCCCCCGGCTCGGGAAAGCTCATGATAGCACTCTGCCCCCCTTCCGTCAGGTTTACCAGCAGCTCCAGTCGGCCATTGAAATCACGGCCTTGCCGGGTGGTCGGCGTCAGGAGCAGCAGCCGGTAGCGGTACTCCCCCGGCAGTACATCGGGCTCCACCTTGAACCGGTAGATCGACAACGCGTTGGCGCTCCGCGCCTCGGACGACAGCATGCTTTCGAAAGTCGCCAGCTCTTCCCGCACGCGGGCGTTTTCCTGCTCCAGCGTACGGATCTGCTGGGCAAGTTTCTGCTGGGCGGTGCGCTCGATGGCAAGGCGGTTGTCGGCGGCATTCGTGATAGCGCGAAGGCGGTCCAGCTCGGCACGCGCGTCCTCGAGCGCGCTGCGCGTTGCGCGCAGCTCCTCCTGCACTTCGCTGCGGTCGAAGCCGGCAAAGCGCCGCCCGGCGTCGTAGATCCATGCCGCCGAGGCTGCCGAGATGCCGAGCAGCACCGCGATGCCGATCCAGCGCCAGTACCAGGGAATCTGGCTGTGAATCGCGACGCGGGGCGCGGCGATCCCGAAGCGCTGGCGAAGCTTCCACACTCGAAGGACCAGATTGCGTATCACGCCGGCCTCAGGGCACCACCGGCACGTGGTCGAGGCCTTCAGCCTCGGGCAAGCCGAACATCAGGTTCATGTTCTGCACCGCTTGGCCCGAAGCGCCCTTGACGAGGTTGTCGATCACTGAAAGCACCACCAAAGTATCGGCGCGGCGCCCGCCTTCCGGCGGACGGTGAATGGCGATGCGGCACATGTTGGCGGCGCGCACCGAGCGCGTATCGGGATGGCTGCCGGCCGGCATGACATCGACAAAGGGCTCGCCGGCGTAGCGCTTCTCGAACAGCGACTGGAAATCGACTTCGCGCGTGATCCGCCCATACAGGGTCGCGTGGATGCCGCGAATGAGCGGAGTGAGATGCGCCGTGAACACCAGCCCTACTTCACGCTTCGCTGCCTGGGCCAGCCCCTGGCGGATCTCCGGCCAGTGCCGATGCCCCGGCACGTTGTACGCCATGAAATTGTCCGCGGCCTCCGAAAAGCTGAGGTGCAAGTCGGCCTTGCGCCCGGCGCCGCTCACGCCAGACTTGGCGTCGGCAATGAGGTGATCCAGATCGACGACTCCCGCCTCGACCAGCGGCAGGAAGCCGAGCTGCGTCGCGGTGGGGTAGCAGCCGGGATTGGCGACCAGGCGCGCGCCGCGAACGCGCTCGCGGTTGAGCTCGCATAAGCCGTACACCGCATCGCGCAGAAGCTCGGGCGCCGCGTGCTTCATCTTGTACCAGTTCTCCCACTCGGCAACGTCCTTCAGCCGAAAATCGGCCGACAGATCCACCAGGCGCGCGCCCGAATCGAGCACCGCGCGCGCCTCGTTCATGGCTACCCCGTTCGGGGTGGCGAAAAACACCACGTCGCAACCGCGTAGCGCCTGCATGTTGGGTTCGGTGAAAGCGAGCTCCACGCGGCGCCGCAGGCTGGGGAACATCGCCGCAACGGGAGTCCCAGCTTCTTTGCGCGAGGTGATGGCCTTCAGCTCCACGCGCGGATGCTGCGCGAGCAGTCTTAGGAGCTCGATGCCCGTGTAGCCCGTGCCGCCGACGATGCCCGCCTTAACCATCGCTTTCCAGCTCCAGAAACAAGAAAGCCGCCCTGAGGCGGCTTTCGATTCGCAGAAGCGCGATGCTTTCGTTCAACGTTTCGAGAACTGCTTGCGCCGCCTTGCCTTGTGCAAGCCAACCTTCTTTCGCTCTACCTCGCGCGCGTCGCGCGTCACCAGCCCGGCCGCGCTCAACGCCGGCTTCAGCCCGGCATCATACTCGATCAACGCGCGCGAGATGCCGTGGCGCACCGCGCCCGCCTGGCCGCTTTCGCCGCCACCGTATACGTTGACCATGATGTCGAAGCTCGCCTGGCTCTTGGTGAGCTCGAGCGGCTGACGCACCACCATGCGGCCGGTCTCGCGCCCGAAGAAATCGTCCACCGGCTTGCCGTTGACGACGAACTGGCCCTTGCCGGGCTTCAGAAAAACGCGGGCCACAGCGCTCTTGCGCCGCCCGGTGCCGTAGTAATAGTCGCCGACCATTCCGGTTTTCCTAGATCTCGAGGGTTTTCGGCTGCTGGGCCGAATGGGGATGCGTGGCGCCTGCGTAGACCTTGAGTTTCCTCAGCATGGCGTAGCCGAGCGGACCCTTCGGCAGCATGCCTTTCACCGCCTTCTGCAGCACGCGCTCCGGCTTGGCCGCATGCAGCTTCGCGAAATTGGTCTGCCGGATGCCGCCGGGGTATTCGGTATGGCGGTAGTAGGTCTTCCTCTCGGCCTTCTTGCCGGTGACGCGCAGCTTCGCGACGTTGACGACGACGACATAATCGCCGGTGTCCACGTGCGGCGTGTACTCCGGCTTATGCTTGCCGCGCAGCCGCGAGGCAATCTGCACCGCCAGCCGCCCCAGGACTTTGCCCTGAGCGTCGATCACATACCAGCCGTGCTGGACCTCGCCCGCTTTTGCCGTGTAGGTCTTCATGCGCCGAATCGCGAAAAGGTGCGGATTTTACCGAAAAAAATGGCGCAACTCGCGAGAGTTGCGCCGAATCCACCAAAGGAGGAGGGTGGAGGAGACGAACTACATTCCGCGCGTATTATCCAGCGCACGGATGCTGCAATGCAATACCCGCCGATGTTGCGAAGCACAAATCATTGAAGAATAAGGAACTCTGATGGAATGCACGGTCCGATGGACGGGTGACGGCATGACCTTTCTTGCCGAGACCGGAAGCAATCACGTCGTGCCGATGGACGGAGCTGCGGACGGCGGCGGGCGAAACCTCGCGCCACGGCCGATGGAGATGATGCTCGTCAGCACCGGCGGCTGCACCGCCTACGACGTAGTGGTGATCCTCAAGAAGAGCGGGCAGAACGTGACCGGGTGCGAAGTGAAGCTGAGTTCCGAGAGAGCCGAGACGGATCCCAAGGTGTTCACCAGGATCCACATGCACTTCGTGGTGCGCGGAAAAGGGCTGAAGCGCAACCTTGTGGAGCACGCGATTCGGCTGTCGCACGAGAAGTACTGCTCCGCCTCGATCATGCTCGGCAAGACGGCCGAGATCACCGAGGATTTCGAGGTCATCGAGGGCTGATCAGGTCTTGATCAGGTAGCCGTTCGGGGCCGCGGTAAAGCCGAATTTGGCCTCGCGCGCATGGTCATGCACGAACTGGTCCGGATGCTTCCTCAGGAACTCCTCGAGGGCTTCATAAGGGCCGGGGCCGAACTCCGGGCGCACCGGATGCCCGTTCACGCAGGTGTCTTCGACGACCAGATAGTCGCCTTTCCTCAATAGCGGCAGGAAAGCCTCCAGCTCGCGCAGCACGTGCGACTTCGCATGGTCCGAATCGAGGATCGCGAACAGCGTGCCGCGCTGCCCGGGCAGAATGCCTCGCACCCGCTGGGCCATTGCCTGCGAGGCGCTGTCCCCAAGCAGGAAGTCGATTCTCGGGTGAGCCTTCACCGTATTGGCATCTTCGTCGAGGTCAATGCTGATCACGCGGCCCGGCGCGCCGTTCAGCTGCAGCAGATCGGCGAAGTACAGCGCAGATCCGCCGTGGCGAGTTCCCGTCTCGAGAACCCACTCGACGCGATGCTCGAGGAAGATCTCCTGGTAGTTCCAGAGGTCGCTCGGCACTTTGAGAATCCGCACGCCCCGGTAATGCATGCGCTTCCAGACGCCCTGGTCGTAGAACCAGCGGAAATACCTGGTGGCGTCGCTTTCAGCGGTCATCGCTGATTCACGCTGCGCATGGACTCGAATTCCGCGAACCATTCCGCCGCGTAATCGCAGTCGCGATAGTCGTCGAAGTACGGCCCGCCAAGCGTGTAGTGCACTATCTTCGCTGCCGGGTTGTACGCGTACTCTCCGACCAGCCAGTTCCACTCCAGCGGCAGCTCGCCGATCGAGTGATCATCCGTCCAGGCAAACCGATGAAGATCCAGCCCGGAGGCCGCATTGACATACTGAACGGTCAAGGCCCGGCAGCGCTCGTTGTTGAAAATCATCAGGCTCGACCAGTTCTTGCGCGGATATTTCGTCTGCAACTGGTTAAGAAATTTGCGCTCCGTCTTCGGCACGTAGTCATGCCGACAAACCAGCACTGCCTTGTCCCGCTGGCTCTCGATCTGAGACTCTAGCCCTGCAATGTCAGCGCGACAAAGCATGTCGCAGTCCATGAAAATGGACCAGCCCCGAAAGCCTGCCAAGGCCGGAACGAGGAACCGGGTCAGGCTGAACTCGGTGGATTCCGTCGGGCCGCGTGACCGCGTATAGATGCCCTTAAGCTGCGACTGCATCAAGGGCGTAATTGAAATGGGCACTGACGCCCGCCGAAGAATGGAATGCGCAAGCGTATAAAAGGCGACCGACTCCCTCGGGTCGTACCCGATGTAAACGTTCAGCACGTTAAATCCGATAGGCGACGGTGGTCATCACCTTCGAAGCGAAGCGCATCGCCAGCTTTACTGCGGACGGAAGCTCGGCCGCTCCGAGCTGAATTGCGGTGTTGCGGTGCTTCGCCTCGTCGGCGCGCATCGCCTCGACGACCGAGCGCGTGCGCTGGTCCTCTGCGGGCAGCGCCTCGAGATGACCGGAAAGATGCTGCTCGACCTGACGCTCGGTTTCGGCGAGAAACGCCAGATTCCACTTGTCACCCAAGGCCCCTGCGGCCAGTCCCATCGCGAACGATCCGGCGTACCAAAGCGGGTTCAGCAGGCTGAGACGACCTCCCAGCTCGCGAATCCGGTCCGCGCTCCACGCGAGGTGGTCTTCCTCTTCGTTTGCCGCTTTTAGCAGAGCGCTCTTCGCCTCCTCGTTCCGCGCCGTCAGCGACTGCCCCTGGTAAAGCGCCTGGGCGCACACCTCCCCGACATGATTCACGCGCATAAGCGCCGCTGCTTGCGCGCGCTCCGCCGCGTCCAGTTCCGATTCCGGCACGCTCTCGCCCGGGGAAGGCCGGGAAGATCTCGCAACACCCTCCACCGCGCGCAAGGCGCGATCAAACTCGGCAATAAGCTGGTCCACGGAGAACATGGCGAAAGCCTAGCAGAAAAAAAACGGGCGCCCGAAAGCGCCCGTCTCCAATGCCAGACGTTCGGTTAGAACGAATGGCGCATGCTGACGAAGATGTTGGTGATGTCCACGCCTTGGAGGACAGCGCCAGATCGCCAACCTGTCTGATCTGGAATCGTCGCCGTCCAAGCAAAGGTCTGGTTCGCGCCGTTGTCGATCTTGGCGATGCCAAAGCCGAGCGCGGTGCGCTTGGAGAGCGCCCACTCGTAGCCGATGTTCCACATCTTGGCGTCGGTCTCGTTCGTGCCGAGGGCCTCGGACGCGTCTACGCCAGCGCCCGTGAGCTTCTTGGCCTTGGCGTACGACGCGCCGATCTTGCCTGGCCCCAGAGGAACGGCTAGACCGACTGCCCACTCCTTCGCCTTCATATCGCCGGCAGCGAGCTTGTAGGTGTAGTCCTCGTAGGTCGCCCCGACGTTCACCACGCCGAAGTCGTAGCCGCCACCGACCGTATAGCCGCTGTCCGTCGAGCCGATGTTGCTCCAGTCCTTATTCTGCATGGTGGCACCGAAGGCACGCGCCCTGCCGCCCAGGCCAGTCCAGGTCAGCGAGGCAGACCACGAGCTCGGATTCTCATTGAACGTCGTGGTGTTGTTCGGGGCGGTGAAGTTGGACTTTCTTTCGTTGGGCTGCCAGGCGACCTTCGCCTGCACACCCGCGAAGAGCGGCGACTCATAGAACACCGCGTAGTTATAGCGACGCCAGAGCGAGTAGCCCAGATTGCCGTTCGGCCCATTGGTGGAGTCGGAGCCGTTTCCGCAGATCGGCGGTGTAATCGCAGTAGATTGACCCCCCGCGCCGCTGTTGTTTCCGCAGTTGCGGCTCGGGTTCGTGCCGGTTTGCTCGCGACGGCCGATGATCGAGGTCACCGGACCCCAGCCGCCGATCGTGCCCACGTCCCACAGACGGAACGTCTGCGCCCACGGCGTCTCCCACGTGCCGAGA
>WNEZ01001482.1_pt1 | contig 19764 bp, 17 predicted proteins | sample 5400521 | NCBI WGS metagenome assembly WNEZ01 (sample SAMN13153339, study PRJNA577476) | soil metagenome | isolation source: 120 cm saprolite under Douglas fir tree site 2 hole 1 replicate 1 | place: USA:California | collected 2015-04-18 | reverse complement strand
GGATGCAAAGGGATGCGAATACGGATTATACCCACCCCGATTTCGGGTCGATGGCCCTGATTACGATCGACATGCAGCAAGATTTCCTCAAAGGCCGGCCATTCGAAATCCCAGGAACTTCCGAAATCCTCCCGAGAATGCAGGAGCTGGCCGTGGCCTTCAGGCGCACGGAGCTGCCCATCGTTCACATGGTGCGCCTCTATAAGAGTGATGCCAGCAACGTGGACCTGTGCCGCCGCCGCGCCGTGGCTCAAGGTGCAGCGATCGTGCGCCCGGGCACGCCAGGAGCGGAATTGGCCCCACACCTGCTCCCCGCACCTGAGGTTAACCTTGACGCGGACCTGCTCTTTTCTGGCGCGCCTCAGCCCCTCGGCGCGAGGGAGTGGGCGATGTATAAGCCTCGATGGGGAGCGTTCTTCCAGACGTCTCTCGAACAACACTTGCTGGCCCTCCGTGTGACCTCCCTGGCATTCACGGGCTGTAACTTCCCCAACTGCCCTCGCACTTCGATCTACGAGGCGAGCGAACGCGATTTTCGAATCGTTCTTGTTGCGGATGCGGTCTCGGGATTGTACGACCAAGGCCGGAAGGAGTTGCAGGATATTGGCGTTATGCTCATGACTGCCGGGCAGTTAGCGCGGACGATTGGTTGAAATTAGGTGTTGGTAGCACTGGCACTCTTGCCTGTGCGGCTTTTTTTCGGGGCTTCGACGAGGTGCGCAGCCAGCCCCTCAACGGGGCTCGGGGTAAAGAGTGGCCGTGCCACTCTTCGATGTTCCAGAAAGGCTCAGGGAGGGGCGATGAGATTGGACTTGCTGGCGATTGCGGCGCATCCTGACGACGTCGAGTTGACCTGCGGAGGCACGCTCCTCAAGGCCGCCGACCAGGGCTACAAAACGGGCATCCTGGACCTTACTGCGGGGGAAATGGGTACGCGGGGAACGCCGGAAACCCGCCTGAAGGAAGCCGGCAAGGCTGCCCGGATATTGCGCGTCGCCCATCGGGAGAATCTGGGGCTGCCGGACGCCGGCCTGGAAGTCAACAAGGCGTACAAACTGGCTGTAGCGCGGCGAATCCGGGCGCTCAAGCCCCGCACCGTGATCCTACCCTATTGGGAGGGACGTCATCCGGACCACTACATGGCAGCCCGTCTGGGCTATGAAGGCTGCTTCCTGGCGGGATTAAAGCAGTTGCCGATCGAGGGCGAAGCCTTTCGCCCCTTCAAAATCCTCTATTCGACCGTCTATTACCGGGATGTTCGCCCCACTTTCGTCGTGGACATTACACGGTACTTTGACCGGCGGTACCGGGCCATACTGGCGTATCACTCGCAGTTCCGTCCCAAGGGCAAAGACAAGAAATCGAAGGTGGATATCCCGCTCGACCGCCTGCACCACGAGGTGAATCTGATTGCGCGCTACTACGGACAAATGGCGGGGGTTGAATATGCCGAGCCGTTCCTGGTGAAGGAAGTGATGCTGGTAAAAGATGTTGTGGGGCTGCCGGTGCGGTCGGTGTAAGGGTACCAGGCGGGCCTTAGGTGCCTTCGTTCTCCTGAGCCATGGAAAACCCGGGCAAGCCCTGGCTGGCTCCCTGCCGGTTCACGCGGACGCGGATCATCGATTCGGTTGCCGCGCCAGTGGGGCGCAGCACAGCAATGGTCGCCAGAGCTTCGTTATAGAGTTTGGTGACGAGGAAGGTCTCCCCGGTATCCACTTTCTTCCATACCTGGCCGATTTGGATTCGCTGGGCTGTCATTATTCCGGCAGGCTCCCCTTCTGGATTGAGTGTAAACAAGTCGCTGACTCGCCACTCGCCCGCCAACCCACCGACGCGAAGCCCGCTGCTCTGGCGGGCGAAGGTCGGAGCAGCGCGGCCGGCGGGAAGCCAGCCCGCCTAGGGTGGACGGCGCGTGGAGGCCGCACCCGGTGTGTGCACTATCGAGGGTAGTCAGAACTCCAGCAGGTGTCAATCACCTGCCCTGAAGGGTTTTCCACGCCACCCGAGAAACCTATTTCCATCTTGTCTCATCTGACCACAAAGTGGTTATGCTCTGTGCGGGCGGGTGTATAATGGCTCCACAGTAGCTTTGAGGGAGGAGCGATGAAACGCCTCGTTGACGCAGTGCTTGTAGCGGGTCTGGCGCTTTCACTGGCGGTTCCGGCAGGGTTCGCCGGGCCCCGGCAGACACAGACGCAAACACAACAGCCCCAGACTGCCACCACGGATTCGTCCCAACAACCACAAACGCAGGACCAGCAGCAGCCGGCTTCGTCTGACAAAGAGCAGACGCCGAAAGGTGTCAAACCCGGTTCGGAGAAGGATGTCGAGTCCGTCGGAAACCGGAGCGTGGGGAAAGGCGTGAATCTGTATTCCCTGGAGCACGAGATCGCCATCGGGAAAGGGGCCGCGCAAGAAATTGAACGATCCGCCAAGCTGATCACCGACCCGGTGGTCACTGAATACGTGAATCGCGTGGGCCAGAACCTGGTGCGGAATTCCGATGCCAAAGTGCCTTTCACCATCAAAGTGATCGATTCGGATGAAGTCAACGCGTTCGCTTTGCCGGGCGGCTTTTTCTATGTGAACAGCGGATTGATTTTGGCCGCGGATGAAGAAGCGGAACTGGCGGGTGTGATGGGGCACGAGATCGGGCACGTCGCCGCGCGCCACTACACCAGGAGCGTGACCAAGGGCACGATCTTACAGTGGGCTACGATCCCCTTGATCCTGCTCGGTCCGGGTGGTTGGGGAGGTTACGGTCTCTACCAGGGACTCAACCTTGCGATTCCCATGGGATTCCTGAAATTCTCGCGCGACCAGGAGCGTGAAGCCGACTACCTCGGCCTGCAATACATGTACAAGGCCGGCTATGACCCCAACGCGTTTGTGAGCTTCTTTGAAAAACTTCAGGCGCAAGAGCGGCGCCGTCCGGGTAGCATTCCCAAGATCTTCTCCGATCATCCGCCGACGCCGGAACGCGTCCAGAAGGCCCAGGAAGAAATCGCCACGATCCTGCCGGCGCGGGATGAGTACATCGTGACCACCTCGGAGTTCGACCTCGTCAAGGCCCGCTTAGGCAAGATCGAAAATCGAAACAAGCTGGACGAGAAAAAATCGGCCGGAGACAAGCCCACACTGCGCACGCGAACCGAGCAGCAAAAGCAGGATAAGGCCGACAAGACGGATGCGCCCACAGGCGACGATTCCGATCCCGACCGGCCAGTGCTCAAGAAGCGCACGGACGACGGACAGTAATCCATGCAATTTGTAGTTCCCTATCCCGGGTGTATGTTGTAGAGAGCTGGCGTGAACTCTGGGGATGCAGAAAAGCATTAAGCAGCGGGAATTCAGAAGGAAAAATGTATGTGGGATTTCCTCGAGTTCTTGGAATTTTTCCTGGAAGTCTTCGTGGAACTCGGGCGCGGAGCGGTTCGAGAGCTCCTCGAATTGCGGGATGGAAGACCAGCAAAATATTCAGGGCCGTTCGGTCATTTCGGACGGCCCTTTTCCACGTAATGGATTTCTTCTTTTTTGAAATACTTCCGCCGGGTGGCTACGCATTCGGCTGGTGCACGATGCCCATGCGGCGCATCTCTTCCGCGTAATACTTCCGGTAGAGCACGTCCCACTCTTCGCTGCCTTCGAGAACTTCTTTTTTCTGGGAGCTGATTTTCTTTCGGACTTCCGCATCCACGGCTTCTTCTTCCTTCAACAGTTCCTGCAGGATCTGCGCGGTTTTTTGGCGGATGGTGTCGCGATCTTCCACGAATTCCACTTCTTCGCTCGAAACCAGGACATCGGTAACGATATGGGAGAGACGCATGGTTTTTTCGCGGGTCAGTCGCATCGGTTGGTCTTGGGTCTTCCCTTTCGTTCCGCGCCGCCGATCAGGCGCAGCCGGCGCCTAACTGGCGTCACCGGAGAATCAGTTTCCGTTGACGCGCCAGTTCGCCCTTCACTTTCTTGTACATTTCCTGATAGGAAGCGCCCGCGCGACGCATATCGTCGGCATATTGCGTCAGAATCTGGCGAACTTCTTCATTTAGCCGGTCCTCGACGCTGATTTCCTCCTGCATCGCGGCCCGTACTTTTTTGGCCAGCGCCTCGGCGGAAGGCGTTTCGATCATTTTCGAAGCAATCAGCCGCTTAACAAGCTCACCCGCCATGTACCCAACGTAGTCCCGCGATAGCAGCATCGAGTCCGATCCCTGACAATTTGAGAAAAGCAGTGTACTGTCCCGCGCAAAGAAGTGTCAAGGAAGGTTCGATCACCGTTCGCGCGGTAAATCCGCTCAAATTTGGCAAGATTCAGCGCGATAGGCCCGATAGACCTAAGGATGTGCCGCTTAAAACTGCTTTTGCGTGTCCAGATGCGCCTTACAACTGGGTTTGAGGCGGACGGTTCGGGGTTAACACGAACGTGAGGGCGTGTGGTGAGAAGTGGCCGGCGGTCACCGGGGGCGAGGGATGGTGCCCGCGGCGGAAGGAAAGTCCGAATCCAGCGTTCGCCCCGCGTCTGCCGGAGGCCGTGCGGTACGGAACGATTCGGGGGTGGCTAGGGGTCAAACATCCGGTTCGGGCCCTGCAGAAATCCAGCCCCATTCCAGCCCTTTACGCGGCTCCTCGCCCGAGCTTATGTCCGGCCTTCCCTGCGCCAACGGGTTGAAGAAGAGAAAGTGGGTGAACATAAAGCGCGGCCGGATCCGGTTTGCTCTGGGGAGGATGCTTGGGAAGCTGCATCGGGTAGCGCACAGGACGGTTATGGTCGGCGAGTTGCCGCTCGGCGTTGTACACTCCGGAGAATTTCCACAGCATTTTTACGAAGTTGGTCTGACCCCGGGCGAGGCATTTCGCAGCAATGAGGAAAGTTTCTCGCAACGCCGCCCAGCCTAGATGCTTCATATTCAGCACCTGCTGTGTCTGGACGAGGTGCTTGTAGAACTCATTGAGTGGCATCGCAGTTGGCAGCACGGCGTGTTGCACGTCAAACAAACGGTAATCGCGCGTCGCAAACTGGCGCGATTCAGTGGCCCAAGTTTCCGTCCCCGGATAGGGCGTATTCACAGTGAGGTGCACAACTTCCGGCACCGAGAGAGCCCATTCACGCACCACCGCGAATCGTTTCTCGTCCCAACTGGGATCGGCAATGATGTTGACCGCTACGACCATTCCGAGGTCGCGCGCGCACTGCAACGCTTCGAAGTTCTTGCCCAAATGAACGCGTTTCCGGAAGAGCCTCAACCCTTCCTCGTCGATCGATTCGAGCCCCAGGAACATGTATTCAAGCCCCAGGCGTTTCCAATAACGGAAGACTTCCTTGTTCCGCAGCAGCACGTCGCCGCGTGTTTCCAGGTAATACTTCTTCTTGATGCCTCGCTTTTCGATTTCCTGGCCGATGGCGAAGCCGTGCTCGGGGTGAACGAACGCGACATCATCCACGATGAATACACCCGGTTCCCGGATTTTCGCTACGTCTTCCGCCGCGACTTCCGCGTTGCGCTTGCGGTACGTGCGGCCATAGAACGTCCAGGCGCTGCAGAAGACGCAGTCCCAGGGACAGCCGCGGGTGAATTCAACTGAGCCGGCCGGGTCGAGCACGCCAATGAAATACTTTTTCCGTTTGGGAAGCAGGTCGCGCGCCGGATTCAGGGTATCGAGACTCCGAATCAACTCGGGAGGAGGACCTTCTCCGTCCACGCTGACGATGCCCGGGAGTGTGTGGATACTCCTGCGATCGTCCATGGCCATCGCCACGAGCTTTGGCGTCACTTCCTCGCCTTCGCCGCGTACCACACAGTCGATGGATCCGGCACCGTGCTCCAAGATCTCCCGACCTGTAAATGAGGCACTGTGTCCGCCCACGAAAATGAAGCACGTCCCCCAACGCTTGCGCGTCTGTTTGGCAAGATCGATTACCTCTGGGATGTTAGCCAGATAATTCAGAGAAAAGCCGACCGCGTCGGGACGCCAGTCTTCCATTAAGCGAAAATAATCCTGCTGGCTACACGCTTGCAGGTCGAGCAGGCGCACAGAGTATCCGCTCTTCCGGCAGGCCTCGCTGATTAGCTCCAGACCAAGCGGCTCCAACCGGAGGAACACCGCCGAGTGGTGCCCGAGTGAGCTCGGATGCACAAAGAGGATTTTCGTCTGATGCTTTGAGGTTGATCTCATTCGCTACCTCCCGCACAAATAATTAAAGTAAGTTCAGCCACCTAACCCGGGAACACCATGGGGCATGTTTGGAGTGCTACGATGCGCCTCCATGTAGGCCCCGGAGCAAACTAGCGGCTGCCGCTTCTGAAAAGGACTACACGTGCGGTTCGCAAAAGGATTCTCAGGTCCAAAGTGGGTGAGGCGTTTCGAACATAGAAGAGGTCGTACTGCAGTTTTTTCCTGGCGTCTTCCACACAGTCGCCATAGGGATAGTTGACCTGGGCCCATCCCGTGATTCCCGGAGGCAAATAGTGCCGCAGATGATAGAAGGGCACGAGGGTTTTCAGTTGCTCGACGAAGACAGGCCTTTCCGGCCTCGGTCCGACGAAGCTCATTTCCCCCAGCAGGACGTTAATCATCTGGGGAATTTCGTCGACGTGCAATCTGCGGAGAATGGCTCCCACGCGGGTGGCGCGAGGATCCCTCGCGCTGGCCCACTGCGCTTTGCCGTCGGATTCCGCGTCCTGCCGCATGGACCTGAACTTCAGCAGGCGGAAGGGCTTCTCCCTCCAGCCCACGCGCCACTGCCTGAATAGCACCGGCCCAGGAGACTCCCATTTGATGGCGGCGGCAACGACGAGTGAAATTGGCAGCGTGATCAGAAGTCCAACGCACGCCAGCAAAATGTCCGTCAGCCGCTTAATCCTCCGGAAAATGCGTAGATGCAGGAGATTGAATCCCGTTGCAAAGGAAAACCACGTGCCACTGAGAGTCTCTAGCGGCAATTTCTCAAGGATTTGGCTGCAGAGGTCCGGCATCGTCGAAATCCGCACGCCCCGGAAGCGCAATCGCGTTAGGGCTTCCGCCAATTCCGTCACCGCGGATTCCGGGCGAACAACGATTGTGTCCACTCCGCGGTTCAAGACGACTTCCTCCAATAGTGCCGGACTCACCAGGCCAAAATCCTGGACACTCTGTTCCTCCGCAGGTTCTTCTGAAGGAATCCGCGCGCCTGCCATCTCCACAACGGCTGTTGTTCCTGCTCTCTCGTACGGACGGCTTGGGACAGACGGATCCATAAGAGGTGCCATGGTCGGTGAAAACGCGCCCGCGGAAGCCGCCACGGTGGCTCCCCGAATCCTCAGGAGCCCGAGCAGTTCGTATTGAGAATGATCGGACTCCGTAACGGAGCGAAGGCCTAACGCATCTTCAACCGTCCCGATCAAAAGCACGCCTCGCCGCTTGAGGAGCAAGCTTCGATTTCTTCGATAAAATCCGCGCCAAGCGAAGCTGCCAACCAGGAGCAGGGAGACGGAAATCGCCATCGAGACACGGCTGAACCCAGTCCACTGGAAGAAAAACAAGAAGAAACTGAGGATACAAATCCCCAACACGGCGGCGGCCAGGAGCCTGGTGACTGTTCTCGCGCCGTTCAACGCCTGCACATCATATAGATCACAAACATAAAAGCAGGTTGAAAAGACCAACAGAAACAATGCGATTTCGCCTACACGCCGCGATAAGACAGCTGGATTCACCGGATTGATGCTGGTGGCAAAGATGGTTGCCGCCGCGGCCAATACCAAATCGCCGGCCAGCAACAGAACTTTGCCCCGTTCAGGGTGGCCCCAATTCATGAGTTAGCTCCAAAGGCGAGGTTTTGCGTCAGACCGCAATCGGGCCACGAGGGGCGCACCGAATCTGTAATTTGCAGAGGAAGGAGTTTTGACTCTGGGGTGCGAGGGAGAGGCAGACTCCGTTTTGTCAAAGGGTTAGTACGCGACAATCCTTTGATTGCGGAGAGCCTTCACCAGGCCAAAAAAGAAGCCGAGATTGGCGAGGCAGAACGCGAACGCATATCCAAACACGCCCGCGCCCTTCCCTCTCCGCACGCATTGCCACCCGAGAAACGCAGAGGCATAGAAGACCACCTGCAGCAGCCAAAGCCCGATCCACTCGTGGCGCCAGGCGGACACCGTGCTCGCGGCGAAGAAGAGTACCAGGAAGAGCGGGCTCAGCCATCGCAGCACTTTGTGAGAAATCAATGCCCAGGACGTAACCGGAAAACGCAATGGATTGAGAATCGCAATTTGACTGAGCGTGCCTGTCCAGTTGCGCGCGGTCATGCGAATGCGCGCCTTCATTTCTCCTTCCAGGGTATGCGGCATCGTATCGGTGACAACCGCGCGATGCTCGTGGACTACGCGATATCCCTGAACGCGCACCTCGAGCGGCAGAATGCAGTCGTCCCCAAAGCAGGGTTGCAGCGGGCGAAAGAGCTCCCGGCGCACGGCAATCGCCTGGCCGGACGCCTTCGCCAGAATTCCCAAATCTGATTCCGCCCTGCGAATCAGAAGTTCATACCGCCAGTACATTCCCTGCCCCTCCGGCACCGCCCCTTTGGGTTGTTGGAAGTGCACCGTCGCGGTCACGAGGCCGACTCGCGGATCGCCGAAATTCTCGACGAGCTGTTCCAAGGCGGCGGGGTCCATACGCGTGTTGGCGTCGGTGAAGAAGAGAATTTCTCCCTTCGCTTGCTCTGCGCCTAGATTTTGTGCGCCGCTTTTTCCCGCCCGCGTGCCAGTCCGAATCAGACGAATGCAGGGTGAGGGCTCTGCGCGCCGTCGCCATAGCGCTGGCTTTGGCGCGTCGGCGACTTGTTTACCCTGAATCCAGAAGGGGAGCCCGCCAGAATTTGCGTACTGGGACGCGAATTTCTCGACGATTTCCTCGGTCTCATCGATGGAATGATCCGAGACGACCAGGATCTCGATGCGGCCGGGAGGGTATTTCAGGTTCAGGCAATCCCGCAGCTTCTCGTCAATGCCCTGCTGTTCGTTGTGAACTGCCAGGATGAGTGTGACATGTGGATGAATCAGAGAGCGCGCGACAGGGCGCGCAAAAAGCCGCTGGAGCAACAACAGCAGAGCCGGATAGCCGATCCACGTGTAGGCCAGCAGAACCAGCGCCAGCACGGTCGCACTTTGATTCCAGTCCATGGGGTGCTCACTCCTGCGGTAGGTTGGATATTTGAACTTTATGCGTCATTGCGGGCCGCGACCAACGCCACCTCAAGCTCTTTTTCGGGAGCGCAAGGCGCGTTTTTCGTTTGACGCCACTTCACCGTCGGCCAAATCACTTTGGCGTCGATCCGCTCTTTATATCGTACTGCGATATTCAACAGCGAATCGAGCAGCGAGTCGGAGAGGAAGTGCGGTTTCAGGCCGAGATCGATGAGCTTGGTGTGCTTCGCGTTGTAGTAGTGCTCCTCCGCCTCGACGCGCGGATCGGGGACATGCTCGATGCGGCAAGTCAAGCCCAGCGGCTTGGCGGCTTTGGCGATCAGCTCGGCCAGTTGCTTGACGTTGAATTGTTCGGTGAACTGGTTGAATACCCGGAATTCGCCCGATTTGGGCGGGTTGTCGACCGCCAGGGCGATGCAGCGAATCGTGTCGCGGATGTCGAGAAAACCGCGCGTTTGCCCGCCCTTGCCGTAGACCGTGAGCGGATGTCCGATGGCAGCCTGCACGCAAAATCGGTTGAGGGCCGTGCCCCATACTTCATCGTAGTCGAAACGGTTGACGAGCCGCTCGTCGAGCGCGATTTCATCCGTCATGGTGCCGTAGACGACGCCCTGGTTCAGGTCCGTCGTCCGCAGTCCCCAGATTTTGGTTGCAAACGCGATGTTGTGGCTGTCGTGCACTTTGCTCAGGTGGTAGAACGAGCCCGGCTGCTTCGGAAATGGAAGGACATCCTTCCGTCCGTTGTGATGAATCTCGAGGAAGCCTTCTTCGATGTCGATGTTGGGCGTGCCGTACTCGCCCATGGTGCCGAGCTTGACGAGGTGGCACTCCGGGGCCACATCGCGCATGGCGAATAACAGGTTCAATGTGCCGGTAATGTTATTGACCTGCGTGAAGACGGCGTGTTCGCGATCAATCATCGAGTAGGGCGCGGAACGCTGTTCCGCGAAGTGCACGACCGCGTCCGGTGAGAAGCGCTCGAACATTCTGCGGACAAACGAATAGTCGCAGAGATCGCCTACGAAAATATCCATCGAGCGGCTCGTGCATTCCTGCCAAGCCTCCACGCGGGCGTGCAGCGAACGGATGGGCGTCAGCGTTTCGACCCCCAGCTCGCAGTCCCACAACCGCCGGATAAAATTGTCGGCGATGCCGACGCGGTGGCCCAGCTTTGAAAGATGCAGCGCCGTCGGCCAACCGCAGTATCCGTCCCCACCCAGAACCAGAATCTTCATCTATTTTCTCCTTTGTGTGATTGGCCGGGTCCCGGAACTTCCCTCCGGAAAACCGCGGCTCAATGTGTAGTGCAACGAAAGCATGTAACTGTGGATGTGATTTAACCTGGAAATCTCACGAGTGCGTGATGGATCTGCTCTGCGATGTCACCTTGCTGCGTTGAATTGCACTGCGGTGTGGAGAGGTCTTGAGTAGCACAGGTTTCAGCCTGTGTACTGTCGATTGGCCGCACCTCAAACCACACAGGCTCAAGCCTGTGCTACTGGACCGCGCCGGACCCGCGCTGTAGCTGATTGCGGTAAAACTGTCCGGGAGCTTCCACAGAATTCTTGTGAGAAATGCGCATGAGCTGCAGGTCATGTGATGAAGCGGGTCAAACTCTTACAGGTCCGTCGAGATCATTCCTGTGCTGGGACGACAACGGGGCGCGCGAGAAGCAGCGTCAATTTCTTGATTCCCCGCCGCAAAAGTTCCCGGTCTGCCGGAGTAACGCCAAACAAGAAAGCTAGCGCCACGTACAGCGCGCCAACACCTGCGGCTTCCGCGGCCGCCGAGACATGATCTTGCATTAGGAAACCCGCGCCAAAAACCAGCGCGGCGAGGACCATCAACTGGACAAGATGCTTGCTGAGTGGCGGGATTCGAAAAAATATCCAGGCTTCGACGAGTTCGGCCAGCGACCATGCGAGAATCGAAATCGAGATCGCCCATCCGGCGCCCGCTGCCCCGGCGCGGGGAATCCACCACACACCCAGGCCTAGAGATAGAACCAGGACGCCTGCCAGATTTGCCAGGTCGACGACTTGCCGGCCCGTCATATCGAGCAAGGCGGAGACTGGCCCTTTCGCGTAGTAGACCATCCACGCCATGCCCAGAGTGACCAAGATCCCTTCCGCGTCTTTGAAATCCTGCCCAAATAGCAACACGATCTGCTTGCGGAAAAGCACCAGGAAGCCAAAGCTGGGGACGACAACGATGTACGTCCAGCGGGTTACCGTGCGGTACAGCATATCGAGTTCCCGGAAATTGCGCTGCTCGTACAAGTCCACCATCATGGGCATGAATGGCTGCGCGAAGATCAAGGAGATAAATCCAGGTGGAGAAGCCAGCGTAGCCGCGGCGCTGAATAGGCCCACCTCCCTCGCGCCGGCGAGGTGCCCCAAGAGCAGGCTCGGCGCGCGCCAGAAAAGTTGGTAAAGTATGGCAATCGCCGACAAGGCCAGCGAATATCGCAGCAGTTCGCGCCAATGAAGACGGCCGCGGAGCGAAGAGAAGAATTCTGGAAATACCGCGCGAATCGAATGGACTCCCACCACGGCGCTAAAAGCCGCGGAGACCACGAACGCGCCCGCGGCCCAGCGCAGCCCGCCGCCCGCATAGAAAAGTGCGGCCACGAACACCAAATACAGACCGGGCTGAGAAACCTGCTGAATAGCCGTCATGCGAAGAATGTCGTGGTGCGATTGGGCGAACGCGCCGGTAATGCGCGCGACGATATAAAATGGCAAGGCCAGGGCGAATATTTGTATTGTGGAGGCAAGCTTCGGCTCACTAAAAACGCGTATGGCAACGTGCGGCGACACGAGAATCAGGGCGGCGGCAACCATAACGCTCGACACCACACCCAGCACAAGCGAGACAACAAGAGTGCCCTTCACGAATTCCAATTGTCCCCGGCCACGGTACAGCGCTCCGTATCGCAAGACCGCTTGATCGAGCCCCATCAAGGCTACCGACTGCAGGAGAATCATCGTATTGAATCCCAAGTTGTAGACTCCGTAGCCAGAAATTCGAAGCTGACGCGCAAGCAATACTTGAATTGCCAGCAGCAACAATTTGCTGAGAACCGTACCCAGGATGTAAATGGATGTCCCCTTCGCCAGACGGCGGAGTACCGCCTGGAGCCGCGTCCCACTTGCCGGGGTTTCGCAAACTAACGGGTTGGATGGAACCGAGGTCACACAATCGCTCCTGGGAAAACGAGGTCGAGTCAAAAATCACGGTGTAGCAGAAGCTTTCAGCGTTGCCAGGCGCCGCCTAGCTTGGTGGTACTTTCCTGGTTCCGAAAAGATAGTGGTGGCCGCCACGGATGTGCCGTATGGGGACTCGCCGCCATTCGATCGTTCCGGAGGTTTCTTCCTGCCATCTGTCGAAAAACTGACAATTGTTCATCTCGCTGAACTGTTCCTGAAAGGCGATCAGGAACGCGTCGCACTCGGCCGCATAGGGCAGGAATCGCCGGCGAACTTCGAGCGACGTTTCGCTGATGGACCAGGCGGCAATGAAAAGGGATTCTTGTTTTGTGAACGGCTCCGCGGACCGCAGGAGATCTTCCTCGTCAGATACAAGGGCAACGCCTTTTTCGCTCCGTGTGAATGAATTTTTTCGGAGAACAGGAATCCCCACGGATTTGAGATAGTAAGACTGCAAATCCGAAAATGGCTGGAGGTCGTAGATGACGTACCTGCCGTCAAACCCGAGATTGAACAGCAGCCGGCACATGGATCCATACCCGCCGCCGAATTCCAGGATATTGTGGAATTGTTCCGGAAACAGCCCCGTCGCCTCCTGGAAGGCGTGGAGATTGTAGGCATCGTGAATCAGATTTGCGCTGGTTTGTGGATAGAGAAGGAACGGCGCCGGCCTGCCCACCGGGGACTCCTGCAGAGCCTCTTTCCAGCGCGAGTTCCAGTTGTTCTGCCGCTTCAGATGAATCAGTTCTCGAACGGCATACGGAGAAAAGGCCAGAAACATCGTTTTGGAAATGACGTCCCACGATAGGAACTCGCGAGGATCTCTGGAGAGAACCAGGCTCCTTAATCTTTTTTGAAATTGCGCCCAACGGTTGGCCGCCTCGGACTCCCCGTCGGCCGAAACTTGCGGCGCAAGGTCAAAAGCAGAGCGCAGCTCGTCTATCAGCTCCTGCTCCCGCTTGGTGGGAGGACGCTGGAGACCATGGAATGGATTGCTCCAGATCTGTAATCCGAGTTGGGCCGTTCGTCTAACGATGTCCATTTGATTTCCTTCTCCTTCGCTCCGGCGGCTATCTCTCTCTACTCTTGTTCCCATCCTGGATGTCAGGACGCGCACGCATCGGCGCCTCCCGCCCCGCAGGCGATCGTCTTGTTATTCCTGTCGACTCGCAATCGCGGCGCCCGCGCTGCGATTGGATTTGGAGCCAACTTGGGCGACCACTCCATGGCGCTGACTCCACTGAAGCAAAGCGCGAGCAGGGGCAACGCGGATTCGAATGGCAGATCGTAACTAAGCAAGACGACAGTGACCATCAGCGTGACCATTCCAAACAAGCCGAATGGATTTCCCGCGGCGTACATCCGCCGCCCCCGGCGAAATAGATGCCAAAGGAGAAACAGAAACGCTCCGAACGCAATCGTCCCATTGTGGTAGACCGCATCAAACAGGCCCGAATGCACGTAGTGCTTGTCCAATGTGAATCGGGAAGTCGCTATTGCGGGATCGAGAAGGGGATCGGGGCTCACCAAGGTCCCTTCGCCCGTCCCAAATACGAGGCTCGCGGGATGATTGGCGAATTCCTCCCCAATCGAGATAATTTCTCCGAGCCGAACGCCACTGAGCGCTTCCAGCGATTCCATCGGGCCTTGCGATCCCTGCGCAGTGAGAAGCTTGTCCGCGATGTACGCGGGGACGGTGGGCGTCACACTCACGGAATAAAACGAAGCCGCGACAAGCACGAGGACGGCAACGGCGCACCCCACAAACACGGCGAATTTCCGGCTGAAAGAAAAAAACAGGGCCATCGCCAAAAGAGAAGTTAGGAGGGGAGTCAACATTTGCGCCCTCAGCAGCAGTACCATCATCAGGAGCAGTAACACCACGCTCGCCCTTCGCACCCAGCGCTTGCGGTCGAAAAGCATCAGATAGATGACGGCCGCTGCCATCAATCCGGCTTGATGCGCTGTTTCTGTCGTCAAGCGTTCTTGCTCTTCGCGAATAAAGGAATTGAAACGGATAAGATCCAAAACAACCATGATCCCGTAGACCGCAACAAAACCGCGCAGAAGTTTGTGAACCCCGGCGCCGTCCTTCACGGAAAAGTAAATCAGCGCGAATACGATGGGCAGCGAGCCAAACCGGTAGAAATCCCCAATCAGATAGCCCCATTCATTCCCTCGCGCGATGCCGAGAATTGCACTGACGACGCATGTTCCGAACCAAACCCCCAGGAGCTGGAAGATGATCTTGTCGAACCTCCTGCGCACGGCAAACACTCTCTCGGCCTTCAAGCGTTCCAGCGAAACGCTTAGAAACAGCAATAAAATCGTTCCACACTCCGCCAAACCCCACGCCACAACTTCGGAGCGGTCGGGCTCCGCCAGGCCCATACTGGGCAGATACCGCAATCCAAACCAAATGAGAATCAGAATGAAGTTCGTGGAAATGTCCTTGGATTCGCTGGCGCTGGTGTGTGGTTCGACTGATACGGGCCGCGTGACACGTTTCGCCGCAGGCCCTCGTGAATTACCGACCTTCGACCGCTTCGTCCAGAATCCGCTTATACTTCCGATTCTTTTCCGAGAGAGAGAATTTCGCCTCGAGGCTGGCGCGGCCCGCGCGGCCCATTCTCTGCCGCATTTCCGCATTTTCAATCAACGCGGCTGTTTTCTCGACCAGCGCTCTCACCAGCTCAGGGTCAGGCGTTTCCAGTGCGCGCCGCACTTTCATCTCCGAAGTGTCCCAAGGAGGCAGGTGCCGATGGTGCGGGATGATCATCCCTGTCCGGCCATCTTCGACGTACTCAGGGTTGTCGTAATAGTCCGTTGTAACGACCGGAAGCCCATAGTTCATCGCTTCGAGCATGGAAACGGACATGAGGCAGTGCGCGGGATACCAATAGATGTCCGATTGCTGGTAGAGTCCTTCCAATTCTTCGTAGGGGATCAGGCCGGAAACGATGTGAAGTCCGGGCATGCCCTCATAACGCCGCCGGATTGTTGGTTCGACGTCGGAGCGAATCATCAGCTCCAGATTCGGGAACCGCTGGCGAAGAGCCGAAAACGCTTCGATCGATTCGACTCCGCCTTTGATCTTGAAACGAAACGGCATGGTATTCCCGGCCACAAACAAGATCCGCACCGGTCGAGCGTCTCCGTTTGGCTGAGGATTGTACGGCGTCACTTGCCAGCCGGGCGGCGTTACACGCAGCTTGTGTTCGAACGATTCCGCCTGGAGGTGCCGCAGGAACGATTGCCGCGCCGCCTCGCTGTGGCACAGGATTCCCCGGCAATTTGGAGAGCCCAGCGCGCGTTCGATCACGCTCCGAAAGCGCCGCAGCGAATCATCGCTGAATCCAGCAACCTGGGTCGCGACCTCGGCCCAAAGCACCCAGGGCTCGTCGCGAAATACGACGCTCGACTCCGAATACGTCAGAACCGTGTCTGCCGGGCGTTTTGCATGGCGGCCCATGAAGCGGCTGACCATCATATTCACCGGGAGATACTTATTGACTCGCTGCTTCCACGATCGAATGTTCCAATTCGAATGAATCGAGTCAGCCACCCTGTTCGACATCTTGCGCCGCGTCACAAATCTGTAGCCTTCGGGAGGATCGTTGAAGAGTTGCTTCGTCGTGGTTCCCTCTTGGCCGATGATATCGGCGTAGACGACTCTTGCGCCGTTATGCGCTGTGGTTGGCAACCTGCCCCTCCGTAAGAATGCCGTGGAATTCACAATCCTCTGCATGCCTGCCACACCAACGATGGCGATTACGCGGAAACGCTTGTCACGGGGCGGCCCATTTCATTCCCGCCGCCATACGCTACAACCTCCGCGCAGATATTGGCGACCTCTGTCTGTGTCAAGTTGACCGAAGACGGAAGCCACAAGCCGCGCGCGGAAATCTCTTGCGTCACCGGATAATTCCCTTCAGCCCGGTAGCATGGCTGCGAGTGAACGGGCAGATAGAAGTTGCGCGTCTCGATTCCCGCGGCTTTCATGGCAGATGCAAGCGCGGCGCGGTCGTTGCATAACACGTCCACAAACCAAGGGACATTCTCGAGCAAATCCATTGGCGGGATGGCGATCCCCGGCGCGTGTACGAGAAGTTCGCGATACCACCGGAAGATTTGGCGTTTCATCTCGATCCGCTCGGGCAATTTGCGGAATTGCGCCAAAGCGAGCGCAGCCTGCAGATCTGTAAACTTGGAATTGAATCCGATAGTGTCATGCACTTCCGCCGAACGCACGAGACGGCCATGATCCTTGATGCGAGCGAATGCTTCGTAGAGGCCTTTTCGCCGCGTGAGAATAATTCCACCCTGTCCGGAGGTAATAATCTTCGTCGTTCCGAGTGAAAAGACTCCCGCATCCCCGAATGTTCCCAGGAATTGCCCGCGTTGGGATGAACCCATCGCCTGCGCCGCATCCTCGATCAGAGCCAGCTTATGTTTGCGGGCAAACTCGCCGGCTTGCTTCATGTCGGAAGCGCGGCCGTTCAGGTGCACTGGAAGGATCGCTCTGGTTCGCGAAGTGATTCGCCGTTCGGCATCGCCAAGATCGAGAGTAAACGTGTCGCGGCTCACATCCGCAAACACCGGGGCCGCTCCAGCAAGAGAAACCGCGTTGGCTGTGGCGATAAACGTGAAGTCGGGAACGATCACTTCATCGCCCGGGCCTATTCCGAGGCCTTGCAACGCAATCGTCAGCGCCACAGTCGCGTTATTCACGACGAGCGCATGGGGAACTCCAAAGTACTTCGCCAGTTCGGCTTCGAACTCTCTCGTTTTTTTGCCTTCCGTAATGAAGCCGGAATCCATGACCTTGAGGACCTCTTCGCGTTCCTCGGGTCCAAGCACGGGCACAATCTGGGGGATTTTGATCATGAGTTGCCTCTTCTTTTCGACGTTTCAATGCAACCGGCGGCTAGGCGGCAGGTTTGCGGGACTCCACGTTCAAACTGATGAGCTTTCCGTGGTCTTTGTCCATGTGGGGAATGTAGGCTTGCGAATGATCGTCGACAATGCGGTGAATCGTCTCGCGCCAGTCGTAGCGGCGCACGTCGCCGAAACCGGCCTCTTCGAGCAAATGCCGTAAAGATTCAAAGTCGTATACGGTCTTGTGATAAATCACGGTGGCGGTCCCGGCGATTTCCATGCGGCCGTACAACGGACCCAAAATCGCATCCAGCTTTTTGTTTTGAAAATAAATCTCGGCCAGAGCCTCGAAGTCCGGCACCGCAAGGCGCAGCAGCCCGCCCGGACTCAGCACGCGCTTCCACTCCTCGAGCACGCGGCGAGCTTCGAAGCGGTCGAAGTATTCCAGCATGTGGGACGCGTAAATGAGTTCGGCCGCGCCGCTTTCGAACATGGGAAGAGAGTCCGCCCCGCAACGAAAATCAATGTGCGGAAAATCAGCGCGGTCGATATGCACGAATCCTGGCAAGTAGCGTTTTCCGCAGCCCAGGTGCAGCTTCAGCCTTGCGCCTGCCTCAGTCGGCGACTGCGCTGGCGTGCTGGGTGCCGGCGAACCAATCGATTGTTTTCCGGATGCCATCTCGCAACTCCGTGGGTGGTGTCCACCCGAGTCTCGACTTCATTTTCGAAACATTGAAAACCTTGCAAGCAGCTCCGTCGGGACGCGACGCGTCGTAGAAAAACTCTCCGGACCACCCCAGCAGTCCGCGAATTGTTTCCGCGAGCTCGCGGACCGAGCAGCCCTGGCCGCTGCCGAGATTCAGGATATCCATTTCGTCGTACTTCTCGGTGGCGCGAACGATTCCTTCCGCGGCGTCCTCGACGTACAGCCACTCGCGCACCGGTTTTCCCGTGCCCCAGATCTCGACGCGCTGGCTGCCGGCCTTCTTCGCTTCCCAGATTTTCCGGATCAACGCCGTCAGCGCGTGCGACTGGCTGGGATTGAGATGGTCCCCCGGGCCAAACATGTTCGGAAGCACGAGGTGAATCGAGCGAAAGCCGCGCTCCTGCTGGTAAGCCCACGCGTGCACCCACTGCGCCTTGCGGGGCAGACCGCTTGCCACCACCGATGGATGCAGCGAGCCATTCCACCATTCCGGCTCCTGATAAAGGTCCGCGACTCCTGGATATGTCGTATTGCCCATGACGTTGATGAATTTCTTGATCCCCGACAGCGCTGCGGCGCGCACGGCGTGAAAACCGATCATCAGATTATCTTCGTAGATATCCAACGGATGTTCCGCGTTGTAGGCAATGCCGCCGCCATGATGCGCGCAGTTCACGAAAATGGCAGGTTTGGTTTTCTTCAGGAACGCGGCGAGAGAGCCTTCTTCCCTCGCGTCCACGCCGTTCCCGCGGCTGCAGATTTCGGCGTCATAGCCGCGGCGCGTGAACGCCTGGACCACATGCGCTCCCAGGAAGCCCGATCCTCCGAGAATGACAACCTTTTCCATTCGTCGTTTCCAATCCTGGCGCTAGCGCGCAGCGGCGGCTGGCGCCGGTGATTCTGAACCAGGCATCGCCTCGCGATGTTGCAAGTACCCCTTAATCGTCTTGGCGATTCCCTCTCGCAGCCCTGTTGAGGGCAACCATCCTCCGAGCGTCGCAGTCATCTTTTTCACGTCGAGGATTTTTACCGGCGCGCCATCAGGTCTCGTGGCATCGAAAACGAATCTGCCGGGCCAATCCGCGAGTTCTCGAATCATTTCCGCCAATTCCTGGATCGAGCAGCCCTTGCCGCCGCCCAGATTCATGATTTCGATGTCGTTGTAACGCTCCGCGGCGAGGGCGATTCCTTCGGCGGCATCTTCCACGTACATCCATTCGCGAACCGCGCGCCCGGTGCCCCAGATTTCGACTTCGTCGATTCCCGCCTGCTTTGCATCCACGATCTTGCGGATGAGCGCCCCCAAAGCGTGCGAGCGCACCACGTCGAAGTGGTCCTTGGGGCCATATAAGTTCGGCAATACCAGGTGAATGGATTGGAACCCAAATTCCTGCCGGCAGGCCCAAGCATGCACCCACAGGGCCTTGCGTGGCATGCCATAGGTCAGAACCGTGGGATGCATGGGGCCATCCCACCAGCCGGACTCGGTGTACACGTCCATCTCTCCCGGATACGTGCAATTGGGCATGATGTTGACGAGTTTCTTGATTCCCGCGCGGCGGGCGGCCCGCAAAACCGTGTAGCCCAATAGCAGATTGTCCTCGAAAATCGCTACGGGACATTTTGCGTTGTACGCAATACCTCCGACATGCGCGGCGCAGTGCACCAGAATGTCTGGATTCATCCTGCCAAGGTACGCGAGGAGCGCTGGCTCCTCGCGCGCATCGAGGCCGCTCCGCCGGCTGCACGCCTCGACTTGCCAGCCGCGGCGCTTGAACGCCTCCGCGACATT
>WNEZ01001901.1_pt1 | contig 19772 bp, 19 predicted proteins | sample 5400521 | NCBI WGS metagenome assembly WNEZ01 (sample SAMN13153339, study PRJNA577476) | soil metagenome | isolation source: 120 cm saprolite under Douglas fir tree site 2 hole 1 replicate 1 | place: USA:California | collected 2015-04-18 | reverse complement strand
TTCTCCGATGTGCGTGATAGTCGTGAGATGCTATACTCCAGCCGTTAGCAGGCAACTTGTGTTCGCAAGTACCTATGGCTTCTCACCTGATGAGCTTAATTGAGGACGGCCTTGTATGCACGAATTGCGTAGGTGGGAGTCACGCTAATATAGCTAGGTATCATGCTCAGTAGAGCAAAAATTACTTCTGGCGTGAAGCTTTCAAACAGATTGGGGGCTACTATTGACAGCTTCATTTTTTCCCAAGTTGAATGAATCTGCCTGTTACATGCAAACAAGCAGATAAAGTCGAAGGATCAAAGCGAAATGGAACAGAGTGTTTTAATTGCAGAATCTCGCGAGATTCTCCGTGCAGGTCTTCGAGCTATCTTTACTAATGACCCGTTCGTTAGCAGTATTTATGAAGCAACGACCAGCGAAGAACTAAAGAAACGGCTTGTATCTTGCTTACCGGACCTGGTTGTGGTTCATCAATCGTTAGTGACGGATATCATGCAACTACCGAGAGGTCGTTTCGTTATCCTGGCAACAGAACCAGATAAGAATATGTTACTGGCTGCCTGTGCCTATGGTGCGCGTGGCTATTTTCTGGAAAATGCTTCGGCAGAGTTACTACGTATGTCACTGTGGCTCACGGACAAAATGTTCCTGCTAGATCCAATCTTAACTCCATGGTTACTGGATTGCATTTCGGGTGATATTTTGCCCTCTTCCAGCAGTGAAATACTGACCACACGTGAGCAGGAGATTTTTAACCTTGTATTGACTGGTGGTTTGTCTAACCGTGCTATCAGTGAGAAGCTTTGTATTTCCGAGGCTACGGTCAAGACACATCTTGCGCATATTTTCCGCAAACTCAACATTAAGCGGCGGCCAATGAAGGTGCTAGCCATGACAACTGGCGTATACAATCCGCAGCAAAACCGCACATCCTTAAAGAAAAATGGGGCAGCGATAGCTATGTCCTCAAGGGAATAGTAATCGCTGCGGTCAGCTTCTTGACAAGCATGTGCCAGCAGCCGCTCTCTCCCGCCCACGTGGGCCTGCAAGCGGGCCTCACCTATTTTTTATTGCGAGGGAGCGGTGCTGGGGCGGGCGCCGCCCGCCCCAGCACCGCTCCCTCGCAATATTTTTTGGGGTCGCGAGTCTTCACTCGAAAAAGATTGACGCTTTCCCTTTAGAAGTGCTAGAATATATCCTAGTGAATAGGTCGGATTAATCTGGCTCTGCTGCTATTTTATGGCTTGCGAGCCCCACTAAAGGCGAGAAGGAGACGGCCATGTGGTTACAAGTATCTACAAAGGGCGAGTATGGCGTACGGATTATGGTCGATCTTGCTCGCCATCATGGTGAACGCCCTCGCTCACTCACGGATATCGCGCAAGCGGAAATGCTGCCCCTGGCGTATCTTGAGCAGTTGGCAAAGCTGCTGCGTGAAGCGGATCCGCCCCTGATTGTGAGCACACGTGGTGCTCATGGCGGCTACCGGCTGAGTCGTCACCCGGAAGAGATCACTATGGGCGAGATCCTGCGCGTGCTGGAGGGTCCAATTGCTCCGATGATTTGTGCGACGGAAGGGGAGATGACAGATATCTGCGGCTTTCTGGATTCTTGCAGGATCAAGCACCTTTGGGCGAAGGTGCGGGATGCCGTAGCTCATACAATTGATACAATGACCTTGGCTGAATTGGTGGGTGCACCTGACCAGGAACAAAGCGCCCCATCTCAATTCATTGCTATCTCGAATATTCGCGTGGCAAACTCGGCCACAAATTAAACATGCTCTTCATCTCGCCTGAGTGTGGGGGTATAAGCCCAGCCCATTAATGGTAGTATCGTTGGCGAGAAAGAAATTAAAGAAGGCAGGATGTGTATTAGTATATGGAATCAGAACTGATTATTAAGAACCTTCATGCTACTATTGAAGGCAAACCGATTCTTCGTGGTGTTGACCTGGTAGTGAAACGGGGCGAAGTCCACGCACTGATGGGACCCAATGGTTCGGGTAAAAGTACCCTGGCAAACGTCATTATGGGTAACCCAAAATATGAAGTGACCGACGGCGAAATCTGGTTTAAGGGAGAGAATATCCTGGAATATTCGCCTGATCGACGCGCTCGCATGCGTCTCTTCCTGGCATTCCAATATCCTATGTCAATTCCAGGCGTGAGCGTGGCGAATTTCCTGCGACGTTCTCTTGAAGCTGTTCGCGAAGGGAATAAGCCCCTGGAAGAGGGCGAGAATCCTACGGGTAAGGCGGCCAAACGCAAGAGCATTCCTCCCGGTGAGTTCCGCAAGCTGCTGCAGGAGAAGATGCGCCTGCTCAAGGTGGATAACAGCTTCATTAACCGGTCCATCAACGACGGCTTCTCGGGTGGAGAGAAGAAGCGTGCTGAAATTCTGCAGATGGCACTGCTTGAGCCAGAAATCTCACTGATGGACGAGACGGATTCCGGGTTGGATATTGATGCTCTGAAGATCGTATCCGAGAGCGTAAATGCCTTGAGGGGCCCTCAACTGGGTATCCTACTCATCACCCACTACCAGCGCATACTGAACTACATCACTCCTGACTTTGTGCATGTCATGTACGATGGCCGCATTGTCAAGTCAGGCGGTAAAGAGCTGGCCCTGGAACTCGAAGAGAAAGGTTACGAATGGCTCAAACCCTCTAACGAGGAGAATGGGGTGACGGCCAATGCCTAATAGTTTGCCAAGCGGTTTCTCTCGAAGCGCGGTCGAGGAACTTTCGCGCCGAAAGGGAGAGCCAGAATGGATGCTACAAAAGCGTCTCGAGGCATGGGATGTCTACGAGAGCATGCCGACCCCGCTTGGACGTCGTGGGGACCTGGGTACGTTGCGCATGTTTTCAAACTTCAAGTTCCAGGAACTCAGTCCCTATGTGCCCTCCATTGATGACGGGAAGTTGCCTGCTCCTATTGAGCAAGCCTTACAAGAGGCGCTGGTCGATCAGCGTGCCGGTCTTGTTGTACAGCGAAACGCCTCTGTCGTACGGACTGAGCTTGACGAGGAACTGAAGCGTCAGGGTGTGATTCTGACCGACCTGGATTCGGCCGTGCGGGACTATCCTGAACTGGTTCAGCAGTACTTCATGACGACATGCGTACCGGTAAACAGCACAAAATACACGGCCCTGCATGCTGCATTCTGGAGCGGGGGTATCTTCCTCTACATTCCTAAGGGGATAGAGATTGAAGATCCAATCCTGGCACAAATCTGGATTGATACTCCTGCATCAGCCACATTCGCGCATACACTGATTATTGCGGAAGAGCAGAGTAGCGTGCGCTTTGTTGAGGAGCATAACTCGGCTTTCGATGGCGATCGGCCTTCATTGCTGGATGGGGTTGTCGAGGTGTATGTTAAGAATGCGGCACATGTTGAATTCAGCAACATGCAGGATCTTGGTCTGAACGTCTGGAACATTACTAAGAAGAATGCTGTGCATGAAAAGGATGGCAGCACTACCTGGGTACTGGCTGACCTTGGCAGCAAGGTAATGCTGTCGGACATCGGTATTGGGCTGACCGGTAATGGGAGCGCGGGTGAACTGGTGGGTGTCTTCTTCACCGACCATGACCAGCGCTACTCGATCAACACGCTTTCGGACCATGCTTCGACGGCGACCAATGCTGAGACACTGGTGAAAGGTGTACTCACTGACGAGTCCCGTGTAGAGTTCATTGGCATGATTCGTGTACGGCCAAAGGCACAACAGACGGCTTCATTCCTATCGGACCACACACTCTTGCTTAGCGATAAGTGCCGTGCGGAGTCAATCCCCAGCCTGGAGATTGGTGCCAACCAGGTGAGCGCCAGCCACGGTGCTACCACTGGGAAGATCGACGAAGACCAGCTATTCTATCTGATGGTACGTGGTATCTCTCGCGAGGAAGCGGAGCGTATCATCGTGCAAGGCTTCTTTGAGCCAGTGCTACAGCGCATTCCTTTAGAGAACCTGCGTACGCGCTTGCGCCGGAGCATTGTGCGACGCATGAGAGGCGCCTATGAGGCCGAGGCCGATACATGGGTTGACGCCCAGGAACGCTGGGAGGTTGAGGGCGTAGACGAGTATGCTGTCTCACTGGACAGCAAACCGGCAGAAGAAGAGATTAGACTCGTGGAGTATTAAAATGCAACAAACTATAGGCGCAGGCTCTTCTGGTCGCACTGCAGTGGATATTCGCAAGGACTTTCCAATCCTGTCGCGCCAGGTACATGGCAAGCCGCTAGTTTATCTTGACAGCACGGCGAGTTCGCAGAAACCTGTAGCTGTGATCGAGGCCATGAGTACCTATTACGAAACTACTCATGCCAATGTCCATCGTGGGGTTTATGAGATCAGCGAAGAGGCAACGACAAGGATGGAAAAGGCTCGTGTAAAAATAGCTCGCTTTATCAATGCTCGCCAGAGCAAGCAGGTTATTTTTACACGCAATACCACCGAGAGTATAAACCTCGTGGCTTATAGCTGGGGTAATACGAACATTGCTGCGGGTGACTTGATCGTGCTGACAGAACTGGAGCATCATAGCAATCTCATTCCCTGGCAATTATTGGCCCGGCGAACAGGTGCCCGGCTGGAATTTGTGCCTATCACCGATGAGGGGCTGCTACGCCTGGATATATATGAGCAACTCTTGCAGCAACAGCCGAAACTCGTAGCTTTCACGCATATGTCTAACGTGTTAGGTACTATCAATCCTGCCCAGCAAATGATTGCCCAGGCTCACGCTGCCGGTGCGACTGTTTTGCTCGATGCTGCACAAAGTGTTCCCCACCTACCTGTTGATGTACAGTCCCTTGATATCGATTTCCTGTGCTTTAGCGGGCATAAGATGCTTGGACCTACCGGCATCGGTATCCTGTATGGCAAGCGTGAACTGCTGGAAGCTATGCCCCCTTTCATGGGTGGCGGGGAAATGATTCGCAAGGTTGGATTGCGAGAATCCACCTGGAATGATCTGCCATGGAAGTTTGAGGCCGGGACACCCGCCATAGCAGAGGCGATTGGCCTGGGAGCTGCGGTTGATTACCTCACTGAGCTTGGTATGGAGAACGTGCAACGGCACGAGCAAGAAATCACTGCACATGCTATGGAGCAATTGCAGGCAGTCCCAGAATTGACGATCTATGGACCGGAAGCTGCGCGGCGCGGTGGCGTAGTATCCTTTACGCTAGCTGATATCCATGCGCACGACCTGGCATCGATCCTCGATCAAGAAGTCGGCGTTGCCATTCGTGCCGGGCATCATTGCGCACAGCCGCTGTTGGATCGGCTCGGACTGGCTGCAACGGCGCGTGCTAGCTTCTATGTGTATACAATACCAGAAGATATCGATGTACTGGTGCAGGGGCTGCATAAAGCGCGGCAAATATTCAGTCTATAAGCGCCTGAATTAACACTTTTGGGTCGTTAGGAGTATAGCCCATGTCAATGGATTATTATCGCGAATATATCCTGGATCATTACCGGAACCCACGCAACTATGGAAAGCTAGATCATCCTGATGTACACGCGGAAGATTCCAATCCTTTGTGCGGGGACCAGCTTGCAATTGATCTTCAGATAGATGGTGACCAGGTAAGCGCAGTGCGTTTCCAGGGGCGTGGGTGCGCTATCAGCCAGGCGGCAGCATCGATGCTTTCAGAGATGATCGAGGGCAAGACGGTGGAAGAGGTTATACAACTCGGTAAGGATGATGTACTGGATGCGCTGAGCATTCCAATCAGTCCTGCTCGTATGAAATGCGCATTTCTTTCACTGCGCGTTCTGCACAGCAGCCTGGCGCTGGCTGGCCTGGAGAGGCCAGGGAATGATAATGAAGAAGAATAATCCTGCTTTCTCTGCCGATTTGACGACCGAAGAGGGCGCCAAAGTAGAGGATGGTTCATGACGGACTTTGTAAAAGTTGCAGAACTTGATGATTTGGATGATGGTGAACTGATGGCTGTGGAAGTTGATGGTGAGCCGGTTTGCTTAGCTAAGGTAGATGGCAGTGTTTATGCTTTTACTGATAATTGTACCCATATCAGTGGGCCACTTAACGAGGGCGAACTTGATGGCAAAGTGCTGACCTGCCCCTGGCACGGAGCGCAGTTTAATGTTTGTACTGGTAAAGTATTGCGCGGGCCTGCACGCCAGGATATTCAGACGTACCCAGTGCGAGTCGAGGGCAAAGCAATCCTGATTAGCCTGCCGGATGAATTTTAACACCCCTCTATTTAGCATCTTGATATTTGTTCTAAAAACCCCTACAATGAGCAAGCTGATCCTGTTTCTTCCTGGGAGACTTATGTATGGTAGGTAGATCGCATCTGCTGATTGGTTTAACCGCCGCTGTTGTTCTTGATAGTACAGTCCATTTAACGGGACCCGCGCTGACATTGGCTCCATCTGTTCCCCTCGAGTTGGTTATCAAAAAAGCTATCTTTTATTTAATGGTGGCGTTCGGCGCACTGCTACCGGATATTGATAATGCGCACAGCTTAATAGGGCGTAAACTTGGTTGGGTAAGTAAAGGAATTCAACGCATCGCGGGCCATCGGACCATTTTTCATAGCCTCCTTGGTCTATTGATGGGTTCATTACTGGCAATTGGTCTGGAGCAACTGGTAGTATATCTATTAGCCCAGCGTGGATTCATCCCTCCGGCACAGTTTATAAGAGCATCGCACCTGGTCTTTGTTGCTGTGCTTTTTGGTTGTATTACGCATATCGCAGCCGATAGTTTAACGGAAGGCGGCGTCCCTTTGCTCTGGCCGAATCATAAACGCTTTGGTTTTCCGCCCAATCCGCGCTGGCGTTTTCGAACAGGTGACTGGCCAGAGTATGTGATCGTCTACTTATTTATAGTTCTGGTTGGTGTGGGCATCTGGCAAGCAGTGATTAGAATTTGAAACAATGTAATGATGCGATTTGACCTGCGCGCACAACAAAAAATAGCCTGGGGACTTCTGATAGTGGCCATGCTGGTGTATGCCGTGGATATGAATTACCAGGCAATACTACGTTATGATACGTTCAAGGCAACAGCTTTTGATCTCGGTAACATGGATCAGGTGCTGTGGAACACGATCCATGGACGTCTCTTCCAGTTTACGAACCAGGCAATTGACTGGTATGGTCCACCGACACGCCTGGCGATACATTTTGAGCCGATAATCCTTCCGCTTTCGCTGCTCTATGTCTTTCACGCAGATCCGCATATCCTGCTTGTCTTCCAGACATTGGCACTGGTATCGGGGGCGTTGCCGGTCTTTCTCCTCACCCGCAGGTTTCTTCCAGAGTGGCCAATTCTTGCCGCACTGATGGCTACTGCTTATCTGCTTGCCCCGGCCCTGCTCGGTTTAAATATTTTCGACTTTCATCCCCTTAGCCTGGCAACTCCATTGTTGCTCTATGCGATGTTAGCGCTTACATACAAACGTTATGTATGGTTCCTGGTTGCCTGTGTCCTGGCTGCCTCTTGCAAAGAAGATATTCCTCTTGTTATAGCCCTGTTTGGTGTCCTGCTTATTTGGAAGTATAAGCTTCCGCGCTTGGGGATCACTTTGATCATTGGAGGTCTGCTGTGGAGTTTTCTCGCCTTTAAGGTGATCATTCCGCACTTCTACCCGGGCGTTCAGGCGAACAACTACTGGTATCGTTATGAAGCTCTGGGGAGTTCGCCGGGAGCAGCTATTGCAAATCTTCTAATCCATCCCTGGCTACTTTTTACGACCTTCTTCACCCTGGATCGCCTTTTTTACCTGGCTGGCCTGATACGTAGTGTGGGGTTTATATCGTTGTTAGCTCCAGAGTGGCTACTGCCGGCATTACCCATCCTTGCCGAAAATCTACTGAGTACAGATCCTCTTTTATATAGCGGCGTCTACCACTATAATGCCGCAATAATTCCTTTCGTCATGCTAGCCGCTATTCACGGTACGCGCCGTTTGATTCTGATCTGGCAGCGGTGGCGGCAGGAGGAACCGAAACAAGCTGTAGAGGAAACGGATGAGGCCAACCTGGGGCAGGTCGTGGGGGGATGGAGTAAGCAGGGCATGAGTGAGCAAAGTGTGGGTACGCAGAGCATGGGCATGCAGGGCGGGGATGTGCAGGGCGGGGACAAGCCCCGCCCCTACTATACTCGGGCTCGTACCCGTATATCGTATATTGTAGGGGCGGGGCTTGTCCCCGCCCTGCACATCCCTGCCTTGCATGCTCACACCCTGTCCACCCATACCATATATCTCATTGCTCATTTCAAGGCGTACGTGCTCACGTCGTTCAATCATGTAGTCACGATAATCGGACCTCGTCTCTATCGTCTTACACTACCCGAGTGGCGAAGTCAGCAATGGGAGCGATTTGGTGAGTGCATGCTTCCTTTTGCGCGAAAGATCTCTGTCTTTCACTTACAATGGATACTAGTTGCCTGGATTTTATTAATGATCGGGCTCAACTACTATATTGCCGTACCTCAGCTCAATTCGTTTTGGGCGGATCATGAACCGGGCAGCCGCGAGCAACAAATTGAACGGTTGCTAGCACTGATTCCGCCTGATGCCTCTGTCTCTGCGGGCACAAACCTCAATCCGCACCTGAGTGAGCGTCAACTTTTAGCCGTATTTCCTTCTGTGTGCCTGGATACTGCATGCAATCGTACAGTTGAATACGTGATTGTGGATCTTAATAGCTTGACTACAGAAAATCGGGCAGAAGCGACCAGTGTACTGAATGGACTTTCAAAACTATTCCGAATAGTAGCGCGCGCAGAGGGCGTTGTACTACTAATCCGACGTGGCGCAGGATAGGCAAATCGTGTTATAATCGTTTTAGACCTGATCAGTCGCAACCTACATAAGCTAAGAGCTTTACGGAGTAGAGCACGATGAATAATCCTAACAATCTTTTTCCAGATGAAACGATTGGAACACAATCTACCGAGCTATATCCGCCCATGGAAGAGTTGCCACTCAAGCCTCCACCTCAGCAGTATCCAGTGCAAACTCCGCCTGCCAATGAAGGTAACCATCAGGCTGAGCCGTTAGAAGAAGTAGCGGAGAGCCCGGTGACACGCCAGGAAGAAGCCCTTACAATCAGATTTGCTATCGGTAAACTCAATGATTACCTCCTGTGGTTCATGTGGGTCCTGGAAATAACGCTGATGTTGCGCTTCATGTTGAAACTAATTGGCGCAGACCCGAATAACTTGTTTGCTGGTTTTCTTTATGCCTTGACCGATATCCTGACTTTCCCATTTCTTGGCATTGTTAAATCGCCTTCAATTCATACTAACCAGGCATTTGAGTTTTCGACGCTTATCGCGATGGCAGTCTACTTCCTCGTCTTCTTTGCGTTGAGACGTTTCCTGCGTATCCTCATTTCAGGTCCTGAGGAACCTGTTGAGTAGGGTCTTTATCATTTTACATAAACATTCGTGATGTGATATACTCAGTGAAACCAGGAGGAGCGAATGGACGATCTGAGTGTCTTTACAGGGAATGCAAACCGCCCGTTAGCGGCTTCGATCTGTAAACATCTGCGTATACCGCTGGGCGACGCAGATGTTTTTCAATTCAGCAATGAGAATATTTTTGTAAAGATCAATGATAATGTGCGCGGGCGCGATGTTTTTGTCATCCAACCTTTCAGCACCCCTGTCAATCGCTCAATCATGGAATTACTCATCATGATTGATGCCCTCAAACGTGCTTCTGCCGCTCGTATCACTGCTGTCATTCCTTACTATGCATATGGTCGCACTGACAAGAAAGATCAGCCACGTGTGCCTATCACTGCTCGCCTCATTGCCGATTGTATTACCGTTGCAGGTGCTCATAGGGTGCTGACCATGGATATGCATGCGGGCCAGATTCAGGGTTTCTTTAATATACCTGTGGATGAACTGACGGCGGAGATTCTGTCAGCGCGTTACTTTGTTGAGAAAAAACAGGATAATTATACAGTAGTTGCCGCCGACGAGGGATTTGCCAAGAAGGGGCGCAAGCTGGCGGATCGTCTTAACGCGCCACTGGCTATAGTTGAGAAGCGCCGGCATGGGAACAACAGTATCGCGGAGGCTATGGGGATTATTGGTTCCGTTGATGGTAAACATGCCCTGATTGTGGATGACGAAATCGATACGGCAGGCTCACTCACGCAAGCGGTGCGGGTTGTGCATGAGCATGGCGCGCGTGATATTTATTGCTGCGCTACCCATGGCATTTTCTCTGGTCCTGCGATTGAACGCCTCAAAATTGCGCCTATCAAAGAAATCGTGATCACGGATTCAATACCTCTTCCAGATCAGAAACGGCTGCCGAACATGACGGTGCTATCGGTGGCTGAATTGTTCGCTGGGGCGATTAGCCGGATTCATGATGGGCGGTCGGTGACGGAGTTGTTCTGGTGATCTTAGACCTGCTGCGTCAGAGAGCAGAAAGCAGGTTCAAAGATGATCACAATCCGAGATGTGGAACAGCTTCGTCAATCACTCGCATTGCTTGTTCTGCTACAGTAAGATGATCTTGATGGAGAACGGGTCGCAGCAACTTCACCGTTTCCTGGTACAGGCGAAGAGCAGCGATAGCTTGTGTTAGCACTATACTTCCCTTGGTTGCTACTGAATCAACCCCTGCAGCCCATCGATGACAAAGGCTCCAGTCAGAGTCTAGTCCAACAGCGGCTTGAACTTGCCAATAGTAGGTACTCTCGCTCTTGACCAGCACGCCTTGCTGCACAGCGACAACCTCGGTCAATGCATACACCAGTTCTGAAGTCACATAGGCAAGAGCTAATTCATCACGTTTCAGGAGCTCGCCCAGCACTTTATGGACTCGTTCTGCAAGGGCCATCACCCGAAAGCTCGCATAGCGATCGGCAGCATTCCGCAACGGTTCCCAGCGGAATGCTTCGATTTCTTGCACAAGCCTCGTCACTGACCCATCTTTGTCTAGTAAAACACGATGCAAGCCAGAGACAAAGAGAATCGCTTTCTCTGGCTTCAAGAGATCGTTTCGAACGCCTGCGACAGTTTTTGTTCCAATACTGACCAGGAGATTGTCACGGTACAAAAAACGCTTCGGAGGTAGTTCCACCTCATCTTTCACAAAGCACGCGATATCTACGTCGCTATATGCGGTTGCCTCGCCGCGAACATAACTGCCCCCCAGTGTAATTCCAACGATATCATCGTTATCGAGTTCAGCGACAAGCGTATTGAGAAAGGTATCAGATAACGCTGCTGCTTTAGTAATTGCATGTTCTCCATCTCTCCCATGGTCTGATGATACCGAATGGATCATACCTGTTTCCTTTCCTTCTCAAGATGTGTCATGACCTATCTACGACAGGCCAACAGTATATCATAGCCGAAGCTACTTTTGTGAGTCGCGGAATACCTTTTGACGATGCCCGTTTGCGTGATTGCCTGGAAGGCTGTTAGAATAGAGGGAATGGTCCCCTATCACTAAAGGAGGAAAAAGTTATGGATCTTCGATCAGTTCAAAGACCGTTTAAGGAGCAATACCGCAGTGACCCGAGTAGCGCACGGATCACGCTTAAAGCTCAAGGGAGCCAAACCGCTACTCCGATGGCATGCTCTGTCGATATCGGGCGCGCTATCTATCAGGCCGAAGCCCACAGCGGAGTTGGAGGAGCCGGCACGGCTGCTTGTTCAGGAGATCTGCTCCTTGGGGCCCTGGCGGCTTGTGCGCAGCTAACCTGTCAGATGGTTGCTACGGCTATGGGGATACCCACTGAGCGTATCGAGGTGAAGGTGGAAGGAGATCTGGATCTCCGGGGCACACTGGGCTTATCCAAGGAGGTGCCCGTCGGTTTTGAGCAGATCCATGTTCGCTTTGAGATTGATGCTCCCGAGGCAACCGCGGAGCAGTTGCAAGGGCTGCGTGAGAGGACAGAACGCTACTGTGTGGTCATGCAGACATTGACCCAACCACCACTATTGCAGGTGGATTGGTCTAAGTAGCAGGCGCCTTTGCCCAGAAGTTACCAGGAATGAGATTTCCTGGGAGAAGAAGTTTGAAATTCTCGCAACGTATCTTTTCTGTAACTATTCAGGTCTTCTCGCCGCCTGCGGCGGCTCACCCAGCTAGGGAGTGAGTGCGGGCTGTGCCGCCGCAGGCGGCACAGCCCGCACTCACTCCCTAGCCCTAGCGAACTGCCGTAGGCAGTGAGGAGTCAAGAAGAGAGAAGACCTGAATAGTTACTCTTTTCTATAGAAAAGATGCGTTTTTCATATAAAGAGTAGATGAGATAATATAAATACTTGACAAAGCAACATCTGCAACGTATACTTTGTACGGTTAATGCAAGAAGCCCCAGTTGTAACAAACATGCAGTATTCTTTCAGGGGGTTCTCTTGGCAGTTTCAGCGCCAACTCACCGGTGTGCTCTGTTGTCCCGACTGGTCTCAACAGGAGTGACACCTCTAAAGAGATGTGCCTGAAGCCTGTACTTGTTTCATCGTCTTGTTTTTGATGCGTAACCAAGTAGTAGCGTGACTCCCTGACTGTACATCTCTCCCAGGAGAGATCATCATATAAACCTCCTAGAGGAAATCAGGAGATGCAATTACTATATCTTATTCCCTGGCTTGTCATTGTAGTATTTATTATCGTTGGCGTCATGATCAGCACGCACCTGTTTAAAAGCATCCATGAAAGAAATCAAGCGCCTAAGGCGCTGGATGCTGACTTATTCAGGAGAGGGAACAGGCAGTGAATCAGCTACCTTTTCACAAAGCATAAGGCATGTTACAGTTCAATGGCAAACATAGGTGCGTGGCAGGTAAAGAGCCAGAAGTAGTGAGAGAAGATTTCGGGAATGATCACATCTATAGCAAGCAAGCGATAAAAAGAGAGTCTCACAGATAGCGTGATTTTATGCTATAATACTCCCGCAATTAACGAAGATACCAGCAAAGGCACCCATATCGGGTGCCCCAATTTATGGGAAAGGGTAGAGGGGACAATATGAAACCACTTGTCGCCATTGTAGGCCGACCGAATGTCGGCAAATCCACATTTTTTAATCGCATGATCGGCGAACGGGTCGCCATTGTTGAAGATATGCCGGGCACGACTCGTGATCGCATCTATGGCGACACTGATTGGAATGGTCGAGAATTTACACTCATCGATACTGGTGGCCTTGAATTAGGCTCAGAAATCCCTGTTGGCCAGGTAGGACTGGATGGGCAGCCCGGCGATATCATGAAGCGTGTCCGGGCGCAGGCTGAGTTAGCCATCGAAGAAGCCGATGTGATTATCTTCATGGTGGATGCTCGTGCAGGCATCACTGCGGCTGATGAAGAAGTAGCCGACGTGCTGCGCCGCACCGCTAAACCTGTGATTCTGGCTGCTAACAAAGCTGATAACGTGGTACGTCGCCAGGACGCTGTTGAATTTTACTCGCTGGGCTTCGGTGAACCAATTACTCTCTCCTCCGTTCAGGGTACGGGAACCGGAGATTTGCTTGATATCATTGTTGAAGCGCTCCCCCCCGAGGAAGAAAAACCTGAGGGTGAAGAGGAAGAGGAAATCCCACGCATCGCCATCGTCGGACGTCCTAATGTCGGAAAATCATCGCTGCTCAATGCCATCCTGGGTTTCGAACGTGCGATTGTTAGCGAAGTCCCTGGGACAACGCGGGATGCTATAGACACTGAACTGGAATATGAGGGCAGAAAACTGATTCTGATCGATACTGCTGGTATCCGTCGACGCGGGCGAGTTGGCCCAGGGGTTGAGAAATACGGTGTCCTTCGCGCGAGCCGTGCTATTGATCGTTCTGACGTGGCACTGCTTTTAATCGATGCAAGCGAGGGGTTGGCAGCGCAGGATACTCATATAGCTGGGGAGATACATGAGAAAGCTAAAGGCGTCATGGTTGTGGTTAACAAGTGGGACCTGGCCCAGGTACAACGACGCGAGGAACGTGAGGGGAAGATACCCCATCCCGATGAAGAGATTGAAAGCGCAGAAAGCTACCGTAAGATTATTGCGGAAGGACTGAAGTTTATACCTTATGCTCCGATTGTTTTCGCTTCAGCGAAAACGGGATACCATGTACAATCATTGCTCGAAACGGTACTGAACATCGCCGATATGCGTTACCTGCGTATATCCACCTCTCGTCTCAACGAGGTCGTGCAGGAGGCCATCCGTCGCCATAACCCTACGGTGTTTCGTGGCAAGGTCTTGAAGATATATTATGCAACACAGACGCAGGTGAATCCCCCGACCTTTGTGTTTTTCGTCAATGACCCGCAAACGGTGCATTTCTCCTACGAACGGTATCTAGAAAATCAACTTCGAAAGGCTTTCAGTTTCAAGGGAACAGGCATTCGTTTGCATTTCCGGGCACGGCCAAAATCGGAAAGATAAGGACTTCACCTGTGCACAGGTTTAGACCTGGGGTGGCACGTCTGGCATGAGGTGGTATTGCAACTTCATTGCGATAATGCGAGTAGCAGCCTCATCAACCCGTGCCTTCGAGAGCGTTCCATCCTGCAAGGCAGCTTTCAACGCATTGATCATGCTTGTCATTTGATATGGTCCGATTGCGCCTAACAACATATCATTGCCGGCATTCAAAGCCATTACTCCAGCTTCATCGAGGTTCCAATGCTGAGCGATACCCGTCATCCATAAGGCGTCTGTTATAACGACACCATCATAGCCGAGTTGTTTGCGCAGGATATCGGTCATGAAGGTGTGCGACAACTCGGCAGGATAGACGGGATCAATAGCAGGCATCAGCAGGTCGGTTGACATAATCATACCTGGATTTTCCAGCTTGTTTTGTGATTGGATGAAGTACTTAAAAGGTACAAGTTCAACCGAGTTGATCTGGTCTACAGTACGTTTAATCACAGGCAGGGCGTAGTGCGCATCGCTGCTAGCCGCGCCTAGTCCAGGAAAATGCTTGAGGCAAGCAATCTCTCCATCTCCCTGGACTGCTCGTAGATAGGCACCACCGAATTGAATCACAGACTGTGGTGTATAGCCCCAGGTACGCAAGTACTGATCTGGACCATCTACCAATTGCACATCTACATCGGGCGCGAGGTCTGTATTAATGCCCAGTAATTGCAAATCGTGGGCAATGCGATGCCCGGCCTGGGCCGCTAATTCTACCTTACCGGTCTGGTATATCTCCAGTGCTCCTGGATGGTGCCCAAAGATATTCTGCACTCGTTCTACAAAGCCGCCCTCCTCGTCGGCTGAAATCAGCAGTGGGATGGCGGCATGCTTTTGCATTTCGGCAATGTCATGCCTGGTTTGATTAAAGGTCTGCATTTCAAATGCATACATCACGACCCCACCGGCGTGCAGATTGGTAATCATATATTCGAGGGACGGGGAGTAAAATTGATCGTATGATTGAACCATAAAGAGTTGCCCCAGCTCTTCGTCCAGGGTCATATGTGAGACGTATAGGTTCGCCAACTGTTTGTATTTCATATAAGCTGTAAGATGCATGATGGCATTAATCTGCTCGGCATTGAGCGGCGTTTGCACCAAAGGTCCCGTGGGGACTTTATGTGTTGAATGACCATGTACTCTAGAGAAGAAACTACGCTGCAGGTCTCCTCCCAATGCAATCATCAGTGCCAGCAATGGCAGTAAAATAAGCAGGTGAATGCTGAGGCGGTGTCGTTTAGGCCGCAAGCGCCTACGCGCTTGGTCAGTTTTCAAGCTTGCTTGAGGCTTTGCAACTACGTCATGCATAGCCAGTTTTACTCCTGTGGCGGTAGCGTAGGCATGAGGTGATATTCCATTTTTAGTGCAATGATGCGAGTAGCAGCCTCATCGACCCGAGATTTCGAGAGTGTTCCATCTTGTAAAGCTGCCTTCAGGGCATTTATCGTTGCAAGCATCTGGTCGGCTCCGGTGGGGCCGAGGAGCATATCATTGCCGGCGTTCAAAGCCATTACCGCGGCCTGGTACATTCCCCACTTTTGGGTAATACCCTGCATGTAGAGTGCATCAGTCAAGACCACCCCGTCATAGCCGAACTGTTTGCGCAGGATATCGGTCATGAAGATGTGTGACAGCTCCGCGGGATAGACGGGATCGATCGCGGGCATCAGCACATCGGTCGGCATGATCATGCCCGGGTTTAGCAACATATCGGGCGATTGGATGAAAGCCTTGAAAGGGTCAAGTTCAACTGAGTAAATTTGATCTTTCGTGCGATTTACCACGGGGAGAGTAGTATGAGCATCGGGTACTGCATCACCTAGCCCAGGATAATGCTTAATGCAAGCAACGACACCATCTCCCTGCAGCGCCTTCATATAGGCGCCGGCAAAGGTGATCACGGATTGAGGAGTGTTTCCGAATGTACGTGTCACCATATCATAGCCATTGGCAAGATTCACATCTACATCGGGTGCCAGGTTCTCATTAATACCGAGAGAGAGCAGATCGTGTGCTGCCTTATGTCCTTGCTGTGTTGCAATATCTGGATTGCCAGTATTGCCGATTTCGGTAGCCGACATGCGATAGCCGTAAATATTAGAGAGGCGATGCACATATGGCCCCCCCTCTTCATCGGTTGAAATGAGCAGGGGAATACTGGCATGTTGCTGCATCTCTGTGATGTCATGTTTGGTCTGAGCAAAGGTATGCATCTGGAACTCATACATGATGACGCCACCGGCGTGCAGCTTGTTAATCATGGTATCAAGGTCTGGTGAATAGTAAGTATCAGCGTACTCGACCATGATAAGCTGACCCAGTTCGTCGTCCAGGGACATATGTGAGACGTACAGGCTCGCCAGTTGTTTGTATTTCATATAGCCTGTCAGGTGCATGATGGCATTAATCTGCCCGGCATTGAGTGGCGCTTGCACAAATGGTCCTGTTGAGCCAGGGGCTGAGGAGGAACTCGATGCAGAGCTGGGTGTACTCGAGAATAAGTTGGGTCTAAGGAAAGCACCTGACGCGATAAGGATTGCCAGTAGCAGCAGAAATAGGATGAGAAAGGTACGCATACGGCGATGCTTTGGCCGACGCGCTTGTGCTGATGGAATGATTGGTGGCTGTTTTGAAGATGCTCGCGCAGGCAAAGCAGGTACCCGCGTTGCCTTAATCTCTTGTTGGTGTTGTTTTGCAGGCATGATGCGTGAGAGTGTTGCCCAGCCGGGGCCTTTTTGCTCCGGCAGGGTTGTTTGTTGAGCTGGTTGATGTGAAGCCTCGGAATGTCGTGTCTGTACCGTGGTAGTGTGTATGGACTGAGATATAGTTTGTGGGGAATTGGGGTCCAAGGAATGTTCGGGCGGTTGGTTAGCCGGAGAGGGTCTTTGTGGCTGCTGATTATAACTTGCCATGCTTGCTCCTCGGACTGCTCTTTTTATTAAGTATACATAAGTTCTTGAATATAGTGTCAAGATCAGGTGGTTGATTTTCTGGTACATCGCGCGATAAGCCCTTGCGTCTATTTGCATGAGATGATTAAGATTGTATCTTTATTATAAAGTAAAACGAATAGATACTTGCCCCTTTGCTATTTATGGGTGATTTCCGCCCCACCCAGGGCGACTCCTAGACCTCTCAGGGATAGGTTTTTTGAATTCCCGTGTGCAGCGTCTGCAGGCGATGCTTGCATCGCCCTGGGTGGGAGAACGCTCCCCTCGGGTTGGGCGATGCAAGCATCCCCTCCCCACTCCACTCCGCCCCCGCCCCTACGCGATTGGCCATGACCATTCAAAATAACTTACCTCTGGAAGGGCCCCTGGATTCCCTGCTTTTGGTGACTTTGGATACACTAATCTTCTAACGTATCAGAAGGCTGGTTGGTTCCAGTTGAAGCATTCGATGATTCATCTGGCATTTGTACATCCCCGGTAAGCTTTTGTGATCTTGATAATTGCCGGGAGCGCCTCGGTTTTGATACAACTATTTTAATGGTCTGACTTTGCTCCTCGAAAGCAGGTTGTTCTTCGACTGATAATGTGGGGGGTTGCTCAGTTTCAGCTTGTGAACTTTGCGGAGTAGAGATGGGTATCTCTGGAGGTTCTGGTTCCGGTGCGACTTCAAGTGTCGGTGGAATGAACTGCTCATCAGGTGTTGGAGACCAGGATGAATCCTCGGGTAACATGGGTATCTCTAAGGGTTCTGGTTCCGGCGCGACTTCAGGTACGGGTGGAATGAACTGCTCATCAGGTGTTGGAGACCAGGATGGTGCCTCGTGGTCACTCAGCAGTTCTTGTGGCCATATTGCAGTTGTGGTGGCGGGTCGCCGTCGACGTGCTGCTGTTCGAACATTTGGCACCACAGAGGCAGGTAGTAAGGAGTAATCGAATACAACTTTAGTGGCGCGACTACGTGATTTTTCTGTAGCGGCCGAAAACGCTTCACGGTAATTGTTCAGTGCGAAGCGATGGGTGATCAGCTTTTCGGGATGGAGCTGTCTACGCTCGATTAGTTCAGCGGCAATGGCAAAGGTAGAATAGTGTTCATGTGTACCGACCGGCCAGGTTTCCATGCCGTGACTGAACGTGCCGATGAGGTCGATTTCCTGGTACCAGATGGGGGTAAGATCAAGGTGCATGCTGTGGAGGCTGAGGCCAACCAGTACGACTGTACCATCAGCGCGTGTCCAGCGTAAAGAGTCATGAATCGTCTTCCTGGTACCAATGGTATCATAAATCATGTCGTAGCCGCCTAGAAGCATTTTGTTGCCGAACATACCTTTGTAGAGTCGCGCACCTGTGGCACGCTCTACGCCCTTGTAACTATCCTGTGGGTAGAGAATGTGTGCTGCACCCATGCGGGTAGCCTGCTCGATCTGAAATGAATAGCGTGCCATCACGCTCACAGTGGCGTGAGGAGCAAGAGCGCGTATAACTTGTAAGGTGAGAAGCCCGATGGTACCTGCTCCTATGATGAGAACATGGTCGCCGGGATGTGGAAGACGACGCAAAACGGCATGAACGGCCACGGCGGAGGGTTCCAGCATAACAGCCTGTTCGTCGCTCATTTCGGGCGGGATGCGGAAGAGTTGTTGCTCATGTAAGAGCATCTCCTCGCTCCAGCCTCCACCAATTGGCCGCAAGTCCGAGAGCGAGCTTGCGCGTTCGCACAAATTGTAATTGCCCGCAGCGCACGATCGGCAAAGGGACTGTGATCCTGTGGAAATGCAGTTAGGGTCGTTTTGTAGTACAACGCGATCACCTACGTGAAGGTACTGTACATCGTCGCCCACCTCGATGACCTCGCCTACGACTTCATGTCCGGGATAGGAATATCTACGACTGGGAAGTGCCGCGGGCGCGATACTAAAATCCTCGTCAACGTAGACCAGGTGCAAATCGCTGCCACTTATGCCAGCCAGGTGATTACGGACACGTACCCAATTTGAAGCGGGCAACTGTTGCCGGGGCAGATTTTGGACTTGCAGCGGCGCAAAAGAGGAGAAGTATGCTCCGTGCCAAAAACGTCCTAATAACTGGGTGAGAAAGACTCGTCTCAGGCTAAGCTCCAGGGTTGAAGTCCACATGGCTAAACCCTCCTCAGGCTATTATCTCATCTTGTATTTGTATGTCCTATGAAGTGTATCACGCATAGCGGAGAGGGTCAATGAAGAGGTAATAAAGTAAGTTATTTACCCTTCAAAACATAGCCTACACCCCTTACCGTTTGAATAAGGCGAGGTGTGCTTGGCGAATCCTCAATTTTCTCTCTTAAATATCTTACGTACACTTCGATGATATTAGTTTCACCCAGAAAATCGT
>WNEZ01001480.1_pt1 | contig 19775 bp, 17 predicted proteins | sample 5400521 | NCBI WGS metagenome assembly WNEZ01 (sample SAMN13153339, study PRJNA577476) | soil metagenome | isolation source: 120 cm saprolite under Douglas fir tree site 2 hole 1 replicate 1 | place: USA:California | collected 2015-04-18 | reverse complement strand
CGATTGTGACGACGCAGGTCTGCCGGCCCCGCAGTGCTCCTTCCATGGCGATGGCCGCCGAGACCGTCGTCTTCCCGACGCCGCCCGGCCCGGCGCAGATCACGATCTGGCCGTCGAGGGCCGACTCCAGGCTCACGGTGTGGCGGACGCTTGCTCTTCGATGACGTCGGCGAGCAGGTCCAGTTCCTTGCCGGCGAACCCGTCACCGAAGAGGAAGGGCAGGTCGACGACGGATGCGGAGCCGCCCAGGCCCTCCACGAGCCTGCCGCGGTGCTCCTGCTGCATCGCCCGCCGGTCCCGGTAGAACTCACCGCAGGCGAAGAGCGCCTGGGCGCGATCGTCGGAGAGGACTTCTGTCCCCTTGGCCCGCGGCCGCAGACCCCGCGGCGTCTTCATGCGGTCGAGGGCGGCGTTGAGGGCGGGATCCTCGGCGAACGGGGGGTAGAGCATGTTCATGTGGACGCAGTCGACGTGCATGTGCACCCGCTCCTCCATGAGCCTCGCCGTCTCCAGGGTCTCCTTGACCGGGGTCTCCTCGGCGAGGCTGACGAGGTGGATGGCCACCTGCTCGGGGTCGTGCAGCCAGTCCGACACCCGCTTGGCCTGGTTCGCGAGGGTGCCGACCTGGACGGCCTCGAGGAACCCCTCCGGCGACCGCAGCATCGACACGGCATGGCCGGCGGCCGGCGTGTCGAGGAGGGCCATGTCGAACTCGCCCTTGCGGGCCACCTGGTACCAGATCTTGCCCAGCATCAGGATGTCCCGGAGGCCCGGGGCGGCGTGCGTCACGAAGTAGACGAGTTGGGAAGCCACCAGCGGGCGGGCCACCCGCTTCGCGTGGAACTGGACCTCGAAGTACTCCCGGAGGGCCTCCTCCGGCGAGACGTGCATCGCCCAGAGACCGGGGCGCACCTCCCTGGGCTCGCTGGTCAGCGGCGGGACGCCCAGGAGGTGGGAGATCGCGTTCTTGCCCTCGACCTCGGCCACGAGGACCCTGAGACCGTGCCTGGCGGCCATCATTCCAAGGGCCGCTGAGATGGTGGTTTTCCCGACCCCGCCCTTGCCAGAGATAATGAGGAGTCTGCGGTCGAGAATGGCGTCCAGAGACACGCGCTGATGATACCTCCCACTTTTCCACGGACCCGGAGACGGGCCAGCCCGGCCGACAGCCTCGCCCCGAGGCTGCTCGCAGCCGCGCTCGCGGTCGGGGCACTGCTGTTGACCCTTCTGATCCCGTCGAGCCCTGCCTGGTCTTCTACCCCCTCGCAGGCCTCCGCGGGCAGCGGGGCCGTCGATTACTTCGAGCTGTCCGGCGTGATCGACCCCGTCTCGGCCAACGCCCTGCTCCGCTCGATCGGCGCGGCCGAGGCTTCCGGGTCCTCGGTGCTGATCATCCGCTTGGACACCCCCGGCAGCCTCCGCGTGCCGGTGACCGGTCTCGTCGACCGCATCCGCCATGCGACGGTGCCCATCGTGGTCTGGATCGCTCCCCAGGGCGCCCGCGCAGCCGGTGCCGGCGCGTTCGTTGCCTATGCGGCGCCCGTCCTCGTCATGGGGCCCGGCACAACCCTGGGTCCCCCCATTCCGGTGAACCTCGACGGGAAGCCCGACACCGGGGCTGCCGGCGCCTACCTCAGGGCGATGCGGACCAACAACGTGCCGCTCGATGCAGTCAGCGACAGCACCGCGGCCACCCAGGGCCTCGTGAGTTTCCGGGCCGGCAGCCTGACAACCCTCATCCAGAACCTCAACGGCCGCACCGTCACCGTCAACGGCCAGCCGGTCACGCTGTCGGTCCTCGGTGCCCCGCTGCGCTTCCACAAGCTCGGGTTCCTCGACCGCCTGCTCCACGCGGCCACTCGCCCGGCCGTCGCCTGCATGCTGCTGTTGATCGGCGTGTTCGGGCTTGTCTTCGAGTTCTACTTCCCCGGCATCGGGGCGGCGGGGCTCATGGGTGGCGGGGCGCTGGTCCTGTCGCTCTACGGCTTCAGCGTCCTGCCGACGTCGTGGGCCGCCCTGGCCCTGGTCGTCGTGTCGCTCATCCTGTTCGTCCCCGACCTCCACAACGGCGGTCTCGGCCTCCCGACCGCCGCCGGCACCGTCGGGTTCGTCGTCGGGAGCATCCTGCTCTTCCCGCACGCCTCTCCCGCCCTGGCGCTGCCGTGGTGGACGATCGTCGCCGGCGTCCTGGGGACGCTGCTGTTCTTCATCTCGATCATGACTGCGGCCCTCCGGGCGCGGGTCGCCCGGCCCCCCGCCGGCATCGATGGACTCGTCGGCAGCGTGGGGATCGCCCGGACGGACCTGGTGCCCGACGGTGAGGTGACGGCCGCCGGATCACTGTGGCGGGCCCGCACGCTGGGGGCGGCCATCCCGGAGGGGACCAGGGTCCGGGTCCGCTCGGTGGTGGGCCTGCTGCTCCTCGTGGAAGGCGCCGGCGACAGCCAAACGACGGCGGAAACCCCCTCGGGAGAAGCCCCGGAAGCGTAGAGTTCTCCCAAAGCGGAAATAAAGCGGAAACGAGGGAGGGGTGGCGACCATGCGGACCCGCGGCTTGGTCGCGTGCATCGTCGTGGTGCTGGCGGGGCTGGTGCCGGGGGTCGGCCGCGCCTCGGCGGACACCGCCTTCTCGTGCACGCCGTCCTCCGGCACGCTGGGTGGCCTGCAGGTGCTCCGGCACGTCACCGCCACGACCGAGGCGGGCTTCGACCGTGTCACCTTCGAATTCGCTACCCTCCCGGCCCCCGCCGGCGTGGGCGCCACGTTCACGGTCTCGGCCGCCACACCACCATTCACATCGGGGGCCAGCGGCCAGCCGCTGGCAATCGGCGGCCTGTCCTTCGTCAAGGTCGCCTTCCACAACGGCTATCTCCAGGACCCGGTGAACGCAACGCCCACCGTCTCCTACGCCGGCCCCCTCGACCTCAAACTCGGGCTCCCGGTCCTCACCGAAGCTGCCGTGTCGGATGCCTCCGAAGGGTTCCTCACCTGGATCCTCGGCCTGGGCCAGAAGGCGTGCTGGCGCGTGACCCAGTCCACCGCCCCCGTCCGGCTGACCGTCGAGCTGCAGCAGCGGGCGCTGCCGGTCACGGGTTCCCCGACCCCCACCCTCCCGCTCGCAGCGGCCGGCTTGGCGGCGCTGATCGGTGGTCTCCTCCTGCGCCGCCGACTGGCCGCCACGGCGAAGGAACCTTCGCCATAGTTCGTTAGGCCGTCGCTCACGCTGAGTGGGCAGCCCACGGTCGCCGAAGGAGACGAGAGACTGCTTCGTCCGATTTCCCGTTTCCGACCCGACGTTCTTTGAGTACGATCCGTTGTAGAGCAGCGGTTTGTACTCACAGAATTTCCGGAGGCCCCTCGTCGGGGAACGGCCCGTCACTGAGTGTGATGACTGCACGCACCTGGATAGCTGCGCGTGGGTGGCGCACCCCACGTGGACATCGACATCCCGCTGGGCCTGACAAGATCCTGAAGGGAAAACTCGCCATAGTTCTTTAGGCCGCGTAGGTTCAGAATGCAGCGGACGCGACATTCATGCTCCGCCCGCGGGCCGGGGCTCGGCGGATGGGGGCGGCCATGCAGAGCGACCCGGCGGGAGGGGCAGCCTACCGCCGCAAGCTGATGGGATTGCTGTCGGTCACCACCTTCTTCGAGGGCTACGACGGGTACGTCTTCTCCTTCGTCCTGGCGCAGGTCCTCACGACCTACGGGGGGTCGGAGCGAACCGGCGGCATCATCCGGGCGATCACCATCGCCGGCACGGTCGCCGCTTTCTTCCTGGCCACGCAGAGCGACCGCATCGGGCGCCGGCGCCTGCTGCTGATCACGGTGACCGGTTACACCGTCATGACCGCGCTGACCGCCGCGGCGCCCGACCTCGTCTGGTACACGATCGCCCAGTTCATGGCGCAGGTGTTCCTCGGGGCCGAGTGGGCTGCCGCCGTCACGATGGTCGTCGAGGAGTTCCCCCAGGACCGCCGTGGCCGGGCGCTCGGCGTCCTGACCTCGATGGGGACCTTCGGCGGCATCTCGGTCGGGCTCCTCGGCTTCGCCGGGTTCATGGGCAATCCCCTCGGCTGGCGGGCGTTCTACCTCGTGGGGCTGATCCCCCTCGTTGTCGTAGCGATCGCCCGTCGAGGACTGCGGGAAACCCGCCGCTACGAGGCGGCGATGAACGGCGCCAACGCGGCCGACCTCGACTGCGCCGGCATCTTCGAGCCCTGGCGGGCGGAGTTCCGGCACAACGTCCTGGCGGTTGGCCTGACCCACTTCTTCCGGTACCTGGCCGTGTCGGCCGGCGTGGCCTGGTGGGTGTACTACGCCGAGAAGGAGGCCCACATGTCGGTCTCCCTGACCGGGCTGTACCTGGCCGTCGCGGGGGTGGTAGGGGCGGTGGGATTCATCATCGCCGGGCGGCTGATGGACCGCTTCGGCCGCAAGCCGACCTTCCTCGGCTACGTGATCCTTGCCGGCGTCCTGGGCACGCTGCTGTTCCGGATCCATGCCCCCGGGCCGATGCTGCCCCTGCTGTGCGGCACGATCTTCTTCGGGCTCGGCTCCGGCGCGGCGACGACCGCGTTCGCCACGGAGTGCTTCCCGACCTACGTCAGGGGGCGGGCCGCCACGTGGTGCCGCAACGCCTTCGAGATCCCCGGCGGGATCTTCGGGCCCCTCATCGTCGGGTTCCTCGGCGACCACCGCCACGGCGCCATCGGCTCCATCGGCGGGGCGGCGAGCCTGCTGTTCGGTCTGTGTACGATCCCGGTCATCCTGATCGCCTGGAAGGGCATCGCGGAGACGCGGGGCCTCGACCTCAGCACGCTCGACCCGGTGGCGGCGCCCGTCGCCGCGGGGTAGAAAACCGTAGAAAACCCTGGGCGACCGCGGTGGTGGCGCTGCTGCGGTGACGGACGACCACTAACAACTAGCGTGCGCCGTCGGTCCTCCGAAGATCGACGTTGCCGAACATGATCGACGAATTCGGCCCGCGCAACTCCGTGGTGACGACCTGCGGCGGGCGCCACCCAACACCCGTTTCCACGACCGAGACCGCGTCGGCATGCGGTGGCGCCTTCGGTCCCTCATCGGGCGATGGCTCCTCAATGGGCCCGGCGTTGATCTGCTCGAACACGAACCTCCCGGCGAGGCCCCGCTGCGCGGCGTAGATGCCGGCCTGCACCCGGCTCTCGACGCCGAGCTTGGAGAAGATCATCCGGAGGCGCCGGCGCACCGTTCGTTCGCTGACCCGCAACTCGGCGGCAATGCGCCGATCCGTGTCCCCCCTGGCGACACGGGCAAGGATGTGGATCTCGGTTGCGCCGAGGGGAGGGCAGCCGGGAGGCTCCGCGAGACCCTCGTCGCCCCCCCGGTACCACGCAAGGCCGGCCGCCACCCCCTGCGGGACCAGGACCTGGCCGTTCAGGGCCGCCTGCAGGACCCGGAGGATACCGGGCGGGGGCACGTCCCAGGCCACAGGGAATCCCCCGACACCGAGCACCTCACGGTAGGACCGGGCAGTGGGGTCGGTGAGCAGCACGAGGACCACGACACCGGCACCAATCGCCGGGAGCCCGGCCACAGCGTCAAGGTCCGTACCCGCCGGCAGAGACACGACGACCGCGCATCTGCCGGCGCGCGCCGCCCATTCGCAGAGATCGTCGGGTTGATGCAGGTCAAACCCGGCATCGAGGAGAGCGGCAGCGAAGCCTCGGCGGTAGTAGGCAACGGGACGCGAGAGAGCAACAGGTACAGTCACGCAGCCTCCTCCTGCCGCCCACCAACCGGGCGGTTCCTATGAGTCGATTGTGCTCAGCTCATATCCGGTCGGTGGCCAGGCCTCCGGACGCCGCGGCCCGTGCGGCGCCGCATGCTCGCTGCGAACTGCCGCAAGGGACCGCAGGCAGTGTGCCATGTTTTTCGGCGTTCTGTCCGATTCTAGCGTCCGCTACCGTACGCATTTTACGAACTAGTGAAAAGTCGCCATTGGCATCCTCCGGCGCGAGGCGCATGGTCAGGGTTGCAGCGAAAACCGTTGACACTGCAACGAGGGGGACGGGATGAAGGAGCAGCGTGGCTCGAACATACAGGTTGCAGGCCGGGACACCGACCAGCGGGGGTTCCGAGCGGGCCCGGTGTCGGGCACCCTGGGCGGCGCGATGCTGCTGCAATCGGTGACGGCGGAGGCATACCCGGGCTTCGACCGGATCGTGTTCGGGTGTGCCCCCCTTCGGTCGCTGGCTGGCAGAGCCTCGACGTATGCGGTGTCGGCAGATGCGCCTCCCTTCAGCTCGCACGGCAGCGGGGACCCGCTGGCCATCGACGGCCGGGCATTCCTGAGGGTCGACTTCCTCGAGGTCTACGCCCACGACCCGGAGCGGCCACGGCAGGCGGTGAGTCCGAGCCTGGTGCTCTACCCCGGCCTGGGCGTCGTCGCCGAGATCTGCCGGTCCGACGACACCGGGGGCTACGTCGAACTGGTCATCGGCCTGTCGCGGGGCGCACAGTGGCGGGTGAGCGAGCTGGCCGATCCCCCGCGCCTCATCGTCGACATCGAGAACCGCATCACGATCGCCCGGGTGGGGGCCGCCTGATCAGGTCCCGGCTCAGGCCCCGGCTCAGGCTTTGGGGCCGAGGACCCGGACGTCTCCCTGGCGGCGGGTGAATCCGGCCTGATCGAAGTACTCGAGGAGCGGGACCGCGTACTTGCGGCTCGCGCCCACGAGGTCCCGGAACTCGGCGACCGTGAAGGGCCCGGCGCTGGCGATCCTCTCCCGGATGAGGCCCTGGATGCCGCTCAGGGTCTGCGCTGGAAAGACAAGGTCCTGGCTGACGGCGACAAGCTGGCCGGTCCGGACCAGGCCCCGGATGAGGGCGGCGTCGAAGCGCTTCCCGAGCTCCGACAATCCCGGGGGGGCCGCCTTGGCTTCGAGCAGGAGGCTCATGAGTTCGTCGGTCTCACGGCCGCCAAGGGCAGGCACGAACTCGGGGGTGCGCAGGACGGCGGCGTCCGCTACGATCGAGCCCCGCTTCGCCAGCTCCTCGGCGAGTTCGTCGACAGCCCGGGCCGCGAGGCCGAGGGCGGACCGGGCGCCGGCCCGCGGCATCCCGGCGTCGAGCGGGTGCGCCTGCTGGTGGGCCCGGAGGGCCGTGACGAGCCGCGTTGACGCCTCCTCGAAGGCCCGATCGGAGAACACGACGGAGGTGAGCCAGATGCCCCCCGCCGCCCGGGCGACCCCCGGGTCGAGGCCCGTCCGGAGGGCGACGTCCTTGACCGGCATGACGCCCTCCTCATCCAGCACCACAAGGAAGTAGTCAGGTCGGCCGGCAACCCCCGCACGCCGTTGGGCACGCTCCGCGAGCACGGCCAAGGGTTGCCGGCGGCGGATCTCCTGGGGATGGGCCTCGAGGACGACGCCACCGCCGAGGGTCTCGCTCCGGCCGGCGTCGCGCAGCACGAAACGGTCGTGCCAGTCGAGCACGGCTGGCTCGGCCAGCGTGAGCAACGCCAGGCCGGTCTCGCCCGGTTCCGGAGGCGGCTGCAGGAAGCGGAGCTCGGCGTTGAGCTCCGAGGACCCGATGTACACCTTGAACGCACCGCGCTCGCTCACCTCGTGGGGGAGCTGCGCGAGGAAGCGGATGGCGGCGAGGCACCGCCGAGTGGTACGCCACAGCCCGGGCAGCGTCACCGCGTCCCCACGCCGGAGCGCCTCGGGCTCGAGCCCGACGAGGTTCAGTGCGGTTCGGTTGCCTGGAGGGATCTCCTCGAGGCGGCGGTGATGCGACTGGATGCCGCGGATGCGCGCCCGCTGTCCGCCCGGGAGCACCTCGATCTCCTGGTCCTCGGCGAGGCTGCCGCCGGTGAGCGTCCCGGTGACGACGGTGCCGGACCCCTTCATCGAGAACACCCGGTCCACCCACAGCCGGGGTCGTTTGCGGTCCTCGGCGGGTGGTGTCGCCTCCAGGACCCGGTCCAGCTCGTCTTTGAGCTCGTCGAGACGGGCTCCGGTCGTCGAGGAGACGGGGACGATCGTAGCCCCGGCGAGGGACGTCCCGGCGATCCGGTGCCGGACATCGGCGATCACGGCGTCCAGGGTGTCGGCGTCGACGAGGTCCGCCTTGGTGACGGCGACCACCGCCGATGAGACCCCAAGCAGGTCCACGATGTCCAGGTGCTCCTGGGACTGGGGCTTCCATCCCTCGTTGGCGGCGACCACGAAGAGGGTGACGTTGATGGCGCCCACCCCCGCCAGCATGTTGCGGATGAACCGTTCGTGGCCGGGGACGTCGACGATGCCCACCTCCCGCCCGGAGGGCAGCTTGAGCCAGGCAAAGCCAAGATCGATCGTCAGGCCACGGCGCTTCTCCTCTTCAAGCCGATCGGGATCGATCCCCGTCAGCGCCTGGACGAGCGTGCTCTTGCCGTGGTCGACGTGACCGGCGGTGGCGACGACGTGCACGGCTAGCGCGGGGGTCCGGGGCTGAGCGTCCGGCGCAGGGCGTCGGTGAGGAGGGCGTCCTGCTGCGGGGCCACGGTGCGGAGGTCCAGGACGAGGCGGTCCTCCTCGAGGCGGGCGACCACCGGTGGGTCCCCGTCCACCAGCGCCATGCGGACCGCGGCGACGGCCAGGGTGCGGGGCGCGATCTCGAGCAGGACCGTCGGGATCCTGCTCGTCGGGGCGGAGCCGCCGCCGGTGGTCGAGAAGCCATCCACCAGCTCGACCTTGGCATCGGCGTCCTGGAGCGCCGAGCGCACCGCGGCGGCCCGGTTCTCGATCTCGGAGGGCGCCAGTAGGGCCATCGACCACAGGGGTAGCTCCTCCTCGGCCCCTTTGAGGTACGTCAGGAGGGTGGCCTCCAGGGCAGCCAGCGTGGTCTTGTCCACACGGTAGGTCCGGAGCAGCGGCGAATGCTCCATGGCGGCGACCGCCTCGGCCTTCCCCACGATGAGGCCGGCCTGCGGGCCGCCGAGGAGCTTGTCGCCGGAGAACGTGCCGATATCGGCCCCGTCGCCGAGCGCCTCCTCAACCGTGGGTTCCTCCTCGAGCCACGGGAGCCGGCGGCCAGCGATGCCCCGGCGCAGGAGGCCGCTGCCAATGTCGTGGATCAGCGGCACCGATCCACCGGGCGCGGTGTGGGCGAGGTCTGCGAGGTCCCGGGCCGGCACCGAGGTGGTGAAGCCGACCACCTGGTAATTCGAGGGGTGGACCTTCATCACCGCGCCCGTCGACGCCCCGATCGCCTCCCGGTAGTCCTTCAGGTGCGTGCGGTTGGTGGTCCCGACTTCGCGCAGGGTTGCGCCCGACTCCGCCAGGATGGCGGGGATGCGGAACTCGCCGCCGATCTCGATGAGCTCGCCGCGCGAGATGACGACCTCGCGCCCCCGGGCAAGGCAGGCCAGCACCAGCAGGACCGCCGCGGCGTTGTTGTTCACGACGAGTGCGGCCTCCGCCCCCGTGAGGGTCGTGAGCAGCTCGCGGGCGTGGTCGTAGCGGCTCCCCCGCCGCCCTGTGGCAAGGTCGAACTCGAGGTTGGAGTAGCCGGTCGAGACCGCCTCGATGGCGTCGAGCTGCCGCCGTCCCATGGGCGCGCGGCCCAGGTTCGTGTGCAGCAGGACGCCCGTGGCATTGATGACGGAGACGACCCGGCGCCGACGGCCCTCGAGGAGCAGCCGGGTGGCCGAGCCGGCGAGCTGGTCGAGCGTGGGAGCCTCGGCGCCGGCGCGGACCGCCTCGCGCGCCTCGCCGATGACGCGGCGGGCCGCGGCTGCCTTGAGCGCATGGGGCTCCGAGCCGGCATCGGGGTTCCCGGGGCTCCCCAGGGCTTCGATCAGCCGGTCCACCTGCGGAAGCCTTCGGAGTCCGTCGTTCATCAGCAGCTATCCTACGGCCACGTCGTGGCTAATCCCCCGGTAACCATCAGGGTCGGATCGAGGCGGTGGCCACGCTTCCGGCACCGGCCCCGCGACCTCGCACTGGCGGCGATCGTCGTCCTGGTCGGGATCCCGCTCGTGGCCGTCGGCTTCGCCGCCGCTGCCTTTCTGCTCTTCCCGCCGCCCGTCACGCTCCCCCAGCCCCAGGCTGCGACCTTCGCGCGGACGAGCCACATCTACGCCGCCGACGGGTCCCTGCTGGCGTCCCTCCACGCCCAGTACAACCGGGAGCCGGTGGCCCTCGACCAGATGGCAACCTCGTTGCAGCAGGCCGCCGTGGCCTCCGAGGACGCCCGCTTCTACCAGCACGCCGGCATCGATGTGACGTCCATCCTGAGGGCGCTGCTCGCCGACGTGCGGGCCAAGACTGCCGTGCAGGGCGGCTCGACGATCACGGAGCAGTACGTGAAGAACGCCTACACGGGCAACCAGCGCTCGCTGTTCCGCAAGTTCCGGGAAGCGCTGGTCGCCGCGCAGGTCGAGCGCACCTATTCGAAGTCCAAGATCCTCGAGAGTTACCTCAACACCGTGTACTTCGGTGAGGGCGCCTACGGCGCCGAGGCCGCCGCCCAGACCTACTTCAACAAGCACGCCTCGCAGCTCACGCTCTCGGAGTCCGCGGAACTGGTCGGCGTCATCCCCGCACCCGACCCCTACTCGCCGATCGCCCACCCCCAGCAGGCGGAGGCCCGGCGCCTGGTCGTCCTCGACCGGATGCGGGCCTCGGGCGCCATCACCGACACCGAGCTCGCCGCGGCGCGGGCCGCCAAACCGGCGCTCGCCACCTCCAAGGTGGACGTAACCCGGTTCCCCTGGTTCGTCGACGCCGTCCAGCGCTACCTGTCCCAGCACTACGGCGACAAGGCGGTGTTCTCCGGCGGCCTCGACGTGACGACGACGGTGGACCCGGCCATGCAGACCCAGGCCGAGAAGGTCCTCGCCACCACGCTGAACAAGCCCGACGACCCCTACGGCTCGCTGGTCTCGGTTGACCCGCGGACGGGGTACGTCACGGCGATCGTCGGGGGCCGCGACTACAACGCCGAGAAGTTCAACATCGCCATCCAGGGTCGCCGCCAGCCAGGTTCGTCGTTCAAGCCCTTCGTCCTGGTGGCGGCGCTGGAGAGCGGCGTCACGCCGGGCACCACCTTCGCCGGCCCCTCCACGATCTGCCTGCCGGCGTGGAAGCCCGACTGCCACGTCTCCAACTTCGACAACGAGAACTTCGGGCCGATCTCGATCGAGACGGCGACGATCCACTCGGTGAACACCGTCTTCGCCCAGCTCGTGCTGCAGGTGGGACCGGACCGGGCGGTCGATGCCGCCCGCCGCATGGGGATCCCCGGCCCCACGTGGCTGCCCGGCCGCTCGGGCTGCAAGGTGACCGCCACCGACCCCTGCCGGACCCTCCTGGAGCCGCTGCCCTCCATCGCCCTCGGCAGCGAGGAGGTCACCCCGCTCGAGATGGCGTCCGCCTATGCGACGCTGGCCGCCTGGGGCGTGTACCGGCAACCCAAAGTGGTGTCCCGGGTGACCGACGGGACGGGCCAGGTGCTGGAATCCGGACCGTCCGACCCCGTCCAGGCGCTGAGCCCGGGAGTGGCCTTCACCGCGACGACGCTCCTGCAGGAGGTCATCACCCAGGGCACCGGGACGGGGGCCGGGATCGGGAGGCCGGCGGCCGGCAAGACCGGCACCGCCACCGATTTCCGCAACGCCTGGTTCGTCGGCTACACCCCGGACCTCGCCACGGCGGTATGGATGGGGTACCGGGACGCCAACACGGCGATGCGGGGTATCCACGGCGTCGCCCAGGTCACCGGGGGCAGCCTGCCCGCCTCGATGTGGTCCGCCTACATGAAGGCGGTGCTTGCAGGCGTGCCCCCCTCGCCGTTCGCCCCGCCCGAGGGCCAGCAGGCGGGCGCTGGGTTCCAACTCCCCGTGCTCCCGACGCCCTGGTCGACCCCGACGGTCACGCCCGCCGTGACGGCGACCGTCTCGCCGGCGGTGACCGCCACGGTGACGGCGGGCCCGACGCCGACGGTCTCGGCGACGAAACCGACGCCCAAGCCGAACCCTCCGAAGTCGCCCACCCCGACGCCATCCCCTTCGGAGTCCCCGACGCCGACCCCGAAGCCGTCGAAGTCGCCACGCGACCACAACCACGAGGGCGTGCCCTAGAGATGGGGGCGGTCCAGCCGAGGTCAATGATGGAACTTTGAGTAAAAACCGTTGTATAGCAACAGTTTTTACTCAAAGTTGCTGGAACGAACCCTGTCAGCGGGGACAGATCACGACCTGGAGGCAGGCCAGGCGCACCGGGATCGCCTGCCCGGCTGGCAGGGCGGGGGCCCCCGGGATCGGGGTCGTCGTCAGCACCCCCACCACTTTGCCCTCGGTGTCCACCAACGGTCCCCCGGCGGCGCGGGCGCCGAAGACGGCATCGGTGGAGAAGCTCTGGGCCGTCGGCGTCACCAGCTGGCCCTTGGCGGCCGAGGCGCCCAAGGGTCCCGCCGCCGCCCCAACTGCCCAGACCTGGAGGCCCGCCGCAGGTACCGCGCTCGAGAACTTCAGCGTCGGGACGCTGCCGACCGAGACGATGACGAGTGCGAGGTCATGGGCGGCATCCCAGCTGTAGACCGTCCCGGCCCGGTCGATGCCGCCCAGATGCACGGTGACGGTGGGAGCCACGCTTGCGGTGGGAGCCACGCTTGCGGTGGGAGTCACCGTCGCGGTGGGGGACGTGGTCGTGGGCGAGACCGCCTGGGCGGCAGCAATCGAGCCGGCCACGAGGTGGTAGTTCGTGAGGAGCCACGACTGGTTCGCCGTCGAGTTCATGACGAACCCCGTCCCCGACGTCCGGGCCCCCGAGGCGTCGGCCCCCTGGACGACGGCGATAGCGGGGCCCACGGCGGCGATCAGCCGGGCCGCCTCGCCGGCCGGCCCCGCCGTGCCGGTGCCGGTCACCTGGTTGGCCCGGTCGGCCTGCTGGAGCTGGGTCACCGCGTCGGAGAGCTTCTGCTCCCGCTCGGTGCGGATCTGGGTCATGCGGGTATCCAGCTCGGTCAGGCGCCGCTCGTAGGCGACAAAGAAGACCACGCCGGAGGCCCCGGCGCCGAGGGCGAAGATGAGCAGCCACAGGGCGAGGCCGACCACGGTCTTGGGCAGGACGTAGGTTAGGAGATCCCTGTCGAGGTCCCGGCGCTCACCCATTCCGGGAGTCTATGCGCCGCGCGGCAGGACCCTGCGGCGCGCCGCCGGACCCTGCTTTTCCAGTTGTCGTCCGCTCCTTCGGAGCGTTCGACAACCCCCGAATAGGAGCCAGGGGGGATTCGCAGCTCACATCCCCCCTTCGCAACGCTGCGGGGGGCTGCTACTCCCCCCTGGACCCCCTTTGCGGCGATATCGTGAGCCCTCTCGTGACGCCAGGGGGGAGGGAGCAGTCGATGGACGCCTACGAGGCGATCATGACCAGGCGCAGCGTCGGGGCCGTCACCGACCAACGGCCGGAGCGCGCCGACATCGAAGCGCTCCTGCGGGCGGCCGCCCGGGCGCCCACGCACCACCTCACCGAACCGTGGCGGTTCATCGTCCTGGCCGGGCCGGCCCGGGAGGCGCTCGGCACGGTCATGGGGCGCCGGGTCCGCCGGGAGATGGCGGACGACCCCCACGTGGAGGAGAAGGTCGCCTTCGAGCAGGGACGCCCCCTTCGGGCGCCCGTGATCCTCACCGTCGTGTACACGCCGTCGGAGCACCCCAAGGCGGTCGCCCACGAGGACCGAGCCTCCATCGGTGCCGCGATGCAGAACGTGCTGCTCGCGGCCCACGCCCGCGGCCTCGCGGGCTTCCTCCGGACGGGCCCGGCGGCGGAGGACCCCGCCGTGGCCGAGCATCTCGGGCTCGCCCCCGGAGAGGAGATCGCCGGCTTCATCTACCTCGGCTACCCCGCCCAGCAGGAGGCGCCACCGCCGAAACCCCGCACCGATCCCGCGGACCGGACCATCTGGATCGGCTGGGACTGAGGGCCGCCCGGATCGGCTGGGACTGAGGGCCGTCAGCGCTTGCCGGCGATGACCCGGGTGGCGCCGAGCGAGTCCTTGTGGCTCTTCACCTCCCGGTAGCCGTTGCGGCGCAGGATGCCGCCGACCCGCCGGGACAGGTCGGGGCTCACCTCGACGAGGATCCAGCCCCCCGAACGGATCCAGTGGGGCGCCTGATCCACGAGCGCACGCACGAGGCCCAGGCCGTCCTCCGACTGGTCGGTGAGGGAGGTCTCGGGCTCGAACTTTCGGATCTCGACCGGCAGGTCCGCGAGCATGCTGCGGGCGACGTAGGGGGGGTGGACGGTGAACACGTCCACCGAGCGCTCCAGGTCGTTGGGGAGGGCGGACAGCACGTCGCTGCGGAGGAACCGGGCGTTGGCGATGCCGAGGCGCTTGGCGTTCGCACGGGCCAGTGACAGGGCCTGGGGCGAGATGTCGACCCCGAACACCCGCGCCGCCTTCACCTCGGCGGCGACGGACAGTGCGACCGGGCCGCTCCCGGTGGCGACGTCCACGGCCACGGGACGCTTGCGGCCCCGCAGGCGCCGGATCGCCTCCCCCGCCAGGGACTCGCTGGAGCTGCGGGGGACGAAGACGCCGGGCCGGGTCCGCAGCTCGAGGCCGCGGAAGGACGTCGAGCCGATGATGAGTGCAGCGGGCTCACCGGTGATCCGGCGGTCGATCAGGCCCTGGAAGCGGCGGCAGGCGCCGGCCGGCACCACCTCGTCGAGGTCCGCCGGCTCGTGGCCCAGGATGGAGCCGAGCAGCGATGAGGCCTCGAGGCGGGCCATGTACGGCCGCCACAACTCGATGGCGTCCGAACCCTTGATCTCGGCTTCGGCGGCGTCGAGGAGCTCACGGACGGTGATCGCCATCAGGCGCCGACGTGCGGGTTCTCGATGACCCCGACGACGCTGCCGGACGGATCGGTGACCGATCCGAGCTTGATGCCCTCCCCCACCTCCTGGACGTCGGTGTGCGGCCGTGCCCCCTCGGCGATCAGCGCGGCGACGGCGGCCGCCGCGTCGGGGACCCCCCAGTACGTCATCGGGCTGGTGGCTGGGTTCCCGCCAGGATCGAGGCCGAGCTCGAAGCCGCCGACGTCGAACCCGACGTAGAACGGCTGGTCGAAGTACGGCTCGGCGCCGAGCACCTCGGTCCACCAGGCCTTGGCGGCAGCAAGGTCGGGTGCTGCATAGATGGCACTTCGTAGTCCGAGCAGCATGGTCACCTCCGGATCGCGGCGAGGAGTGGGTGCGAGGGGTTATACAACGGGGGCTCGCCCGCCGTCAGTCCTCCGGGCGCACCACGTCCTCGAGACGCCCGAGCAGGGTCTCGTTGCCCGCCGCGATGACTGTGCTGCCGATCGTCTTTGCCACGCCGCCCGCGGCCTGTAGCATGGCGATCCCGGCGCTCAGGTCCCAGGGGTGCGTGTCGTGCTCGTATATGGCGTCCAGCCGCCCGCAGGCGACCCACGCCAGGTCGAGGGCGAGGCTGCCGCCCCGCCGGATGTCCCGGACCTGCGGGATCACCCGGGCGAGGACGGCCCCCTGCCGGGCGCGCGTCTGCGACGAGTAGGAGAACCCCGTCCCGATCAGCGACTGCGCCAGTTCGGTCTGGGTGCTCGGCACGAGCGGGCTCTCGTCGGTGAACAGCTCGTCGCGGCTCGGGTCGTAGATGACGCCGAGCCGGGTGGAGCCCTCGAGGCCGATCGAGACCGCCCAGTGCGGGATGCCGTAGATGAAGTTGACCGTGCCGTCGAGCGGGTCGATCACCCAGGTGTTGCCGGTCGTGCCGGTATGCAGCGACCCCTCTTCGGCGAGCAGCGAGTCGCCGGGCCGCTCCGCCCGGAGGCGGCCGACGATCAGCGACTCGGCGGCACGGTCGGCGTCGGTGACGATGTCGGTGGGCGAGGACTTCGAGGACTGGCCGGTGGGGCGCATCTGCGCCAGCATCCGCCCTGCTTCGAGGGCGAGGTCCACGGCCAGCGCCCGCAGGGCGGCCGGTTGCCCGGGGTCCTGGTTGGGGCCGTCAGTCGCCGGCATCACGGAGGAAGGCGCCGGCATCACGGAGGAAGGCGAGCACGACCTCGCGCCGGGGATTGTCGACGTTGGGGTCCACGAGCGCGATCGACTGCCAGGTGCCGAGCGACACCCGCCCCCCGAACACGGGCAGCGTGAGGCTGGGGGCGATGAACGCCGGGAGGATGTGGTCGGCGCCGTGGCCGGGCGATCCGTGGCGGTGGACGTAACGGTGGTCCCGTGGCAGCAGGAAGCCAAGGCGCTCGAAGAGGTCCTGGTCGCTGCCCGCGCCGAGTTCCATCACCACGAGGCCGGCGGTGGCATGGGGGACCGAGATGTTGATCAGGCCATCGCCCTCGCCCTGGAGGAACGCCGCCACGTCGCTGGTGATGTCGAGGATGGCCGGGCGGTTCCCGGTGGAGAGCTGGATCCGCTGGCTCTTCATTGAGGCGCAGTGTACGGGAGGGCTGTTCTCCGGGGGCCGCACCGGGGCCGGCCAGGGGCCGACCGGGCCGCACGGGGGCCGACCGGGCCGCACGGGGGCCGGACGGGGGCCGACCGGGCCGCACGGGGGCCGACCGGGCCGGAAATCCGGGTCCTGGGGGCGGAGGGGGCTTATGTTTGAACCTGCAGGCACCCGGGGACGTATGGCGGTAGGAGACGACGCATGGCCAGCACAACGCAGGTTGTTCCCGCTACCGCTTCCCCGACCGCTGTCCGCAGTGGCGTGTCGATCACAGGGGTCCTGACGGGGGCGCTGGTTGCGTACGCGTCGGCGATCCTGTTCACCCTCGCCGCACGGGCCGTCGCCACCTATACCGGCTACAAGCCGTACCGCCTGGCGATCGGCGGTCTCCACCGCAGCGGGCTGACCGCGGCGGTAGCCATCGGGCTCGGCGTGGCCGTGTCGTTGTTCTGGGGCGGCTACACCGCGGGCCGCATGGGCCGGGGCAGGGGTTGGTTGAACGGCCTCCTCGTGCCGGTCGCCGTGGCGGCAATCGCCGGCATCGGCCTGGGCGTCGCCACCATCCTGCGGCCGGGGCCTGGCCTCGACCTGCACCTGCGCCTGCCCGCCGGCTACCCGCACATCCACTACCTCGTGCCGCGCTGGACACTCGCTGCCGCCGCGGGTGCGATCGGCGTCCTCGCCTCCTGCCTGGGAGGGGTGATGGGGGTGCGCTGGCACACCTCGCTCGAGCGCCGGTTCCTCAAGGAGGAGGCGGAACGCCTCGAGGCTCGGGCGACCTTCGCCGACCTGCGGGAGGCGATGGCCCAGCCGGGTCCGTCGCTCGTGACATCGCCCGCCGACGTCATCGCACCCCCATCGGGCTCCGGTCCATTTGTGGGGCCCCCGACCGGGCCGCTGGCCAGCCCCCTCGAGCGAGGCGTGCCCGCCGGGCCGTGAGCCCCGGCACCAAGAGCCCCGGCACGGAGCCTGCCGGCGGCGAGCCGGTCGGCGACGTCTTCACCATCGGCCACTCCACCCATGACCTGCCCGCCTTCGTGTCGCTGCTCCGGCGCAACCGGATCGAGCACGTGGTCGATGTCCGGACGCTCCCGAGGTCCCGCCGAAACCCCGCGTTCGACGCCGCGGCCCTCCGGGCCGGCCTGCGGGCGGAGGGCTTCGACTACACGCACCTGCCCGAGGTGGGCGGGCTCCGAAGCCCCGCCGGGGACTCCGTGAACGACGGGTGGGACAACGACACGTTCCGGGGGTATGCCGACCACATGGCGACCCCTGCGTTTGCGGCAGGCCTCCGCACCCTGACCGGGTTGGCGGCCCGGAAGCCGGTGGCACTCATGTGCGCCGAGGCCGACTGGCATCGCTGCCATCGCCGGCTGCTGTCCGATGCGCTCACCGTGGCCGGGTGGCGCGTGCGCCACATCCTCCCCCGCCGGCCCGACGGCGAGCCCGGGGGCCACCGGGAGGCGCACCTGCTCACACCGTTCCTCGTGGTCGAGGACGGGCAGATCAGCTACCCCGCCGCGCAGGGCAGACTTTAAGTTAGGCTAGATATGTGTCCCTGAATAACCTGACGCGGCAGGAGGCGTCGGAACGTGCCGGGCTGATCTCACGCCCGTCGTATCTGGTATCGCTCGATCTTCTCGATGCCGATGCCGATACCTTCCGCTGCATGACCGAGATCTGCTTCGACTGCTCCGTCCCGGGAGCGGAGACCTTCGTCGAGTACCTCGCCCCCACGGTCACCAGCATCGAACTCAACGGCCAGCCGGTGGGCCTCGACGCCTTCGACGGCAACCGGATCCGGCTCGGTGGCCTGGCGAAGAGCAACGTCCTCAAGGTCCAGTCCCGCTCTGCGTTCCAGCACGACGGGGTCGGGATGCACCGCTTCGTGGACCCCGTCGACGGCGCCGTCTACTGCCATACCGACGCCGAGCCCTACGACATCCACCGGGTCTACCCGTGCTTCGACCAGCCGGACCTCAAGGGTACGTTCGAGTTCTCGGTGCGGGCGCCGGCCGGGTGGCACGTGTCATCGAACGGCCCGGCGACCCACGTCCCCGATCCGGCCACCGGAGGATGGTGGCAGTTCGCCAGGACGCCGAAGATGTCGACGTACATCACGGCGGTCCTCGCCGGCAACTTCCACGTCGTGGTCGACCACCACGACGGCATCGACCTGGCCCTGCTCTGCCGCCAGTCCCTGGCCCAGTACCTCGATGCCGACGAGATCTTCGACATCACCAAGCGGGGCTTCGACTTCTTTGCCGAGGAGTTCGCCTACCCGTACCAGTTCGGCAAGTACGACCAGGCCTTCGTCCCCGAATTCAACGCCGGGGCGATGGAGAACGCCGGCTGCGTCACGTTCTCCGAACGGCACATCTTCCGGTCGAGGGTGACCGAGTCCACCCGGGAGGCGCGGGCCGAGACGATCCTCCACGAGATGGCGCACATGTGGTTCGGCGACCTGGTGACCATGCGATGGTGGGACGACCTCTGGCTGAACGAGAGCTTCGCCACCTACATGTCCCTGGTGTCGCTGGTCCGGGCCACACGGTTCACGAGCGCCTTCACCACCTTCTCGGCGGGCTGGAAGACATGGGCCTACCGCCAGGACCAGTTGCCCTCGACCCACCCCATCGTGGCCGACATGCCCGACATCGACTCGGTCAAGGTGAACTTTGACGGGATCACCTACGCCAAGGGGGCGTCGGTGCTGCGCCAACTCGTGGCGTGGGTCGGCGAGGAGGCCTTCGTGGCGGGCATCCGCGACTACTTCCGCCAGCACGCCTTCGGCAACACTACGCTGGACAACTTCCTGCAGGCACTGGCGGAGAGCTCGGGACGGGACCTGCAGGCGTGGTCGAAGGAGTGGCTGGAGACCGCCGGGGTGAACACGCTGCGACCCTCGGCGACCACCCGTCCGGACGGCACGTTTAGATCGTTCTCGATCCTGCAGGAGGCCCCTGCGGATTACCCGACGCTGCGCTCACACCGGCTGGCGGTCGGCCTGTACGACGACGAGGGCGGCAAGCTGGTCCGGCGCCAGCGGGTGGAGCTCGACGTGGTCGGCCGGGAGACCGAGGTCCCCGAGCTGGCCGGCGAGGCGGTGCCCGAGCTGCTGCTGCTGAACGACGACGATCTGACCTACGCCAAGATCCGGCTGGACGCGGCGTCGTTCGCTGCCCTCCGGCGGCGGCTGAAGGACCTGGAGGACGCCCTGCCCCGGGCGCTGTCGTGGGCGGCGACCTGGGACATGGTGCGGGACGCCGAGCTGCCCACCCGTGAGTACGTGGCGCTGGTGCTGGGCAACATCGACG
>WNEZ01001478.1_pt1 | contig 19780 bp, 16 predicted proteins | sample 5400521 | NCBI WGS metagenome assembly WNEZ01 (sample SAMN13153339, study PRJNA577476) | soil metagenome | isolation source: 120 cm saprolite under Douglas fir tree site 2 hole 1 replicate 1 | place: USA:California | collected 2015-04-18 | reverse complement strand
TATCCGAAGCGCTTCGAGACGGTGGCGCCGATATCGGCCTTGCCGTCAGTCTTCATCGTCTTGTAGTGCTTGTACTCGGCAGCCGACAGGTAGCTGGAATTGGCGTCAAGCGATTCCAGCAGACCGTGCAGCGCGCCCTCGGTGACCCCGGCGATATTGGGCTCTTCAACATATTCGAGGCGGATGCGCGACAGCACTTCGCTGTAGACGGATAGCTGGCGATACGCGCCATCATTTGAAGACGCGCGAACGTTGACAAAACCGCCCACGATGGTGAACAGCAGAATGGCCAGCGAACTGGCAATGACAGTGACCTTCAACTTCGTCGACATAATTTTTGATCGCTTCTCTTATCGCTATTTTTGGATCGGGCCGTTTTGGATCGGGCTTCCCCGAGGAACCAATATTGCATTATAGACGGTTTGATGCATTGGTCGGGGAACAAGCTACAAAGTCAATGCCACCGGTAACGTGCGCAAGGGAGCCGCGAGGACACCTGTTCTCTATCCATTAAAATCATGGACTTAGCGATGTTTTCGGATCGTACCCTGCGTGCTCACGAATCGGCTGGACGGGCGAGGACGCGCGTCGCTCCACGGGAACGGATTACTCGTCCAGCAGGGTAGCAATCTCCTCGTGGCCTTTTTCTCTAGCTACCATGGCTGAGGTTCTGCCCTCATCGTTGGCTAGTTTCGGATCGGCGTGGTGCTTGAGCAGTAATTCCACCATGGGGCGATCTCCGTTCTGGGCGGCGGCGTGAATCGGAACCCATCCTGCTTGCTGACGGGCGTTCACGGGAGCTCCGTGCTCGAGCAGAAGGCGCGCGGCTTCCAGGTTGCGGGATGAGGCGGCGGAGTGCAGCGGCATGACCTGCGTCGGATTCGCGGCCACGGCATCGACTGCCGCTCCGTTTTCGATCAGCAGACGGGCGGCGTCGGGTTGGCCGAAAAAACAGGCGAAGTGCAAGGCGGTGAAGCCATCTTTTGAGCGGGAGTTGATAGCGGAAGCATCGTCGCGAAGGCATTGCTTGAGGCGATCGAGACGGCCGAGCGCGGCCGCTTCGAAAACATCAAGCGCCTTCTTCTTGTTTGCGATCAGTTCTGCCAGGTCGCGGCGGCCACGATAGATGGAATGCATTAGCACGCTCACGCCGGTTGCGTCGCGCACCTCGGAGAATGCGGGGTCTTGTTGCAGAATTCGGTGGAGGCCGTCCGCATCGCCTGACTGCAGGAGTTCGAAACATGTTTCGAAACCACGCAGGGAATCTTCCATGGGCGCTTCCTCCTAATTACTTAGCACTGCCAACGAAGTATAGAGCGTGAATCTGAGTTGCGAGGAGAGCGGTGGGTATAAGGTGCACGGGGGTGGAAGAATTTTCCGCAAGTTTTGTGCAGAAGAAATTGCGGGCCGGGAAAGATGAACGGGGTCAGTCACTTGGAGAACGGCAGAGAACGGAAAGGTCATTGCTGTCAGTGGAGGCCAAAGGAACAAATTCTCCAATGAGGAGGAGTGATGACAACTGATCCGGTTTGTGGAATGAGAGTCGACGAGAGGGAATCCGAATTCCGCACCCAGTTTGCGGGAAAGAAATACTTTTTCTGCTCGGAAGAGTGCAGAAAGGAATTCGAGGAACGGCCCGAGGAGTACCTGGAGATAGCGGCATAGAAGCTGTCTGGGTTAATCACGCGGCGGAAACTAAGAAGCCCTTGCGTGTGCATGGCGCGGGGGCTTTTTTCTTCTCATAATCCAGAGGCGCTGCAGGCAGCTGCCGAGCTGCGCTCGGCTTGGACGGGCGAGGGCGCCCGTCCCCACACAAGCCGTCCCCACACAAGCCAAGGCAACTCGCTATGGTCGGTCGGCTACGGGATTGCGTAACCGGCCGATGCCTTCGATCGAGACTTCGACGGCATCGCCGGCGACCACCGGTCCGACGCCCTTGGGCGTGCCGGTCGCGATCAGGTCTCCGGGTTCGAGGGTCATGATCTGCGAGATGTAGCGGATGACGACGTCGAGCGGAAAAATAAAATCTTGTGTGTTGCCGGACTGCCGCACCTCGCCATTCACCCGGGTTTCGACCTGGACACCAGCCCAGGGATCGAGGCCGTCGGCGACGACGGGTCCGACCGGACAGAAGGTATCGAAACCTTTGGCGCGGGTCCACTGACCGTCTTTGTTTTGCAGATCGCGGGCGGTGAAATCATTGATGCAGGTGTAGCCGAGGATGTAGGGGCGTACGTCATCGCTCTCGGTGAGAAGGCGGCAGCGCCGGGCGATCACGACGCCTAGTTCGCCTTCGTGGTCGGTGCGCTCGGAAACCTTTGGCCGAAGAATCGTTCCGCCCGGCGGCAGCAGAGAAGATGGAGGCTTGAAAAACAGCAGCGGCTCCTGCGGAACTTCGTTGCCGAGTTCGGCAGCGTGCTCTCGATAGTTGCGGCCGACGCAGACGATTTTTGAAGGCTCGACCGGCGGCAGCAGAGAGGCCTGTGCGAGCGGGATGCGGTCCATGCGGCGGCTGGGCAGGCCTTCGACGTCGCCATCGCTATCCTGCGGCGCCTGGAGGAGCAGGCGAGTGATTTCGTCTTCATCACTGCCCGCGACAGACTCGACGAGGCCGTAGTGGGCGGAACCGTTGAGATTGAATCGACAGTATTTCATCAGAGCAATATCTAAACACAATTTCTGAAGACAAGGGGGCGGAAAGATCGCGGAGGAATAGGGTACGCGGGTGAGAACCTGCTAGTCGCTTGCTTCGAGGACTCGGCCGAGCTGCGCTCGGCTTGGACAGCCGGGGGCGGCTGTCCCTACGCAAGCTTGGACGGGCGAGGGCGCCCGTCCCCACACAAACTTGGATTCCCACACAACCTCTTATGGGACGGACTCGGCTGTTGCCTCGGAGCGCTGGCTTTCGTTTCCAAGCACGTCCACGGCGGACACGGAGTAGGTATAGGTTTTTCCTGAGGCGACCGCAAGATCGCGATACGACGGCGATTTCACCAGATCGGAATTCAGCTTGACTGGGGCTCCACTGGTTTCATCGCTGCGATAGACGTTGTATCCGGCGAGATCGGCATTCGTCACCGGAGCCCAGATGAGATCAATGAATGGTTTTTGTCCCTCGCCTGAGTACGCCGCTTGCAGCCTGGCGGGGACGGATGGCGGGAAGACGTCATGGGCGATGACGCGCACGGGCGGAGTATCGTCTCCCTCAACCTGCACCTCGCTGTCGGGCCGTTTGACGATGCTCACCGCGGTGACCCGGTAGAGGTAGGTCTTCTCCCATTCGAAGGTGGAGTCCGTGAAATGCGCGGGGCCAGACTCGCCCAAGGGAACTTCGCCTGCAATCGCGTCTTTGCCGGAGCTTTCGTCGCGCCGATAGATTCGATAGCGATGTTGAATGCCGGGGGTGCGTGATTCGCCAGCGCTGGTCCAGGTGAGGACGACGCCATCGCCAGTCAGTTCGGCGGCCAGATCGCCCGGCGGAGGCAGGGTCACGACGGCTGGGACGTGCACGCGATTCGACAATCCCGCGCCGCGGGCGTTGCGGTTCAAGGCCTCGACGGCATAGGTGATTTCGACGGACGGATCCTGCTGTTGCATGGCCGGTGGCAGTGTGTCGGTGTAGGTCTCGGGGGCGGGGCGCGGTAAGCCTGACTTCTGCGGGGCCGCAGATACAGATGATGGCGCCGGCAGGATGGCGGCGGGATTTCCGCACGTGGTGATTTCAGGTTCGAGGCTGCGGCAGACGAGGGTCGCGCCGAGGTAGCGCACGCTTTGGCGGTCGGTGGTGAGCGTGGGCTCGCTCCAGCTGAGCGTGACGCGATTGCCTTTGCGGCTGGCGCGAAGATCCGTCGGCGGCTTGGGGAGTTCGAGGGATGGCGGCAGCGGCGGTCCGGTCTGGGCGCAACTGGCCAGCAGCAGGCAGAGCGCGGTCGGCGCGATGAACCTTCCAGGATGCGGTGTCATGCGGAAGGAAAAAGAGTATCAGAGGCCGCGCGGGCGAGTCGCCCGCGCCCACACGGGCCGCCCGCGTCCACACGAACTTATCCCGCCAACTCGCGCACCGCTTCGCGAAAAACTTTGCTGTGGCAGTCGACGTCCTCGGGCGCGGTTGCCGGCGACATTAGCGCCATGTTGTGAAAGGGCGTGAGCAGGATGCCGCGATTCATTGCGTAGAGATGCATGAAGCGTTCGAGTTCGAAGTCCATGGCATCGTGGGCTTCGGTTCCGTTCTTGGGCTCGTTGGGGCCGAACAGATATTCAGCGCGGCAACCGAGACGCGTAACGTGCCAGGGGAGTCCGAAATCGTCGATAACTCTTTGCACGCCGGCGGTCCAGCGCTCGGCGAGGGGAATCATGCGGTCGAAAGCTTCTTTGGTGAGAACTTTTGTTAGCGTGGCGCGCATCGCGGCCAGGGAGAGGGCATTGCCCGCGAGGGTTCCGCCGATTCCTCCGGTATCGCTGTCTTCGAGGCTGTGGCGCTCGAGAATCATGTCCGCGACTTTTTGGGTGAAGCCGTACGTCGCGGCGGGGAGTCCGCCGGCGATCGGCTTGCCGAAGACGAGGAAGTCAGGATCGAGGTTTTCGGCGCGAGTATAACCGCCGGGGCCGGCGCAGATGGTATGCGTCTCGTCGATGATGAGCAGGGTGCCGTACTTGCGCGTAAGCTCGCGCAGCGCGTGGTGGAAGCCGGGAATGGGATGCACGATGCCGACGTTCGTCAAAGCAGGCTCCGCCAGCACGCAGGCGACGTCGCCGTGAGCGAGCGCCTGTTCGAGCGCGGGGACGTCGTTGAATTCAACGACGCGCGTGGTCACGGAAGGATCGACTGGTGGACCGATATTGCCGCGTCGCGCTCCAGTGGTGCCGTCAGGATGAAGGGTGATGAACGTTTCATCGACCGAGCCGTGGTAACACCAGTTGAAGACCAGGATTTTCTCGCGACCGGTAATCTGGCGCGCGAGGCGAATCGAGAAGCGGTTGGCGTCGGTGGCCGTGAGCGCAAACTGCCAATAGGTCAAGCCGAAGCGCTGCTGCAGTTCTTCGGCGACAAAGACGGCGTCTTCGGACGGCAGCATGAGCGTGATGCCGCGTTTGACCTGCTCCTCGATGGCTTTCGCGGTGACGAAGGGAGAATGTCCGGTCATGGCTCCGGTGTCGCCGAGGCAGAAGTCCACGTAGCGATGGCCATCGACGTCGTAAAAGTGCGCGCCCTGGGCCTCGCGGACAACGGGTGGAAAGGCTCCGGCCCACTTCACCATCCAGTTCATGGGGACGCCGGAGAGCAGCGACTTCTTGCCGCGTTCGTAGATGGATTTTGATTTAGGGCGTTCGGCGACGAAGCGCTTTTGTTCGCGCTCCATGAGGGACTTGAGGCGAGCGCGATCGAGAGTGAGCATGATTGCGGAGATCAAGTTAATGGAAAGCCGTGAGCTTAGCAGAAAGCGACAGTTCGCGAGAAGAGCAAAAAGACAACCACAGGGAGCACAGAGGTGCACAGAGGGGTCTTTTCCCCTGTGGAATTTCCCTGTGTACCTCGGTGTCCCCTGTGGTTAAGAATTGCTACAGTATGTAACGCGAGAGATCCTGATCCTTCACAATCTCGCTGAGCATCTTTTGCACATAGGCCGCGTCGACCTTGAACTCCTGGCCTTTCTTTTCGGGAGCCTCGAAGCTGATCTCGTCGAGTACCCGCTCCATGATCGTATGCAGACGTCGTGCGCCGATGTTTTCCGTGCCTTCGTTTACGCGAAACGCAAAGCGCGCCACTTCTTCGAGCGCTTCCGGCGTGAACTCCAGCTTCACGCCTTCGGTTTCGAGCAGCGCGATGTACTGCCTGGTCAGCGAAGACTTTGGTTCGGTCAGGATGCGGACGAAGTCCTCCATGGTCAGCGACTGCAGTTCTACGCGGATGGGGAATCGGCCTTGCAGTTCGGGGATGAGGTCGCTCGGCTTCGAAACGTGGAACGCGCCGGCGGCTATGAACAGGATGTGGTCGGTGCGGACCATGCCATAGCGCGTGTTGACGGTGGTGCCTTCGACGATGGGAAGGATGTCGCGCTGCACGCCTTCGCGCGAGACGTCCGGACCATGGCCGCTTTCACGGCCGGCGATCTTGTCGATTTCATCGAGGAAGATGATGCCGGAGTTTTCGACTCGGTCGACGGCGACGCGCGTGACCTGCTCCATGTCGATCAAGCGCTGCTCTTCTTCCTGGATCAAGTACTCGAAGGCCTCGTTGACCTTCATCTTCCGCTTCTTGGTGCGCTGGCCGAAGATGTTGGGCAACATGTCCTTGAGATTGACGTCCATCTCCTCGACGCCCTGGTTGGAAATGATTTCAAACGACGGGAAATTGCGCTCGCGGGTTTCGATTTCGACGGTGCGGTCGTCGAGTTTGCCTTCGCGCAATTGCTGACGCAGTTTCTCGCGGGTGCGGCTGGAGGATTCGGTCAGGGTGGTGCTGGCATCGATGACCACGCCACCGCTCGAGCTGGAATCCGACGGGCGCGGCGAGATCGGGGGCAGAAGAATGTCGAGCAGGCGCTCTTCCGCGTTCAGTTCCGCTTTGTCCGAGACATCTTCGAGTTTCTCTTCGCGCACCATTTCGATGGCGATCTCGACCAGGTCGCGGATCATGGATTCCACATCGCGTCCGACGTAGCCGACTTCGGTGAACTTGGAAGCTTCAACTTTCAGGAACGGCGAGTTGGCGAGCTTCGCGAGGCGGCGGGCAATTTCGGTTTTGCCGACGCCGGTGGGCCCGATCATAATAATGTTTTTGGGGATGACCTCTTCGGCCATTTCGGGCGCGAGCTTCTGCCGGCGCATGCGGTTGCGCAAGGCGATGGCGACGGCGCGCTTAGCGTCTTTTTGGCCGACAACGTACTTGTCGAGTTCGGCGACGATTTCGCGCGGCGTCAGTTCGTCGAGCGTGACTTGTTCTTCTTCGGCGGTTCCGGGTAGATAGATTGCCATAAGTTTCGCGTAGGGACGGCCGCCCTCGGCTGTCCATGCCGGGTCGAAGACCCAGCTGCTTTATACACTCGAAGTCGAGCTGTGCTCGACAGGACAGCCGAGGGCGGCCGTCCCTACGTGTGCCTCACAACTCCTCAATCGTAATCCTGTCATTGGTATAGATGCACATGCGGCTGGCAATCTTCATTGCTTCTTCGGCGATTTCCCGCGAAGAGAGCTTGGTGTGATCGGCAAGGGCCTGCGCCGCTGCCTGGGCGAACGGGCCTCCTGAGCCGATTGCCGCAATGCCGGTATCGGGCTCGATTACGTCTCCCTGACCGCTGAGCAGGAACGTAGCCTCTTTGTCGGAAACCAGCAACAGGGCTTCCAGATGGCGGAGAAACTTGTCGGTGCGCCAGTCTTTCGCGAGTTCGACGGCGGAGCGTCCGAGGTTGCCGTGATACTGCTCCAGCTTGGATTCGAAACGGCTGAACAGAGTGAAAGCGTCGGCGGTCGAGCCGGCAAATCCGGCGAGAATTTTGTCCTGATAGAGGCGGCGAATCTTCTTCGCCCCGTGCTTGATGACGGATTCGCCGAGCGTGACCTGTCCGTCGCCCGCCATGACGACTTTGTCGTTGCGGCGGACGCAGAGGACGGTGGTGGAGCGGATTCGGCGGGGAGCGGGGGCTTCGGCGGTGTCATCCGTGGCAGCAGCTACTAGCGTGTTCTTCTTCATGAGCGCAATTCTTGATTATAGCAGCGCGGGAACGGGTGAGTTTACGGCCCTTTCCAAGGGAATCCGCCGTATGTGTTTGTTTTCCTTTGGATGTACAAAGAAATTGAATATATGTACATCTCATGCTATGCTGTTTGGGTGGAGGACCGTTTCAATGGCCACGACAAGCAGGCGCGCACATAAGCACTTTCAATTGGATGCTGTAAAAATTAAACGCGCTCAAAAAGCTTTGCGAGCGAAGACCGAGACTGAGACTATCGAACGGGCGCTCGATTTGGCGATCTCCGAACACGAAAGCAATCGGCTCACTCTCGAGGCCAACGAGCGTTTCCTGAAAAGCGGCGTTGAAATCAAGGATGTGTATGGCAGGTTGGATCGCTAGATGCCGTCCGCCTTGTTCGATTCTTCTATGTACATTAGTGGAATGCGTCAGGGAGACGATGCCATCTTGTCGCTGCGGCGGTTCTCAGTCGATGCTCCTCTTTGGCTCAGCGCGGTGGTGCTTGAAGAACTCTATGCGGGCGCATCGGATCGTGTTCGTCAGGTGGTGGAGCGCCTGGAGCGCGATTTTGACAGGGTAAAGCGAATCCTGGTTCCGAATCTCGGCGATTGGACTCAAGCAGGTCGGATACTTGCCCGGGTGGCGGCAAAATACCATTATGAAAACATTGGCCTGGGACGATTGACCAATGACGCGCTGATTGCGATGAGCGCGGCGCGAATGGGGATAACAGTAATCACTGCCAACGAACAAGACTTTCTCAGACTCGCCGAGTTTCGCTCTTTTCAATGGGAAGTAACCGCGCTGTAATGCGCGTGAGCTTTAAAAATTCCTGCCTTATTTCTCCTGTAAAATTCAGGTAGCGCATTTTGGAGCCATTCTCTTTTGTCGTTTCTGGACGAGTTAAATCCGCAACAACGCGAAGCGGTTGAAACTACTGACGGGCCGGTGTTGATCCTCGCCGGGGCGGGCAGCGGGAAGACTCGCGTCATCACGTTTCGCATCGCTTACCTGATCGAAAAGATGGGCGTGATGCCGGAAGCGATCCTTGCGATGACTTTTACTAACAAGGCTGCGGCGGAGATGGCCGAACGCGTCGAAAAACTAGTCGGCGGGCTCAGCATCGCCAAGCCGGTGATTTCTACGTTCCATTCGTGCTGCGTTCGCGTGCTGCGGCGCGACATTGAGGCTTTGCGGATTCCGTCTACCGTGCCGGGACAGCCGCCGATCGGGCTCACGAAGAGTTTCGTCATCTACGACGAGAGCGATCAGCAGCAGGTCGTCAAGGGCATCATGCGTCGCCTCGGACTGGACGACAAGCAACTGACGCCGCGTAACGTGCTTTCGCGGGTTTCATGGGCCAAGAATCACATGCTCGATCCGCAGGAAATTTATCTGCAATCGGCGGATCCGAAGACGGAAAAGATTGCGCACATTTTCGAGGAGTACCGCAAAGAACTGCTCAAAGCGAACGCCATGGACTTCGACGATCTGTTGCTCGAAGCCATGCGCCTGCTCAAGTCGGTGGCGGCGGTGCGCGAATACTATAACCGGCGATTTCAGTATCTATTGGTCGATGAATACCAGGACACAAACCGTCCGCAGTACGAACTGATGCGATTGCTGGCGGGGGAAGGGCACAACGTCTGCGCGGTGGGCGATGAAGATCAGTCGATCTACTCGTGGCGTGGGGCCGACATTCGTAACATTCTGGAGTTCGAGGCCGACTTTCCGGAAGCGAAAATTGTGCGCCTGGAGGAGAACTATCGCTCGACGCAGAATATTCTAGGGGCGGCATCGGCGGTGGTGGCGAACAACGTCCGGCGCAAAGGCAAGAACCTCTGGACCTCACGGCAGGGTGGGGCGAAGATCGGCTACTACGAGGCTCCGGACGGGGAGAACGAGGCGCTGTTTGCGGCCGACACGATCAACCGCTATGTGCGGCAGGCGGGCGAAAATGGCGAAACGGCGCGCGCGGCCGTGCTCTACCGGACGAATTCGCAATCGCGGTTGTTCGAAGAGGCGATGCGCCGCTATCAATTGAAGTATCACGTGGTGGGCGGCTTCTCGTTCTACGAGCGGGCTGAGATCAAAGATCTGATCTCGTATTTGAAAGTCATCCAGAACCCGGATGATTCGGTTTCGCTGTTGCGCGTGATCAATACGCCGGTGCGCGGGATTGGGAAGACGACCATTGAGATGATGGAGCGGCTCGCGCTTGAAACGGGGCTGTCGATGTGGGGGGCGGTTGGCGAAGCGATTAAGCGGCAGTTATTGCCGGCGCGGGCGCTGGCTGCGTTGAAGAGCTTTCGTGAGCTGATCGAAGATGGGCGCGCGATGCTGGCGGGGGCTTATGCGGAGCGGTTGACGGAGACGGCTGCCGTGGCATCCGACAATCGCGCTGCCGAGCTGCGCTCGGATGGACAGCCGGGGGCGGCTGTCCCTACGCAAGATCGGGAGAGCAATACTGATTTCGATCCGGGCAACTTCAGTTTCGATTTTGCGGCTGGCGATTCTGCGGAGGACGAGGGGACGGGCGAAGGCGCCCGTCTCTCCACCGACGATGCGGTCGAGGGTTTTCGCGCTCCCGGCGCGGCGGCCAATACTGCCAAGCTGCTCAAATTCCTGATCGACCGCACTGGATACATCAAGCAACTCGAAGAGGAAGATACGCCGGAAGCCTACTCGCGCATCGAGAACCTGCGCGAGCTGGTGAATGCTGCCATGGACTCGCGCGACCGTGGGGAGACGCTCGATCAATTCCTCGATCATGCCGCCCTAGTCAGCGATGCTGATCAATATGACGAGCACGCGCAGATCACGTTGATGACTCTGCACGCGGCCAAGGGGCTGGAGTTCCCGCTGGTGGTTCTCGCCGGAATGGAAGAAGGCCTGTTTCCACATTCGCGCACCATGCTTGAGCCGGATTCGATCGAAGAAGAACGGCGGCTGTGTTATGTCGGCATGACGCGCGCCATGGATACGCTGATTTTATCGCGAGCCGTGTATCGCCGCCGCTACGGCACGGACATGCCGGAGGCGAGTGTGCCGTCGCGGTTCCTTGAAGAGGTTCCGCCGCAGTTGGTGGAGGAGTTGGGCGGATCGCGGAAAAGGGGATCCTCTGCATCCATCGCCTCGTCTACATTCCCTTCTTCTGCTGGCGGTTCGCGGACAAGAGTGTCCGCGCCACACGGGCAGAGCACGCACTACTCCTACGAAGACGAAGACCAGAGCGCCGCCTGGAACCCGGCCCGGGTCAAGCCGAAGACAGCGACTCCGCTCGCGAACTACAACTCCATCGACAACATTGCGGAATTTTTTGCGTCTCGGGGTAAGAAGTTCCATGTTCCGAAAATGATGTCTGAGGAGCCGAAAGGCAGGCGGGGTTTCCGTCCCGGGCAAAGGGTCAAGCACCCGAAGTATGGCGAAGGGACGGTCTTTCAGCGCGAAGGAGATGGGGAAGACGCCAAGATTACGGTACAATTCCCTCGCTTCGGTTTGAAGAAGCTGGTGGAGAAGTACGCGCAGCTGGAGAAGGCGTAGAGCTTCGAGCCGCGAGCCTTGAGATACGCAACATGAATTTCAGAGAGGATTTAAAACGCACTGATGGCAAACACAAAGAAGCTAAGCAAAGACGAACGTAAGAAAACCAAGCGAGCCGCCCGCAAGAAGATCAAAGCGGAGAAGCCGAAGAAGCCCCGCGATTACGCGCGCGGATCGAAGAAGCGCAAGATGAAGAAGCTGGTACGCGGTCAGGCGAAACGGTAGCCGTTGGCCACAGCCGCGAGCAGTGCCGGGCATGGGCCAGCGCCAGCGCTCATGCCCGACTCCCGCTGTGAGGAGATAACGAACTCTTGTCGCAATTATCCACTGAGCCGGCAGTCGTCCGTACTTCTAATAGCCAGGCCTTCTGTTGCAAGTCCATCGACAAACTCATCTCGGACTCGGAGCACCCGGAAACCAGGCTCAGTAAGACGCTGGGGCCGTGGTCGCTGACGGCGCTCGGCATCGGCGCCATCATCGGTTCGGGAATCTTTGTCCTTACAGGGACGGCAGCTGCCGGAGAATATTTCCAGGCGCCTTCCATCCTGCATGCGCAGGCGCTCGACCTGATCGTGAATTTCTTTCGAACCGGCAGCACGGCCGGAGCGCTGATGCATGGCCGTCCGCCTGCCGGGCCTTCCATCGCAATTTCGTTTTTCCTGGTGGCAATCGCCTGTAGCTTTGCCGGCTTGTGCTATGCCGAACTCGCCTCGATGATTCCCATCGCCGGCAGCGCCTATACGTACTCCTACGCGACGCTCGGCGAAATCTTTGCCTGGATCATTGGCTGGGACCTGATTCTCGAATACGTAGTCAGCAACGTAGCCGTGGCGGTGGGTTTTGCCGGTTATACGAAAGCACAACTGGCGGCGTTCGGCGTCAACTTGCCGGACAGATGGGCAAGTCCGGTCTGGGCCGGCGGGCAATGGACCGGCGCTTACTTCAATCTTCCGGGATTCCTGATCGTGTTTATTCTCACGCTTCTCCTGGTGCGCGGAGTAAAGGAATCGGCGGAGACGAACAACATCATGGTGATGGTCAAGATCGGCGCCATCCTCACCTTCCTGGTGGTTGGTGGAATGCTGGTGAAGCCCGCGAACTGGACGCCCTTCGCGCCTTCCGGCTTTGCCGGAATCGTCACCGGGGGCGCGATCGTCTTCTTTACTTACATCGGATTCGATTCGGTCTCAACCGCCGCAGAGGAGTCGCGCAATCCGCAAAAAGACCTGCCCTTCGGCATCATCATGTCGCTGATTGTCTGCACGCTGTTATACGTCGGCGTCGCTTTGGTGCTGCTCGGCATGATGAAGTACACGACGTTCGTTTCCGGAGAAGCCGCCGAAGCGCCCGTCGCCTACGCAATGAAATATCTGGGAGTGCACCCGTTTTTCCGGTCGGTGATCGTGATTGGCGCGCTGACGGGGATGATCTCTTCGCTGCTCGTATTTCAGTACGGGCAGGCGCGAATCTGGTATGCCATGTCTCGAGACGGCTTGCTGCCGAAGTTATTCTGTGCCGTGCACCCGAAATATAAGACGCCGCACTGGTCCACCTGGATCGCCTGTTTTGCGGTTGGAATTCCCGCCGGGCTCGTGGATATTGGCGATGCCGCTGACCTCGCCAACATCGGGACACTGTTTGCCTTCGTGCTGGTTTCGCTGGGCGTCATCTTTCTTCGACGCAAGCAGCCCGATCGCAAGCGTTCGTTCCGTGTGCCCTTTGTGCCGTGGTTCCCGCTCATCTCAGTCATTCTCTGCGGCGGCCTGATGTTCGGGCTCACCCTCATTACCTGGCTTCGCTTCGTGATCTGGCTGGCGCTGGGTTTGCTCATTTACGTTTTCTACAGCCGGCATCATAGCGAGTTCTGCAAGACAAAGTAATCGGGCGATCCTTTAGAATCGGTGTATGTCGTCAGAGTCCTCCAGCTTCATCCGCGCCCTTCCGAAGGCCGAGCTGCATCTGCATCTTGAAGGCTCGATCGAGCCGTCCACGTTGCTGGAATTGCGGCAGCGTTACGGGATGGAAGGGGCCTCGCTCGTCGCAGTGGAGCAGCTCTACAACTACAAAGACTTCGCGGGTTTCCTGACGGCTTTTAAAGACGTCACGGGACATCTCCGTACTCCGGAAGACTACGAGTTGATTACATACCGGCTGATGGAGCGGCTGAAATCGCAGAATGTTCTGCATGCGGAGGTTATTATTTCGGTCGGCGTCTGCCTCTGGCGCAAGCAGGACTTCGCTGCGATCTTCGATGGACTGGAACGTGGCCGCCAGCGCGGAGAGAAAGACTTCGGCGTGTCGCTGCTGTGGATATTCGATGCCGTTCGCCAATTTGGTGCCGAGAAGGCGCAGAGCGTGCTCGATCTCGCCATCCAGTTTCGCGATGGTAACGTAGTTGCCTTCGGCATTGGCGGCGACGAACGTGCGGGTCCTCCTGAGTGGTTCGCAGGCGCCTACGCACGCGGCGCGGAGCGCGGTTTGCACCTCACGGCTCACGCTGGTGAAAGTGCTGGGCCGGAATCCATCTGGGGCGCGCTGAACCTCAAGGCGGAACGCATCGGCCACGGCCTTACAGCCGCGCAGGATCCGGAATTGATCGAAGAATTGGCCGAGAGCCAGGTTCCGATTGAAATCTGCGTGACCAGCAATCTGCGGACGGGCTGCTGCGCCGAACTCGCGCAACATCCGGTGCGCCGCTACTTCGATCAGGGGCTGATGCTGACCCTCAATACCGACGATCCGGCGATGTTTCGTACATCGCTGGTCGAGGAGTACGCATTGGTGCAGGAAGCGTTCGGCTTCACCGACGAGCACCTGCGAGAATTGGCGCGAAACTCCTTCGAGGCGTCGTTCTTGCCGCCAGAAAAGAAGATTGAATTTCTGAATCTGTTTGACGCCGCTGCGACGCGTGCGTGAAAGCACGTTTCATCGCGCACGAGAAATCAAAACCTTTACCACAGGGAGCACAGAGGAACGCGGGGGAAATTCCACAGGGTTGTTTGCTTTCCCCAGTGCTCCTCTGTGCTCTCTGTGGTAAAGGTTTTGACGTGTCACGGAATAGCGCTCGCCTATAATGTCTGCCTATGAAACTCGAAGAGAAGATTGCCGAACTGAAAAAGCGCGACCAGTTGGCCCAGGAAGGCGGAGGGGCAGAGCGGCGCGAGCGGCAGCACAAAGAAGGAAAGATGTCGGCCCGCGAGCGCATCGACTTTCTGCTCGACGAGGGGACGTTCGAAGAGACCGACAAACTGGTCACGCACCGCTGCAATGACTTCGGCATGGCCGAGCAGAAATATTACGGAGACGGTTTCATCACCGGCTACGGTCGCGTGGAAGGACGGCTGGTCTTTGTTTTTGCCCAGGATTTTACCGTGTTTGGAGGCTCGCTCTCCGAAGCGAACGCGGGGAAGATTGTCAAGATCATGGATCTGGCGGCCAAGATGGGCGCGCCGGTCATCGGACTGAATGATTCGGGCGGCGCGCGCATTCAGGAAGGCGTGATGTCGCTCGCCGGTTACGCCGACATTTTTTTGCGCAATACGCTTTATAGCGGAGTTGTGCCGCAGATCTCGGCCATCATGGGTCCGTGCGCGGGCGGCGCTGTGTATTCGCCGGCCATTACCGATTTCATTCTGATGGTGGACCAGACTTCGTACATGTTTATTACTGGTCCTGACGTGATCAAACTGGTCACTCATGAGGAAGTCACCAAAGACCAACTCGGCGGCGCGCACACGCATAACGAAACTTCTGGAGTCGCGCACTTCATGTGTCGCGATGATGCTGAGTGCTTGTCGATGGTCCGCGAACTGCTGAGTTTTATTCCGTCGAACAATCTGGAAGACCCTCCGCGCAAGGCCTGCTCCGACCCGATCGATCGTCTCGACGAGAAGCTCGACACGCTGATCCCCGATCAATCGAACATGCCATATGACATGAAAGACGTGATTCACACGGTCGTCGATGACGGATACTTTTTTGAAATTCACGAGCACTATGCCAGGAACATTGTCGTGGGATTTGCGCGCTTCAACGGGAAGCCGGTCGGGATCGTGGCCAATCAGCCCGCGATGCTTGCCGGAACGCTCGATATCAATGCATCGGTGAAAGGCGCGCGCTTCGTGCGCTTCTGCGATTGCTTCAATATTCCGCTGGTGACGTTTGAAGATGTTCCTGGCTTTCTGCCCGGCACGCAGCAGGAGTATGGCGGAATCATCCGGCACGGCGCCAAGTTGCTGTATGCGTTTGCGGAAGCGACCGTGCCGAAAGTGACTGTGATTACGCGCAAAGCTTACGGTGGAGCGTATTGCGTTATGTCGTCAAAGCACATCCGCACGGACGTGAACTATGCCTGGCCGAGCGCTGAAATTGCGGTGATGGGGCCGGAAGGCGCGGTGGATATCGTCTACAAACGAGAGTTGGACGGCGCTGAAAATCGCGAAGCGGTTCGCCAGGAAAAGATTGAAGAATTTCGCGAACGGCTGGCTAATCCCTATGTGGCTGCTGATCGCGGATTCGTGGATGCGGTCATTCAGCCGCGGGAGACTCGTAAGAAGCTGATCCAGGCGCTGGCTATGCTGGAGACTAAGAGGGATAAGAATCCGCCTAAGAAGCATGGGAATATTCCGTTGTAAGTTGGTCGATGGTCGTTAGTCGGTGGTCGATTGCGTAATGTAAAAGCTGTCGGCTCTCAGCTATCAGTAAAACACCTGACCCAAAGGGACTTTGTACCCCCCCATTTGCGCTAAAGTATTCAATTAAAGGGAGTTAACTCCAGACTCTAGATTACAAGGGAGTTGTCGGATTGGGTTTGGGCCTTGGCCTTTAGAATCTGAGAGTTAGGGTGACCGGTATCGCGTCCTGATTTCAAAGAACTTGCTTAAGAATCGGCGCGGCCGCACTGGGCTGCTGCCTGAGTTCTATTGTAGCTCGTGGTGTCAAGTTTAGCCGGTAAGTCAATTTCTGGGTCGCCGGTGATCGGCCCGCAAATAGGCTGTGTGGGCCAAGTGGAAGCAACGTCCGCGAAGCCGACTTCTGGACAAATGGGCTATCTGGTGTACATTTGCAGGCATGCAACCGGTCACAATAGAACATGTCAAATCTCTTGGAAACGCCGATTGAGAGACGACAAAGCTGTCGATCGCTCCGGCAACGGTTACAACAACGGAAGGCGAGCCAACCGGCAGATCACATGGATGAGCATCTTGGAATCTCTCACGATTTCTGTAACGAATGGGCGGTTGATGTCACAATTATAGACAAGACACCCGAGATGCAAAGGCTCAACGTAGCTTAGCTGGGGCAAACATTCTCAATGGTGGATTCCACAACTACCAACGATAGGAGGGAGAGATGATGAAGATGCTTCGTTCCGGAGTCGCGGCCACGTTGCTGTTCGGGCTATTGCACGCCTTCACATTGTCCGCAGCACCCAAGGCGTCGCCCCAGGCACCGCCGAAGAAGCCCGCCTCGGAAGAGCAGGTGTCGCCCGAGGAAGCGAAGAAGCGCAAGGACTGGGCACTGTCTATGCACAAGAAGCCGGCGCCGAAGAAAGGGTGCTTCACGGTTGCCTATCCCAGCACCGAGTGGAAGGAAGTTCCATGCGTGAAGGCGCCGAATATCCCGGCGCAACCGCGGCGTGGCCCGCGGCCTGCGGTGGTGGGGAATGGCAACGACGTCTCGGCACAGGCACCGTCGGGACATATCACACAGGCGATTGGGCACTTCGAGAACGTCACCAACGTGACCAGCGAGAGCGGCCCTATCGCAAACGCCGGGCCTTCGCTCGCCGATACTTACACGCTGCAGATCAACAGCGACCAACCCAACACCGGCACCTGCCCCGGCACCCCGGCCGCGGGCTGCACGCCTTGGGAGCAGTGGATTTATTGGAATACCCCAGGCACCTGTGCTAATTGCACCCGTTCCGCGTCCATACAGTACTGGCTCATCGGCTACGGCCCCACCTGCCCCATGGGCCAGGGATGGATCCAGTACGGCAACTCTTGTTATAAGAACAGCACCAACTCCGTGTCGCTGCCCAACCAGCCGATCACCAACATGGCCAACTGGATCCTTAGCGGGACGGCTACTGCGACCGGCGACAGCATCACCATGACAAGCGGGACCGCTGGCGGCACGACCAACGGTGACAACGCCGTCGCGGCCTCAACCTTTTGGACGATAGCCGAGTTCAACATCTTCGGCTACGGCGGCGACAACATGGGGCAGGGCGGTACCTCCGGCTTCAACGCAGGCGCGTCAACTAACGCCCGCACCGAAATCATCTATGGCGGCACTAACCCGCCCAAGTGTTCGGCGGCGGGCTTCACCGCCGAGAAGAACAACCTCAGCTTCGGGCCGACGGCTCCGATGGCATCGCCGCCAGGACCGGCGGTCATCTTCGAGGAGAGCATCGCCGGCGGCGCGACCTCGGACTGCGCCGCCGCGACCACCGTCGGCGACACACACCTGACAACCTTCAACGGACTGCTCTACGACTTCCAGGCGGCGGGCGACTTCACCCTGGCGGAAGTCGATCCGGGCTTCTCGGTCCAAACGCGGCAGGTGTCGGGAGCGCCGGTCTGGCCAGACGCGACCGTGAACAAGGCGGTTGCCGCCCGCTTCGGCGTGACCAAAGTCGCGGTTTGCGTGGCGCCGCCAGGGAGCAACGAACCAGCGGTCAACGTTAATGGCAGCCTCACGCCGGTGAAGGATGGTGAGACGCTCGAGTTGCCGGGCGGCGTAGGCCTCTTTCGGCAGGGGAACGTGTACCAAATGACAAGCGAGGGTGGGGATTCTGTGCGCGCCACGGTCAACTCCTACAACGGTACCAATTGGATTGACGTGCACGTCGGCCTGGGCCGCTGGCCTTCCTCGGTGCATGGTCTCATCGCCAATCCCAACGGAAACATGAACCAAATCGCGACCCGCGATGGCGTGGTACTGACGAACCCCTTCAGCTTCGAAGACCTCTATGGACGATTTGCCACCAGCTGGCGGGTGGGGGAAAAAGACTCGATGCTGTCGGTCTGCGGGCGGGACACCGAGCAGCGTGTTCCCAGCCGGCCGTTCTATGCCGACGACCTGGAGGCGGGCCTCCGCCAGAAGGCCCAGGGAGTTTGCACTGCGGCGGGGGTGAAACCGGGACCGCTGTTCGAGGCATGCACTCTCGACGTCGCGGTAATTGGTCAGGACGCCGCGGCCAAAGTGTTCGTCAACGCGATTCAGCCCGGGGCCGTGGGGACGATTGCCGGCGGCCGCGGTCGCGGCCTTCTCGGAACGTGGTGGTGGCTGCTGTTGCTGATTCTGCTTGCGGTCATCCTCATTGTGTGGTTCCTGATGCGCAAGAAGCCGTAGAATATAGAAAAGTTGAAAGAGTCCGAGAGCGGTCGCTCAGAATTCTAACGGCCGCTCTCGGAAATCCCTTTGATTTCGTGCTATCACAGCTTGGCCTTGAACTCGCTCACGTAACGGCGCCCATGAAGACGCGTTTCATCACACTCCTCGCCCTCGTCGCGAATGGGCTTCCATTTCCGAGCCCTGTCCGATCCATGGTCGTCCCTACCGCGACAGTGATCCAAGCGCTTGGTTTCGCGGTCGGGAAACGGGCTTCCCGGAACTTCGGGTTGGGTCGGCATTCAATGGCACTGCTTTTCCCCCAAGCCGACTCGTGGCTCGCGTTGCCGCGAGTAGGTTCTATCCCATCGGCCTCCGGAAGAAGACTTATCTGGCTCTTTCCGACTTCAGGCACGAAAAGAACTAAGTCTCTAGTGTCAAGCCGACTCAGGAAACGATGCGAGCGGATGCAGCGCCAGGGACTTGAAATCAATTTGGTTTGTCTCCAATATCGATAAGATCGGAGGCCCAGAGATGTCTTGGACAGCTTCGCAAATCGCTATCTGCTTGATCGGTATTCTTCACTTGTGTTTTATGGTTGGAGAATTGTATCCGTGGGAATGCCCGTGGATTATGGCCCTTGTTTTACAGAAATGGCCACTGCTCGATCTATCGGTCGACGATACCCATTTCGTTTCAATGGTCGTCCATAACGCGGGCATCTACAACGGAATTGTGGCGGCCGGTCTGTTTGTGGCAGCTGCTACTGGTCCAGCCGCATTCCACATTCAAATCGCCCTTCTGGCGGGTGGTGTAGTTGCCGGCCTGTTCGGTGCTATGACATTGACAAGGGTGATTTTGGGACAGGCCATACTCGGCGCGATCGCGCTTATCATAGTAATGTGGTTTCACGGGTAGTTTTGGCAGAAAATTCGCATCATGGCACCTGGTTCTCCGCAGGCATAGTGTTTTCGAAACTAGTCCCTACCCGATGCGATCGTCTAAGACCGGAAGACTACCTCGCGCTTTGTTGTAGGAAGACCAGGCGGCAGCAGATCAGCTTCGCGGCCCAGAAACGATAGATCCCTATCGGAACTGCCCCGAGATGAGACGCGGAGGTTGGGCGCAGGTGTCGTGGGGGCAGTTTCTATAGGGTCGTTTGAAGTGAGCCGCTAGCGTTTGCGGCGGATGCGGGCTGCCCTATGGGA
>WNEZ01001474.1_pt1 | contig 19793 bp, 15 predicted proteins | sample 5400521 | NCBI WGS metagenome assembly WNEZ01 (sample SAMN13153339, study PRJNA577476) | soil metagenome | isolation source: 120 cm saprolite under Douglas fir tree site 2 hole 1 replicate 1 | place: USA:California | collected 2015-04-18 | reverse complement strand
CGCCGGCCCCCGACGACTGGTGGGTGCCCCTCGCCCGGCACCTCGGCGACGCCTACCTTCAGTACGCCTTCACGGCGGGCACCGAGCAGGAGGTCGACTTCATCGCGGAGACGCTCGGAGCCACCCCGGGCGAGCGCCTGCTGGACGTCGGCTGCGGTCCGGGCCGGCATGCTGTCGAGTTCGCCAGGCGCGGCCTGCAGGTGCTCGGCATCGACATCTCGCCCGAGTTCGTCGCCATCGCCCACCGCCGGGCCGCCGACGCCGGGGTGCAGCCGTCCTTCTTCTCGATGGACGCCAGGGAGTTGCCGTTCGACGCCGAGTTCGATCTGGCCATCTGCCTCTGCCAGGGCGGGTTCGGCCTTGGGCTCCCCGACCTGCAGATCCTGCGGAACATCCGCAGGTCGATGAAGCCGGGGGGCCGGCTGGCGCTCGGGGCGGCGAACGTCTTCTACGCCCTGCACCACCTCTCGGCCAGTGACTCCCCCAGTGACTCCCCGGGGGGGACCCCGGCTCTCGGGGGTCAGGTAACCGGCGAGTTCGACCCGGTGAAGATGCTGTTCAAAGCGAAGGTCGAGGGCGTCATCGGGGCCGGGGGGGCGACGGCGGACTTCGAGATCTGGAACTCCTGCTACACGCCACGGGAACTGGAGTGGATCGCCAACGGGGCGGGCCTCGACCCGGAGGCGGTCTTCGGCGTGTCGCCGGGCGAGTACGGCCGGGATGTGCCCACCTTCGAGCACCCGGAGCTGCTGCTGATTGCCCGCAAGCCCTGACCCGGGCCGCACCCGGACGGCGGGGACCAAGCACGTTCCCATTTGGGGCAAGCTGACGGGGCAGGGAATTTTGCATGTTTTGCTGCCTCTTCTGCCCTGTTCGACCCGGATCCACCGGCTCTACCCTGCGCCTATGGGCGCCGGCCTCATCTTGCTGAACACCACCCTCAGCGTCGATCCTGGAGGCGAGATCGGCTGCGAGGTGAGAGTACACAACACCGGGGCGGTGGTGGACCAGTTCACCTTCACGGTCGTCGGGGACACCGCCCGCTGGGCGTCGTTTGACCCACCCACCATCTCCCTCATGCCTGGCGAACAGGGCTCCACAACGCTGAGGTTCCGCCCGCCTCGCTCCCCCGATACGCCGGCCGCCTCACTGCCCTTCGGGGTCAAAGCGACCTCACGCGAAGACCCTGAGGGCTCGGTGGTCGAGGAGGGCGTTCTGGTGGTGGGACGGTTCCTCGATACATTCGCAGAGATAATCCCCCGTACTTCGAGGGGGCGGTACTCGGGGCGCCATGAGATCGCCGCCGACAACCGGGGCAACGCACGGCTGAACGCAGCCGTTTCCGCCACGGACCCCGACAATCAGCTTGGCTTCGAGTTCCACCCGCCGGCGCTCGCCGCCGACTCCAACACCGCCGTCTTCAGCCGGTTGACCGTGAGGCCCCGCAAGCGGTTCCTACGGGGACCGACCAGAACCCATCAGTTCCAGGTCTTCGTCCGGCCGGAGGGGGCGGGGCCGATGACCCTGGACGCAAGCATGCTGCAGGAGGCGGTCATCCCGAAGTGGGTACCGAAGGCCGTGGTTGGCCTGCTGGCAGGCCTGGCGATCCTGGCCGTGCTGGGCAGGGTGGTTACCAACTCGGCAGCCCAATCCGCGGCACAGGCCCAGGTCGCGCCGGTCGCGGCTCGGGCGGACACCCTGCAGAAGCAGCAGGACCAAACGAACGTCGGGCTGATCAGCGCTCAGCAGGCGCTCCATAAGATCGACCCGAGCTACGTTGTTCCCACGCAGACCGCAATCCCGATCCCACCCCCGCTCGAGTCGCCCTCGCCGTCCACCAGAACTCCGACTTCGCCCGCCGAGACCGGCTCCCCGGTGGACGGCCGCCTGGGAGTGACAGCCGCTCCCGGTCAGGACGCACAGTCCGCGTACAACGCCCCTTCGGGCAAGACCCTGTCGGTCACGGACCTCGTGCTGGAAAACCCGCAGAGCGACTCGGGCACACTCTTCATCCAGCGAGATTCGACGGTGCTCCTGCAGCTCCGCCTCGACAACTTCAGGGACTTCGACTACCACTGGACGTCACCGTTGGTGTTCCTCCCCAACCAGCACCTGACGCTGCGGGCCCACTGCGAGAATGCAGCCCCCGCCCCAGGGCAGAGCGGAGCAGGCCAGCCGGCCAAGAGTTGCACCCCGGCCGCGTACTTCTCGGGGCTGCTCAGAGCGGCGAGCTGAGTCGACCCTACTCGGTCAGAACCACATGCTGACGATGAACCGCTCGGTGATGATGCTCGTGGCGGCGTTGGTCGTGATCTTCAGCGTCGCGGCTTGAGGACTTGCCACGCCAAGGGTGGCGATCACGCATCCGGAGCCACAGGTGATGGTGGCAAGAGCGCTGGACTGGATGGAGTTCGATCCCCGCTGGGCTCCGTCGCTGTCGGTGCCCACCCACGTGAACTGACCCGAGCCGGAGTCGTAGTTCACCACTGCATACATGATCTCGCTCGGGGTCTGAGTCCCTCCGTTCGTGCTGGGGGTGCTGACCTCCATCCTCACGGGGACATCGCGCGCCGGGAGGCTGAAGGTCTGCGAACCACCGGGCGCCAACTTGAAGTCCAATTGCTGACGGGTGCCGCTGCCCGCAGGTCCAGCAGGCCCCGGTGGGCCCGGGGGTCCCGGCGGGCCTTGTGGACCCGGAGGTCCCTGGGCGGTGGTCGCCCCGCCGGATCCTCCCGTTGCGCGGTCACCCTTCACTCCCTGGGCGCCCTGCGATCCGGCCGGCCCTTGCTGGTTCCAGGTGATGGACTGCTCGCCAGTTTGGCATTGCTCTCCCCCCTGGGCATCGATGACGCGGAGGCTGCCGCCGGGTATGAGCGCCGAGCGCGCCTGCCCGTCTGAAAGAATCGGGCGGTCACGGATCGCATAGCAGCCCGTGATCACCCCGGTGGTGGCGACCGGGCCCGTGGGAGCAGCAGCACCGGCGACTCCTGCCGCGAGCAGCAAGGCCGTCGCCGGGACCGCCGCGACTCTCCATGCTCTCCCCTTGACCACGTCCGCTCCTTCCGTCGTGGTTTTCGGTGCGGGTTCTTGCCCTCCTCAAAAACAGATGCCCCACTGGAGTGCCTGATACATCGATTGCACTTCCGGCTTGGGGAGGGGCGGCGGCTGCCGGGCGGTCAGTGGTGGAAGGCGGTGCGGGCCTGATCGGAGGGCTGCTGGGGCGAGCGTTCGAGGCGCTCGACGCAGCGGCGAAGATCCTCAACCAGGACTGCGGCCAGGTCCCGGCTCATGTCGTCCCGCACGACGATGCGGAGCACGGCGACGTCCTCGAGGTGGGGGGGCATCCGGTAGGCGGGGATCAGCCATCCCCGGCCCCTGATGGCGTCGGAAACGTCGTACACCGTGTATGGCACACCCTCTTTGATCCGGAAGGCGAACGCCGGGATGTCGTCGCCTTTCGACACGAGCTCGAAGGGGCCGAGGTGGTGGATCTGGTTGGCCAGCCACTGGGCGTTGCCCCGGCAGGCCTGCTGCACCCGGCGGTAGCCGTCGAAGCCGAGGCGCAGGAAGTTGTAGTACTGGGCTGCGACCTGCGATCCCGGGCGTGAGAAGTTGAGGGAGAAGGTCGGCATCTCGCCGCCGAGGTAGTCGACCTTGAACACGAGGTCCTCGGGCAGGCAGGCGGCGTCCCGCCAGACCACCCATCCGACGCCCGGGTAGACCAGCCCGTACTTGTGCCCGGAGGCGTTGATCGACGCCACGCGCGGCACCCGGAAGTCCCAGACGAGGTCGGGGTCGATGAAGGGCGCCACGAAGCCGCCCGAGGCGGCGTCGACGTGGATGGGCACGTCCGGGCCGCCGCCGGCCGCGAGCGCGTCCAGCGCCCCGGCGATGTCGAGGACGGGTTCGTACGCGCCGTCGAACGTCGAGCCGAGGATCGCCACGACCCCGATGGTGTTCTCGTCGCAGTGGGCGACGGCCGTCTCTGCGGTCAGGTGCGTTGCGGGCCCGACGGGCACGAGCCGGGCCTCGACGTCCCAGTACCTGCAGAACTTCTCCCAGACGACCTGCACGTTCGCGCCCATGACCAGGTTCGGCCGGTCGGCGGGCGCCCCCGCCGTCAGACGACGTTGACGCCAGCGCCACTTGAGCGCGAGGCCTCCGAGCATGCAGGCCTCGCTCGATCCGGTCGTCGAGCAGCCGGAGGCCTCTTCGGCCCCCGAGGCGTTCCAGAGGTCAGCCAGGATGTTGACGCAGCGGTGCTCGAGTTCCGCAGTCTGCGGGTACTCGTCCTTGTCGATGAGGTTCTTGGAGGCGCACTCGGCCATGAGCATGTCGGCCTGGCGGTCCATCCAGGTGGTGACGAAGGTCGCCAGGTTCAGGCGGGCGTTGCCGTCGAGGAGCAACTCGTCGTGGACGACCTGGTAGGCGGTGTCGGGACCGATGCCCCGCGGGGGGAGGCGGAGCCGGGTGACTTCGGCGACCTCGGCGGGAAGCTCGAACTGCGGGCGCATGCCGAGCTTGGCCTGGGCACGCGGGCCCGACTCGTGTCGGTGCAGCGCCACCGGCGCCCTCCTTTTCTGGTTGTCACCGCCCGCGGCCAGGCTACCCCGCGGGGACGGTGACGACCAGCAGGGCTACCGGATCTCGTCGAGCTGCAGCGCGAGTTCGTCATCGACAGCGGGCAGGCCGACGGACCGGATGTACTCCTCGACCATCTGCCGGGCGACATCGTCCGAGTACTGCACCGGCGGCGACTTCATGAAGTAGGCGGCCGGCCCCAGCAGCGCCCCGCCGACACCGGCGTCGAGCGCCAGGCGCATGCAGCGGACTGCGTCGATGACGACCCCTGCCGAGTTGGGAGAGTCCCAGACCTCGAGCTTGAGGTCGACGTTGATCGGGGCGTTGCCGAACTCCCGGCCCTCGATGCGGATGTGCGCCCACTTGCGGTCCTCGAGCCACGGCACGTGGTCGGAGGGCCCGATGTGGATGTTCTCGGCACCGAGGCCCCGCCGCAGCTGCGACGTGACCGACTGGGTCTTGGAGATCTTCTTGGAGGTCAGCCGTTCCCGCTCCAGCATGTTCATGAAGTCCATGTTGCCGCCGAAGTTGAGCTGGTAGGTGTGATCGAGGTGGACCCCGCGGTCCTCGAAGAGCTTGGCGAGGACCCGGTGGATGATCGTGGAGCCGACCTGGCTCTTGATGTCGTCGCCGATCAGCGGGATCCCGCGCTCGGCGAAGCGCGCCGCCCATGCCGGGTGCGAGGCGATGAAGACGGGCATGCAGTTGATGAACCCGACCCCCGCCTCGAGCGCCTGCTCCGCGTAGAACTTCGCAGCCCGCTCCGAGCCGACCGGCAGGTAGTTGACGAGGATCTGCGTCCTGGTGTCCCGGAGGACCTTGGCGATGTCGACCGGGGGAACCGGGGACTCGACGATCTCCTGGCGGTAGTAGCGGCCGAGGCCGTCCAGGGTCGGCCCCCGGGACACGGTGACGCCGGTCTCGGGCACGTCGGCGAACTGCATGGTGTTGTTGTGGCCAGCCTGCAGGGCCTTGGACAGATCGATGCCGACCTTGTCGGCGTCGACGTCGAAGGCACAAGTGAACTCGAGGTCTGAGACGTGGTAGCCGCCGAGGCGGACATGCATCAGGCCGGGGATGTCCGAGCCGTCGCCGGCGTCCCTGTAGAACTCAACCCCCTGGACCAGAGCCGAGGCGCAGTTGCCTGCTCCCACGAGGCCAACCCGGATCCGCTCCGTCATGTCGTACTCTCCTTTGTAAGGTCTACAGCGTTGTGGGAGCCGGTCCGGCACCGGCCGCCTTCTCTTCTGCAATGAGTCGATCGACCCATTCGATGTCCCTCGACGTGTTGTCGAGGCCGTGTTCCATCAGTCGGTAGGTGTAGGCGTCGATGCGCTCCTTGTAGGTGCGGAGCTGGCCGCGGATCTCGGCGACCTTGTCCGTCAGGTAGGCCCGGCGCCGCTCCAGCACCTCGACCCTGGCATCGGGGTTGAGGTAGCGGAAGAAGGCGAGCTTCACCCCGAAGCGGGCGTCGTCGGAGGCGGCGGAGGGCTCACGGAGCGCCTCGGTGAACATCTCCTCCCCCTTGGCGGTGATGCGGTAGATGTTCTTCCGCCGCACGACGTCGGCCTTGGGGAAGATGCGCTCGACGGCCCCTTCCACCTCGAGGCGGCGGATGGTGGGGTAGAGGCTGCCGTAGGAGACCTGCCAGAACTGGCCCAGCGTGGCACCGAGCTCTTTCTTGAGCTCGTACCCGTGCATGGTGCGGTCCTTCAGCAGGCCCAGCACCGCCATCTCCAGCATCATCGACCTCCACGACCACGGTAGCTCGGCCCAGCTCGGGGGAGACTATGTATCACCCCGATATATCGAGCCGATATATCTAACCGCGAGTATGACGCGAAATCAACGACCGGGGTTACAGGGGTTTGCCTGGCTGGTCCCATGAGGCCGGGGCTGGTGAGGCCCCGCTCGGGCTCTCCCGAAGAGCTTTGCGGGGGTCGCCTTCGTTACAATGGCCGAGCCGTGCGAGGGATCACTGACTACACGCTCGCCAAGCGGGCGGTCATTGCAGAGTTCCGCCGAGGCGGACTGACCCGGCTCGACATCTGCGATGCACATCCGGAGTTGATGCGGGCGGCCCGCAACATCGGGCGGCCCCTGAAACCCACGTGCCCGGTCTGCACCGGGTCGACGCTGCGGGAGGTGCGCTACGTCTTCGGGGACCAGCTCAAGGACCTGTCCGGCCGGGTGGTCTACCCCGAGACCTGGGTGAACCAACTCGTGGACTCCTACGACGAGTTCCGGTGCTACGTGGTCGAGGTCTGCATCGAGTGCTCCTGGAACCACCTCGCCGCCTGCTACCTCCTCGGCCGAAGCTTCGCCGGCTAGCGCGCCTTCCTCGTGCTCGCAGGGCCGGCACTCGCACTCGTCGCCACGTGCCTCCTCCTGGGCGTCGCCGCCATGTTCGCCCCCCGGCGCCCCGCCGACGGCCTTCCCGCCGACCTTCCCGTCGGCCTTCCCGCCGACCTTCCCGTCGGCCTTCCCGCTGGCAGGCGCGCCCAGCTTCGGATCGGGCTGAGCGGCCTGCGGGTCGGGATGCCGGAGGCACGGGCGGCGTTCGCCCTGGTCCCCCTCGGCGTCGGGTTGGGGATCGCCCTGGCGCTGGGGCTGATGCCGGGAACCGGCGTCGCCCTCGTCGGGGCCTTCGCCGCCTGCACCGCAGGGCACTGCCTGCTCGCCCGGGCGACCGCCAGCCGTGGCCTCGACCAGCCTCGGGGGGGTCTTGGTCCCGGCGGCGCTCACGCAGTCGGCGCGGTCGCGGCGTTGCCCGCCGCGTGGCTCACCCTCCTCGCCTGCTGCGTGCTCGCCGCGCTGTTGCGCCTGTCGACCCTCGACGTGACCACCGCGCTCGCGGCCCAGGCGGCCATCGGCCCGGGGGCCCTGGGCGGCCCATCGCTGTTCTCGGCCGTCGACGTGCTCGGGGGCCTCGTGGGGCTGATGGCGGGGGCCGCGTGGGTGGAGAACCTGCCGAGGCTCGGTGGTTCGCCTGCCGCGGACGGGCTCGATGCCTTGCTGCGCTGGGGTGAGGCGGCGCTTGCCGGGGCAGCCGTCTCGGCGCTCGTGTGGGGACCGCCGGTCGGAGCCCTCGTCCACGGGCCCGCCGGCGTGTTGCTGGCGCCGGTGGCCGTCTCGACCGCCGTGACGCTGGCGGCAGTCGGGGCGGTGTCGATGCTGCGCTCGACGGTCGCCCAGATCCCGAGGGCGGCACTCCTCGGCACGTTGGGCCCCGTCGCCGTCGTCGCCCTCCTTGCCGCGCGCCTCGCATGAACGACCTGCCCGCGGCCTGGGCCCACCTCGCTCCGTATCTCTTCGTCGTGGCCGCCGCCGTTGCCGTCGTCTCCACCGCGGCGGGATGGCGCCGCCGGGGCTCGGTGCCGGAACCCGTCGCCGCCGGGGCTCGGGCAGCCGGGCCGTGGACGGTGAGCCCACCGTGGGAACCGGCGCTGCGGTACGCCCGGTCGGCGACCGTGAGGGTGGCGAGCGACCCGCTGGTGGGAGCGGCCATCGCCCTCGCGGCATTCGGGCTCGCCATCGGCCGCCAGCCGCTCGTTGCCTTCCTCGGCCTCTTCATGATCCCCACCGCCGCCCTCGCCCCGGGGGCCTTCCGGGGCCGGGGCGGGCTGGAGCCGTTCATCGCCGGCGCCGCGTCCGACCTCTGCCTGGTCCTCGGTCTCATGCACCGCCATACGGCGACGGGGGTGTGGAGCACACCGGTCCCGGGCCGCGTTGGCGTCGGAGCCGTCCTCGTCTGCCTGGCGGCGGGCCTGCGCCTGGCATGGCCGGGGTTCATCCGCCCGGGGTCGGTACGCCCGGGGTTGGTTCGCCCGGAGGCCGTTCGCCCGTGGGCCGGAGCCACCCCGCAGCCGGTGCTCGCCGCGATCGGGTGGTTCCAGGGCCTGTTCCTCGCATGGTGGGCAGGGCGGCCGGCGGCGGCCGGGCTGGCCCTGATCGCTCTCCTCCTCGTCCTCGTTGGCATCGCTGCCGCGCGGGCCAGGCGGCAGGAGGCCGGGCTGCTGTTCGCCGGTGCGCTCGCCGCCCTGCTCGCCGGGCTGGGGGCGGGTGCGGCGACCGTCGCGGTCGTGGGCCTCGCGGGGACCGCGTTCGCGATGGGCGAGCGCGCCGTCTCGCTCGCCACGCTGGCTCTCTCACCGTTGTCGGCCCCTGCGATGGCGGGGGTGCTCCCGGCGCTGCGGCCGTGGCTCCCTGCGGCCCTTGGCATCGCCGTCGTCGCTTGGGCGGCGGCGCTCCACTCCCTGCTCCAGCCCCCGCCGGAGGCGGCCCGGTGGCGGGGCGTCCCGGCATTCGCCGCGGCCGCGGGCACGGCGGCTTTCCTGGCCTGGCACGGCACCGAGGCGCTGATGTGGGCCGCGTACGGCCTCGGAGGGGCCGGGGTGCTCGCCGCCCTCGCCGTGAAGCCGCTCCCCGCGCCGGCTAGGACCAGTCCCGCGTCCAGCAGCGACGCGGCGGCCCCCGGCATCGGCAGTGTTCGGGAGGCCGGTCTGGCCGCGCTGGGGGCCGGGCTCCTGATTGTGGCGCTCCTCGTCCTGGGCGGCCTGACAATCGCCGGCCTACGGACCAGCTTCCTCTAAGCCGACCAGCGGGATCGGGATCAAGATTGGTCAAGAAAGGACTTCTCCCTGTTTGATCAAGCACCGCTGTCCCTTACATGGAGTGGGTGGACCCGTACGACCCGAGGCGATGCCGGAACAGCCCTCATCCGTTTGTTCACTGACGGTGGTCGAACGCCGGTGAGAGCCCCGTCCACCGGCGACCGCTGTGTCGGGTAAGCGGAAGGCGAGGGCCGAGAAGTGGCAAGAAGTTCGGCAACTTTTTGTTCCCGGAGAACAGAAATCCTTCCAACTTCTCGTTGCCAGGGCGATGGGTGCTTGTCGCAGAGGGCTGCGAGCACGTCGTAGCCGCAGCTGTACCCCACGTTGCGTGACGAGGACGGGCTACTCTCGCCAGGGTGCCGGCTGCACTTCCACCCACACGGGACAGCGACGAGCCCACGAACGTGCGCATGGCGCACCTTCTTGAACAATCTATGACCAGCCCAACGCGATCACAGGCGCTTAAGAGCGGCGCACGACGCCGCATGAAGGTAGATTCGTTGAGTTCTTTTCACACTTCCTCCAACCGCAGTGCCCTCGTCGCCGGGGTCATCTAGCGGCGGGGGCCAAGGAGCCGGCGCATGCCAGAAGCACGGCCGTCCCGACCCGATCCCGCACGCCGCAGGACGGCGGACGGCACCAAGGCGCGGCCGGCCACGGGCGTGAAGCCACCCGGCGCGTCCTCGGGTGGGAAAGCCGGGGCGGGAACAGCCAGGACCGGCGCCACGGCCGGTGGGAAGGCCGGAGCGGGAACGCCCAGGACCGGCGCCACGGCCGGTGGGAAGGCCGGAGCGGGAACGCCCAGGACCGGCGCCATGGCCGGTGGGAAGGCCGGGAAGGGAACGCCCAGGACCGGCACGTCGCCGGTTCGGTCTACGACGGGCGGCCCCACCGGCACCGGCACCCGGAGCAGGCAGGCGACGACCGCCACACCCCGCCCCCGGCCGCGCCATCCCAGCGGTGCCGCACCGCAGGGCAGGACCACCGCCGGGAGGACCTCGCAAGCTACCCGTCCCCGGCCGGCACCCGCCACCACACGCCGGCCTCCGGCGCGCCGCGGCACCACTCGGCCCAAACGTCCGGCGGTCGCCCAGCCGAGGACCCCGCTCGCCCGGTTCATCGTGTGGATCCTCCGCCGGTGGTGGCTCTGGGCGGCCTGCGGCTTCGCCGCGGGGGCGGTGGCCATCTTCGCACTGTTCATCGGCAACGTGCCGCTGCCCACTGCCCTCCCGGCGAACCAGTCCTCCACGGTGCTCGCCGCCGACGGGAGCGTCCTTGCCCTGTACCACGGCACCGAGGACCGGGTCATCGTCCCGCTCGCCCAGATCTCGACCAACCTGCGGCAGGCGGTCGTTGCCGCGGAGGACCGCAGCTTCTACAGCGACAGCGGGGTCAGCCTGCGGGGGACGCTGCGTGCCCTCTGGGTGGACATCGCCGGGGGGTCGATCGCCCAGGGGGGATCGACCATCACCCAGCAGTACGTGCGCAACGCCTTCGCCGAGGTGGGCAAGCAGCGCAACATCATCCGGAAGCTCCGGGAGGCGACCCTCGCCATCAAGTTCGAACGCAAGTACTCCAAGGACAAGATCCTCGAGGACTACCTGAACACCGTCTACTTCGGGCGCGGGGCCTACGGGGCGGAGGCGGCGTCCCGGGCCTACTTCAACAAGGCTGCCAAGGACCTGAGCGTCTCCGAGGCCAGCTACCTGGCCGGGATCATCCGGCGCCCGGAGTACTACCAGCCCGATTCCAACCCCCAGGGGGCGACCCAGATCCGTGACACAGTCCTGACCAGCATGGTGTCGTCCCGGTACCTCACGCAGGCCCAGGCGGACGCGGCCAAGGCGCAGAAGCTGAACTTCCAGGCGGGCGCCGCCTCGTCGTCGGCCCGGGGGGCCTACTTCGTCGAGTACGTCCGCCGCCTCCTCAAGGACACGTACCACCTCTCGGACCAGCAGATCCTGACCGGCGGACTCCAGATCACGACGACGCTCGACCCCCGCCTCCAGGACGCAGCCGAGGCCGCCGTGTCGTCCACCCTCAACAAGGACGACGATCCTCAGGCCGCCCTCGTCGCCATGGACGTGGACGGCAGCATCCGGGCGATGGTCGGCGGGCGGAACACAACGAGCCTGCAGGCAGCGCAGGGGTTCAACTTCGCTGCCCAGAGGTCGGGACCGAACGGGGGCCGCCAGGCCGGGTCCTCCTTCAAGCCGTTCACCCTTGCCGACTTCATCGAGAGCGGGTACTCGATCGACTCCACCGTCCAGGGACCCCCGGCGATCGTGGTCACGTCGAGGCAGTGCGCGTTCCCGGACGGATCCCCCTGGCCGGTGAACAACTTTAAGAACGAGAGCTTCGGCGACCTCAGCGTCACCGAGGCGACGGCGCAATCGGTCAACACCGTGTACGCCCAGCTCGTGGACCGGCTGGGACCGAGGAACGTCCAGGCCCTCGCCGAGCGCGTGGGCGGTTGGAGCTCGCTCACCCCGGTGTGCTCGATCGCGCTGGGTACCTCGGCGGTGACCCCGCTCGAGATGGCACGGGCCTATGCCACGTTTGCTGCCAGGGGGCAGCGACCCGACCCAATCGCCGTGACCAAGGTCGTGACCCCCGCCGGGCAGGTGCTCGTCAACGTGGCCCCCCGCAGCGAGCGGGTCCTCGACCCCAACGTGGCCGACACGGTGACGCGGGTCCTCACCCAGGTGCTCGACCACGGCACGGCGTCGGGCAAGGGCATCGGCCGGCCCGCCGCGGGCAAGACCGGCACGACGGAGAACCTCGTCGACGCCTGGTTCGTCGGCTACACCCCCAACCTGTCGGCGGCGGTGTGGATGGGCTACACGACAGATCCCAAGACCGGCAAGCCGCCGCAGATGACCAACGTCCACGGGATCGAGGTGTCCGGCGGGACGCTGCCGGCGACCATCTGGCAGAAGTTCATGAAGGCAGCCGTCGCCGGGACCAAGGTCGCGACCTTCACGGCCCCGACGGCGAGCGGCAAGGTGATCGGACCGCCGGGCGCCCCCTGCGGCAACGGCGCGCAGCCGACACCCGACAACCAGTGCCTGCCCCCGGGGTCGCCGTGCCCGGGGGCCTCCCCAACGCCGGCGACGACCCCGCCGCCACCGTCGGCGCCCACCGGGACCGTGACCCCCACGGGGACCGCGACCCCCACGGGGACCGCGACGCCGGCGGCCACGCCGACGCCGTGCCCGTCGCCGTTCGGCCTGCTTCCGTCCGACATCATCATCCCGTCCCCCAGCCCGTCGCCTGGTGCCACGCCCAGTGGCCACTGAGACGCACGCCGCCCGGCGGCGGATCGGCACCGGTTGGGCGGAGCGGCCCGCCTCGCTCGGCCTGGCGCTCGCCGCCGCGGCGGTGGGCCTCGCCATCAGCTACCTCATGAAGAACCAATGCGCCACCCACCCCTGGGCCAACAACTTCCAGTTCTCGCACTTCTGCTACAACGACATCCAGCCGCTGTTCCACGCCCGGGGCGTCGATCGGGGTCTCATCCCCTACCGCGACATCACCGTCGAGTACCCGGTGCTCATCGGGACGTTCATGTACGTGTTGGGCAGGCTCCTGGCCTTCCTCAACCACGTCGGCCTGGTGGCGGGGTACAACGACCCCTCCTACTTCGAGATCACCGCCCTGTTCCTGTGGCCGTTCTCTCTCGCCGTGACGATGCTGCTCCGCCCGCGGGTGACCGCCGGGCGCCTCATGATCTGGGCCATCGGGACGCCCACCCTCTTCTACACGTTCCTCAACTGGGACGTGATCGCCGTGGCCCCCATGGTCTGGGGGCTGGTGGAGGTCGAGCAACGGCGCTGGGGCCGGGCCGGCTTCGCCTTCGCCCTCGGGGCCAGCGCCAAGCTCTTCCCGGCGTTTCTCCTGCCGAGCGCGTTGGGCGGGGCGTGGGCCGCCCGCGACCGCAAAGGCGCGAGCCGGCTGGTGAACGGCTTCGGGATCGGGCTGGTCGCCGCGAACGTGCCGTGGATGCTGGCGTCGTTCTCCGGCTGGATGGGGGTCTGGAAGTTCCACGCCGACCGCTACCCCGACTTCGGGACGCCGTGGTACTGGGTGGCCCAGATGGCCAGTCCCGACCACCTGTCGCACTGGTGGGGCAGCGTCTCAGGGGGATGGGGGGGCTTCGTCGGCACCGTGGGGATGCTGGTCTTCGGGCTGGTCTCCCTGCTCGTGCTCTGGGTCGGCTGGCGGCGGCGGGCCGAGCCGGGCGGCTATCCCGTCGTGGCGACGGGCCTGGCGATCGTCGCCTCGTTCATGGTCCTCGCCAAGGTCCACTCGCCCCAGTACGCGCTGTGGATCATCCCGCTGATCGTCATGGTGGACATCCGGTGGCGGCTGGTCTTGGCCTACCTCGCCTGCGACGCCGTCCTCTACGTGTCCGGCTGGTACTGGTACGCGAGGCCCGCGCCCTTCGCCCCGCCAGCCCCGCTTGCCGAGAAGATCTTCATCGTGGCGGTCTTCGCCCGCGCACTCGCGCTGGTGGTCATCGCGCTGCAGGCGGCCCGCCACGGGCGGCGGCTGCGTCCGGGGCCCGCCGAGCCCGTGCCAGACGCGGTCCCCGACGACGTCGAGGTGGCCGCCGCATCGGAAACCTGAAGATTTCTTCGCGCGCTTTCGGGAATGGCCCGTTTTCTGTCGGTACCCCTCCCTATAGTGGGCTGCAGTTGGATAGTGGGTTGCAGATGGACGCTTCGACCAACCGAGGTTAAGATGCACGGCTGCCCCACCTTGCTCCCTCACCGGAGCCTTCCGGATCGCCGGAAGTCCTCAAGGAGGCAATATGCGTCACTATGAAGCTGTGATAGTTCTTGACCCGCGGCTGGATGAGGCGTCCTCGAAAGAGGCGATCGAGCGCTTCACCAAGCTCGTCCAAGCCAAGGGTGAGGTTACGAAGGTGGACTCGTGGGGCCGGCGCCGGCTCGCATACGAGATCAACCACCTGACCGAGGGCAACTACCTCGTAGCCAAGTTCAAGGCCGACCCGACCTTGCTGGAGGAGCTCGACCGACTCTTCAAGATCGGCGAGGAATATATCCGGGCCAAAATCGTCCGGGTATCCTAGGCACGAGGGGAGGCTCTAGATGTCCAATCAGATCACGGTGGTCGGCAACCTGACGCGCGAGCCAGAGCTGCGCTACACGCCAACTGGGGCGGCGGTAGTGAAGATCGGCATCGCGGTCAACCGGTCATACACGAACCGCAACGGCGAGAAGGTCGAGCAGACCGACTTCTTCACGGTCAACGCCTGGCGCCAGCTTGCCGAGAACATCGCCGAGACCTGCAAGGTCGGCCAGCGGGTCATCGTCTCGGGTCGCCTCCAGTCCCGCACTTGGGAGACGGAGGAGGGTTCGAAGCGCACCATGGTCGAGATCGAAGCCGACGAGGTCGGTCCGTCGCTGCGCTGGGCCACCGCGCAGGTCACGAAAGCCACGCGAGGTGGGCCCGGAGAATGGGCCGCGGCCGAGGCCGCCACCGAGCAGGCTCCACAGGAGGTGCACGCTGCCACGTAAAGACACGCGCAAGGACACCCGAGGGACCGGCGACAAGAAGGACAGCAAGAAGTCGGCCCGTCCGCAGCGCAAGAAGGTTTGCTACTTCTGCCGGGAGAAGGTCACCTACGTCGATTTCAAGGACGTAGCGCTGCTCCGGCGGTTTGTCTCCGACCGCGGCAAGATCCGGGCACGAAGGGTGACCGGGACCTGCTCGCAGCACCAGCGGGACGTCGCCGCGGCGGTGAAGAGCGCCCGCGAGGTCGCCCTGCTGCCCTACGTGATCCGATGAAGGTCGTCCTCAACGCCGACATCGGCACACTCGGGCACAAGGGCGACATCGTGGAGGTGGCGCCGGGCTACGCCCGCAACTACCTGCTGCCCAAGAACCTCGCCCTCTCGGCGAGCAAGGGTGCCGTGCGCCAGGCAGATAGCATGCGGCGCTCACGGGACGAGCGGGAGAAGCGCGAGCGGGCCACCGCCGACGCCTTCGCCGGCCGGATCGTCGGGGCCGGCCTGCGGATCCCGGCCCGGGCCGGGGAGGACGGGCAGTTGTTCGGGTCGGTCACCACGTCGGACATCGCCGATGCTCTGTCCAAGGCGCTGGGTGAGGAGATCGACCGGCGGAAGATCACGGTCGCGGCACCCATCCGATCGGTGGGCACCCACGACTACACTGTCCACATCCGCCCGGACGTGTCCGCGGCGGGGTCGGTCGAGGTCGTCCCCCTGACGTAGCTGGCTCGGCGGAGTCTCGCTCCGTGTGGCTTGCGTCATGGCTTGTGGTTGCGGCTTGTGCGCGGGCCAACCGGGCCATGGGAGGAAGTCGCCACTGTGAGTGGTCGCGGTGGTCGCCCTCGTACCTCGTGGGCGAGTCCCGTCGCACCTTTGGCTGTCTCGCCGCGCCAGGCGCGGTCAAACAGCCACAGTTCGAGTCTGTGACTTCTACAGGCACCTACAACGGGTGTTATGGGGAAATAGCGAACCCGAAATGACCACGAAGAGTGGTCGACCCCCCATGGCCGCCCGCCGCCCGGGAATTCTCGTGGTCAGAAGGTTCGGATAAGCCAGACGGCCTCCCTGGGATGCCACGGTGCGTGGCCAGGGCCGTTCGCGAGGGCCCCACGCCGGCGCCGGGGGGACAACGAGGGTCGCGTATAGCAGACTTCGGCCATGTCCGCTCATGGCCACCCCTGGTGGAGGTACCTCGGAGTCGCCCTGGTCGCAGCGGGGGTTCTCGGGGTGGTGGCCCTCGCCGGCGAGTCGACCCTGAGCCAGACTCTGGCCGCCTTCGACCACCTGCGTTGGTGGTGGGTGCTCGCCGCCATCGGGATCGAAGCCGGCTCCATGGCCGCGTTCGCCCGGGTGCAGCGCCGGCTGCTGCGGGTGGGCGGCACCAAGGTCCACCTCAGCTCCATCCTGGCCGTCACCTACGCCGGCAACGCCATCTCGGTCTCGCTCCCGCTGGCGGGGGCCGAGGTCAGCATGGCCTACACCTACCGGCAGTTCCGCCGGCACGGCATCGACCCTGCGGTGGCCACCTGGGCCCTCGCCGTCTCCGGGATCTTCTCGTACCTGGGCCTGGCGCTGGTGCTGGCCGCCGGGTCCCTCACCGCCGGCAACGACGCGGCCGCGGCCGCTGGCCTCTCCGGTTCGCTGCTGGTTCTGCTGCCGGCTGCCGCCGTCCTCGGTGCCCTTCGCTTCCCGGCGTTCCGCAGCTCCGTGAACCGCATCCTCACCCGCGTCCTGGCCTTCGTCCGCCGGTTGACGGGGCATCCGAAACCCGAGGCCGCCGGCGCCTTCGAACGGCTCCTCGATCGCCTGGCGGCAATGAAGCTCCCCAAAGTGCAGTACGCCGAGGTGCTCGCGCTCGCCGTCTGGAACTGGGTGGCCGACTGCCTTTGCCTCGCGTTCGCCATCCGGGCGACGGGGGTCCACGTGCCATGGCAGGGCCTGCTGCTCGCCTACGGCGTGGCCATGGGGGCCGGCAGCATCGGCCTCACGCCCGGGGGCCTCGGCGTCGTGGAGGCCGCCCTGGCCGCAGCGCTGGTGGCCTCGGGGCTCGGGGGCCAGGTGGCACTGAACTCCGTCCTCCTCTACCGGCTGATCAGCTTCTGGCTGGTGGTGGTCGCCGGGTGGGCACTGCTGGCCGTGCTGAGCTGGACGGGCCGCAAGACAACGCCGCCGGCCACGGCGGTCGCCTGAACCGGAAGGTAGCCACTCCAGGGGCCACTGCAAGATGGCCACGACAACCGAAGCACGCCAGGGGCATGATGGGCGCATGTCGGTTGGCCGCCTTATTCGAGATCTTCGACTGACCTTGGGCTGGTCGCAGGCGCGGCTTGCGGACGAGCTGTGCGAGGTGTCGAGGTACGCGACGGTCACCCGCGAGGATGTGTCCCGCTGGGAACGAGGCAAGCGACGTCCGGGACCGTTCTGGTTGCGTCACTTGGCGACGGTGCTGGAAGCACCATTGCACGTGCTCGAAGGAGCGAAGGAGGGCCGCCGGGGGTTCATCACTGCGGTTGCCGCGACCACGATAGCGCCGATCGTCGCCTCCGACCTCATCGAGTCCGGCTTTGCCGCTGCAATGAGGAATGGCCGTCCAACGATCGATGACTGGCAGGAGAAAGTCAGCGACTTTGGTACCGACTACATGTCGCTCGGCGCAGCGGAGATCCAGAAGCGGCTAGCTGGTGACCTTGTCGTCCTGCAACAGCAGCTCGACGATCCGAGGCTCTGGTCCGTCGCAGCGAGACTGATGACGGTCTATGGCAAGACGATTCCCGGCGCCGATGGCTCACGAGCCGTCCGGTGGTACCGGATGGCCGCTGCCGCCGCCGACAGGTCGGGTGAGGAGCGTGTCCGGGTGTGGGTACGGGGACGGGCTGCCATCGCCCTTGGCTACGAGGGCGCTTGCCTGTCGATCGCGGAGACCTTCGCGGACCAAGCACTCGCGATCAGCGACAGGCCTTCCCTCGGACGGCTCAACGCCGTCATGGCCAAAGCCCACGTTGCCGCGCTCAGGAAGAACAGACGGGCGTCCCTGGACCTGCTGGAGGAGGGGCGCCGCGTCTTTGACGTTGCGGGCTCGCCGGACCAGGAGTCTGACTTTGCCGTTCCCGGGTGGCGGATGGCAATCTTTTCGAGCCTGCTGCTCGCCCGCCTCGGCGACGAGCACCAGGCGTCCGATGCACAGGATCTCGCGGTACGGACACTCCCGGCGTCCCTTCCAAGGTTCGCCACGCACATCGAAATGCACCGTGGTTTGATGCTGGCGCGTTCAGGTGACCGCTCGGGAGGTGTCGACTACGCCCGTGCCGCATTGGACAAACTCCCACCGGAGCGCCACAGCCTGACGCTGCGAATGCTTCTCGCGGAAATTGAGGGCATGGCTTCCGCATCAAGCTGAGCCCCGACGCCCCCAACTGGCCTCTATTACGGCCACTACCCGTTGATCTGATCGTGGGATTGGATGGGGGCCGTGGAGGATGAGGGCGACGGCCTAGTGGGAGAGAACGTTCGGCAGAAGCCGTCTGGACAAAACCATCTCTGCACTGATCGAGCAGCCACCCCGGGCCCCAGACAGCGACGGTGACGCTGGCCCGGCCGCTCTCGGCGCCTGTCGAGCGATAAGCCCGGGAGCGCCACCTTGCTGGGGGCCCGACGTGGCTGCTCGAACACGCCGCTCCCGCATTCACCAATGCCCAAGGTAGGAGATCGACGCCCGGACCATACGAGGGGGTGGCCCGGGCGCCGGATCGCTTGTGTTTCCCATTCTTGACAGGCCTCTGGGGCGCTGCCATATATTGTGGCTCCCGGACGTTCCATCACAATATCTTGTGAATAACTTCGGGTACAAGGTGTGAACGCCCTGTGGACGGAGGCTCAGAACTTGGTAGTGCTTGGGGACAGACCCGGAGTGCAGGCCACTCCTGCCGTCGCTAGAATAGCGAACATGTGTTCGCAAGTGATGCTATAGTGGCCACCCGACTGAGCAAGATCGTCGGCGACGGAATAGGGCCGAGCCGCGTCCCACCCCACAACCTGGAGGCCGAAGAGTCGGTCCTCGGCGCCTGCCTACTGTCCCGGCAGGCCATCGCCACGGCGATCGAGACCGTGGTGGCCGACGACTTCTACAAGCCGGCCCACGCCGAGATGTTCAAGATCATGCTCGACCTCTACGCCCGGGGCGAGCCCGTCGACGCCGTGACCCTCGGGGAGGAACTCCGGCGCCGGGGCAACCTCGACGAGTTCGGGGGCAAGCCCTACCTGTTCACGCTCGTCAACTCGGTGCCGTCGCCGGGCTCCGCTGGCCACTACGCCCGGATCGTCCAGGAGAACGCCACCCTGCGCCGGCTGATCGACGCCTCCCAGCAGATCTCGGACCTCGCCTTCGCGCTGCCGGACGACGTCGAGGAGGCGGTGGACCAGTCGGAGGACCTGATCTACCAGGTGACGAACCGGCGGGTGTCCGAGGACCTCGCCCACTTGAAGGACCTGCTCACCGAGAACATGGAGATGGTCGAGCGGCTCTACGAGCGGGGTTCGGCCATCACCGGCGTCGCCACGGGCTTCAGCGACCTCGACGACCTGACGGCGGGCCTGCAGCCGTCGAACCTGATCATCGTCGCCGCCCGGCCCAGCATGGGAAAGGCACTGGCCCTGGAGACCCCGGTCCCCACCCCGACCGGCTGGACCACGATGGGCGAGATCGAGGTCGGCGACGAGGTGTTCGACGAGCAGGGCAGGCTCTGCCTCGTCGACCACGTCTCTCCGGTCTACGCCGATCACGACTGCTACGAGCTGACCTTCGACGACGGCTCGGTGATCGTCGCCGACGGCGGCCACCAGTGGCAGGTGTCCGCCCAACGGCGGCCGAAGGTCGTCACCACCGCCGAGATGGCGACCGCCGGGGTTGCTGGCCGCTCCGGGCTGCGGTGGCATGTACCGCTTGCGGCGTCCCTCGACCTGCCGGAGGCGACGCTGGCCGTCGATCCGTACGTGCTCGGCTGCTGGCTGGGCGGGGAGCAGTCCGGCAAGGCCAACAAAGCCGTCCGGGCCATCGCCAAGAAAG
>WNEZ01003276.1_pt1 | contig 19814 bp, 19 predicted proteins | sample 5400521 | NCBI WGS metagenome assembly WNEZ01 (sample SAMN13153339, study PRJNA577476) | soil metagenome | isolation source: 120 cm saprolite under Douglas fir tree site 2 hole 1 replicate 1 | place: USA:California | collected 2015-04-18 | reverse complement strand
GCCAGGAGGACGACCGCGTCCGGCAGCTCGCCGTCTTGCCCGAAGGGTCGTTCTTTGGGGAGATGGCCCTGCTCTCCGACAGCCCCCGCACCGCATCGGTCGATGCGGCGTCCGATGAAACGGAGCTTCTGGAAATCTCCGCCGCTCTGTTATCAGAGCTGTCGAAAAAGCATCCACCGGTGGCGGCGGCGCTGAGCAAGTTCTGTCGGCAGCGGCTCTTGCTCAATGTGATGCATACGTCTGCCATTTTCCGGCCATTTGATGGCAAGGATCGCCGCGCGCTGATCGAGCGGTTCGTGGCCCGCGAGGTGACCCCGTCGACGGCGATCATCCGCGAAGGCGAGCAGAGCGACGGCCTGTATGTCATTCTTTCCGGCGCGGTCGAGGTCGCCAGGGAGGGGCGGGTCCTCGCCCATCTGCGCGAGGGGGAGATCTTCGGCGAGATGTCTTTGTTGGACAAAGCTCCGGCGGGAGCCACCGTCCGCGCGTCCCGTCGAACTTCCCTGTTGCGGCTTCCCCGGCGGGATTTCGACGAGCTGATCATGAGCCATCCACAGATCCTCGCGCTCGTCTCCGAGCTGACCGACGACCGCCGGCGGCAAACCGACGCCATCCTCTCCGGAACCGCGGACGTTGGTGAGGAAGGGTTGCTCCTGGTATAAGGCGTCTTTTAACAGCCGTTCGACCGAGCGACTGTGCTGAGTAAGGAATTGCTCGGTAGGGAGAGGATCTCCAGTCTAGCTTTTGCGCTCCGTCAGGCGAGATCGGTGTGGTTTACCTTCCCACAATTCGATTGACACGTCGTCGCGCTTCAGTATCGTGCGCGCGCGGTGGGGGATTCAACACTTGCTTGGCGGGAGGCTTCCTCAATGAGGTTACGTCGCTGGTTTCTCCCTGTTTCTTTTATGGGTTTAACCGCCATCTGCGGTTGCTCACCCTTTGATCGACTCCAAGGTGAATTCAATGCGGGGTCGATAGATCCGTTTGATTTTGCGCCGCCGTATCGCACGACCAATGGCGTCGCTGCCAACCAGATAGCTTCCTTTGGCGGCACCTGCGTGCGCCAAACCGAGGGCTCCTGCACGATCCAGGAATTCGCCGCGTATGTCGGCGGGACGCAGGTCGGGTACTTCCGCTTCCCGTTCTCGCCGAGCCAAATCACCACCACCCAATACGCGCCGGTGGCCACGACATATGGAACTGCGACCGCTCCCGGAGGGCCGCTGAATGTGGCTAATTTCACCCCGCTGAGGATTCCGGGCGGGGTACCGACGGCCAATGTCTACATTTTTGACCCGCCGTTCCCGTCGACAGGGAACTGCAGGGCGCCATCCGGCTATACATACGATACGCAAGCCCAGTATCGAGACGCAGTCCGGTTCGACCAGCAAGGCCACATCTTCACCTCGCTCCCGTCGGCCAACTACGGCATCGGTTCAAATCCAACCTGGACCTATACCCCTGTGGTGGCGCAAGTGCCGGTCACCTCGAACGGCGAGCCCTGCCAGGACATCAAGAGCGAGTACACCGTGCTCAATCGCAACGGCCGGGATGTGACCGTGCCAAAGGGACCCGACAGGCCAGATGGGAGCCCGACCGGGATGCCCGACGGAAACTATCTGGCGTTGGCGCTGATCGACCCTGGCGCGACAGTGTTCAAAGTCGGCGAGGGCGTCACCCCGAACTTCCTCAATCGCTTTGGCATCGCGCACCAGAGGTGGGGTTGGTTCAACCAATATCTGGTCGGGTATCTCGAGGGCGGGTACATCCCACTGACCGGCACGCCGCCGCGCATGTTGACGCAACGGCTTTATTACCCGCGCCTGGTCGGAGCGGCGCCCGGTACCCCGGCGAATCTCGGGGCCGGCAACGATGTGATGCAGTTCAGCCGGGGGCAAGCGGGCTACTCTCCGGTTTGCCAGGTGGTTAGCTATGACCCCGCCGGCGCAACTCCCCCTCGTGACGCAGCGATTATTGAAACGCTCTACTCGACCACTTTCCTCGTGCCTCCGGCACCTGCAGCGGGTGGCGCGATCAATCCAACCTTTGTCTTTTGTCTCCAGGTCCCTTAGGGCGACTAGGAAAGGGATACCCAAATGAAGAGCTCTTTGAGAATCGCAATCGGCATTGCTGCAATCGTGGAGGTGCTCGTCGCCCTCCCGCGCGCGGCCCATGCAGCCGGCGAAGAAGTGGGACGAATCATCGGCAGGGTCTTCGAGGAACAGACTGGCGCGCCCGTCCCGGGTGCCGCGGTTACCGTCACCGGCTCCAGTTTGATCGGACCGCCCCGGCAAACGCAGACGGCGGACGATGGTACGTTCGAAGTACCGAACCTTCCGGGAGGCACCTACGATGTGGAAGTAGCCTATTCCGGCGTCAAACCGATCAAACGCCGAATCCTCGTGCGCCCCAGCGAGGCTGCGCCTTTGGAGATCCCCTGGTCCGCTGAGCTGGCCTCGGTCGAAACCACGGTGGTTCAGGAGGAGCGACACCTCACCAAACCAGACACCGCGATCGCCGGCGCCACCTTTTCAATGGAGAAACAGAATCTCTTACCGGTGCCGCGCCAGTATCAGAGCGTGGTTACCCAGGCTCCGGGCGTCAACGAGAACGCCACCGGCAATCCGCGCGTCAAGGGCGGCAATGATCGAAACAACCGCGTTCTCGTCGATGGTCTGGACACGACGGACCCAGTCACCAGCACCTTCTCCGCCAACATCAACCAGGACTCGCTCGCGGCGATCCAGGTGATAACCAGCGGGATGGAAGCGAAGTACAACAGTCTCGGTTCAATCATCAACCTGATTACGCAGTCCGGTTCGGACGAATTGCACTTCGGCATCTCGTTCTTTACACGACCCAAACAATTGCAGACGTTCCAGACTTCGGGAGCGTCAGGCGCGACCTACGAATTATCCAGGATTTTCGATCCCACTCCGCAGCCAGCGTCAAACGTCTTCCAGGGCAATTTCAACATCGGCGGTCCGATCATCAAGCACCAGCTCTGGTACCAATTCGGCGTCGAGCTCGATTACAGCACCACCGTTCAACCCGTCGGACCTCCGATCAACAAACAGGCTCCGCTGCGAGTATTTCAGAACGCTTATCCGCAAGGAAAGTTGACCTGGGCACCGAGCAGTCAACACCGATTCATGCTCGAATCATTGGGCGACCCGACGTACATCGACTACGAGAACAACAACGGCGGGACTGCAAACAACACTGAGCCAATTGCCGCCAATGGACGGTTCCAGGGTGGATACAAGGTAGTGGGTGAGTGGGACTACTTCATCAATCAGAGCATGGACTTCAAACTATTGGGTGGTTACTCCTACAATTCGCTGGATGTCGGACCTCAGGGATTTGTCCGAAGCGTCGACCCGAAATTAGGTCCATTCTCAGGCGGCGCGACGAGTTATCCAGGCTTCGATACACCTCAGCACACCAATTCCGACGGCACGACCTGGCGAAACGGCATCGCCGAACAGATCACCAAACGCAATCGATTTCAGCTCGACGGGGCGCTCGCCTGGCGCGGTCGGACCGGCGAAATGTCGCATGAAGCAGAGGTTGGCTTCCAGACCGCGTATACCTATCACAATTTCAAGCAGCTCTACACCGGGAAGGGCGATTCATACCAAGACAATGGTGCCGGCGCGGGCTTTCCTCTGGCCACGGGTCTTTGCGATGCCGACCCTACCCTCACTCCCGCAACGGGCGTCACCGGCGTTGGATGCAATTTTTTGTCTCACACCGATGACTTTTCTTCGCTTCAAAGGGGATACAAGGTCGGCGTGTATGTCCAGGACCGCTTTAAGCCACTCCCTTGGTTGACCCTCATCCCCGGGATTCGCTGGGACATCAACCGGGTCTGGGCGCCCTTCGGCATCCCGGATGATTTGAGGCGGACGATCAACATCAACGGCCGGGACGTGCAAACAAGCTTTTACCAGAAGGGGGACGGATTCGGGCCACGGTTCAGCGCCATTTTCGACGTGACGCGCGACCAGAAGACGATTTTCCAGGCCAGTTACGGACGGTCGACTGAGGAGCTCTATCTCACGACGATCAACGGGCTCGACACGTCCTACAAGGGGCAAACCACGACCCAACAGTGGAATTCGACCACCAGGAGGTTCGAGCCTCTCCCGGTGGGCGGTACACCGAACAATACGCTGGTGGACAGCTCAGGAAGGACTCTGCCTCACGCCGACGAGCTCTTCTTCAGGCTCAGCCGCGAGTTGTTCCGTAACACGGTCGCCGAGGTTGATTATACGTACCGATACTACGGAAACCTCCTCGAGCAGGTGGAAGCCAACCGGATCTGGGATCCCTCGGGCAGTCGCATCGTCGGTTATGTGGATCCGACTCACCCCAATGCTGTCTTCGTCTACACCAACGACGACCGGAACTGGCAAAAATACTCCGGCTTTGACCTGATTTTCGAAACCAAGCCAACGCAAAACCTGGACTTCTATGCCACGTATACTTTGGCCTGGACGTGGGGCCCCGGGTACCAGGAGAACGCCGGCGGACTTGGACAATTCTACAATCCGCGCCAATCTCAGTTCTTCGCAGGTTGGAACCCGAATTCAGACGTGCGCCACCTCATCAAGACTCAGGGCACATACACCTTGCACGGGCTCCTGCTCGGGACCACGGTGAACTGGCGCTCTGGCTACGCTCGGTTCAAGCAATTTCCCGTCAACGGAGGGTTCACCGCGAACTCGCGTTTCAGGGCCCCATTTGGTACGGACCCGAGTGTCCCCAATAGCATCAACCAGTGGACCGAGTTCCGCATCCCAGACCTGTTCACCGTCAATTTGCTCGTGGGGTATGACTTCTACGAGTTGACGCGCCAACACATCCAACTCACGGTCCAGATGGAGAATCTGTTGAACAACTTCACTCCAAATGATCTGTCGCAGATTGAAACCGCGCCCCCGACCAGGTTTGGTACCGTGACTACTCGCCCCGTTCCATTCAGGACTCAGCTGGGAATCCGTTACACGTACTAAGGCTTCGCGGCAAACGCGTCGACGACGAGGGCCGGGATTGCTCCCGGCCCTTTTTATTGTGCCCCCAGCATGGGCGTGCGAGGGGATCAACGGACGAACCGCTGACCCCTATCCCGATTTGAAGGGCTGGTGGGAGATCAAAGCCCAGGGCTTGGGTCCGCATGAGCCTTGAGCGTCGGAGACGGTCGGGCGTCTTGGCCGAAGACTATTGGATCTCCGAGCCGGCCCGGGCGGTAGGTCTCGGTGCCGGGCGGGCGGGGTTACTTGGTCATGATCCCGAGCGTCTTCGCTCCGGCGCCGCGGACCACGTCCATCACATGGATCGCCTCGCCGTAGTTGGCGTCTTCGTCAACGTCGAAGAACACCAGCTTGTCTGCGCGGGTGGCCATCAGATCGTGAATCTTCTCGTTCAGCTGCGACTCGAGGATCGGCTCGCGGTTGATCTGCACCTGGCCTTCCTTGGTCACTGAGACCACCACCTGATTGGCGGTGGTGGGCGAGGCGATCTGCGTCTCCGCCTTCTCCGGGACGGTGAGGTCGAGGTCCTTGATCAGCATCGGCGTTGCCACCATGAAGATGATCAGCAACACCAGCACCACGTCCACCAGCGGGGTGATGTTGATATCGGAGCGAACTGCTCCGCCTGTCGCGCCGCCAAACGCCATCCGCTACTCCTTAATATCCGTGGTCTCCATGTTGACCGTTCCTGCCCCCGCTGCGTGCACCTGCTCGAGCACCTTGCGCACGTCTCCGTAGCGCAGCGAGCGATCGGCGCGAACGTTTACCGGGCGGTTCCCCTTGCGCAGCTCGCGCTGCAGCACCGAGGGGAGCGCGTTCGCCTCGATCCGATCCGCATCGATGTACGCCCCGTCCTTGCGGACGCTGAGCATGATCTGCTCGCCGGTGTCCTGCTTCTTGTTGTGGTGCGTGGTGGTGGGAAGCTGGACGTGAACTCCGCGGTGGAGCATCGGGGTGACCACCATGAAGATGATCAGCAACACCAGCACCACGTCCACCAGCGGGGTGACATTGATGTCCGATTTGGTGGGCGGGGCTTTGATCGTCGCGCCGCGCCGCTCGTGGATCCGATGATGGTGATGCTTCCGGCCGTTCTTGCCGGTCGCGGCCAGTCGACCGTTGCCTTTCCCAGTCAGTCGGCCGTTGCCGTTCGGGCCGGCCGGCGGGCCGGTCCCCTTCTTGCCGCCTTCGGGTGTCACTTCCGGTCCCGGCCCTCTCGCAGGACGAAGGAGAGCAACTCCGAGCTGACCTCGTTCATGTCCACCACGAAGCTCTCAATCGTGTTGGTGAAGTAGTTGAAGGACATTACCGCGGGGATCGCCACCAGAAGGCCGGCGGCGGTGGTGAAGAGCGCTTCGGAGATGCCGGCGGACACTGCGCCCAGGCCACCCTGGCCAGTAGACGCCATCGCGCGGAACGCATTGATGATGCCCACCACCGTGCCGAACAGGCCGATGAAGGGCGCCGCGGAGGAGATCGACGCCAGACCGCCGAGGCCCTTTTTCAGGCTCGCCACTTCGCGCTCCTTGGCGCGATCGATCACCCGGTTCACCGCGTCCACCACGTCGAACTCCCCAAGCTCATCGGGGCCGGTATGGGTCAGCGCGTAGATGCCGTCGCGATACTCGGCGAGAGCTTCGGCCACCACCCGGGCGATCGGGCTCTGGGGCTTTTTCTGCGACAGCGTCAGGGCTCCCTCCAGATTGCGAGACTTGAGCTGGTCGCGCAGCGCGAGGATGAAGGCCAGCGATTGACGCTTCGCTTTCATGAAGGTGTTGAAACGGTCGATCATCACCCACAGCGAATAGACAGACATGATCGCGAGGATGATCACCACCGTCTTCGCCAGTGGGAGCATCGAGTTCCACATCTCAAGCAGATTGAATTGTTGCATTTGCTCCTCTAGTTAATGCGGAAAATGAAATTCCTGATTGTGCAAACCGGCAGCGGCTGCGGCTTGTAGACCCAGGTCCGCTTGAGCTGTTCGATAACCGCCGCGTCCGCCCCCCCGGAGACCGGCATGACCACCGTGATATCCGAAATGTGCCCATCCTGGCGAACGCAGATTCGGTAGGTCGCCTTGAGCGAGGTCTGCCCCTTGGCGGCGTTGACCACGTGCTCAGGCAGGTGAGGGTCTGGTTTCGAGACGAGTTGCCCCTCGAGGACGAAGCTGGCCACGACCTTCGGTGGCGGCGGCGGAGGCGCGCCGAGGGTGCCACCCACGACTCCCCCCACCACGCCGCCGGGAACGCCGCCCGGCACTCCGCCTTCGACGCCGCCCTCTTCACCCTCTTCTTCGGGCTCTTCGGGCTTTTCCAGGTTGGGCTGCACCAGCGTTGGAATCTCGCTCGGTTGCTGCACTACTTTGGGGATCTTCGGCTTGCGCTCCACCGGCTTGCGTCCGGCAGGCGGAGGCGGAGGCGGAGGAGGGGGCGGCGCGGCGCTGAAAAAGGTCAGCGAGACCGAAGGCGGCGCCAACTCCTCGACGTGAAAGACCGACCAGACCAAAAGTCCCAGCGCCGCGGCCCCATGCAACCCAAGGGAGACGATCATCAGTGCGCGGCGCTTCCAACTCGGTTTCCTGGCGGCGACGAAGTTGTCAAACATCTATTTGCCACCCTTGAGTCGGTCGAGCCCGAGCTTGTAGAACTTGCCGGCTTCCTCGAAGTCGACCCGCTTGGCGTCGTCGTTGGATTCGCCGAGCGCTTTTTCGCGGTAGACCAGATTCGTGTACGTATAGGCGTTCGGGGCCTGAGGGCTGAGCTTGATCGCCTCGCCCAGGGTCTCTATCGCCTGGTTCGCCAACTCGAGCCGCTTCTCCCCCGTTTCTTCCGTGTGATCGTGCAGGTAGTTCCAGATCAAAACCCCCTGCGACAAGCGCGCTTCGGCGCTTTCCGGTTCGGCCGCAATCCTTTTCTCGTACCAACCTTTGGCCTCGTTGAAGCGCCCGGTCTTCGCGGCGATGATCGCCAGCGTGTTCAAGGCCTGGGGGTCGGGTGGAACGGATTCGGTCGCCGGCTTGAAAAAAGCGACCGCATCGTCGTACTTGCCGGTGTCGACGAAGGTCTGCACCAGGAAGACCTTGGCGCGTTCGTCCTTCGGCTTGAGCTTCAAGTATCGCTCGAAAGCGCGGATCGCATTCGTCGCCGCGGCGTTTGCCGCCGTGCTGCTGGGCGCCATCCGGTAGAGCGAGAGATTGGCAAATCCCAAATTCAATTGGATCGTCGGAATGTTCGGATCGAACGTCTCGGCTTCGGCGAATTTGGCGGCGGCCGCCGCGTAGTCCTGCTTGTGGTAGAGGTCGACGCCTTGCTGCGCGATCATCCGGGCGCGAAGCGAGGCGCAGCCGACCAGGAGGGGGGCCAGGGCGAAGCAGGTGATGAGAAGCCGTCTCATGAAGGTGGAAATCCTTGAAGGGACCGCTAAATATCCGCAGCGAGCAGGCGGTTGCAAGCGTTCTAGTTCGAAGCCCGAGCATGCTTCGCCCGGTCCACAAGCTGCCGGCCAGGGTCGGCGCGACCCATCCCGCCCGTTAAAGGCCAGTGGAGCCATAGGGGGATCGTCGCGAAACGGGCTCGCGGACCGACTTTGCGGGTATTCTTTGGGCCATGAATGACGGCCTTCGGGTTCGGATCGTTGGCGCGGCGGTGCTTTGCCTCGCCGGTTGCTCCCACCGGCAGCTGGCGGCGTCGGATCTGCACCGGGTTCAGCGTCCGGCGGTCATTTCCTGGATAGCCGAAGGGGCAGGCCCCAAGTCCCGGGTCTTCCGCGAAGATTCCAGCTTCGAGGGCAAACTGAAGCGCCTCGATGCGAGGGAGGCGGATCGACGGCTTCAAGTGAAGCTGGCCAAGGCGATCAGCCGCTTCGAAGCCTCGGATCGGCTCCGAGCCGTCGCCCTGGCCAACCTTCCCAGAGAGCGCCCCTGGACCCAGGCGGTGGATCCGGCGAAGGTGGCGAGCGCCTTGGAAAGCTTTCTGGTCGAAGAGGTGCCGGCCAACCCCCCCGACTACGAATTGCTCAAGCCGCTCGGTGCCGATGCGGTGCTCGAGTTCGTGATCGAGGATTATGGACTGCGAAGCAGCGGCGGAAAGGCCAGCGCCTACGCCTCCGGTTACGGCCGGATGTTCATGCTCGGGGGGTCCGAGCTGTGGCGCCAAAGCTTCCACGCGGCGGATGCCGGCCGACCGGCGATGGATCCTTTCAAGCTCGCCGAGGATCCGGAGCTGTTTCGTTCGGAGATGGCCTTCGTTCTCGATTCGGTGGCGGTGGAGTTTTCGCGCTCGCTCAATCCCGAGGGCCGACCCAACATCCGCCAGATTCAGCGCGAGGGGCTGCCCACCCAGCCGACCCCTCTGCCGCCGCCCGGCGGCAAAGACGAAATCCATTGAGTTAAGCGTCGAACGGCTGGGGCGCCCGCCGAGCAGAGCTGATAGGGTGCGCAGACCGCGTGTTCCCTATGCCCGGTGCCAGCATCGATCGACAAGAACTGCTGGTCCTCGACGGAAGCGAAGGAGAGGGCGGCGGACAAATCCTTCGCTCCGCGTTGTCGCTGTCGCTCGTCACCGGACGGCCCTTTCGAATGGAAAACATCCGCGCCCGCCGGCCCGCGCCGGGGCTTCGGCCGCAGCACCTGGCATGCGTTCGCGGCGCGGTGGCGGTAAGCCAGGCGCGCTGCGAGGGCGCCGCGGTCGGGTCCTCCGAGCTAGAGTTCTGGCCGGGCGCGGTGAAGCCAGGTGAGTATCTGCTCGAAGTGGGAACCGCGGGCAGCGCGCCTCTTTTATTTCAGTGCCTCTATTATCCCCTCGTCCTCGCCGGCCCTAGCCAGCTTACCCTCCGGGGCGGAACCCACGTCCCCCACAGTCCGAGCTACCACTACCTGGCCTGGGTCTGGCTGCCGATGCTCTCCGCCTTCGGGCTGACCGCGCAGCTGCAGCTTCGCCGCGCGGGCTTTTATCCAGAAGGGGGAGGGGAGTTCAAAGCCGAGATCGGCGATCCGCCCGCGGCGTGCGGCAAGGTCCGGTTCCCGGCAAGGGGGACGCTGCGGGACATGGACGTGACCTCGTTCGTCGGCGGTCTTCCCTTCGAAATCGCCGAGCGCCAGGGGAAAGCGGCGGCCTCGGTGCTCCGGGAACAGGGGATCTACTGCAGCGCGGAGAATCTACCTCTGCCGACGGGGAAGTCGGCGGGGACGATGGTTTTCATCCGCGCGCAATTCGAGCACACCCTGGCCGGGTTCACCGCGCTTGGAGATCGCGGCCGTCCCGCGGAGGAAGTCGGACGCGACGCGGCGGAGCAGGTCGCCGGCTTCATGGAGAGCGCCGGAGCGCTCGATCCGCACCTCGCGGATCAAATCCTCCTTCCGGCGGGACTTTTGGCGGCGGGCCTGTTGCAAAAGGGAATCGACGCGGAGACGGTGTTCAGCACCGCCGCGATCACCGCCCACCTCACCACCCACGCCTCGGTGCTGGAAAAGTTCCTCCCCGTCCGGGTGCTGATCGAGGGCGTCCGTGTTTCGGTCCTCCCCGCGGCGGCCCGCGACGGCGATTGAGTCCGATGCGAATCCTCGTCGCGCTGCTGCTGAATCTGGTATTGCTGATCAAAGCTCTGCTCGCGCTGCCGTTTCGGTTGCTGCGCCGGCGACGAGCGCTCTACGTCCGATTTGCCCTCCGCGGAGATCCTCCCTACCGCGAATTGGCGCGCCGCCGCTGGCGCATTTTCTCGAAGCGCGACCCGGCCGAGGTTCGCTCGCTGGATGAGCTTCGCCGGCAGCTCGTCGATTTATCGAAAGACGCGCGCGTGCGCGGCGCGGTTTTTTTCGTGGAACACCTCCAGATTACCCAGGCCAAAGCGGATGCGATCGCCGCCTTGTTCGAAAAGCTGAGGGCCGCGGGCAAGGAGGTGATCGGGTATGCGCTGCACGCTGGAAACAGCGAGTACGAGGTCCTCTGCGCGGCGGATCGGATCATCCTCGCACCCCCCGGCCGGCTGGATCTCACCGGTTTTGCAGCGGAGGCGACGGCGATCAAAGCCGCGCTCGATCGAGCGGGGATCGACGCGCAGTTCGTACGGCGGGGCGAGTACAAGACCGCGCCGGAGCTCTTCACCGATGCGCAGATTTCGGAAATCCACCGCCAAACGGTGGAGCATCTGCTCGATCTGCGGTTTCAGGACTTGCTCTTGCGGATCTCGCGCGGCCGCCGCATCGGCCTGGAGGAGGCGAAGCGCAAAGTCGACGGGGGTCCGTACAGCGCCAAGCGCGCCCAGGCGGAAGGACTGTGCGATGGCCTGTGCAGCGCGCCGGACCTTGCTTCGTTCTTGAGTCCTTCCGCGGACAAAGCGCCCGCTCCAGACAGCTCCGAGGATGAGCTGCCCGACTGGGAGGACTATCAGAGCTCGCTGCCCTGGCCATCGATCTCCTGGCGCCATTTGAAGCGGCGCCCGCGGCTGTCCCTGGTGGCGCTTCAGGGACTGATCGCCGAAGGGGAAGGAGGGCGAGCTCCGGTCGGGCCAGAGATCGCCGGCTCGGAAGGCGTGGTGGCGGCGGTGAGATCGGCTCGACGCGATCGCCGAACGGCCGCGGTCCTCCTCTACGTCAACAGCCCGGGCGGCTCGGCGCTGGCGTCGGCGTTGATCCTCGACGAGGTCCGGCGCGCGGCGAAGAAGAAGCCGGTGGTGGCGTATTTCGATCGGGTCGCGGCCAGCGGCGGATACATGGCCGCGCTCGGCGCCACCGAGATCTGGGCCGCGCCCGGCGCGATCGCCGGCTCGATCGGGGTGTTCGGCGGAAAGTTCGAGCTCTCCGGCCTGTTCGAGCGGCTGGGCATCCATCGGATGGTGTTGACCCGCGGCGAACACGCCGGAATGTCCTCCTCGTCGCGGCCCTTCACGCCTCAGGAGAGAGCGGCGATCGAGCGGGAGATCGAGGAGACCTACCAGGATTTTCTCGAACAGGTCGCCGGCGCTCGCGGCAAGAGCAAGGAAGAGATCCACGCCCGGGCAGAAGGCCGCGTCTACTCGGGCGACGAGGCCCTGAATGCAGGTCTCATCGATCGGACCGGGAGCTACGAGGACGCCTGCCGGCGCGCCCTCGAGCTGGCCAAGTCGCCCGCCGGGCGCTTCGAGGTGGTGATCCACCGCGCTCCCAGGCGCCGCATTCCCACCCTCGGCCTGATGCGGGAGGCCCAGAAGACCGGCCTTTTTGCCCTCTGGCTTCCCGGGCTTGAATCGCTTCCAGGGGCCGACTCCGGTGGCCTCGAGGGAGACCCGCGATGAAAGCGACCCCGGCGGCCGTTTGCGCGCTGTGGTTGCTCGCCGGCGGATGCCGGACCGCGCCAACGGCGGGTCCTCCCCCGTCAGAGGCGGCATCCCAGGTGCTCGCCGAGTTCATCGCCGCCGCCGAGGCGGGCGATTTCCGTCGCGCCTACCAACTGCTCTCCGGCGAGTGGCGGGCAAGGTACACGCCCGGCCGGTTGGAGCAGGATTTCGCGGACGAGCCCTTGGCGCGGGAGCGCCTCGAACGGGCGCGCGGCGCGCTCTCGCGGGGAGCGCGCTTCGTCGACGCAGAGGTGGCGGAATTCCCAATCGGCGCGGGCAGGGCGGTGCGCCTGGTACGCGAGCAGGGAGACTTTCGCGTAGCCGCGCTGGAATGAGCCCTTGAGCTGAACTAGTTTGCCATCGATGCCATCCGATCCGCACGGCCTGGACGTTGACGAGCTCGAAAACCTCGAAGAGATCGCCGACGAGAAAGAGGGAAAGCTCGGCTTCGTGCCCGAGCTGGTGAAACGGATGGCGGTGGCCGGCCTGGGCGCGCTGTTCCTGACCGAGGAGGGCATTCGAAGCCTCGCCGGGCAGCTCAAGCTTCCCAAGGAAGTGCTCGGCTTCATCGTTTCCCAGGCGGAAAAGACGAAGGACGACATCGGCCGGGTCGTCTCCGATGAAGTGCGGCGCTTCCTGCAATCGGAAAAGCTGCGCGAGGAGTTCCTGAAGCTGCTCACCGGAACGACGATCGAAATCACCGCTCAGGTCCGGCTGATGCCGGACAAGCCGCACGGCGACGCCAAGCCCGGCTTGTCCGTCGCGGACATCGCCGTCCGCCGCCGCAAACGCGCGAAGAAGGAGTAGGTCTAAGGAATGCGCAAGCTGTGGCCTCGCTTGCTGCTTTTGGCCCTGATCGCTTTTGGCGCGTGGCTGTGGAAGAGCGGCCTGTTCGTCCAGAGCCGGGAGCTGGAGTGGCAGATGGGGGCGGATCGCGCGTCCATCCGGGAGGTGGAGATTCAGATCTGGAACGAGGACGCCGAGCTGCTCAAGCGGGAGGTGTTCTTCTTTCCGGACGGAGCGCCATCGCAGATCGCGCAGAAAGTCACGCTCTCGGATGGCAACTACCTCGCCCGCGTCTTCGTCAAGCGCGCGGCACAGGGAAGGGTCGAGCAATACACCCAGATGCTCCAGGTCAGCCGAGAGGCGCTCGTTCTGTCGCTGCGCAGCCCCGGTGGCCGGGGCGGCCCGGGCGGATCGCCTTGAGCGCTGAAAGCCCGCCTTAGCCGGCTGCCTCGCGGCTTCCAAACGGCGGCTGGGGGCGGGGGCGAAGGGAGAGGTCAACGCTGGGTGCCTCGAAGGGGACGCAAAAGAGAAACTGGGTCCCGCGGCCAGCTTGGCTTGCCACCTGGACCGAGCCGCCCAGGCGCTGAATGAGGCGCTGGCAGAGCGCAAGGCCCAGGCCCGACCCCAACCCGGGCGGGACGAGCTCGACGGCGATTCCCTTGCCGTTGTCCTCGACCACGATTTCCAGGCCAGTCTCGGTGCGCCGGGTGCGGACCTCGATCCGCGGTTGCGGCTGGGCGGCCACGGCGTCGGCCGCGTTCATCAGCACCTGGGCGATGATCTGCGTCAGGTAACCCGGTACCGCCTGAATCTCCGGCGGACCTTCGAAGCGGCGTTTGAGCTCCACCCGGCCGAGCCGGCCATTGGCGATCGCGACCGCCCGATCGATTTCTTCATGAACGCTGACCGAAACCCGGCGGTGGTCCTCGGGAGCTCCGAGCGAGGCCAATTGCTGAACGATGCTGCGGATTCGCTCGAGCCCGCCGCGGACTTCGGCCCTGATCTCCTCGAGCTCGCCGGTGGCCTCCGCCCTCGCAGTCGAGCTTCCGACGGCCGTTCGCTGGACGGAATCGATCAGATGATCGAATCCAGCCCAGACCACGGACAGGGGGTTGTTGATCACATGCGCCAGCCCGGCGGCGATCGTTCCCATCGTCGCCAATCTTTCCGCCTCGAGCAGCTGAAGCTGGGCCTGGAGCAGCTCCTCGTGCGCCCGCTCCAGCGCGCGATTGTGTCTGAGCAGCTCTTGTCGCGCATCGCGCAGCCGCATCAGCGAACGCACGCGGGCGAGCAGCTCGCGGGGACGGAAAGGGCGGCAAAGGCAGTCGTCGGCTCCCTCCTCCAAAGCGGTGGCACGGGCGTCCGGGTCAGGATTGGAGGTCAGAACGATGAGCGGGATGTCTTGCCATCGCGGGTCGGTGCGGATCCGACGGCACAGCTCGTAGCCGCTGGCGTTCTTGAGAATCGAATCGCAGATGATCAGATCCGGCGTTCGCCGGGAGGCGGCCGCCATCGCTTCCTCCACGGTGCCCGCGGCTTCACATTCGAACTCGGAGGTCAGCACGTCTCGGATCGCCGTCTGCGCCGCCGCGCACCCATCGACGATCAGGGCGGCGCGGCGCCTGGCGAGGGGGTTTTGCGTTTTGCCGTCGAGCGGTTCCATCCTGCCTCCTCGACTTGCACGGTTCATACCTTCTGCCGCCGGGCCGGATCCCAACGAGTTGGGGGCGGTGCGGGTGGGTCGTCGGGTCTTCGAGGAGTCGGGCGGAGGTCGGCGCAGACCCGAACAAGCGCGGTCGCTCCATCCGCACCGGCGTTGACCCGCCTCCACCCGGGGCGTATGAGGGCCGCCATCCTACTTAAGGGCAAGGTTTGAAATGACCACCGAGCACGTCGCAGTCGTGGGAGCGGGGCAGATGGGTGCGGGAATTGCCCAGGTGCTTTTGCAGTCCGGCCTCAAAGTCACCCTCATCGATGTCTCCGGACCGATGCTGGACAAGGGCTCCGAGCGGGTCCGGGGTGGGCTGCAGAAGCTTCTCGAAAAGGGAAAGCTGGACGATGCCCGCCGCCAGTCGGCGCTGAATCGCTTTCGGACGGCGAGCGCGATCGCCGGCGTGCAGGACGTCGATTTCGCGATCGAGGCGGTGACCGAGAACGAGGGGCTCAAGATCCAGATCTTCCGCGAGCTGGACTCGGTGGTGCGGCCGGGCGGCGTATTGGCCAGCAACACATCCTCCATCCCGATCACCCGGATCGCCGCCTCGATTGGACGTCCCGACGCGGTGATCGGGATGCATTTCATGAACCCGGTTCCGCTGATGAGCCTGGTGGAGATCATTCGCGGAGCTGCGACTTCCGACCAGACCTACACCGAGACCCGGGCCTTGGCGGAGAGGATGGGCAAAACGACGGTGGTGTCCAAGGACTTTCCCGGTTTCATCGTCAACCGTATCCTTATTCCCATGCTCAACGAGGCCTGCTTCGCGTTGATGGAGGGGTTGGGGACGGCGGAGGACATCGACACCGCGATGCGGCTGGGAACGAATCAGCCGATGGGGCCCCTTCAATTGGCCGACTTCATTGGACTCGACACCTGTCTGTACATCGCCGAGGTGCTTCACCGCGGGCTGGGCGACGACAAGTACCGGCCGTGTCCCCTCTTGAGGCAATACGTCGACGCCGGTTGGCTCGGCAGGAAATCTGGACGAGGATTCTACCGATACTGAAGCACCCACGTTTTTGAGTGAGCGCGGGATGGACGATGGCATACGAGAACATTCGGCTCGATATCCAGGACGGCCAGGCGATCTTGAAGATCGAGCGGCCGAAGGCGCTCAACGCCTTGAACGCCGCCACGCTGGGAGAGCTCGAGGCGGCACTTCGCGAAGTGTCGAAGGACGAGCGCCTCCGGATCTTGATCATCACCGGAGCTGGGGAGAAAGCCTTCGTGGCGGGGGCGGACATCTCCGAGATGGCGACGATGACCACCGCCCAGGCGCGGCAGTTCGCCGGTCTTGGGCACCGGGTATTTCACCTGGTGGAAGCGCTCAGCGTCCCGACGATCGCGGCGGTCAATGGATATGCCCTGGGAGGCGGGTGCGAGCTCGCGCTCTGCTGCGATCTGATTTATGCGTCGGAACGGGCGAAGTTCGGCCAGCCGGAGGTCGGGCTTGGGGTGATCCCCGGCTTTGGAGGAACGCAGCGACTGTCCAGGCTCGTCGGGCGGGCGAGGGCGATGGAGCTGATCTTCACCGGCGAGGCGATTGACGCGGCGAAGGCGAAGGAAATCGGACTGGTCCTTGACGTCCTTCCGGCGGACAAGCTTGTCGACCACTGCCGAGCGATCGGGGCGAAGATTGCGAGCAAGGGCCCGCTGGCGGTGGCGCAGGCGAAGCGCGCGGTTCATTTTGGAAGCGACGGAAGTCTTTGGAGCGCCAATGAGCTGGAACGGCAGGCTTTCGCGATGCTGTTTGGGACCGAGGATCAGCGCGAGGGAATGAAGGCGTTCTTGGAGAAGCGGCCCCCGGCGTTTAAAGGAAGGTAACCTTCGAATGAATTTCGAGCTCAGCGACATCCAGCACGAGACGCAGAAGATGTGCCGGGAGCTCGCCGCCCGCGAGCTGCAGCCCAACTCCCGCCGCTGGGACGAGAACCACGAGTGGCCAATCGAGGCGGTGAAAAAACTCGCCGAGCTTTCGCTGCTCGGCGTTGCGGTGCCCGAGCAGTACGGCGGCGCCGGCCTGGACAACGTCAGCTACGCGTTGGCGATGGAGGAAATCAGCCGCGGCGACGCCTCGGTGGGCGTGATCATGAGCGTCAACAACTCGCTCTTCTGTGACCCGGCCCTCAAGTTCGGCAACGAGGAGCAGAAGCGCGAATTTCTGACCCCGTTCGCGCGCGGGGAGAAGCTGGGATGCTTCGGCCTCACCGAGCCCGAAGCCGGCTCGGACGCGGCGGCGCAGAAGACGACCGCCGTTCGCAAGGGCAATGAGTACGTGATCAACGGCTCGAAGAACTGGATCTCCAATGGACCCAAAGCCGATGCGATCCTTCTTTTCGCGATGACCGACAAGGCGGCGGGGCACCGGGGAATCTCCGCCTTTTTGGTTCCCACCGATTCGCCCGGCTTCAACCGCAGCGCGCCCGATCGGAAGATGGGGATCACCGCCGCCTGGTCCTGCTCCATCTTCTTCGAGGACTGCCGGGTGCCGGTCCGCAACCTTTTGGGCAAGGAAGGCGACGGCTTCAAGATCGCGATGAGCACGCTGGACGGTGGTCGGATCGGAATCGCCGCTCAGGCGATCGGCATCGCCCGGGCGGCTTTCGAGGAGGCCCTCGCCTACGGCGGCGAGCGCAAGACGTTCGGGACGCCGATCCGCGAGCACCAGGCGATCCAATTCATGCTCGCGGACATGGCGACGGAGCTCGACGCGGCGCGGCTTTTGACCCACAAGGCGGCGCTCCTCAAGGATCGCGGCGTTCGGCATTCGCTGGAAAGCTCGATGGCCAAGCTGTACGCCTCGGAGATGGCCAGCCGCGTCGCCAACAAAGCGCTGCAGATCCACGGCGGGCAGGGCTACAGCAAGGAATTCGACGTGGAGCGCCACGTGCGCGACGCGCGGATCACCGAGATCTACGAAGGCACGAGCGAAATCCAGCGGATGGTCATTTCGTCAAACCTCCTCAAGGACTGATCGATGACGCGTTTTCAAATCGCCGTGGCAGTGTTTCTTTCGATCCCCGCCTGGGCGCAGGCCCCGGACGGAGGCCCGCCGCCGTCGGGCCCGCCGGAGAAGGCCCCGCTCAATCTGGAATTGATGCCGTTCACCACCGACACGGTGAAAAAGGTCATCGCCTACAACCGCGAGAAGGTCCAGACCTGCTACGAGGAGACGCTCGCTTCGAAGGACAAGCCGGTCGAAGGACGGGTAATGACCTCCTTCGTGGTGACGCCGGGGGGGTTGGTGAAAAACCCCCGCGTGCTGTCGAAGGGAACCACGCTCAAGGATCCCAAGCTTCACGCCTGCCTGATCGATGCGCTTTCCACCTTCACCTTTCCCAAGCCTTCCGATCGCCGGGAACATCCGATCGAGTACCCGTTCAATCTCAAAGCGGTCCGCTAAACCTTGAACCTCACGCTCTCCGACGTGCAGCAGTCGATTCGCGAGCTCGCCCGGAACTTCGCCCGGACCCGGATCGCTCCTCACGCAAGGGCGCACGATCGCGAGGAGAGGATTGCTCCGGAGCTGCTAAAAGACTTGGCGTCGCTGGGCTTGATGGGCATCAACATCGCCCCTGAGCTGGGAGGCGCTGGGGCGGGCGCGGTGGCCTATGCACTGGCGATGATGGAGATCTCCGCCGCCTGCGCTTCCACCTCGGTGGTGATGGCGGTCACCAACATGTGCGGTGAGCTGATTTCCCGGTTCGGCACGGAGGCGCAGAAGGCGAAATACGTCCCCCGCCTGGTTTCCGGGGAAGCGGTCGCCGGAGCTTTTGCGCTGTCGGAGCCCCATTGCGGCTCGGACGCCGCCGCCCTCACCACCCGGGCGGAGCGCAGGGGTGGCAGTTGGATCTTGAACGGCGCGAAGCAGTGGATCACTTCGGGGGTCTACGCCGGCGTGATGGTGGTGTGGGCGCGGACCTCTGCCGGAGCGCGCGGCATCTGCGCTTTCATCGTAGAGGGGAAAACGCCCGGTCTTCACGTCGGCAAGGCAGAGGACAAGATGGGCCTTCGCGGATCGAACACCGCCTCGCTCACCTTCGAGGACTGCGCCATTCCGGTGGACAATCTCCTCGGCCAGGAGGGGGACGGTTTCAAGCTGGCGATGATCGCGCTCGACGGCGGGCGGATCGGCATCGCCAGCCAGGCGTGCGGAGTGACCCGGGCCGCGCTCGAAGCGTCGGTGCGGTATGCGCGCGACCGGCGGGCTTTCGAAAAGCGGCTCGCCGAGTTTCAGGCGATCCAGTGGTTCCTCGCGAACATCGCCACTGATCTCAATGCCGCCGAGCTGCTCACTTTGCGCGCGGCGTTCCTCAAGGAGGCCGGCGCGCCGTTCACCCGCGAGGCCTCGATGGCCAAGCTCTTCGCCAGTGAGATGGCCTACCGGGCCTGCGACAAGGCGGTGCAGATCCACGGGGGCTATGGCTACATCGACGAGTTCCCGGTCGAACGGTATCTGCGCGATTGCCGCGTCCAGACGATCTACGAAGGGACGAGCGAGATCCAGCGGCTGGTGATCGCGCGCGATGTGATCAAGGCGCATTCCGCGTAAGAGGGCGACTCGGTGCCGCCGATGCCCGGAAAATTCTTGTCGCCAGGAAATCGTCCCGTCACTGCGAGGTTTAGGGTGACGAAATCCCCCACCCCCGAGGCGATCTGCTTGGACAGATTTCTAGCGCTAGAAAATTGTCCAGGCGCTGGTGGGTTGAGATTACGAAATTCCTGGCACCCAGATGGTTCTGACCGCACGAATGCCTCCCGCCGGCAGGAATCCGTGTGGCGTTGCGAAGAATTCCCAAGTTGGGAATTCTTTCCAACGCTTTGTGCGCCTGGCATGGGCGCAAAACAGGAGGTGAAGCGATGAGCTGAGTCCTCTGAGGGCCCTGGCGGAGGGAACCTCACACCTATGAGACAAGGGCGCTGTGGTTGGGTCGGAGGGGTGGGGCCCGCGAGGGGGC
>WNEZ01002224.1_pt1 | contig 19819 bp, 18 predicted proteins | sample 5400521 | NCBI WGS metagenome assembly WNEZ01 (sample SAMN13153339, study PRJNA577476) | soil metagenome | isolation source: 120 cm saprolite under Douglas fir tree site 2 hole 1 replicate 1 | place: USA:California | collected 2015-04-18 | reverse complement strand
TACTGCTGGACGGAACTATAAACATGAAAGGCGTCGAGCGCTGTACCAAGTATCGCGCCCAGCATGAATAACCAGAGTAATGCCCGTCCATGGTGTAAATGCATGTAGAATTGTCCTCATTTTGGTCTTACCTTGTATTATACATGCCTTCTTAGCCAGGAACATAGGCCAAACGACTGTCTTATCAGAAGCCATTGACTTCGTAGCGCTTTTTCACATTCACGAGATTTTGATGGCAGTGATACCTACGTCAGTGCCGATGAAAATGCTGGTGCTATAAATGGTTGGGGTCACAAAGCGATTCGACGACCCAACATTCAACGAGGCTACTAACTGTCCGCTGTTCATGTTGAGCGCATGCATTACTCCATGAGAGAAACTGTAAACAGTGTGGCCTCCTACGACGGGCGAACCGACAATATCCCCGGAGGCTTGCCAGCCCTGATGCATATGTCCATTTGCGTCAACAGTGATCTGGAGCAGGCCATCCGTGCAGGGAACAAAGATCGTAGAGCCGACTGTGGCCGCACCACCAAATGAGCGACATACACTCTGCTCGTCGATAGATCCTCCTATACCGCCGAGCTTACTCGCGTTCAATATATATCCATTGCCGGATTTGCCTGCTGCAAAGATGAAATTTCCTGGCAACAACACCGGTCCCTGCGATCCCAAGTCAGCGTCGTTCGCGTTGTCCTGCCCCCAGCTCGTGGGCGCGAAAGCATCTATCAGTTGCAGTGTGGGAGATAGCTTCAGAACGGAATCACTGTGATCCCATCGGCCACTGGTTATCGCACCATTACCAACCGAGACATAGAGATTTCCCGATGAGTCTACGCTAGGCCCCGGAGTAGCCCAGATTCCTCCTTCGCGTGGCGTGGGGACTCGGTAGACGAGCAGTGGTCCCTGACCATTGGTACGTGAAGCGACGACGCGGCCAATATAATCGGAACAGTCGCCATCAAGACCACCATAGGTAAAATAGATCATCCCGTTCGCGAGTGTGAGGGCAGGACGCTGCTGGTGTGCTCGTGGGTCCATGCCATCAGTGTCGACCGGGCGGCGCACTTTCACCTGCCCGGTATTGGCATCCAGTCCAACCAGGATGTGCGCTGGTCCGCTGATTTCTGCGACGGCGAAAACCAGGCCAGTTGCGGGATCATACACAGGCGTACCGGTGATACCGAGCGGATCAATATTCCCGCAAGGGAGCGAGGATAATGGCACGGGAGCGCCGACGTTGGTATGCCACTGCACGCTCCCTGTATTGGGATCGAGTGCGTAGAGCGAGTCTCCCTCTGTCGCGACGATGACGCGATTGCCGACAACCAACGGTTCCGCATATACTGACCCGTCCAGTTGCGTGCCCCAGATTTTGCTCAAGCGGTGAGGATCAGGGGTACTTGGGATATAACCCGTACGCTGGTTATTAGCATGATATGTAGTCCAATCGGTGCTACTCGTATTTGGCGTAATTGATATTGCTGTCGACTGTGGGGTCGCTGTTAATGACAATGGCGTAATTGTCGGTGGTACATCCTCGTTTGAGGACGTAAGGCCACTGCAGGCAGACAAGAACACCAGCAGCAAGCTCATACCTGCCCATGCCATATATTGAACAGTAGATCTTCTACTGTACCGGTTATCCTCTTTACGAAATAGGGAGGAGAGGACGCATGTTAGCGCAGTGCTAACCAGCGCAGCAATGAACACCAATGTAAATGCAACGGTCATATTACGGTTCTCTCTATCTTTCCAGTCTGTGCTAATTCAACAGAGTACATGCTTCTTATTTGAACACGTTCGGTGCGCGTCCCTTTATCATATCTATCCAAAGGTACTTCACCAGCAATCCAGCACTGCTCCAGTTGTAAAACACTATCTGAATTCCCAAATTTTAACTCCAGGCCAAACTGTTGGAGCCAGCCCAGTGTGTCCTGATTGCTCCACAAATCCACATGCCCTGTATTATAAAGCTCTACATACCGTCTGACAATGGCCTTATTTGCTTCGATACCCATAGCTTCTCCCTTTTGTTAATCATTTATCGTAATGTCATTCTTGCTGGTCATATCGAATCTTTCCGAAAAGTTGCCATTTTGGCGATGACACATCTAGCTTCTTCAGTATCAGCATCAATTAACCATATTCAGTCACCGCCAACAATAGTGCTTGCAATCAAAGCAGCAAAAACGCATAATTAGGATGGCGGCCATGCTGATGGTCGCTCAATTGAATAAAGCTGATCGTGGAGGTGAATGATAGCATGAATGGGAAAATGAAGGCGGCCCTCAAAGTGGAGGCGGCGCCTGGAGCAACGATTGCTCTGGTTGATATTCCTCAAATAGGCCCTCGTGATGTACTTGTGGAGGTAAAAGCGGCTTCCATTTGTGGCACAGATTTGCATATCTATGAGTGGGATGCGTGGGCGCAGAACCGTGTGAAGACGCCGCGCATCTTTGGCCACGAGTTTGCAGGTGAAGTCGTGGAAGTGGGAGGGGAAGTGAAAGAACTTGTCCCCGGTGATTTTGTCGCCGCCGAAACGCATATTACCTGCGGACACTGTTACCAGTGTCGCACCGGGCAGGCGCACGTCTGCCGCAATGTGCAGATTTTAGGTGTAGATCGAGATGGAGCATTCGCCCAGTATATCGCCATCCCAGAGAAGGTAGCCTGGAAGACTGGCAAAGAAATTGATCACAGTGTTGCTTCTATCCAGGAGCCATTTGGCAATGCGGTACACGCGACATTTGCAGGCGACATTGCCGATATGACTGTCGCGATCTTCGGCTGTGGCCCAATTGGCTTATGGGCGATAGGATTGTCCCGCATCTCGGGAGCGTCTACCATTTTTGCGATTGAACCTAACCATAAGCGCTTTGAGATGGCGACAAACATGGGTGCGGATTATGTGATCAATCCTCGCGAGACTGATCCTGTACAAAGAATTCTCGATGTTACGGAGGGATTAGGGGTAGATGTAGTGCTGGAGTTGTCTGGTCATCCTCTGGCAATTCGTCAAAGCTTCAAGGTACTGCGCAACGGTGGTCGTGTCTCTCTCCTTGGCATTCCCTCAAGTATGGTCGAACTGGACCTCGCAAACGATATCATCTTCAAAGGCGCAACCGTCCTGGGTATCTCAGGTCGGCTCATTTTCGATACGTGGTATCGCACACGTAGAATCCTTGAGTCTGGCCAACTGGATCTGAAACAGGTGATTACTCATACACTTCCCTTTGAACAGATTCATGAAGCTATGGAGATTATGAAATCTGGCGATTGCGGTAAAATAATGCTGACATTTTAATGTAAGGGCCTGGTTTATTGCGCCCAAAAAGGAGTAACATAAATGGACAAGCTGCAAGCATATCTCAAAAGCGAGTTAGATGCACTACGCGAAAAGGGCATCTTCAATAGACCTCGTGTGTTGGAGTCTGAACAGAAGTCTACGGTAATCATTGACGGCCACGAGGTCATCACGCTTTCCTCAAATAATTACCTGGGACTGACCGTTCATCCACGATTGCGTGAGGCGGCAATCAAAGCAATTGAGAAGTACGGCGTTGGCTCTGGTTCGGTTCGCACCATCGCAGGAACGATGACACTGCATAATGAACTGGAAGAAAAACTGGCGCGTTTCAAACATACTGAAGCGTCGCTTACGATGCAGTCGGGTTATGCAACAAACCTGGGTGTCATCTCTGCTGTCATGCAGGAAGATGATATGATCATCAGCGATGAACTCAATCATGCCAGCATTATCGATGGTATTCGCCTGTGCAAGTCGCCTCGTAAGGTCTACCCGCACAAAGATATGGCAGGCTTGCGCCGCGTGCTCGAAGAGTCCAGGGGAGCAAACAAGGTAATGGTCGTCACCGATGGTGTCTTTAGCATGGATGGCGATATAGCTCCACTACCCAAAATTGTCGATCTCGCGGAAGAATTCGGCGCTTTTGTGATGGTAGACGATGCCCATTCAAGTGGCGTTCTTGGCAAAAATGGACGCGGCAGCGTCAGTCATTTTGGGCTTGATGGCCGTGTAGCATTGCAGATTGGTACGCTCTCCAAGGGTATCGGCGCATTAGGTGGATATGTTGCATGCAGCCAGAATATGCGCGACTTTTTGTTGCAACGCGCCCGTCCTGTGCTTTTCAGCACCTCACATCCGCCATCTGTAGTAGCGACCTGTATCGCAGCCTTGGAGATTCTGGAGGAAGACAACAGCCTTGTCGAGCGTCTCTGGGAGAATACCGCCTTCTTTAAATTTGGCTTGCAGCAACTTGGATTCAATACCGGTAATAGCGAGACACCAATAACGCCTGTAATAGTGGGCGAAGGTGCCCTGGCGATGCGCTTCAGCAAGCGTCTCTTTGAAGAAGGCGTTTTCGCACAAGGGATCGTCTTTCCTACTGTACATGCTGATAAGTGCCGTGTGCGTACGATCGTTACTGCCATTCACACCAATGAGGAACTTTCGAAGGCCTTGGATATCTTTGAGCGAGTGGGAAAAGAACTCAAGATCATTTAAGTGTCGGCAATATCATCTCTTCAATCACGACAGCAACGCCATCCTGGGCGTTGCTGAGCGTGACATAATCGGCAGCGGCCTTCACTTCTTCATGCGCATTGCCCATTGCTACACCAAGTCCCGCCAACTGGAGCATGCCTATATCATTGTGGTTATCGCCAAAGGCAACAATTTCTTCGGGTTTGATATCCAGGTCTGCTGCAATAACGTTGAGCGCTTTACCCTTGGAGACTTCAGGGTGCAGTAGTTCAATGATGTCAAAAGAGGATTGGGCGATGTAAAGCTTTCCATCAAAGATGCGTTCGAGTTCTCGTCGCTTTACGCGCAGTGTGCTTTCCTCACCTATACCGGCTACCTTGATGCATGACAGGGGGTAGAGGCTAGCGACATCTTCTACCTCTATCGTGGGTGGGACGGGCGGACGATACCAGTTGCGAGCGCGGGGTGTATTCTTGTCGACATAGACATGATGAAGCGTATGGTACGCACGATGCAGGCCAAGTGTACGAAGCGCGGCCAGGGCAGGTAAGATGAGATCTGGTGGAATAAGTTGTTCATGAAAAATGATGCCACTGCGTATATCCGCGATGATGGCTCCATTTTCGATAATCTGCGGCGCGCTAAGAGGTAGTTCTGCGCAGACATTTTGTAGTACTGACAGCGTCTGGCCAGTGGCAATCACGATAATCACGCCTGCATCAGCAGCCTGGCGCAATGCTTTATATGTCCGTGGCGTAATATGTTTGTGCGGTAGTGGGGTGAGAAGTGTTCCATCGAGGTCTATTGCCAGCAGGCGATACATGAGTGACTCCTGGGTCGATAACGCTGTAAATGTTGAGCTTTCACTATTATACCCCAGTATATCTGGCTTATTAAGAGGTTTGCAAGAATATAGAGCCGATTCCGTATTCTCGCAACCTTGTCAAATGTATCAAGCCCCCGTATACTGGCACACATATCATAGAACCAAAATTTTTGAATGTTGGGGAGAAGAATGGAACAAGGACGAATTCAACGAGCTTGTATTGACCAGGTTGTTCATCTGCTCGTTGTTGGTAGTGGCAAAGGTGGAGTAGGAAAATCTACTGTTACTGTTAATCTGGCGATTGCTTTATCAAAACAAGGAGATTTGTCCAAAGATGAAAGAGAAGATTAAAGGTTGGTTGGCGGGTTTGGCCTACCGGGTGATTGTTCTTTTTACATTTGGACAAATTTCTCCACTCCTGGGTGCGGGCGCCATTATTGAGCAGGATGGCAAGATTTTGCTCATAGATCGCTCAGATGGCTTGGGCTATACTATTCCTGGTGGCATAGTGCGCCATAAGGAAACAATAGAGAAGTGTGTGCTGCGTGAAGTGCGAGAAGAGACTGGTTACGAAATTAAGCTTACCGGCCTGGTCGGGGTCTATTCATCGCTCAAACGCGATCCACGTTTTCGGGCAGTTGCCATCGCTTATAAAGGCTCCATTGTTAGTGGAACTCAGCATGGTTCTGGTGAAGGTGAACCATGCTGGCGCTCACCGGAAGAGGTTTTTGGCCATATGGCTTTCGATTGCGAAGATATGCTCAAGGACTATTTAAGGGGACAGCAGAGACTTTCGTAAATGTGTCAATGGCGGTGCTTCCGACTTGATCGCTTCTCAGTCTTACCCAGGGTATCTACTACAAGCTTGCCACCAATGATCAGCGATGCCACAATGATACTGAGCGATAATCGATTTGCAGCCCGGTTCATACTTTTAACCGCCTCATCGAGATGATCTACCTCCAATCGCAAGGTGAGCTGGTTATTCGCCAGTTTATCGATGATCATATCTGCACGACGGGGTGTGTTCTCAAAGAGGCGCTTCATGTCGATCACCCACGCAAACACGCGCCCGGGTGATATCTGTCCGATGACTCGCCTTTCCATGACCTTCAACATATAGTCACGGATCAGTTGTACAGGATCGAGTTCAGGAGATAGTACGCGTATCGTGCCGTCAAGGTTGAGCATTGCCTTGCCAAGTAACGTCATTGCAGTCGGCACAGGAGTGCTGTGAGATTGCGCCAGTTTCGTCAAGTCGAGCAAGGCTGTTCCTATAGCCATACGCCCACCGCTCATATCGTGGTAGCGGCTAACAAGAGCAGAAACGTCTTGTGTGAAAGCCCTACGATCTACGTCTTTGGGGATTTCGATCATTTCAAGATAGGTGTCGGCTACACGCTCGCCCAGGCGTTCAGAGAAAGCCAGCAGAAGCAGTATGATCTTGTCTTTCTGATCAGCATCGAACCGCCCAACCATGCCAAAGTCCATCAGTGCTAGCCGACCCTTGTCAGTAAGGAAGATATTGCCTGGATGGGGGTCACAGTGGAAGACCCCGTCTATGACCATTTGTTTGAGATAGGCTGAAAGCAATTCTTTAGCAATGGAACGCGAATCTAGCGCATCCAGTTCTTCGCGGCTCACCTGAGCAAGTTGTCTGCCATGAACAAAGCTGAGCGTGAGTACTCGTCGTGTGGTGTATTCACTGTAAACCGTAGGTGTTGTCAGGAGTTTAAATTCGGAAATTTGTTTGCCAATCAGACGGGTATTTTCAGCCTCTTGCCGAAAGTCGAGTTCCTGGCTCAGACTGCGTTCTAATTCACGAACGATCTGCAGAAAGCCATAACGTTTCCCATAGGAAGTAAATCTGGTTGCAAAACGTGCTACTTCGTGCAGGATTTCGATGTCGATTTCGATCCTCTGGCGGACACCCGGACGTTGTACCTTGACAGCTACTTCGCTGCCATCGGGCAGAAAGGCGCGATGAACCTGGGCCATCGATGCAGCGGCCAGGGGTTCACAATCGAATGATGTGAATAATTCAGAGAGGGGTGCGCCTAGTTCACTTTCAATAATCGCGGTTACTTTGTCACCCGGCACAGGTTTAACTGTATTCTGGAGGCGAGAGAGGGCTTGAATGTAATTTGCTGGTAGCAAATCTGGCCTTGTGCTCAATAATTGACCCATCTTGATAAAGCATGGTCCCAGCTCTTCGAGCGCGCTAGCCAGTCCGGCAGCATGGTCTTCCTCCTCCTCGTAATGCCCATCGAGCAAGAAATCATCATCTTCCTCGTGCTGATGGTCCAAAAATTGGGCTGCCACGTGATGCAGCTCATATTTTCGCAGAATACCAAAGATCTCGAAATAACGCTCAGGATGGCGTGAGAATCGGCTCGCGATGAGATTTCTGACGGATAATGGTGCATCCGAGTTCACATGACTCTTGAGGTTTGCCATATTCGTTCACGGCATTCCCAGGTTGCCTTGTGGCAAATGGGAACGCCAATCCTCCTTTCTTTTAAGGAACTCCTATTACAGTATTTCCGTATTCTACCCCAAACTGATCTAAATTGGGGAGGTTGAGTATCATTACTCTGCGCAGACTTGTCTTGTACGTTGAGGAAAACGTTTTAACTTCGTTTTTGGATTACCTGGAAATCGGATTCTGCGTATCACAAATCACTGTTGATATGATATAGTGCAAATAGTTTTAGAAGTGTACCAGAGCGTGAGTGAGGAGGCCACCAATGCCTATCTGCCTTATCTGTGACGATACAGGATTACAAAACTCAGATTCGGAGCATCCAGAATTTTGTTATTGCGCTGCCGGAAAACAGGCCCGCCGCCAGTGGGAAGCAAGTAGAGGAGGGGGGCAAGGGAAAAACCAACCTAAACCTGCTAGCTTCATAGATATTGCGAACCTCGAGGAGGTAAATGCCAGCGTAGATGCCATGCGCGCTTCGTTGCTTGGCTCTGCTGTAAGCGAAACAAGTACAGCCACAAAGCATCCTGCTGTTCAATTGCTCTATCAAGTTGCCCATGCGAACCACGAGGTATCTGTAGTTGAGGCGATACAGATCTATGAGCTTGCAAAAGCCTTAGAGGAATTTTTCGGAAAGTTAGCGCCCATAGGTCGCAATCTCAGAAGATAGGAAAGCGTACCAGTAGTAATATTGGGTGTTTAGTATTGACAGAATTACATGTTCTACTCTACTATACTAGTTGCGAGAATATGCTCCTGGAATACCAATGCATGATCACGAGGTCAAACGTCGCCTCGGGTTTTGTTTATGAACTGACCATATTAGTCATAATGCTACGAGAAGTTAGTGCTGGTCATTGGGGCACAGAGAGGGGTACATCATGATATGTCCGCGTTGTGGTAATGAGTGGGACGCAACGAAAGGCGCTTGCAGTCGTTGTGGATTTGTAGTACACATAGTTGGTCAGTCTGGATCTTACCAAAATCTACCGGATTCACCCCAGAGAAATGGTCAACAATCAGGTGGGTTGTCTAACCCGAAGCTGCAACCTGGTGGGTTAACGGTACCAGTACAACCTGGCTTGCCAGCTACTGGACGATCTACATCTATGACCTCTGTACCTCCTCAAGGCTCAAACTATGGGTATGCTAACTCGCCTTCTACATTTGAAGGGGCTTTCCCTAAACCTTCTTTTGAGAAAAATGTATTGAGAGGAGTTCCTCAAGGTATGCAGCAGACAGGAATGCGCAGTACAGACTCCTTATCTTACAACAATAGTGCTCAAGGACAAGGTTTTTCGCCAACATACCCGGCAAATCGATCAATGGGTTATCCTCAACAGGATATGCTTCGCCCGCAGACACCGGTTCAGCCACAATCTCCTATGCGCCAATATCCTTCGGAACCGCCCAATAGGAATACAACGAATCAACAGATGCCTCGCCCTGCAAGTTCGTTTCAGCAGGCGCCAAATGTACTTTCCCCTATGAGATCCAATGTCATGACATCGAGTGCCCGGCCTCTCCTACCAGGGGTTCTTTTGCGCGGCGGCCGTTATCGGCTGCAAGAAATACAAGAGCGGCAGGATTGGTTATCAGGCGTTTTCGAAGCAGTATGGATTGGCAAAGATGCCCATCGTGCAGGATCACAGGTGATGATCTGTGAAGTAGTCTTACCTGAAAATACCTCGGTTATGACTCAGACAATTCTACGTACTGCTACTATGGCGCTGGCTACTATTGGTAGGCATCCACACATTCCCGCCCTTTGGGATGCATTTAGCGATCAGGGACGAAGCTTCTTTGTTTTTGAACCTATTGAGGGAGAAACCCTAATGGCCCGTATGCGCTATAGTGGACGCGCATTGCCAGAGCAGGAGGTAATTGAGTGTTGCCTGCAACTGACAGACGTGTTGGAACTGCTAGCACAACAATCTTCCCAGCTAGTGCACGGGTTGATACGTCCAGAACATATCATTCTGAGTCGTAACAGCTTTCAATATATGCTTACCAACTTCTCGGTTGTGCTTGCCGGGGGCGCAACACAATATATCGCTGGTATGGAGCGTTCTCGCCTTTCATCCTATACTGCGCCAGAGTTCGTTAGAGGTGTAGTGGATGTACGGACGGATATGTATTCGTTGATTGCCACGGCCTATCATGCCGTGACGGGCAGTGCTCCATCCAGTATAAGTGGTAGCATTCCTCAAGCGCAACGCATCAATCCCAACGTCTCTTCAGCTTTTGATGCCATTCTGTCAAAGGGACTACGAACTGTTCCTAATCAACGCTATCAGCGCCCATCTGAGCTTCGTCAGGATTTACTGGCTATGCGTTCAGTAAGCGGAACTCTTGTTTCTGGCATTGGCAGCAATCCAGTAATGAGGAATAATAGTCCGTCGCTCGTTTCCAAAAATGGACAACGTTTTGATTTGTCTACGCAGCACCCCTCTGATCAAGTTGCCCAGGCTTTACCACTATTATTGAATACCAATGATGATATGGAAGACCAGGTATTATTACTTCCCAAGCCAGAGGATTTGCCACCGATGAAGGCGGCAAATAATACCTTGAATGCAGCCCTCTTGTTGAGTCTGATCCTGGTGACTCTCGTGGTAGTTGTGATATTGAGCCAAATGATGGCATAAAGTACATTGAGTAAAATAGAAGTGAAGACCCAGCGGGGCCTTCACTTCTTTATTAATGTTTGCGCGTTACAACGAAGTCGATTAGCTCATCTAATACCTGGCGATCTTTTGATGGAGGAAAGTGAGCTAAAGTCTCTCGTGCTTTATGAGCATAGTTGTTGGCATCGGAAAGTGAACGCTGTACACCAGAACCTGTAACAACCCAGTTGACAATAGCACGTATATCTTCTTCACTGTGGGTTGTCCCATGCAGTAGGTTATGTACCTCCTGGTAGTGCCCGTTATTGGGCTGTTCCTGTAAAGCATAAATCAATGGCAATGTTACCATGCCCTGGCGCAAATCATTTCCTGCTGGTTTTCCTATTGTTTCCTGGTTTTCGGTATAATCCAGGATATCGTCGATGATTTGAAAAGCGATTCCAAGATTCATGCCATATCGATGAACAAGCCCAATTTCTTGGTCTGATGCCTGACTAACTATGGCGCCACCTTTACAGCAGGCAGCGATCAAACAGGCGGTCTTATGGCTGATCTTCTCGTAGTAACTCTTAATGGTAAGATCGACACGACCTGAAGTCATCATCTCCATAATGGTGCCTTCGCAGACGGTAGCTACCGTATCCGAAAAGAGATGGTCAATGCGATTATCATTGATATCAGCTATCAATCCGGCCGTTTTGGCAAAGTAGTAATCGCCAAGCAGAATAGCTATATTGTTACCCCATAAGGCATTGACTGTGGGATTGCCACGGCGAGTCAGTGCATTGTCTACAATATCGTCATGAATGAGCGTTGCAAGATGAACCATCTCGAAAGCTACGCTCAAGGGGAGCAATTTGTCAAAACGATACGTATTAAGTTTACCCGAAAGCAGCGTGAGCGCGGTCCTGAGACGTTTACCCGGCGATCCAAGCGCATGCATCGATGCGGAATTGAGGATGTCGAGTCCAGAGGTAGCTCGTTCCTGAAAAGTGGCATCCACCTGATCGAGGTCAGGCTGGATACTGGCAAGTAGGTGGCTCAAAGTAGCCGTATCATTCATTAGGAACTCTCCATTTCGGGCATTTTGTGTATATCACTAAAACGAGAAGCGGTCTGCTCATTGCGTAAACCGCCTCTCAAGTACATTGTCGGTTCATTTTTCATTATTGCTGTGTCAGATTATAGCACGTCTCAACCATTAGATGGGAGGGAGTGCGAAGGGGGTTATCAAACTATAGACGTTGTATCTAGCTCCATCAGGTCCTCCTGAACATATCCCGCTGTCAAATTGAATTCATCCAGGGCATCTATCGCTGAACGGTACTCACTCCAACTGAGTCGTCGATTCAAGACCGGGTCGTTCACCGCTTTCCATGCCGGGAAATACTGATCCATAAGACTTACGGGTGTTCCAGACCCCAACTCTTCTGCGATCCAGCGTAGGACTTCGCGAGTCCCTGAAATATCCTCTGGCATTACAAGGTGTCGAATAAGGAGTCCACGCTTTGCAATCCCATCTTCGTCTAGTTGTAGCGGACCAACCTGCCGATACATTTCACGCAGGGTGCTTTGATTGGATTCTACGTAATGAGGCATTTTGGAGGTACGCAGTGCATTTTTGTTGTCTGAGTATTTAGCATCCGGTAGATAAATATCGACGACACCTTCTAGCAATTTGAGTGTCTCCAGATTTTCATAACCAGCGCAGTTATAAACAATTGGCAGGAGCAATCCTTTGCTACAAGCCACGACCAGCGCTGCAAGTATTTGCGGCACAAAGTGAGTTGGTGTCACGAGATCCAGATTGTGACACTGTTTTTTCTGCAAATAGAGCATCATATCTGCCAGGCGTTCTGGGCCGACACGGTGTCCCAACCCACCCTGACTCAAAGAGAAGTTCTGGCAATAGGTGCAACGAGCCTGACAATAGCCAAAGAAAATTGTACCCGCTCCACGTGTACCGCTGATAGGAGGTTCCTCTCGACGATGGACATTCCACGATGCGACAATGGCCTCTGTACCTGACCTGCAGACGCCCGTTTTTCCGCCGAGGCGGTTACAACGGCAATTCTGTGGGCAAATGGTGCAACTGCGTAATATTTCCCAGGCAGCGGCAGCTCGCTCTGCCAACTCGCCTGTCTCATAGAGATTGAGGTAGCTAGGATAAAGCATAAAAAGATGTTACTCCGAAACTGTTAACAAGCGCTTTGGTGTATCAATGAACATCACATCCAGTTCTTGCTGAGAAACCCCGGCGTGACGCAAACGCGGTACAATATTACTGAGTAGGTGATCCCAACCCCAGCCACCATAGTGGCGGAACTGTATGCGAGTGCATATATCGTGTGCTAGCGTTATCTGCGAACCGTACCCTTTTTCTAAAAGCCGCAATACGCATTCAATACGGTCAACATCGCGAGGCTCCTGATGGAAACTACGATCGAAATACGTTTCAGAGCCAAAAGTGTCGAACGAAAGAACTGCCCCACGCTCTGCGATATGTGCGTGCCACTCTGACTCTACGATTTCGTCGCAGTGACTGATGGCAACCCGTGAAATGTCGGCTCCCTCTTCTTCCAATATATCCAGAATGCGGAGGTGTTCATGCCCCCAGATGAGGGGGTGTACATTGATACTTGTGCCTGTCTGACGTTGCACCCGCGCAGCGGCACGTAATTGATGTTCCTCAAATGGGTAAATGGGGGAACTGGTGCCCAGTTCTCCCATTAAACCTGCACGTATAGTGGTATCATACATGCCCTCAGTTAGCCATTGAAGGAGATCATCAGCGATTTGTTCAGTACTGCGGTCATGCAATGCCTCTGGCAGGAATGGTTGACGGTAGTAACCACAGCCTGCTACAACATGAATGCCTGTGCGTTGAGCAATCCCGCATAGCCCTTGCGGATCAGGTTTGATCCCTACAGTGGTCATGTCGATAAGCCCTTGCCCGCCTGCCGCCTTATAATACATGAGTTCGTGAATGCTCAGTTCAGGATCATCAATGAGTAGATTAGGCCTGGAATCATAGGGATTTCGCATCAACTCACCAAGGTTTTCCAGGGTAGGTTCCTGGTCTACCAGGTGCGCTCGTTTAGCGGGAGGATTGTCCCATAATCCGCGCGCGTCGATGAGTAAATGCTCATGACCTAATGTGACACCAAGCTCCTCAGGAGCAATATCTCCTAATACTGTTCTGATGTGCATAGCGAGTGCTCTACAAATGTGAAGTTAATGGCTATTCTTCTGGCGTTGGCCATTTGTAGCCGCGCTGTGACGGTTTAGGGCCAGTTGAACGCGGTTTGGGTGTACTCTGCCTGACTTTGGCTTTGGTAGTTTTTCTTTCTCGCGTCGAAGCGCTTGCTGTGTGAGTGCGAGGCTTTGTTTTTCCCTTTGTAGAAGCGGCAGTTGGAGGGTCAGCAGGGTGTTTCGTAGCTACTTCCAGCGTATTCGACGGCCCAATCTGCTGAACCAGTTCATCCGACTCCTGCGCAATCTCAGTCCAGAATTCGGCGTTCCTGTACTGTTCGTTTGGTGTGCCTTTCAGTACGCGGCCATCGGGTAGGCGTGTGACATGGCGTTCTTCTGGTGGCTGCGATGCCTCTGTATCAACTCTGGTTTGACGAGCGTGTGGTTGAGCGGAGTTGTTTGCGTCAAAATGCTCGTAGTCGCCTTCGAATAATTCCTGTTCTGCTCCGTATCGCGTAGATTCAGGGGGCCTTCTTGAATTATTGGCATGTTGCCTTGCCGGGCGACTCTGCCAGCGTGGGTTATGTGTATCAGGTCCTGACGCATCACGAGATGACCGCTTATCACGATCATAACTGCGAGGCTGTCTACCGTCGCGGTCATAGTCGCGAGCTTGTCTTTGATCACGATCATAACTGCGAGGTTGTCTACCGTCGCGGTCGTAGTCGCGAGCTTGTGAGCCTCTGTATGGATCCCGGCCTTGATATTGTGAACGTGAATTGGGATGTTGAGAATTTCCACGGTTACCTGGACGATACTCATCCTGATAAGGTTGGTTCGAGTAGCCACGGCGTTCGTATTGATTGTACTTTTGATCATCAAATGTGCGCATGCTCGATTCGAAGGAACGAGGCCGAGGCCCATTGTTACTTCGGGGAGAACGCTCACCTGGTCGATAGCTATCCTGGCGATTTCCGTAAGGTTTGCGGCCATTTTTACTATTTTGAGCGGAGTACTGATTTGAATGTTGGTTAGGTCGCCTGTTGTCACGTGGCGGATGACTGTTACTTTCGCTGCGTGTGCGGTAATCAGCGTGATTCTGGCGTGCTCCATTTTCCCATGCGCGATCAACCATGTCGCGATTGAGTCGAGGTCGTGCAGGGCGTGAAGACCGCTCTTCTCCATACCTGCGTGAGGATGAACTGCGAGAATCCGGTCGCTGGTCTTCTCGCCGTTGATTGTTGAAATCTCTGGTCATGTGTCCTTTCCAAATTGGCTTTAGTGGAGGTTACTTTTTTACGAGGTGGACGGATTGTCAAGATTCATTGTGTGTTTCCCGCTGGTCATTCCGCACTCGCACCTGATTTTTTGACGCGCTAATTATTCCGATTATCCGTCCGAAGAAATGTGTGTAGTTAGCGCCCTGCATATAGTATACCACATTGCGTCTGGTGTGGCGATAGTTGAATTCTGATGCAACAACTCTCATCATCGTATGTGAGAATATGGATTCAATTCACTTTACTCATGGCGTCGAGGTTGGTATGGGCACAGGTCCCTCAACGAGGGATACACCGGCGTAACTCAACTCCTGGCTACCAAACATAGCAAGCATCTTTTGCTCTGGTTCGTCGGGAAGCAAAGGCCTTAAGATGACACTATAGTATAATCCGTTTTCAAGAAATACACCTTGTTCTTGTCCGTGTAGAAGCGCTTTGATCTCTTGAAGTTGCTGAGTGTTCAGCATCAACGCAGTATGAGGTACAGTGTACGTTAGGCAACCCGTATCGGCATTGGGGCCAGTTAAGTCAGGTGGTATCGGGCCACACTCATAGGTAGATAGCTGGAACAAGGTGAAATCCTGAAAGTACCAGTAGGGGATAGAGTGACTGAGATCCGGGGAAAACGTTTGATGAACGAAGAGAACCATCTCCTGACTAGTGTACATGTGGGTAGGTCCAACCAGCGCCTCTGTGATGCTAGTAAGAGCCTTTCCCAGGCGTTGGTACTCGTTTATATCTTGCGCACTTTCTTGTAGGTTGCCGAATGGTCCATATAAATACGTGTATTCTTTACCATTGAGCATCAATTGTAACACAGTAGCATTTTGATCTGGAATGTCATAGAACTGTTGCTTGTTTAGCTTGAGCAAGGCGTAGGTATCCACCAGTTTATTAAGCAATTGTTGTAGGGCGTCTGCCTGAAGCCTTCCCTGTTGCATTTGCAATCCCGGCCCGAGAATGTAGGTACCGTTACCGTATATGCTTATCTCCGGACTCATCTCAAATGTACCCAGTTTGCCACCTCCGAAAAAGGTACGAATGAGAACATCTTGGGGCCTGGTACTGTATGTGATGGTGCTGCCACTACTGGTCGAAAGTGTTTGCTTTGCGTTGTTTGTTGAGGAGGTGTTAGCACTGCTGTCACATGCGGTGAACAGAATCATGAGTGCACAGAACATAATGAGGAGAAAACGATAGCGAACTTTGTGATGACCTCGATCTGTAGCAACTCCCCATGAGAACACGGGGTTTCGATGACATGCGTTGTTTCTTTCGGATTCAAATAAACCATTGATAGTCTCTGATATACTCTTCAATTGGCCAACCACCCTCCCTAGGGCAGAGTTCGACCACGTCCATACCCACGACAATCGTACGGAGGCAAATCTCACGAAACAGATCAAGCAATTGATACCAATGCAGCCCACCGGGTTCAGGTGTTCCCACGGCTGGCATCTCACTGGGATCCAGAGCATCGAGGTCAATAGTCACATAAGTATGCTTACTGAGACGCTCCCAGGGAATGACGGCAGTCCCATTAGCAAGTTGATAACCCCAGACAATTTTTATATCCGGCGAAGTTTTCATGAACTCAGCTTCTTCAGGACTGAAACTGCGAATACCGATTTCCATGAGTGGTATTCCCATGTCCACAACGCGTCGCTCAACTGATGCATGTGAGAGCGTTGTACCATCGTACTCATCACGTAAATCACCATGCGCGTCGATATGTACAACAGTCAAATCAGGGAAATATTCATGCACAACAGCGATAGGAGGAGCAGAAAGGGAATGCTCACCGCCAAGAATAAAGGGGAGTTGCCCAAGTTCTAACACTTTACTCACAGCATCACCCGTTGATTTGAGTGCGGCAGCATGATCCATACCACTATAATCTAATGGCGGGCGAGTATACACGCCAATTTCGATGGGACACCAATCCAGTTCCTCATCGTAAAGTTCCATCTGGCTCGAAGCATTGAGAATCGCTTGTGGCCCATGCTCAGTGCCTTTCATATAGCACACGCTATATTCCAGGGGGGCCGGAATAATCGTTACACGAGCAGTGGTCGAATCGCAATAGGGTGCATCTGGAGCACCAAACTGGGTCACAAGCGAATCATTCATATAGCCGTTAAACTCCTTCTTTTTAGCGCACCGCCGATCTGGCCAATTGTACAGCCATAGCAGCTTTGTAGCGTTCTGGATCGGGTGTTTTTGGTCGTAGCGAGCGTGATCCGCGAACAACAAAATGCGCTTCTACATCGTCGGTTTGAAACATCTGCTTCGCGAAAGCGATAGCCTCTTCCTGGCTAAATTCTTTGCACGAACAAATGTCGATATCAACTTCACCGTACTCTGGCCATGCATGCAAACTGATATGGCTCTGGGCAATTACGACAAAGCCTGAAAGGCCAGAATCTAATGGATTAGACGTTTCGATTTGGTACAGGTGTACTGGACTTACCTTCTCCATTTCCACACGAACAGGAAACTCTTCTAGTACACGTCTCACCAGTGATTCGTCCGACAGAATTTGTCGATCACACCCGTAAAGCTCAAGCATCAAATGAACAAGCATTGAATCTACCTCCTAATCTTGCACTTAGAACTACCACTGCTACCAATAACCCTTACAACTCTCTGCTTTTCAGAGAAGTTGCAAAACTTTCCCGCCCCACTATCAAAAAGGAAAGTAGGAACCCATTACCCCTTTTAAGGTTTGCGCCCTCAAGATCCTTTTTTGCACACCAGAGTATTATACATTAGGTTGTCAAGCTAATACAAAATAGAAGTGTTCATCATTGCATCTAATAATCACAGCATTTCCATCTAATTGGAAATAGGAAATGCACCTAATATAGGATACATGATTGTGATTAGATCAAAATGCTCACTAAGGTTGAACCGCTCTTCCAGCTTTGTATGCTGCCTCGAGTTCTTTGAGTAGTTCTTCACGCTTACTAAATAGCTCTCTTCTTGGTCGTGGATTGGCCTTACTAACGGCGTAGGCGGTAAGAAGTGGTAGAGCGATAGTCGAATCTCCATAGATCACAACTGTGCTCTTAAGCTGGTCGGGCTTGATTTTTCCCCACGAGACGGCTTCTGATGGTGTTGCGCCTGAGAGTCCTCCCCAGTGGGGGGCATCAGCAGTTATCTGGATGAAATAGTCATGACCTCCTTTCTGGATACCCAGCACCTCCCACAGTTGTGGCTGGGTCTGTAAGTAGAAGTTTTTTGGGCTGCCGCCGCCGAGAATAATGACACCATTACGTGTTGCATGCTGCACAATGGCGGTAGTTTCATTAACGTCGGCTAAAGGATCAAGTGTGAGTAAATTGCCATCCAGAGCGTGTCTGGCTACATTCATACCAATAGATGAGTCACCAGGAGATGAAGTGTAGATGGGTACATTCCATGTCGCTGCCTGCGCCAGCATTGAATTTTCTGGTTTGATGCCAGCTTTGAGCAATTGTGTTCCCAGGTGGTGGTGCAATTCTGAAGTCGAAGTAGGTCGGTTGGGTAGGCTTTTCAAGCATTCGCGCACAAAAGCGTCGGTGTCGAGTAGCACCTTGTCCTCAAAGAGGATGTCGTAAATACGAATCACGCCCTCTTCCTGGAGTTTGGTATCATCGAGGCGGAAATCACCACGGTGCAGGGACATGGACAGCGCATAGTGCATATCGTGGTAGAGGTTGGCGCCGGTGCTGATGATAAAATCGACGAAGCCTAACTCCATCAGTGTGAGGATGCATCCTCCCAACCCAGCTGGTGTGAGAGCACCCGCCATCGTTAAACCGATTGTGACGTCTTTTTCAGGCGCAAGCATCTCTTCAGCATACAAGTGCGCAGCTTCATTCAGTCGCGCTGAATTGTAAGCCTGGAACTGCTGGTCAATTAGCTCTACTACCGTCATACCGGGTTTAATACGTCTCGGTATTATTTGTGGGCCACTCAGATAATCTCTCTGAGTCAGATGAGAATCGTGTTGGTTGGTATCATGGGTCATCAGCTACTAGTCCTTTCAGTATCAGTAATATTGGCCGTTAACAGCAGTTCTAATTTTACCATGAGTTAAGTTTGCCGTTCCATCAATGGCATAATGAAGGCCGTAAGTATTGCTATTTTACTAGCTGAGATGACTGCGCTTGTGTTTGTGTAGGTTAAAAGTGCAGTATTTTGAGGGAATCTGTTGTCAAGGAGGTACACAAATTGTGATGCAACCAGGCAATCTACCGGAAGTTACTCTATCATCGAACGCCTGATCTCGATGATCTGGTCGCGCAATTGGGCGGCTTTCTCGAACTCTAACTGTTTGGCAGCCGCACGCATCTGCGATTCCAGATCCTTAATGAGACGCAGCGCTTCATCTTTTGGAATGCCTGCCAGGGCTACCGCGACGGATTTTCCATCAAGGGCTTCTGTGTTTGCTCCGCTCATAGCTTTGAGACGCTCCGAAAGTGTCTTCACATCCTTCTTGATACCACGCGGCGTAATATTATGATCTTCGTTAAAAGAGGTTTGCAACTTACGTCGACGGTTGGTCTCATCGATAGCACGTTGCATTGACTTTGTGGTCGTGTCGGCGTACATGATTACACTACCCTCTATATGGCGAGCAGCACGTCCCATTGTCTGGATCAGGGAACCTTCTGAACGTAAGAAGCCTTCTTTATCTGCATCGAGTATTGCAACAAGCGATACTTCTGGCAGATCGAGTCCCTCGCGCAGCAGGTTAATGCCAACAACTACATCATAGACACCCAGTCGTAAATCGCGCAGGATCTCTACGCGCTCGATTGTATCAATCTCTGAGTGCAGGTAATGAACCTTGATACTCAGCTCTTGCATATAGTCAGCCAGGTCTTCAGCCATCTTCTTGGTCAGGGTTGTGACCAGCAC
>WNEZ01002264.1_pt1 | contig 19821 bp, 15 predicted proteins | sample 5400521 | NCBI WGS metagenome assembly WNEZ01 (sample SAMN13153339, study PRJNA577476) | soil metagenome | isolation source: 120 cm saprolite under Douglas fir tree site 2 hole 1 replicate 1 | place: USA:California | collected 2015-04-18 | reverse complement strand
CTCGGGCTTCCAGACGGAAATACTGAGAGACGTGGTTGTTAGTGTGGGGCAGACCGTCATCCTGGACTTTAGGATGAAAATATCTGCCGGCACGGAAGTGGTTGAGGTATCCTCGGAGCCCCCGGTGGTGGAAACCGAGCTAAGCCACCAAGCAGACACTATTAACGAGCAGTTCATCAAAGAACTGCCCATCAACCGCCGTGACTATCTCACCTACACCTTGCTGGTTCCTGCTGCTGCAGACTCCACCAGGCTGGCCAGTGACACAGACTTTCGAGTGAAACAGACGCCGCAAAGCGGGCTTTCCTTCTATGGCAGCAATGGCCGAGGAAACAGCGTTACCGTGGATGGTGGTGAGTTCAATGATGATTCCGGCGGAGTCCGCCCGAACCTCAGCCAGGATGGCGTGCAGGAATTCCAGATTAATAGGAGCAATTATACGGCTGAACTCGGGGGTGCGGGCGGCGCATCCATCAACATCGTATCGAAGTCAGGCACCAACCGAGTGCACGGCAGTCTCTACGGCTTTTTCCGTAACGATGTTTTTGATGCAGCCGATCCCTTCGCCTTCAGCCAGGCGCTGCAGCCGGGCCAAACTTTTAATCCCGTCCTGCCCGACGCGCAAGGCAGAAACGTGAAAAACTCCCTGAGCCGCCAGCAATACGGCGGAACACTGGGCTTCCCGGTCAAGAAGGACAAGACCTTCCTGTTCGCCGCTTTTGAAGGCTTGCGCCAGGACGCGCAGAACGCCGTTCCCCTTCTCACGGATACCAAAATTTTTCGCCCGCAAAGTGATCCAGCGAATAATCAGGTTGCGATTCTGAAGGGGCTCGCGGGCCGAGGCGCGGCCCCCGTGCCTTGCTTCAATGGGCAGCTCCCAATACCTGCCGCGGCTTGTGCCGCCGCGCTGACCAGCGCTTTGACTGTATCTCCGACGACGGGCCTGAACGCGGGACAGATCGCGCGGAATGCGTTCCTGAACAGCCAGTTTGAAACTAGCGGCGGAGTGTTTCCGTTCAACACGCGCGAATACCAGGCGTCCGGCCGCTTCGATCACCAGTTCAGCGATCAAAACCTGGTTTTCCTCCGCTACAGCTATGTGCATGACCTGGAAGAGAATCCCGATGTGCAATCTCTGACAGGCTTTTCGCGGGGAAGTTCAGTTCATACTTATGACAACACGCTTCAGGGCTCTTGGTTCCACTTGTTTAGCCCGCGCACCTCGAATGAAGCTCGCTTGCAGTGGAGTTACAACGACTTTAACGTGATCCCCAACACTCCCGGTCAGGTGGGACTCGATATTCCCGGGTTCGCCACCTTGGGGACTCAGATTTTCCTGCCCAACTTAACGATCATGCGTCGCTACGAATTCGCCGACAACTTTAGCATGACTCGTGGGCACCATACGATGAAGATGGGCGGTGGCGGGTTGATTCGCGGCAACCACAGCGAGTCCCACACCTTTTTTCCTGGGCGATTTGTTTTTGGCAATCTCACTGGTGCGGTGCTCAGCCCATGTTTACTGGCAGGACTCCTGGGCCATCCGGCCAAATTTCACCTTGAACTACGGCCTGCGGTACGAACTGGACGTGCAATACGGCAACTTGAATACTGATAAGGACAATTTTGCTCCTCGCGTTTCGTTTGCCTGGGACCCGCTCAAAAATCACAAGACCGTGGTTCGTGGAGGTTATGGGATTTTCTATTCTCCCGTCTATGCTCAGATTCCGAACGTGGTGCAAACTTTGGGTGTTGTCAATGGTTTCCGGCAGATTGCCCAGGTGTTTACAACATTTAACCCTAACCCAGCTGTTGTGATCAGCGCGAATAATATTTTTACGAAGCTATTTACGCAAGGAAAGGTTGCATGCACAACCCCGTCGGCTGGGAATGCTGCTTGCATTACGCCCGCTGATCTGACTCAGTTCGGCATCAGCGTTACACACACCGGCCCGATTCCGCCGCTCAGTGTAGTTTTCAGCGGCCAGCCCGATTATCAGAATCCCTACTCAGAGCAGGGTGAGTTTGGAATCGAGCGCGAAATAGGCGGTGGCGTCTCTGTTTCGGCCAGCTACATCTACGTCCATACGCTCAAACTCCCGGTGGCGATTGACATCAACCTCCTGCCGGCCCCGTTTGCGCCTGCCGGGCCAGCTAACATCCAGATTCGGCAGTGGAATACGAATCCGGCGACCGGCCCAGCACCTTGTGCGGGAGCGAACATTTTCAAGTGCTTTGTAAATCCGTCGATTCTTCAGAGCGACCAATACTCATCGCAAGGATCAGCTCTTTACCAGGGCGGCATCCTGGAGATCAAAAAGCGCTTCAGTCATCACTTCACTTTCATGGGAAATTACACTTTCAGCAAAGCCATCGACACGACGACCGATTTCAACAGCGACTACGGACCGAATGACCAGACCAATCTGGCGGCAGAACGTGGTCTCTCTAGCTTTGATCAGCGGCACAAGGTGGTGCTCGCGGGCGTGATTCAGAGTCCGTGGCAAGGTCGTATCCTTTCCGGCTTTGAGCTGGCGCCGATTTTTCGTTACAACAGCGCGCATCCTTTTAATCTGCTGGCCGGAACGAACGTCAATAATGACCGCCACTCGACTACGGACCGTCCGCCGGGGGTTGGACGCAACACCGGCATTGGTCCCAATTACGTCAGCTTTGATACGCGCTTGAGCTGGCAGGTGAAAGTGGCTGAGAAGAGCACGCTGCAATTCATGGTGGAAGGATTCAATCTCTTCAACCGCACGAACTTCGGCAGTGTGAACAACGTTGTTGGCGTCATCGCCCCGCCCACTCAGCCTTTACAGGGAGACAGGACTCTGTCACCGAGCCAGCCGCTAGGCGTTACCTCGGCACTGCCAAAACGGCAACTCCAGTTCGGCGTGCGCCTGAGTTTCTGAAGGATGAGGAGATATCGCTGAACGTGCCGTCCCCGGCACAGCAGGCGCGGTCCCCTGGAGACTGAAATGATTCTTGCACCTGGCGATGCCAAGTGCGAGCCGTGAGATTCGGACAGTCCGCAAAAACGAATTCCGGATCATGGCTGCTGTCCCCCAGCCAGTCCAGGTCTTGAAATAGGAGGCTCCTGAAATGCGACGAATGACTGAACGAACACTTTCTCTTTTGGCGGTGACAACGGTCTTTCTTCTCACCGTTTCCGGTACCGCGCGGGCGCAAGCAGCTTTTACCGTTACCGCGCATTCCGGAAGCCTGGCGGACGGCGCGGAGTATTTGATTGAAGTGCCATCGGACTGGAACGGCACTCTATTTCTCTACAGTCACGGTTATGTCGTGCCGGGCAGTGCGAACCCGGCGCGGGATGTGGGAGATCCCTCTGACGTGGAAAGCGGATTTCAAGAATGGAAGCTGGCAGTGGGCGCGTGGCAATCATCACCGGTGGCTCTGTCGGGCTTGGACGCCAGATGGCCGAGGGCTTGGCAGAGATGGGTGCGAACGTGGTGCTATGCGCGCGGAAAAAGGAGCGCTGCGAACGAGCAGCAGAAGAATTGAAACAGCTCGGCGTGAAAACGTTGGCTCTGGGCTGCGACGTCAAGATCCCCGACCATGTGAAGGCGGTTGTGGACGCGACGGTCTCCAGCTTCGGCCGAATAGACATCTTGATCAACAATGCCGGTACATCCTGGGGCGCTCCGGTCGAAGAGATGCGACTCGAGCAATGGAACAAAGTGATCGAAACGAATCTGACCGGGACGTTTCTCTTTTCGCAGGCAGTTGGCAAGGTCATGGTCCCTCAGCGCCGCGGAAAAATTATTAATATCGCTTCGGTTGCCGGGCTCCGTGGCGCGCCTCCGGAATTTCAGGCCATCGGGTACCACGCAAGCAAAGGCGGCGTGATCGCATTCACCAAGGATCTGGCGTGCAAGTGGGGAATTCACGACATCCAAGTAAATGCCATCGCTCCTGGATGGTTCCCCACTAACATGTCGCAGGTGGTCATCGAACGAAACAAGGAAGCCTTCCTGAGCAAAATTCCTTTGCGACGTTTCGGCAATGAGCACGATTTGAAGGGCGCTGCCGTGTATCTTTCTTCTGATGCGTCTAACTACGTCACCGGTCACGTGCTAGTAGTGGATGGAGGGCAGACCGCCTAGCCGAGGCGAGCCACAGCATGCGATCTGGTTCAGTTCAGCAAAAACTACGGCATAGCCATCATCACCATCAACAATCCGCCGGTCAAACGTTGCGATTGTCACGTCTGGCTGCCCAATTGCCGTGGCAATGCGGCGCGCCCTCAATCTCTCGCCACAACATACCGTGCAAGCTAGTTGGATGTCGCGCAACTGTTCCGGGAGCGAGTTTCTTTATGCCGGGGACGGGTTTACTCTCACCGCGTTCAATACTCACCCGCATCTGAATGATGTCGCCATGCTTATCTACCACTAGGGGATTCACCGATGGCCGACCTTTTGGACCAACCGACAGCAGTTCGACCAGGAGAAGAGCTTGACCTGACCAAACTCGAACCCTATTTGCGCGATCACTTTCCCAACGAAGCAGATGCGCTGCAGGTCCGCCAATTTCCCAGCGGCCATTCCAACCTCACTTACTCGCTTCAGCTCGGCGCCAAGGAGTTAGTTCTTCGCCGGCCACCCTTCGGCAGCAAGGTCAAGACTGCGCATGATATGGGCCGAGAATACCGCGTGCTGTCGAAACTGCACGCCGTCTATCCCGCGGCACCGAAGGTCCTCCTGTACTGCGACGACGAGTCCATATTAGGCTCTCCTTTTTACCTCATGGAATTGATCCGGGGGATTATCATCCGCAGAGATCCACCTGCAGGCTTGCCGTTTACGGCCGAGACGGCTCGGCGGCTGAGCGAGTCGTTCATTGATAACCTCGCCCGGCTGCATGCCCTGGATTATGCGGCTATCGGGCTGGCTGATCTGGGCAAGCCACACGGGTATCTCGAACGCCAGGTGCGCGGCTGGATCGACCGTTACTATACGTCCCAGACTCACGACCTCCCAGAAATCGAGCGCATCTCCGTCTGGCTGAAAGAGCGGATGCCAGCAACAAGCGATGCCGCGCTGATCCACAATGACTACAAGTACGACAACGTCGTGCTGGACAGGGCGGACGCCACCAGGATTGTGGGCGTTCTGGACTGGGAGATGGCTACCATCGGCGATCCACTTACGGATCTGGGCACGGTGCTAGCCTACTGGGTTGATCGGGAGGACCCTGACGAACTGCAGAAGATCCATTGGTGCCCGTCGACCGCCGCCGGCAGTCTGACGCGTGCGCAACTCGTCGAGCGCTATGCGCGGACGACCGGCCGCGACGTGTCTGCGATGGTGTTTTATCTTGCCTTTGCTCGATTCAAAGTGGCGGTCATTGTCCAGCAGATTTATTACCGATATCACGAGGGGCTGACGAAGGATCCGCGCTTTGCTTCGATGCCGGAAGTGGTTAAGGTTCTCTTGCGCTCGTCATTGCATTCTGCCGAAACAGGTTCGATTTGACCATTTCGCATTCCAGAAATGCAGCTTCACACGATTTGAAGAGTGTGCCTTCCATTATTCAGGATAGTAACGGACAATCCATTCCGCCACACAGAAGGGCTTTTCCAAACCCTGACCCTCCACCGACACAGAAAATACGGCCTCGAGCGCCTCGGGAAGCTCCTTCAAGGACAAAACTCCCACCCGGGCGCGAATTTTTGAGTCCACGCTAACAGGAAAGGGAAAGCGGACGCGATTCAGGCCGTAGTTGATCCCCATGCGGACGCCGCCTCTAAACTGTATGGCTTGCTTCATGAAATGACTGAGCAATGAAAGTGTCAAGAAACCGTGGGCAATCGTCGTGCGATAGGGCGACTCCCTTTGCGCGCGCTCGCGATCGACGTGAATCCACTGCCGGTCCTCCGTGGCCTCGGCGAATCGGTCGATGCGGTCTTGAGTCATCGTGAGCCAATCCGTCACGGCGATCTCGCGGCCCACGAATTCCTTGAGCGAAAGCACTGTTTCCACCACGAGCGGTGGCATGGGGATCTCCTATGGAAGAAATTGCGGTACAGTTCGCAACGGCAGATGGTCAATGCGTCGCTGATTTCGCTGGGAACTTGCCCCATTTTCGGAGCTCGTGTCTGGCGATCGATTCCGTATGCACTTCATCCGGCCCGTCAGCGATTCGCAGCGTGCGCACGCTCGCCCACGCGGCAGCGAGGACGGTGTCTTGCGCGACACCCGCGCCTCCGTGCGCCTGGATGGCGCGGTCTAGAACCCGCAGGGCAACGTTGGGCGCGACAACTTTGATCATCGCGATTTCCGTGCGCGCCGCCTTGTTGCCCACCGTGTCCATCATATAAGCAGCTTTCAACGTCAGAAGGCGAGCTTGCTCGATCTCCATACGCGAAATCGCAATGTCCGCGCGAATCGTGCCTTGCTCGGCCAATGGTTTCCCGAAAGCCACTCGCGCTTGCACGCGCTTGCACATTGCTTCCAGGGCGCGCTCTGCAACTCCAATGCACCGCATGCAATGATGGATACGTCCGGGACCTAGCCGCCCTTGCGCGATTTCGAATCCCCGCCCTTCGCCGAGCAAGACATTTGAGATCGGAACACGGACATTTTCAAACACGACTTCGCCATGGCCGTGTGGCGCATGGTCATACCCAAACACAGTCAGCATTCGTTCGATCTTCACTCCCGGCACGTCCATCGGCACGAGAATCATCGACTGCTGTTTGTGAGGCTGAGCCGAAGGATCCGTCTTGCCCATGAAGATGGCGATCTTGCAACGCAGGTCGCCCGCCCCGGACGTCCACCATTTTCGGCCGTTAATAACATAGTGGCTGCCGTCGCGAACGATTCTCGCCTCAATGTTCGTCGCATCGGATGAGGCGACTGCGGGTTCCGTCATCGCGAAACACGACCGAATTTCGCCCGCAAGCAGCGGCTTCAGCCACCGCTCTTTCTGTTCCGACGTGCCATACCGGGCGAGCACTTCCATATTGCCTGTGTCCGGCGCTGAGCAGTTGAACACCTCCGGCGCCATCGCGCTACGGCCCATCATCTCGCAAAGAGGCGCGTATTCGAGATTTGTCAGCCCTGCGCCGTGCTCGCTGTCCGGCAAGAACAAGTTCCATAGACCGGCGGCGCGAGCTTTCAGCTTGAGCTCTTCGACGATCCTGGCGGGCGACCATCGATTCTGCTCAATCTCGTCGTAGAAGCGTTGCTCATTCGGATAAATGTACTCGTCCAGAAATGCTTGCACCTGGCGCTGCAAGGTCTTCACTTTGTCGCTGAATTCGAAGTTCACTGGGAGTCCTGACTTGCCGGTGAAAGCGGGGGCGCGCTTCTCGGGAAAGTGCGCGCGGCGCTCTTTGAAGCCTTAACCTTGTCCGGGTGGTTCAAAGGTATGGCGCCACTCCATCGGCCACGTTATACAACGTCTCCTGGCTTGGCATGGCGGACGCGATTATATGCAATGGCAACCCCGTTAGTCACTATCATGTGTAAGCAACTTTCAAATCAGAAACAACGAGCGGGCGCGTTCGCCGTCTGTAAAAACATTATCGCAGTAGCGGAAGGCGTCTAATTCTGACGCTTGCAGAGTTTGCCATCAAGGAGCATCGGGCTTACAGGCCGATGCTGCACCTCAAGCCTGGCGCTGTCAGCAACTGCCGCAACGCGCCACAATGTCGTGCAGCGTTTTATATGCCTTAGCGCGTCAGTTTCTATCTAGACAAGGCAATTACGAACTGGCTGCGACTGTGCTACCGCAATCTTTCATTACGACTTACCTGAGAGGCGTGGTGCGCGCTAAATCTTTTCATGTAAGATGTTAGAACCACCGCAGGGGCGTAGCTCAGTGGTAGAGCAGCGGCCTTTTAAGCCGAAGGTCGTGGGTTCGATCCCCACCGCCCCTACCAATCATCCTTCTGAGTGGTGGGCACTTAGCAAGAACGCGAGGGCAAATAAACTCGATGATTCGGTTGGTGCGTTAATTGTCAGCGGCACGAGTGATAACCGGATTCACGAGTCGCACTCCTCCGATTTAGTGTGTCCGCAGTCAAACTTTCGCATAGCCTGAGACGTATCGGATCAGTTCGACACTCAATGCGGCGCAGTGCAAGCGCGATCTGGTCCAGGCTGCGGTTGCACAAAGCGGAAAGTTCATCGGCTGGCGTCTGAGCGTTCTGACCTTATGAATGTGTTCCTTTGCGGACAGACGCCCACCTACTTGTTGTTGCTGCATCGCTATGCCGTGCCTGACGTTGTTACTGCTGGCGCAGCGTCTGCGCTATTTTCTGCTCCACCAGACGATGGTGACGCCGATACAGACTACGGCGATTCCGATCCACCGGTTACGGTTGATGCGTTCACCCAGGAAGGCTTTCGCTCCAAAGGCTCCCGCGGCATAGCTCAGGGCACTGACCGGCACCACGAAACTCACTTCCTGGAATGACAGAATAGCGAGAAGCGAGAAAAATCCCAGGCTCATCAGTGCTATTCCTAGCCACATCCACGGCAAGTGCAAGGATTGCAGAACGAAACTCAGGATGGACTTGAGACTAAAGTCGTGGACCTCCCCGATACTCTTCATGGCCCGACTTACGCACAGCTCTCCCGCTGTTCCTGCTACAACAATTAAGAAAAAGAGCGCCGCTTCAACCACGATTAGGTGCTCTTGTCGTTCTGGGTGAGGTCCGACCTACGAGGAAAACGCCGAGACAAATGACTGCGACGCCAAGCCAGCGCAGAAGAGAAATCGTCTCTCCGAGAAGAAGGTAACTGAGGATGGAGATAGACAGGTAAGACAGAGAGGTGGCAGGCTGCACATAACTGTAGTCGGCCCACGTCAGCAACAACATGTGGGCAATAAAAAATCCCAGGAGGCAGGCAATCCCGAGCCAGATGTAACCGGATGCCAGTACGCGAGACGCAATTGGGACGAGATCAAGAATTCTTGCTGAAGTGACCGACCCGATGCCCTTCATGGCCTTGCCGAGAAATACGTTGCCAAGCGGTCCCAAGACGATGCTGATCAGAATCAGGGGAAGCGTTTTCAGTTGTAGCCTGCGAGTGTGCGTCACGTATTCACTTCAACCAGTGTTTCAGAATAGCAAAAATCAACAGGACAAGACGCCCGCAGGTGGGGAAGTTTGCAGCGGCGGCATTCAGGAATTTTCTCGATTCAGGATACAATCTTAGGCGGAGCGTTGGATCCCGGGTAGGGACAGCGCACCCGTGGTTCTTCCGTATGGCAGAGTTCACAAACTGGCCGCGCTCGAATCAGGAATGAGGTGGCGTGCCCTCAAGCGTTCTAGAATTCGTGGTCCTTTTCACGGCAGGAATTCCGTTTCTTTTCTATTTTCTGGCGATCTACAGTTCCGGCCGCTACTTCCGGCAGTCTCGAAATCACTCGGGAAAAAATCTCGATTTCACTCCGCCGATAAGCAATCTCAAACCGGTTCGAGGCTTAGATCCTGATGCTTATGAAAATTTCGCCAGTTTCTGCCGCCAGGACTATCCCGAGTACGAGCTCATTTTCTGCGCGACGGACCAGACCGATTCTTCCGTGCCGGTAATCCAGAAATTGATGCGGGACTTCCCAGAGCGAACGATCCGGCTGCTCTACAGCGCTGGCTACACCGCGATTAACGACAAGGTCGCCAAATTGCGGCTGATGGAACGCGAAGCCCAGCACGAATACCTGGTCATCAACGATTCCGACGTGCGTGTAGATAGCGAATATCTGCGAAGAGTGGTTGAGCCATTACGCGATCCGAAAGTCGGAGGAGTGACTTGTTTCTACGTATCCTCGCGGGAAGGATCGTTCGCCGAGAAACTTCAGACGATTGGGATGATTTCAGACTTTTACGCGGGCGTACTGGTGGCGTGGCAGCTTGACGGGGTGCACTTCGCACTTGGGCCAACAATGGTGTCGACGAAGCAGCGTGTCAGGGCCTTCGGGGGCTTTCAGGTACTCGAAAATCGACCCGCGGATGATCTGCTCTTTGGGCGCCTAATTGCCGAACAGGGAGTGGAAATGAAGCTGTTGCCGTATGCAGTGAAAACGGTACCTGATTTCCAGGGAGTGAGTGAGCTCCTGGCGAAGCGCGCCCGCTGGATGACGGTGATGAGAGCCATGCGGCCATGGGGCCACTTTGGGTTGCTTTTTACTTGGGGGTTGCCATGGACCACCCTCGCCGTTTTGGTTCACCCAACATTACCCGTAGTCGCGGCCTATTGGGGTTCGTACCTGGTCTTTCGCGTAGCCATGACGTGGCTCATCGGAATCCAAGGATTAAAACAGGCAGGACTTTGGACAAAGATGCCGTTGATTCCGCTTTGGGACGCGATGGCGTTTCTCATCTGGCTGGTGAGTTTCACGCGAACGTCGATTCGCTGGCGTAACGTGGATTACCAACTCCGAAACGGCCAATTTGTTGCGACCACGGATGCTCTTGTTCCGAATTCTTCCAGCAAAAGCGATTCCTAGATGATGAACTGGCCGCCGCCGATAGAGCCTTCAGTGCTTCTTCGGGTTATCGCTCGCCGTACACAAGTCACTTATTGGCCGCGCCAACAGAAACTCCAGCAGCGATGTTGGTTTGCAGCCGGCGGTCATTGCGCGGTTCACGCCAATTCACTTGTGGCAGCATGATCGTGGGATCTACCCGGTCGCGATACTTCAGGGCGATATTCATAAGCGAATCAAGAAGAGATTCCGAGAGATAGTGGGGTTGCAGACCCAGATCAAGAAGCTTGGAATGCTTGGCGTTATAATAGTGCTGTTCAGCTTCGACGCGCGGATCCGGGATGTGGTCAATTTCCACCTTCATCCCAAGGTCCTTTCCTGCTTCCCGCACCTTCAGCGCGATATCCAGTACCGAGAATTGTTCCGTGAATTGGTTGTATACGCGACATTCTCCCCTGGCCGCAGGATTAAGGCAGGCGAGTTCAACGCACCGAACGGTGTCCCGGATGTCCAGAAATCCTCGCGTCTGGCCGCCTTTCCCGTAGACAGTTAACGGCTGGCCGATGGCCGCCTGTACACAAAAGCGATTCAGCACCGTGCCGAAGACTTCGTCATAGTCGAGGCGATTGATCAAGGCTTCATCCAGCCCTACCTCGTCCGTCATCGTGCCGTAGACCACACCTTGATTCAGATCCGTGGCGCGAAGTCCCCAGATCTTGCAGGCAAACATCATGTTGTGACTGTCGTGCACTTTAGACAGGTGATAAAAAGAGCCAGGCTGTTTGGGGAAGGGCAAGAGATCGCGCCGCCCGTTATGCTCGATATGGATGTAGCCTTCTTCGATATCAATGTTAGGAGTTCCGTATTCCCCCATGGTTCCGAGCTTGATCAGGTGGCAATCCGGCTGCAGCTCGCGAATTGCGAACAAGACATTTAGGGTGCCGATAACATTGTTCGTTTGCGTGAATACAGCGTGCTTTCGGTCGATCATCGAGTAGGGAGCCGAACGCTGTTCGGCAAAATGGATGATCGTCTCCGGCTCAAACTGCCTGACTGCGGAGAACAAAAACTCGTAATCCATCACATCGCCTACAAAGAGATCAATGGGCTTGCCTGTCAGGCGAGTCCATGTTCTAAGACGATCACTCAGAGGAAGGATGGGTGTAAGAGTCTGGGCGCCCAGTTCGTGATCCCATTGACGGCGCACAAAGTTATCCACAATCGCTACGGAGTGCCCTCTGGCGGAAAGATATAGCGCGGTTGCCCAGCCACAATATCCGTCTCCGCCGAGAACCATGACTTTCATAGCTTCCCCTCTTCTATAGCTTGCTTCCATCCAGCCTCCTGGTTGAGTTACTTTGCGCCTTTAAGCAATTCCCGGCGAGAGTGAAATTAGTTCCAGTGCCCTAGAAGTCCACGAGCCGGATTGACTTCGATTTGGAGAATCGGCAAGATCGCTGCCTTCAGATCAATTTGTCGATTCTGCTTCTATGCATCCAGCTCCTGCTTCCCCAGACTCGTCTTCATAGGGATAGACGCTTCGACGCATCCCAAATAGGTACACAACTAGACCCAATAAGCTTACAAGAACATTCCATAGACGAACACAGAGCAGGGTTTCCGCTCCGCCGCTTATTCCCGTCAACTTAAATAAAGCGTTAAACGCTGTCTCTCCGATGCCAATTCCCCCAGGGGTTAAGGGCAGGCTATTCACCAAGTGGCCGATCGGCGCGACCAATGCCAGCCGTATGGAGAAGGAAATGGCATTGACGGCGTACAGGCCCAGGGCCGTTACCACGATTAGCGCCAGATTTGCCAGAAGTGAGAGAAGAAATACGTACAGCATCGTGGCTTGCGCCTTGCCGTGCACCGCCATTGTGTCCAGCACGCGAAGGGCAAGGCCCTTGATTCCTGGCCATCTGTCCAGCAACCAGGTAACCCATGAACGTGTGGGGGTAAAAAACATCACCAGGGCCGCACCGACAAGCATCAATCCTGCCAGCAAGGCATCCATATATAGAAGGCGCCTGAGCACGGGAACGGAGCGCAATAGGTCAGGAAAGGAAGGGGCAAACAAAAGAGGGAGCACGACAAGCGAAAATAACCCCGCAAGGCGATCCAAAATCAGAACCGTTGCGACCTCTGCACGCCTCCCGTGATTCTCCCTGGTTGCATACACGAGCTTGGCAATATCTCCGCCCGCCGCCCCAGGGAGAAACGTGGAGAAGAGAAAGCCAATCAGGTTCAGTTGTACGGAATTCCACATGGAGAGAGACAGCCGCGCACTGCGGAACAAGAGGGACGCTCGAATGGACATCAATAAAATATCCAGGAGCAAGAATCCCACTGCGGTCACAGTTATTGGCCAAGCATGGGAAAGCCTGATTAGAGAAGAAAGATTGATCTGGCCCGATTTCGCAAGATAGACAAGGATTGCTATCCCGATGGCGACCCGCAAAAGCAGAAAAAGCGCCTTTCGCAGGGCCGAGCGGTGAGAGCTTGCAGCAACTTTGTCTGTGGCTTCAGTCGTGAACATCATTTCCTGGGGACAAGGAAGGGAATGGGGATGCAACGGTTCGGCGGGGCACAATCAGCAGCGTGCTGGAAGAACGCTTTAAGGCGATGTTGGTTAACAATAATTTCCCTCCACTGGTAGCAATGGTCTCAAAGTGCTCTTTGCCAACCAGAGTTTCGATGCGATCGGCTCCCTTCTCAGACGCCACTAAATAATATCTGTTCTCGCTTATCCACAACTGTTCGAATTCTGAATCGGTCAGAAAAACCGCTGGAGCTCCTGGCGCGGCCGCTCCATATTCCAAATTATTGAATTTGCCGTTCAAGAGCAAGGGGTCCTGCCCTGTATAGAAAATAACAGACGAAAAGTAATAGTAATGGCGATCCACAATGAGTTTTCCCGGGGGTGCCGATTGAAATGCCTCCGCAAGGGGACGAGAAGAAAGGTAAGGATCGAAGACGACGAGCGCCAGCCGGGCTGCATGAAAAAACAGAACCATCATGAGTCCCGACGCCAGGAAGGCACGCATGCCTGACCACCGTAGGTTACTCACCGCTCCCAGCAAGAAAGCGGCCCCTGCCAGGCATAACGGCAACCTAAGGTAGGCGAACGAACCGAGGGTAAGATCCAGCATATGCCCTAGCGATAGCGTATAAGCCGAAGGGTGATGCGATAGCGCAGACGAAATATCTCCGGCAGTGGGCAGATTGCGGACAGCAAAGCCAATAGCAAAGGCGGCTAGAGCAGCGAGAGCGACGATTGCTCCCAAAACGCGTGTTCCTCGATCGATCCACTTGCCTCCTGCTGCCATTGCGGAGCCAAGCAGAAGAGCCAAGGCCGGATAGCACGGCATTGAGTAATATTCCTGAGTCGTGGAAAACGTGAAGAAGATGAGAATGAATCCCGCCCAGCAGAGCGCCAGAAGCCTGGTTTGTCCAGCACGATCCACAGGTTTAAAAGAGAGTTTTGTGATTGCCGGCAGGTACACAGACCAGGGAAAGAGCCACAAGAGGTGGAACAGCCAGAAGTACAGTCGTGGAACGGTGTTGTAATCGCGCGGGTATCTTAGGTTAAGAAAACGCAGCAACTGTTCATTCACAAAATAGAACCATAGGAATCCGTGGTACAGGCCCGGGCCGCTCTGCAACGTCCAGGCAAAATAGGGCGGATTCTGGAGTGTCGCCAGCACATGCCAAGGAGCGGCGATCAGCAGCACGATTAGAGAACCACTCACAGGCCGCAGCCGCAGCCAGGTTCTCTGGGAGAACAGTTGTTTGGAAAAAAAAAGGTAAATCAGAGCCGCTGCAACCGGAAAAACAATGCCAACCAGACTTTTGAGCAAAAGCCCTGTGCCCAGACTTGCTGCAAGAATGGCTGCCCAGAGTCGCGGCCGTTTTTCATCTTCATCCAGGGCGCGCAAGAACGCCCACATGGCAAGTGCAATGGTGAATGTGAGCATCACATCGGGGATTTGAATGCGCGTGAAGAGAAATAATCCAACGCACGTGGACATGCACAATCCTGCATAAAAACCGGCGCGTTCCCCGAAAGCCCACATGCCGAAAGAGGCTGATAGAAGCGCGAGAGCGATTGAGGCGAGCGCCACTGGAAGCCGAGCGACCCAATCGGACACACCAAAAATCTTATAGAAGATTGCCATCAGCCAATAAATTAACGGAGCCTTTTCCAGGTAGACGACTCCGTCCAGCCGCGCCGTCACCCAATCGCCGCTCGTCAGCATCGTTTTAGCGATTTGCGCCTGCACGGCATCAACGTCGTCCATAAGAGAGGGCGGCGAGATCACGCAACCCAGGTAGATTGCGGTTGCGATTAGGAACACGACGGTAAGCAAGAACCAACGGCGAGAGAAGAGATCGTTCCTCAAGATAGTTAAATCTTGACTCGCCATCTCTTCATCCACAGGAACAAAGTAAGTAAGCCGCAGTTGATGGCCAAAGCTGATTTTCCTTCGGAGGTCGTGTTTCTTTGCTCTACCTTAGCCTCTTGCGCTTCGATGAGGCAAATCCAGCGGCAGTGCGAACAAGTCTTAGGTCGTGAGTTCGATCCCCTACGCCCCTACGAAGCCTCTTTGAATTCATTGGAAATTGGGGTGATGCGAACGGTGCTTCAGAGATGCGGATGACTGAGGCGGTTTGCAGTTGGCGAACGAATCTAGACCTCGTGCTATGCATCTCCGCTTTGCGGATCTAAGTCCTGCGGGCCTAGTTTGATGTGCTCCACGCCCGTATTCTCGCCTGGGGCGTCCTTTTCAGCGCGCTTTTCGAGCTTTCTTTGGGCGCGGCGCTCCGCTTTCTCACGCTGCTTATCCAACCGCTTCATTTCCTTCTGGCGCTTTTGAAATGTAGTCGTCATCGAATCCTCCTTGAAATGCAAGGGAAGCTGCCTATCGCGTAAGGCGGCGCTTTGAAGCTACCAGCGTGGCTCGCGAGGCTGGCGGGTGGCTTCGCGATAATCTTCGTTGGAGAATCTTTCCCGACCGCGTCCTCCACCGCCGCCACCGGGGCGAGGGCCACCGCTCGCAGTTTTGGGACGCGCTTCATTTACTTTCAAGTTGCGTCCGCCCAGCTCTTTCCCGTCCAATGCTGCGATCGCTTTTGCGGCTTCGTCGTCGTTGGGCATTTCCACAAAGGCAAAGCCGCGAGCACGGCCAGTCTCTCTGTCCATAACCAGGTGGACGCGCGTCACCTGTCCGAACGGCTTGAACAGCGCGCTTAATTCAGCTTCCGTGGTTTGAAAACTCATGTTGCCTACAAAAAGATTCTTCATTCCCGTCTCCTTGATTTTGCATATTCCTAGAACGAACCTTCGAGAAAGATCCGAAATCGGCCCGAGCGTGACGAATGGCGCAATTTTCGCAAGGCCTTGGCTTCGATCTGCCGGATACGTTCACGCGTAACCGCGAACGTTTGGCCTACTTCCTCGAGCGTGTGGTCGTTGCCGTCATCTAAACCAAAGCGCATCCTGATGATTTTTTCCTCGCGCGGAGTAAGCGTCTTCAACATGGACGCCATCTTTTCCCTGAGATTGAGGTTGACGACAGCGTCGGAGGGCGATTCAATGTTTTTGTCCTCGATGAAATCGCCTAGATGCGCCTCGTCTTCCTCTCCGATCGGAGTTTCAAAGGAAAGGGGCTGCTGCGCAATCTTCTTGGTCCTGCGCACAGCCTCGACAGGAATGTCCATGCGCTTAGCGATTTCCTCGGACGTTGGCTCGCGGCCAAGCTCCTGGAGCAATTGCTGGCTGGTGCGAACCTGTTTGTTGATCGACTCGATCATGTGAACGGGAACGCGGATCGTGCGTGCCTGATCGGCGATGGCCCGGGTGATTGCCTGGCGAATCCACCACGTGGCGTAGGTCGAGAACTTATAGCCGCGGCGCCACTCGAACTTGTCGGTGCCCTTCATGAGGCCGATATTGCCCTCTTGGATCAAGTCGAGGAACTGCAGTCCGCGGTTGGCGTACTTCTTCGCAATGGACACGACGAGGCGGAGGTTTGCCTCCGTCAATTCCTTCTTTGCTTGGTCGGCTTCTGCCTCGCCACGCCGGATGAGAGCGAGGGTGCGCTTTAGGCTGGCCGCACTGACCTCGCTGGAATCATCAATTTCTCTGAGCTGCGCGCGGCACGAACGTAATTGCTTGCGCGCTTCCCTGGCAGCATCGCCGCGAGCGGCATTGCACCTGCGCTCCAGCCTTGCGGCTTCGCGCTCGATGGAATTAAGTCGCTCGACCGTGTGCCTCATGATGTCGATCAGGCGCTTTTTCTCCTGCTCCTTGAAGTCGATGGAGCGGACCAATCGCGACATTTCGACGCGTGTTCGCGCCACGTTCGCCCGGGCGGCTAGACATGCGCGCCTATTGGACTTTGGGGCGTTCTCCAGCCGGATTGCCTGCTTGAGACCTACGGCGTAGAGCCGCTCAATCTTGTCGATGATCCTCAGCGTACTGCGGGTTCTGCCTTCAAGGATGTCGGCGGTTAGCTCTTCTTCGTCGAACTTCACGATTTCCTTGATCCGCCGCGTGCCATTGCGCAGTCCAGCGCCAACGGCCATTAGCTCCTTCAAGACGATCGGAGAGCGAGAAATGGTCTTGAGCACGAGGACTTGCCCGCGTTCGATGCGTTTCGCGATGGCGACCTCACGTTCGCGCGTCAATAGTGACACCACGCCCATTTCCCGGAGATACATGCGGACAGGATCGTACGAGTTGTCTGACGGGCGCGGTGCCAGATACACATCAGCTTCTTCGCCGCGGGCAGGTTCGTCGCGACTGATTTCGATGTGCTCAGGGACAGCGAGAGCCGGATTTGCAGCCTTCGCCGCCGCCACGTCCTCGTAGATTTCGATACTTTCGCGCTCGAAAGTGGAGAACAGCTTATCGAGCACTTCCGTGGCGTGTTCCTCGACGGGAAGAAGCTCAATCACCTCGTCATGGAGAAGATAGCCGCGTTCTTTGCCGAGATTGACGAGATTGCGGACCTGCTCATCTTTTTCCTGTATTGCCAGCGACAAAAGATTCCCCCAAGAGCCACTGCCATGGTTGGCCGGGCGTTCCTCAAAGCCGTACTATCACGAAGCGAATACTTGAACGTCGTATCGCGGGTAGGAAAGCACGGAATACGGATCGCAGTCGTGATAACCGGACTTCACGCTGCGTTGTAGTTGAACTCTGGTTGTCCCGATCCCCTCGGGCGTCACGGTGCGTCTTGTCTCAGAAGCAAGTGTATTGTAACAGTTTCGCGTCGTAAGCTGTTCAAAAAAGCAGCGAAAGAGCGCCGCCAGGCAGCAAGCGTGTCGGCGCGGCCTCCGTCGGGAAAGCGTACTTCGACGCGGTTAGCTCTCCGTTTGCGCTTGCAGGACTTCTCCTGGAAGCAGGATCATTCGGGCCGTCGGCCCGGAGGAGACGGGAGCCATTGTCTCCCGAGTACGATCCTTGCGTTCTGGCCGATCGCCTCCCAGCGACAGCCTCTCCATCCGAGTGCCAAGCGTACGCTCCAACTGGAACAACTCGGATCGCTGATCTCGCGTGAATAGAGTGGAAGCGACACCGTGCTTGCCTGCGCGTCCGGTGCGGCCAACGCGGTGGATAAAGTTTTCGGGTACTTCCGGCAAATCGTAATTGATAACGTGGGCGATATCCTGTACGTGGATTCCGCGCGAGGCGAGATCGGTCGCCACCAAAACGCGGTAACGCCCCTGTTGAAAGCCGGCCAGTGCGCTGATGCGCTGCGATTGGGAACGGTCGCCGTGAATCATTGCAGCATGGATGCCTTCGCGGTTCAGGTTTTTGGCGATTCGCTCGGTGCCGCGCTTGGTGCGCGAGAAAACTAGGCATCGACCACTTTCTTTAGTAAGAAGGTGGTGGAGCGCGTCCTGCTTACCATCAACGGTGACCTCAAACGCTTGGAGCCGAACATTTTCGGAGGGCTTTAGTGTTGAACCGAATGCGAGACGCACCGGGTTTCTTGTGTAGTCCTTCACGAGGTTGGTCATGGCGCCTTCCATCGTGGCGGAAAAGCACAGCGTCTGGCGCTCTTTGGGCAGTATCGCGGCTATCCTGCGAATCGCGGGAAGGAATCCCATGTCCAGCATGCGATCCGCTTCGTCGAGCACAAGGATTTGAAGCTCGCGGAAATGAATCAGCCTGCGGTCAAGGAAGTCTTCCAGGCGCCCGGGAGTGGCCACGACCAAACCTGGCCCTTTGCGGATCACCTGTAATTGTTGGGTTTCGGCCAAGCCGCCGACGACCAATGCCGCGGGCGACAGCTGCTTGCCCCGCAGAGCGTTGTACTGGTCCACGACTTGCATGGCCAGCTCGCGGGTGGGGACAAGCACGAGCGCGGCGATTCCGGGCGAACCGCGCCGGAGGAGCTTTTCTAGCACCGGAATCAGGAACGCGAGAGTCTTGCCCGTGCCGGTTTGCGCCGTCGCGAGCACGTCTTTGCCTTCCAGGGCATGCGGGATTGCCGCGGCCTGGACCGGCGTCGGCGTCGAAAAACGAGCAGACGACAGCCGCTCCTTGACATAAGTAGAAATCGGGAGTTCTGAGAAAATTTGCATTTAGCTTTCTTGCTGGCGCAATCGCAGCGCGCACACGGGATTCCGGGCGAACATGGCGACTAAACAGCCAGTCTTTTTTTAAATTACGCTGAAAACATACGGAGGAGACTGAGGGCGGGTTTTCTCAGATCAGGTCTTGAACCAGAGGGACCGCACAACACAACCGCGGTATTAAGCGCAGAAAGAGTGTACCACAGATTACGGGAAAGCGCTCGCCGAAATGTCAATGTTCATGGCGACAGCAAAAGAGAGTGGCTTTAAGCCTTGTTTCTCTTGCGGGGAGCAATCTTGCTTTTTGCCCAGCGCTGGATTGCTCTCTTTCTGGAGTCGAGCTGCATCTGTCTCTCCACGTTATCCGGATCCCGGCGTTTGCTGATTGCGGCGCTGGAATCCTGGCGAAAATGCAGTGGATCTCTCAGATTTTGCAATTCCCGGTAATAATAGAGCGGTGTCGGGCGCTTTCCCTTGAAGCGGATCCTTCTTAGAAACTCGACTTCCTCTTCGGTCGTGCCACCGTTGACGGACTGCCTCAGGAATTGCGTGAGCCCCGGCTCTTCCTCGCTTCCGGCAGGTTCTCTTTCGACAAACTCGAATTTCTTTGCGTAACCGGGAATCAGCCTTCGATTCAAGACAATTTCCATCCCAAAAGTCGTCAGCTCGATGTCCCAAGATTCGATCAATGGATCCAGGAAGGAATCACAGTTCTCGCTCGATACGTTGAAGACGTCCGTGTCCAGGAACTCCAGGATGCTGACGCGCATGGCTTCG
>WNEZ01004004.1_pt1 | contig 19822 bp, 19 predicted proteins | sample 5400521 | NCBI WGS metagenome assembly WNEZ01 (sample SAMN13153339, study PRJNA577476) | soil metagenome | isolation source: 120 cm saprolite under Douglas fir tree site 2 hole 1 replicate 1 | place: USA:California | collected 2015-04-18 | reverse complement strand
CCCGGCCGGACGCAGACGCTCGCGTTGGCGATCTTCCACGCAAGCCAGGTCGGGCGCGACGACCGTGCGAGGGTCCTCGCGGGCGTGACGGTACTACTCGCGTTCGCCACGCTCTGGACGGCCGAACTGGTGACTCGGCAGCGGGCTCGCCGTGCAGCAACGTGATCGAGATCGCGCTTGAACTTCCCCTCGCCCGCTTCCCCCTGCGCGTCGAGGCGCGATTCGGGGACGGCGTCACGGCGGTCATGGGTCCCTCCGGGTCGGGGAAGACCTCGCTCCTGGAGGCGGTCGCCGGGCTGCGTCCGAGGACCACCGGACGGGTCGTGGTCAACGACACGGTACTCCTCGACACAGCCGCAGGCGTGCGGCTGCGGCCGGAACGCCGCCGCGTCGGGTACGTACCGCAGGATGCGGGTCTCTTCCCTCACCTCACGACGATGGGAAATGTGCGGTTCGGTGCCCGAGGCGGAGAGGTGCGGGTCCGTACCGCCATCGAGAGCCTGGAACTGGAGCCCCTGCTTCACCGCTATCCGGCGACCCTCTCTGGCGGGGAGAAACAGCGGGCGGCGCTCGCGCGGGCGCTGGCGAGCGATGCTCGGCTCCTTCTCCTGGACGAGCCTCTCGCCGCGCTCGACATCGGGCTGCGCGAGCGGATCGTCCCGTACCTCCTCCGCATCCGGGACGAGTGGAAGGTGCCGGCGCTCTACGTGACGCATAACGTGGGCGAGGCGCTCAGCCTCGCGGAGGCCGTGGTCCTGCTGAGCGAGGGCAAGGTGGAGGCTCACGGCCCGGCGCTCAACCTGTTGTCGTTGCCTACGATTTCGAGAGACGCCGAGGCCGGCATCGAGAACCTCCTGCACGCGCGAGTCGTGGCCCACGACGAGCAAGGAGGGACCACGCGCGTCATGCTGGACGACGAAACGGCGCTGGCGATCCCCCTTGCGTCGCCTCGGGTCCCGGGCGACCCCGTGAACCTGGCGATCCGGGCTGAGGACATCCTCGTGGCGGTGGAGCCGCTACGCGGCTTGTCGGCGCGGAACATCGTGGAGACGCACATCCTGGCAATCGAGCGTGTCGGCCGCGACGTGCTGTTGCGGTGCGGCCCAGCCCCCGCGATGGGATCAGAGCAGCGACCCTGGCTCGTCCGCATCACACCGTCCGCCGTCGATGCGCTCGGCCTGGCGAGCGGGCGGGTCGTTTGGCTGGCGATCAAGAGCCACTCGATCCGGGTCCTCTAGCGCCCGAGGGACGGGCCTGCACGCCCTCGGGGAGGTCCAGCGCCTCGATCAATCCCTGTCCACGAGCAATAACGACGGTCCTCACGGGCAGGCGAATCTCTGAATGCGATTACTTCCGCTGTCACAGACAAAGACGTTCCCGCTCGCGTCCACCGCCACGCCACGGGGGAAGCTGAATTGCCCATTCCCCGAACCGTCCGTGCCCCAGGTCATCAGGAATGTGCCCCCGTTGTCGAATTCATTGACGCGAACTGTTGTCGAAGTCAGTGACAAGCACGTTCCCGCTCCCGTCCACGGCCACCCAGTTGTAAGCGTCCGACGGACCACACCCCCCGGACGGTACGGATATTGTCGAGGGATCGAGCGTGGGAGTGGGTCAGCTCGCAGCGGCTGCGGCCAGCCGCTGCGCTTGCCAACCGCGCGGCGTGAGCTCCGCGATCCGTCGCATCGGGTGCGTCGCCACCCGACCGATGACGTCGCGCAGGTACGCGAAGGTGGCGAATGTACTGCTGGGCGAAATCGAAGGGCGCTCCGCAACATCCGCGCCCGCTTGGTGTTTCCCGTGACTCTGCGGAGGTCAGGAGTATGAGCATGACGAAGCGAACGGTTTCCGCTGGGTTGCTTGCCGTGGCGCTGCTCGCGACGCCAAGTCTGGCCCGCGCCGGAGTTCACGTGTCCTTCGGGTTCGGGCTTCCATTTCCCTTCTTTGGCGTCGTGGCCCCGGCCCCAGCCGTCGTGGTTCCGGCACCTGCCTACGTTCCGCCCCCAGCGTACTACCCTTACCCCTACGCACCCGTGGTGGCCTATGGGCCGCCTGGGTACTACGGGGGCTCGGTCGTGGTGTGGGGCCGTCACTACCGCGATCGCGGGTGGCACGGGGGCCGGCACAGGCGGTATCGCTACTAAGGCGCGCGGTTACGCTCGGCCGGCACGGGATAGCCGGCGGCCTGAAGGCGCGCTAGGATTCATCCGGCCCCGTCCGTCGGTGACTCTGGCGGACCCGAGAAGAGGAGACCATGAGGAGACATATACTGTTGGCTAGCCTTGTCGGCGTGCTAGTCGCGTACTCGAGCGGCTGTCTGGTAACGCCCGGTCTCGGTATGGGGCTTCTGGCCTTGGCCGCACTACGAGGTGGAACACCACTACACGGTCGAGGACGAGCACGTGACGATCCACGATCGCCACTACTTCCCGTCCTATGGGCGGGCGCGTCCCTATATCCGGAACGACAGCGGAAAGCACAAGGGCTGGTACAAGCATTCGCGCTGACGCTAGTTGCTCGCTAAGCGGGCGTACTTACCCACGACCGCGAGCAGTGGTGATGGGCACGCAAAGGAGTCCGCGATGCGTTTCCTGCGTTTGAGTCTGGTCCTTGGTCTTTCCCTTTGCTCGCTCTCCCTCGCCGCCGATCGCGAGGCGAGGGACGATGGCGAAATCAACGCCATCAGGGGCTGCCTCGCGGCGTGGGGCGAGCATCCGTTCAACAGCGCGGACGAGCAGCCATTCAGAGCGATCTCACCTTCGGTGAAGGTGCTTGGCGTCGGTCAGGACGTGACCGACGAGACCGTGACCGATCAGCCCCAGCTCGTGCTAGTGAAGCCGTCGGTGAACGTCCTGACCAAGAGCAACTTCCGCCTCATGAACCCGAACGGGTGGTACTGTTTCGCGGCGAACGTCACGGTGCTTGCGAAGAGCGAGATCACGGCGCACTGCAGAGCGCACCTTGCGAGCAGCCGGGACGGGCTGACGGTCGCGGGCGGTAACAACGGCACCGAGGGCGTGACGGTGCTCGGCAAAGCGGTTGTGAGGCGCGTCGGCTGCGACGCGCACGAGTCACACGGTCGGGACGACGCTGAGGTCCGTTGACGCCTCGTGAAGTCCGGAGCCCGCGAGGACGCGGAGAAACCACTGCCAGATCCACAACCTCGGCCCGGCGCTGAAGTTCGTGGTGACGTGGCTCGACTTCCAGCTCGGCGCCGGGGCGGAGGGTTCGCTCCGCGCTACTTCTTCTTGGCCGCCGGCTTCGCGCCCTTCGTAGCCGCGGCCTTCACCTCGATCTCGGTCGCGCTCATCCGGTATTGCACGGTCACCTTCTCGCCCACCTTGGGCTCGCCCGTGACCTTGGTGCTGGCATCGCGGCCGATCTCCCAGTTGTCCTTGCCCTTCATCACCGTGATCGAGTCGCCGGTCATCGACACCACGGGGCCCGTGACCTGGTAGGTCTTGACCTGCGCGGCGTAGAGGGCTCCCGTGAAGGTCAGGAGTGCCAGCGGGGTGAGGGCCAGGGACTTCGCCGTGAGCATGATATCTTCTCCTCTGCGCTCGCTGCCGGCGAGCGTCGTGCTCCCGGGGTCGCGCGTGCCCCGTCTAGGCAACTCCGGCACGGGCGTCAAGTCGGAGGGGCGCTACTCGAGGAGCGCGGCGACGTCCACCGCGGGCTCGTCGAGGTGATCGATGCGCGGGCCGGCGGCGAGCCAGGCGCCCGCCGCGCGCCGGCCCGCGTCGTGCATCGCGCCCAGGATGCCGCGCTCGAAGTAGAGGTAGGAGCCGGCGTTGAAGACCGCGGCGCGGATCGGGCGCACGGCCTCGTAGAGGATCACCTCGCGGTAGGGTCCGCCCTGGAGGCGCGTCACCCGGTTGCGCTCGAGGAGGAGCTTGCGGTCCATGTTGAAGGCGTTCTCGAGGAAGCTGTCGACGGTGCGTTCGACCGCCCGCCCGAAGTGCGCGAACGGCCCGGGATGGGGATCGGGCGGCTCGGTCACCAGCACGGTGACGATCTCCTCCGCGCCGAGCAGGACCGCGGGCGCGAGCGGCGTGTTGACCAGCAGCCCGCCGTCCCACAGGAGGTGCCGCCCGATGCGCACGGGGGGGAAGAGGAGCGGGATGCTCGCGCTGGCGAGCACCATGTCGACGGTGATGGCGTCGACCACGACGTAGTCCGGCGAGCGGGTGACGGGCGCGGGCGCGGTGACGAAGCGGACCACGCGCCCGGAGTGTGCATCGACGGTGTTCAGCGCCAGCCGGACGCCGCGGTTCGGCACGCGCTCGCCCCCGAAGACGTCGATCAGCCGCGCGCGCAGCGGCGCGGTGTCGGCCACGAACGGCTCGCGGATGCCCTCGAGGAGGCGGCTCACCAGCTCGAAGCGCGCCGTGAGCAGGAACTCGACCCAGAGCGCGAGCACGCTGCCCGGGCTGAGCGAGCGGTGGTTCTGCACGCTTCGGAGGAAGGCGCGCAGCGGTTGCGCCGTGCCGAGCCAGCGCACGCCCTCCTCGAGCGCGAGCCGGGCGAGCGTGCCGAGCGCGCTGCCGAAGAAGGCGGCGCTGGCGGTGACCGGCGGGTCGTCGGCGATGCCCTTCCAGAACTGAAGCATCTCGCGCGGCGACTTGCCGGCGGCGATGAGCGCGGCGTTGATGCCGCCCGCGGAGGTGCCGGAGAGCACCGCGGGCCCGGCGGCGAAGCGCGCATCTTCCAGCAGCCGCTCGTAGACGCCGACCTGGAAGGCGCCCCGCGCGCCGCCGCCCGAGAGCACGAGACCGAGCGTGCGCGGTCCCCGCCGCCTTCCCCCCTGCCGCATCGTCCACCCCACCTCCGCCGGCGAACCCGGTCGCCGGCGTGTAGCACGGCGCGCGTCCGGGAGCCAGGACGGGCCGCTACGAGAGCGAGCGTCGCGCGGCGAGCGGGACCGACGCGCGCGGCCGCGCGCGCTCCTTCGGGCACGCCTGGCCGATCTGCCGCATCACGTCCCACAGGTAGTACAGCTCGGGATAGACGAGCGGCTTCCCGCTGGTGAGCAGCGCCGCCGCCACCTGCCGCTCGGGGTCCGCCCAGGTGAGCACGTTGGTGAAGCCGATGTGGCCGAAGGCGTACTGCGTGTCAGGCCCGTAGGGGCTGAACCACTGGCCGCCCAGCATGAAGCCCATCCCGTAGCGGAAGGGGAGGAGGAGCGTGAAGTCGAACTCCAGGTACGACTGCTCCGAGGTGGCGCGCCGGATGGTTCGCGGGTCGAAGATGCGGACGCCGTCGAGCTCGCCGCCCTGGAGGAGGAGCTGGTAGAAGCGGCTCATGTCGTTCGCGCTCGCCACCAGGTTGGGGCTGGGCACGATGGCCGTCAGGAAGCGCGCGTCGTTCGACATCTCGATCGCGCGGCGGAACTCGACCCCGAGGGCGCGGCCGAGGATGGTGGAGAGCGGCGGCAGCGGCGGCGGCCCGGTGAAGTAGTTGACGGCCACCCGGCCGACGTCGGCCGGCGGGACGCCGTAGGAGAGCCAGCGGAAGCCGAGCGGGCGGCGGACCTCCTCCTCGAGGACGGCGCGGATGGTCTTGCCGGTCACGCGGCGCACCACCTCGCCCAGGATGAAGCCGCCGGTCACCGCGTGATAGGCGAGCTGGCGCCCGGGTCGCCCGGTGAGCTTCATCTCGCAGAGGATGCGCACGATGCCCTCGGGGTCGTCGAGGCGGTCCAGGTCCATCGCCTCGGGCGGCGGGTTCGGCAGGCCGGCGCGGTGGATCAGCACGTGGCGGATCGTGATCCACTGCTTGGTGCGCACCGTGAACTCGGGGATGTACTCGCACACCGGGTCGTCCAGACGGATCACGTCGCGCTGATCGAGGAGGTGGATCACCATCGCGGTCACCGCCTTGGCGGCGGAGAAGATGTTGAACGGTGTGGTGGGGGTGAGGGGCGTGCGCGGCGCGTCGGGAGCGTCGGCGGGGCCGTTGCCGCGCGCGTGGCCGATGGCGCGGTCGACCAGCACCTGACCGTGGCGCCGGACGCAGAGCTGGATCGCGGGATGGAGGCCGCTCCGGTAGACGCGCTGGACCGCGTCCCAGATGCGCGACACGGCCTCCGGGGACACGTCCAGGTCGCCGGGCGGCGCCTCGGCGCCGACCGCCGTCACCTCCTCGAGCGAGGCCGGCACGCGGCTGCGAGTGAGCAATGGACAATGCACCGCCGGCGATCGTACAGTGCGCCCCCGTGGGAGGAAAGGCGTTGAGCGCGCACGCGATGCCGTGGCTCTTCCTCGCCGCGAGCCTGTGGGGCGCGTGGTTCACGTGGAACGCGCTCAGACCCATGGCCGGCGGATCCCGGCGCGGGACGGTCAGCTTCTTCGCCGGCTGGCTCACCGGCGAGCTCGCGCTGCACCACCTGGCCTGGCAGATGGCCCTGACGGTGGCCTTCGCCTGGGCGGGAGCGCTCGGCGCCTGGCCGGGCTGGCTCGGGCTCGCGATCGCCCTCGGCTCGTGGGCCGGGCTCGTCTACTGCCTGGTGATCGCGCGCCGTGCCGAGGCGGTCGTCGAGCGCGCGCTCGAGGCGGGCCTCGGCCCGAACTGGGCGGAGGAGATCCCGACCCGGTCCGACGGGCCCCTCGCCCCGGCGATCGACTGGCGCCGCGTGCTGCTCCCGTTCCCCATCCGGCATCGCGAGGTCGAGCGCGTGCGGGACATCGTCTTCACGCGCGCCGCGGGTCGCGATCTGAAGCTCGACGTCTATCGCCACCGCGACCGCCCGAGCGGCTGCCCGACGCTGCTCCAGATCCACGGCGGCGCGTGGATCCTGGGCAGCAAGAACGAGCAGGGCCTGCCGCTCATGCACCACCTCGCGGCGCGCGGCTGGGTGTGCGTCTCCGCCGACTACCGGTTGAGCCCGCGCGCGACCTTCCCGGATCACCTGATCGACGTGAAGCGCGCCATCGCCTGGATCCGCGCCAACGGCGCCGCCTACGGCGCCGATCCCGACTTCCTGGTGGTGACCGGTGGGTCGGCGGGCGGGCACCTGGCCGCGCTCGCCGCCCTCACGCCGAACGAAGCGGAGTACCAGCCGGGCTGGCATCTGGCCGGACGAGGGCCTCCGCCGCCTGCTCGAGCGGCGGGTGCTGAAGGTGCGCCTGGCGAGCGCGCGTGACGCCTTCGAGAAGGCGTCACCCCTCTCCCGCGTGCATCCGGACGCGCCGCCCTTCTTCGTGCTCCACGGCACGCACGACACCCTCGTCCCCGTCGAGGAGGCGCGCCGCTTCTGCGCTGCCTTCCGCTACGCGGCCCGTGCCCCGCTCGTCTACGCGGAGATCCCCGGCGCGCAGCACGCCTTCGAGATATTCCCCTCGGTGCGCTGCGCCCTGGTCATCGGGGGTGTCGAGCGCTTCCTCGCGTGGGTTTACGAGGGATATCTGCGGCGGCACGCGGCGCTCACGGAGAGGGGGGCACACCCGGTGGAAGCTGCGCGCAGTCGACGAGCGACGTGACCCCGAGCGGCGCGGGTAGCGCGCTGCCCCCGCCCGTCTGGTTCGCGAGCCCGAGACCCTGGCTGCCGTAGAACAGCTGCGCACTCCGGCCGGCGTTGAAGGCACGGTGATGGCTGCCGAGTGACGTGGCTTTGGCCGCCGTGTAGCTTGCGCGGGAGGGGACGGACGTGCCGGCCGAGCGCCATGGGTTTGACGGCGGAATTTCCCAGCGGGGAGGAGCGCCCCGGGTCGAGGCCGACCTGACCGGATACACCTGCCCCATGCACCCCGAGGTGGTGCGCGCCGAGCCGGGCTCCTGCCCGCTCTGCGGCATGGCGCTCGAGCCGCGCGTCGCCGCGGCCGTCCCGGAGGCCGACCCCGAGCTGGCCGACATGAGCCGGCGCTTCCGGGCGAGCCTGGTGCTGACGCTGCCGCTCTTCGCGGCCGCCATGGCCGACATGATCCCCGGCGAGCCGCTGCGCCACCTGCTCGGCGGACGCGCGCTCGGCTGGGTCGAGCTAGCGCTCGCCACACCGGTCGTCATCTGGGGCGGGTGGCCACTCCTCCGGCGCGGCGTGGCCTCGGTCGTTGCGGCGCGTCCCAACATGTTCACGCTGATCGCGATGGGCATCGGCACCGCCTACGCCTACAGCTTGGCGGCGGTCCTCGTGCCGCGCGTGTTTCCGGCGTCCTCCCGCGCCCACGGTGGCGACGTTGCGCTCTACTTCGAGTCGGCGGCCGTGATCACGACGCTCGTCCTCCTCGGCCAGGTCCTCGAGCTGCGCGCCCGGCTGCGCACGGGCGACGCCATCCGCGCGCTCCTGCGACTCGCCCCGGGGACCGCCCGCCGGGTCGCACCCGACGGGCGCGAGGAGGACGTACCGCTCGCGCACGTGCACGTCGGCGACCGCCTGCGCGTGCGGCCGGGCGAGAAGGTGCCGGTCGACGGCGTGGTCGTCGAGGGCCATAGCGCGGTCGACGAGTCGATGCTCACCGGCGAGCCGATCCCGGTCGAGAAGAGCGCGGGCGAGCGGGTCACGGGCGGCACGCTCAACGGCACCGGGAGCTTCGTCATGCGCGCCGAGCGGGTGGGCAGCGAGACGCTCCTGGCGCGGATCGTGCGCATGGTGGGCGAGGCGCAGCGCAGCCGCGCGCCCATCCAGCGCGTGGCGGACGTGGTCTCCGCGTACTTCGTTCCCGCCGTCCTCCTGATCTCGGCCGTCACCTTCGTCGCCTGGATCGCCGTCGGTCCGGCGCCGCGCCTGGCCCATGCGCTCGCCAACGCGGTCGCCGTGCTCATCGTCGCCTGCCCGTGCGCGCTCGGGCTCGCGACCCCGATGTCGATCATGGTCGGCGTCGGCCGGGGAGCGAGCGCGGGCGTGCTGGTACGGAAGGCCGAGGCGCTCGAGGCGCTGGAGCGGGTCGACACGCTGCTGGTCGACAAGACCGGCACGCTGACCGAGGGCAAGCCGCGCCTGGTGGCGCTGGAGGTCGTCCCCGGCCGGGACGAGCCCGAGGTGCTCGCCCTCGCCGCCGGCCTCGAGCAGGCGAGCGAGCACCCGCTCGCCGCGGCGATCGTCGCGGGCGCGCGCGAGCGCGGCGTGACCCCACCGGGAGCCACGAGCTTCCACGCCGAGCCCGGAAGGGGCGTGGCAGGCACCGCCGGCGGGCGCGCGGTGGCGCTCGGCACGGCCGCCTTCCTCCGCGAGCTGGGCATCGACGCCGGCGCGCTCGCCGCGCGTGCCGAGGCGCTGCGCGCCGAGGGGCAGACGGTCATGCTGATCGCGGTCGACGGGCGGGCGGCGGGCCTCCTCGGGGTGGCGGATCCCGTGAAACCGTCCACCCCGGGCGCGCTCGCCGCGCTCGGCGCCGACGGCGTCCGCGTGGTCATGCTGACCGGCGACGGCCGCACCACCGCTGCGGCCGTCGCGCGGCGGCTCGGCATCGACGAGGTGCACGCCGAGGTCCTGCCGCAGGAGAAGGGCGAGGCGGTGCGGCGCCTCCAGGCCGCCGGCCACGTCGTCGCGATGGCGGGCGACGGCGTGAACGACGCCCCCGCGCTGGCCGCGGCGCAGGTCGGCATCGCGATGGGCACCGGCGCCGACGTCGCCCTCGAGGCCGCGGGCATCACCCTCGTGCACGGCGACCTGCAGGCGATCGTGCGCGCCCGGCGCCTCAGCCGCGCGGTCATGCGCAACATCCGCGAGAACCTCTTCTTCGCCTTCGTCTACAACGCGCTCGGGGTACCGGTCGCGGCGGGCGTCCTCTACCCGCTCTGCGGGCTCCTCTTGAGCCCGATGATCGCCAGCGCCGCCATGAGCCTCAGCTCCGTGTCGGTGATCGGCAACGCGCTCCGCCTGCGGCGGCTCGCGCTCTGAGTTGCGTGCTGGACCGCGCGCGGGGCGCGTGATAGCGGACGCCCCGGGGGAGGGGTGGAGATGGGAAGGGAAGGACGCAAGCCGCGGGTCCGCGCCGAGCAGCCGGGGCCGATCCCCTTGGAGCCGATCGACCTCCTCGCCGGCCTGGCCCCCGGCGTCGAGCTGCACGCCGACGATCTCCCGCCCGGCATCGACGAGGAGACGCCGGCCACCACGCCGCTGCCCGCCACCGCGAGCGTCGCCCAGGTCGGCCGGCAGATTCGCGCGGGCGACGGCACCGTCCGCCGCCTCATCCGGACGACGGTGCTCCGTCCCGCGCCGGGCGCGCGCCGCGGGCAGGACACCGACCGGGCGGGCGTCCCGCCGCGCACGCCGGCCAAGCCCGGCGAGTAGCGGCCCCTCGCAGACCGCACAGCGTTGCACGGCGCGCGAGCGGATCCGTTCGCCCGTGTGCGCCCGGCGCCGCCGGTGCAAGCTGAAAAGCTAGCAACCACGGGACTTCTTCGCCCTGCGCGGCCGCGGCACGGATCTCGCTCCCCGGCGCTCCCGGGGAGGGCATCCGATGACACGGACGAACACTCGGAGCGAGAAGAGCACGCCGCCACGCCGCCGCCTGATCGCCGTCGGCAAGCGCGTGGACGGCCGCTGGCAGGTGCGGACGAGCCTCTGGCGCTACCTGGCTACGACCGCGCTGTCGCAGCAGTAGGGCGCGCGAGACGCGCGGCGCGTGTCTCGACCCAGTCGAGGACGCGCGCCTCGAGGCGGGCGCCATCCAGCCGGTCGATCTCCTGCACGCCGGTCGGGCTGGTGACGTTCACCTCGGTCATCAGCCCGCCGATGATGTCGAGGCCGACGAAGTAGAGACCGTCGGCCTCGAGACGCGGCGCCATCCGGCGGCAGATCTCGCGGTCGCGCGCGTCCACCGCCGCACGCTCGACGCGGCCGCCGACGTGGATGTTGCCCCGCGTCTCGTCCTCCTGCGGCACGCGCCGGATGGCGCCCAGCGGCTCGCCGGCGAGCACGATGAGCCGCTTGTCGCCCTCGCTGCGGATGGCGGGCAGGTAGCGCTGCGCCATCACCATGCGCGTGCCGTTCAGGGTCGAGAGCTCGAGGATGGCGTTCAGGTTCCGGTCGCCGCGGTGGACGTGGAAGACGCCCGCGCCGCCGCAACCGTCGAGCGGCTTGACGATCATCTCGCCGCCGAGCGTGTCCATGAACGCCTTCAGGCGTGCCGAATCGGCGGCGACCAGGCTCTCTGGGATCAGCTCCGGGAAGTGGAGCGCGTAGAGCTTCTCGTTCGCCTCGCGCAGCCCGCGCGGATCGTTCACCACCAGCGTCGCCGCGGGATCCACCAGCCCGAGCACGTGGGTCGCGAAGTAGTATGCCAGGTCGAAGGGGGGATCCTTGCGCATGAAGACGACGTCGAAGTCCGCGAGCGGGGCGGTCCGCTCCTCGCCGAGCGTGTAATGCGCCGCCGCGCGGCGGACGCGCACCGGCCAGGTGCGCGCGTGCGGCGTCGAGCGCTCCACGAACAGGTCTTCGATGCCGCACTGGTGCTGCTCGTGCCCCCGCCGCTCGCCCTCGAGCATGAAGGCGAAGGTGGTGTCCTGGTCGACCAGGACCCGGGCGAGCGGGTCCATCACGTAGAGCAGGCGGAGCGCCATGCGAAGCGGATGCTAGCGCACCGGGCCTGCCGTTGACAGGTCGCCCCAGCGGTGCTGGCAGAGTGCCGCGGCCGCGATGGCGGCGGTCTCGGCGCGCAGTACGCGGGGGGCGAGGGTCAGGCTCGTGAAGCCGCTCCGGCGCGCCGCGGCGACCTCCTCCTCGGCGAAGCCGCCCTCGGGCCCGACCAGGATCACGACGGCCCCGGCGCGGGCGGGAAGCGCGACGAGCGTGCGCTCCCGCTCGCCCTCCCACGCGATCAGCCGGAGCCCGGGCCACGCGCTGCCCACCAGCACGGCCAGCGGGAGCGGCGCGTCGAGCGCCGGCACGCTGGTCCGCCCGCACTGCTCGGCGGCCGCGACGGCGATCCGGCGCCAGCGCTCGAGCCGCACGCCCTGACCGACGGCGTGGCGCGCGAGGAGCGGCGCGATCCGGCGGACGCCGAGTTCGGTCGCCTTCTCGATCACCAGGTCCATCTTGGCGCCCTTGAGCAGCGCGGGCGCGAGCACGAGGTCGAGCGGCGACTCGCGCGCGGGGCGGTGCGTGGCGAGGATGGTCGCCTCGGCGGCGCGACCGCCCAGGCGCTCGAGGCGTACCTCGTGCTCGGCGCCCGTGTCGTCGAAGACCAGGAAGCGGCCCCCCGGCGCCACGCGCTGCGCGCGCAGGTGGCGCAGCTCGGGGCCGGCGAGGTGGAGGCGCGGCCCTTCGGCCCCCGCGTGCGGCACGAAGAGGCGGAGCACTCAGGACCCTCGCCGGAGGGTGAGGGTGCGCCATCCGGCCTCGGCCCGCGTCTCGACGACGCGCCACCCGGGATGGGCCGCCCGCACGGCGGGGAGCTGCTCCGCGAGCAGGCCCGAGAGGACGAGCCGCCCGCGCGGCGCGACCGCCCCCGCGAGCGCGCCCGCCTCGGCCACGATCGCCTCGGCGAGCAGGTTCGCCACCACCAGGTCGAAGCGCCCGCGGAGCGCGGCGAGCGGCCCGGCGAGGAGCGCCACGCGCGCGGCGCCGTTCAGCGCGAGGTTCGCGCGTGCCAGCGGCACCACCGCGCGGTCGACGTCGAGCGCGACCACGCGCTCCACCCCGAGGCGCGCGAGCGCGATCGCGAGCACCCCCGAGCCGGTGCCGACGTCGAGCGCGGAGCGGACGCCGCCGGCCTCGACCGCGCTCTCGATGGCCTCCAGGCACCCGCGCGTGGTCGCGTGCTGCCCGGTGCCGAAGGCCATGCCGGGCTCGATCACCAGTACCTCGCGGCCCGGCGCGCGGGGCACGTCCCACGGTGGGGCCACGAGCAGGCGGCGGCCGACCGCCACCGGCCGGTGATGCCGGCGCCAGAGCGCGTCCCAGTCGACCTCCGGCACGGGCTGCGTGGCGCGCGTCGCGCCGCGCGCGGCGGGGACCAGCTCGCCGAGGCTCGCGAGGTAGCGCTCCAGCGCGGTCACGGCCTGCGGCCCGGCCGCGGCGGGGACGGGCGCCTCGAGGCGCGTACGCGTCGCGTCCGTGCCGTCCGCCTCGGTGAGCACGCCGGACGCGCCCGCCTCGATCAGGAAGTTCGCGACCGCGTCGGCGATCTCGGCCGCGACCTCGACCCGGAGCGTGATCCATGGTGCCGGCACGTCCTCGGTTTCGGGGTTTGCCCCTCCGCTGTCAACTCGCCTTGACCGGCAACTTCCGCCGGCCTAATGCGGTCGGGTGCCGGGTCCCGTTCCGCCGCTCGTGATCGCGCACCGCGGCGCCAGCGGGACGTGCCCGGAGAACACGCTCGTCGCCTTCGCACGCGCCGCGGCCCTCGGCGCGCACATGATCGAGCTCGACGTGCAGCTCACCCGTGACGGCCAGGTCATCGTCATGCACGACTGGACGCTCGAGCGCACGACCGACGGGGCGGGCGCGGTGCGGGAGCGGAGCCTCGCGGAGATCCGGCGGCTCGACGCGGGCGCGTGGTTCGGCTCCGCCTTTCGTGGGACGCGCGTGCCCACCCTCGCCGAGGTGCTGGCGGCGGTCGCGCTGCCGGTCAACGTCGAGCTGAAGCCGGTGGGCGACGATGGGCTCGAGGCCCGCGCGCTCGCCGTCACCGAGTCCGCGGGCGCGCTCGGGCGCGTCGTTTTCTCCTCGTTCGAAGCGGGTGCGCTCGAGCGGCTGCGCGCGCGCTCGGCGGCCGCCACGCTCGCCGTGCTGTGGGACGCGGGCCCGGTCGCGGACGCCATGGCCCGCGCGGAGCGCGTGGGTGCCAGAGCCTTGCACCTCCGCAAGGACCGCGCCACCGCCGACGCGGTGCGTGCTGCGGCCGCCGCCGGCCTTCCGGTCCGCGCCTGGACCGTGAATGAGCGGGGGGAAATGGACCGGCTGGTTGCCGCGGGTGTGGAAGGCGTGTTCACCGACTTCCCGGAGCGATTCTTGCAACCTACGACTGGCCAGTGAGGGGCAAGCGAGCGGTGTGTTTCACGCCCTGCCCAGGGTTTTCCCCCAACTTCACCTTGACCTGCCAACGGTTTTGTCTCATGGTGCGACGTTTCGAGAGAGCGGGCCGGAGCGCACGAATGCGCGCCGCGCTCGCCACGACGGGAGGGGGTGAATTCACGGCATGGCTGGGGTTCGGGTCAAGGACAACGAGCCCATCGAGAGCGCGATCCGCCGCTTCAAGAAGCAGTGCGAGAAGGCCGGCATCTTGGCCGAGCTGCGCAAGCGCGAGCACTACGAGAAGCCGAGCGTGCGACGGAAGAAGAAGGCGATGGCCGCGCGCAAGCGCGCCCTCCGTCGCGCCTCCCGCACCCCCATGTAGCCCTTTCCGGGCGCGCGAGGGGAGCGGCGCATGAACCAGCTCGACGTGCTGCTGCTCGTCCTCCTCGTGCCGTTCGCCTTCCGGGGCTTCTCCCGCGGGCTCTGCCGCGAGAGCTTCGGCCTCGCGGGGATGATCGCCGGCGTCCTCGCCGCCGGCGCGCTCGGCGGGCAGATGGCGAAGGTCCTGCTCGACGAGCGCCTCGTGACGCCGGGGGCGGCGCAGCCGGTCGGCTGGGTCGCGGTCTTCGCCGGCGTGTGGCTGCTCGGGGCGATACTCGGGCGGATCGCCGATCGGCTCGTACGCGCGCTCATGCTGGGCGGCCTCAACCGGCTCGCGGGCACGCTCTTCGGCGCGGCGAAGGGCGCGGCCCTCCTCGGCTTCACGCTCCACCTGATCGAGCAGACGGCCCCGGCGTCGGGGATGAGCCGGGTGATCGCGGCGTCGCGGCTCGGGCGACCACTCGAGCAGGTGGCCGGACGGGTGGCGGAGAGAGGACGCGAGCTCGGCATCGCGCCCGCGGGGCAGCACGCGTGAGCGGGCGCATGCGCGACGAGGCGATCCGCGCCGTGCGCGAGCGCGCCAGCCTGATCGAGGTGGTCTCCGACGTGGTCGCGCTCCGCCGTCGCAGCCGCAACGCGGTCGGCCTCTGCCCGTTCCACGGCGAGAAGACGCCGTCGTTCAACGTGAGCGAGGAGCGCGGCTTCTTCCACTGCTTCGGCTGCGGCGAGCACGGCGACGTGTTCGCCTTCGTGATGAAGACGCAGGCGCTCACCTTCCCCGAGGCGGTGCGCCGCGTCGCCGAGCGCTTCGGCGTGCCGCTGCCCGAGGAAGCCGGGGAGCCCGCGCAGCGTCGGGAGCCGCTGGCCGCCGTGAACGCGGCCGCCGCCGCCTTCTACCGCGGCGAGCTGCGCGGATCCGGCGGCGCACGGGCGCAAGCCTACCTCCGCGAGCGCGGGCTCGCCGAGGAGACGATCGAGCGCTTCGCGCTCGGCTGGGCGCCGGGCGCGGGCGAGGCGCTGGCGCGCCATCTGCGCGCTCAGGGTCTGCCGCTCGACGATGCGCTCACCGCCGGGCTCGTCCTGCGGCGCGATCGGCCCGACGGTCGCGTCGGCGTGTTCGACCGCTTCCGGGAGCGGGTGATGTTCCCGATCACCGACACGAGCGGCAAGGTGATCGCCTTCGGCGGCCGCATCCTGCCCGGGCGTCCGGCGGGCGGCGACCCGCCGCCCAAGTATCTCAACTCCGCCGAGTCGCCGATCTTCCGCAAGGGCCACACGCTCTACGGTCTGGCGCTGGCGCGCGACGCGATCCGCAAGGCCGACCGCGCCATCGTGGTCGAGGGCTACCTGGACGTGATCGCGCTCGCGCAGGCGGGGATCGGCGAGGTGGTGGCGCCGCTCGGCACGGCGCTCACCGCCGACCAGCTCCGTCTGCTCCGCCGCTTCACGGAGACCGTCGTCGCCTGTTTCGACGGGGACCCGGCCGGACGCCGCGCGGCCGCGCGCAGCTTCCCCGTCTTCCTCGAGGCGGGCCTGTGGGGCCGCGGCGCCTTCCTCCCCGCCGGCGAGGATCCCGACACCTTCGTGCGCGCGCAGGGCCGCGAGGCGCTCGAGCACGTTCTCGCCGCGGCCGAGCCGCTGGTCGAGGCCTTCGTGGTCGAGCTCGCCGGTCCCCGGCAGGACGCCGTCGGACGCTGCGCCGAGGCGGCGCGCGAGATCGCGCGCCTCCTGAAACGGGTGCGCGAGCCCCACGAATTCGACGTCCTCGTGCGCCTCGCCGCGCAGCGGCTCGGCGTGCGCGAGGAGACCCTGCGCAGCGAAGGAGCGCCCGGGGTCACGCCGAGCGCCGCGCCGGACGAGTCGCATGCGCCCGGCGCCGAGGCGACGCTGGTCGAGCTGGTGGCGGAGGACGCGACGCTGGCCGAGCGCCTGGCGGCGTGCGGCGTCATCGCCGAGTTCCAGCACCCCGAATGGCGCCGCGCCGCCGAGGCGCTCGCGCACCACGACGAGAGCGAGCGCCGGGCCCTCGTGCAGTCGCTGCCGCGCGCGGTCCGCGACCGGGTGGTGCGCTGGCTGCTCGACGAGCCGCGGCGCGCGGCCGCGGAGCGCGAGCGCGCCTTCGCCGACTGCATCGCCAGCATTCGCCGGCGGGGTCCCCGCGGCGAGGTCCGCCGCCTGCGCGAGGAGCTGCGCGTCGCCGAGGCGCGCGGCGACGCGGCGGCGGCGGACGCCGCGCTGCGCCGCCTGAAGCAACTCATGGACGAGACCCACACGGAGAAAGCTCGAACATAGGAGTCCACCGTGAGCACGAACCCAGCCACCAGGGAAGCGAAGAGTCCGGCGCTTGCCGTCCCGCCGCCCGCCCTCGGGCCCGACCGGGCGGCGCTGCCCGCCGACGTCGAGGACGACGAGGACACCGAGCTCGATGCCGCGGACGACGGCGCCGGGGCCGTCGTCGCGGCGCCCGAGCCGGCCGACGGGGACGACGCGGCCGCGCGCACCGGCGACCCGGTGCGCATCTACCTCCGCGAGGCGGGGTCGATCCAGCTCCTCACGCGCGAGGGCGAGGTCGAGATCGCCAAGCGCATCGAGGAGAACGAGCGCCTGCTGGTGCGTTCGGTGCTCGGGACGCCGCACGCGCTGCGCTACCTGCTGGCGCTCCACGAGCGGCTGCGCGCGGGCGAGGTCCGCGCGCGCGACCTGGTGCGCGACGAGGGCGAGGAGGAAGACGCGGACGCCGATCCGGGCGCCGACGACGTTCGCCTGCGGCGGCGGCTGCTGGTGCACCTCGCGCGCGTGCGGCGGCTGGCCGCGGAGCGCGATGCGGTCGCGCGCCTGGTCTTCCATCGGCGCCGGGGGCGGGCGCAGCTGGCCCAGCGGCGCGGGCGCCTCGAGGTGCGGCTCCTCGCCGCGCTCTGCGCGCTCGGGCTCTCGCGCCGGCAGATCGAGCGGGTGACGAGCGGGCTCTACGCCGGGCTCGAGCGTGCGGCGTCGCGTCGCACGCGGCTGCGGGCCGTCGAGCAGCGCACCGGGCACCCGCTCTCCGACCTGCTCCGCCTGACGCGCGGACTGCCCAGCGACGGCGAGGGCGACGAGCTCCCGTGCGGCCCGCAGGCCGTCCTCCAGCGCGCGTGCCGCGAGCTGGACTTGCCGCGCGTGGCGGTCATCGCGCTGGGAGCGGAGATCCGCGACACGCGCCGTGAGCTGGCCGAGCTCGAGCGCGAGCTCGGTATGCCGTTCGGCGCGCTCGAGCGCGCGGTACGCGACGTGCGGACCGCCGAGCGCCGGGCACGCAGCGCCAAGCAGGAGCTCATACAAGCCAACCTCCGCCTGGTGGTGTCGATCGCCAAGCGGTACATGAACCGGGGCCTCCAGTTCCTCGACCTGATCCAGGAGGGGAACATCGGGCTCATGCGCGCGGTGGACAAGTTCGAGTACCGGCGCGGTTACAAGTTCTCCACCTACGCCACGTGGTGGATCCGGCAGGCGATCACGCGCGCCATCGCCGATCAGGCGCGCACCATCCGCATCCCGGTGCACATGGTGGAGACGATCAACAAGCTGGTGCGCGTCGCGCGCTCCCTGGTGCAGGAGATCGGCCGCGAGCCCACGCCCGAGGAGATCGGTGCGCGCATGGATCTCACCGCCGACAAGGTGCGGCGGGTGATGAAGATCGCCAAGGAGCCGATCTCGCTCGAGACGCCGATCGGCGAGGAGGACGACTCGAGCGTGGGCGACTTCATCGAGGACCGAACGACGATCGCGCCCGCCGAGGCGGTGATGAGCATCCACCTCCACGACCAGACGCGGAAGGTGCTGGCGACGCTCACCCCGCGCGAGGAGCAGGTGCTGCGGCTGCGCTTCGGCATCGGCGAGCGCTCGGACCATACCCTCGAGGAGGTCGGCACGCGCTTCGCCGTGACGCGCGAGCGCATCCGTCAGATCGAGGCGAAGGCGCTACGCAAGCTGCGGCATCCGAGCCGCGCGCGCCGTCTGCGCGGCTTCAACGAATCCTGAGCAACCCTTGCAGCGGGCGCAGTTCGGTGCTTGACTCGCGCCGAGCGGGCCCATAGCTCAGGCGGTCAGAGCTGCCGGCTCATAACCGGTCGGTCGTGTGTTCGAGTCACACTGGGCCCACCACCGCCGGCCGGGGGCGGGCGCGGATCGGACACGACGGACGGAGGGAGATTGCCGACGCAGATCGAGGTCCTCGCGACGCTGCAGCTCCTGGATCAGAGCCTGCACGGCAAGACCCGCACCGTCGCCGAGGGCGAGGGCCGGGTCGCCGCGCTGGAAGAGGCCGTGCGCGCCCAGACGACCGCCACCGGCGCGCTGCGCGGGGAGCTGGCGACGCTCGGCACGCGCCAGCGCGACCTCGAGGGACGCTTGACCGCGGCCGAGGCCAAGATGAAGGACCGCCGGATGCGCATCACCCGTATCCGCAACGACAAGGAGCTCGGGCTGGCCAAGCGCGAGGTCGATCTGCTCAAGGAGGAGACGGGTACGCTCGAGACCGAGCTGATGACCGTCATGGAACAGGCGGAGACCGCGACGGCCAAGCTCCAGGGTCTCGAGTCCGAGCTGGCGCGCCTGTCGGCGGCGCGCGACCGCGAGGCGAGCGAGCTGCGCGAGACGCTCGCGCGCCTGTCGGCCGAGATCGAGCGCGAGCGCGGCACGCGCGCGGAGCTGGTGCAGACGATCGACGGCGACCTCCGGCGCAAGTACGAGATGATCTTCTCGCGCCGCGGCGGCCTCGCCGTGGTCGAAGTGCGCAGCGGCATCTGCCAGGGCTGCCGCATACGCGTCCCGCCGCAGCTCTTCAACCAGATCCAGCGCAACGAGCAGGTGATCCTCTGCCCCAGCTGCCAGCGCATGCTGTTCTGGCGCGCCGAGGGCGAGGAGGCCAGTGGCTAGGATGGTAGGCCAGAGTGTGCCGACGGGCCCCGAGACGATTTGGACGTTCGCCGGAGGAGGTCGAGCAGTCGCTCGCCGCCTCGCGCGACGGGAGGAAAGTCCGGACTCCGCAGGGCAGGGTGGCCGTTAACGGCGGCCCCGAGCGATCGGGGGAAAGTGCCACAGAGAAGAGACAGCCCCGCGCCTTCGGGCGCGGAGCAACGGTGAAACGGTGAGGTAAGAGCTCACCAGGTCCGCTCGTGAGGGCGGACGCTCGGTAAACCCCACCCGGAGCAAGACCGAGTAGGAGGGAGGCCCGGCCGCAAGGCCGGACGCGGGCTGCCCGTCCGTTCCCTCGGGTCGGTCGCTCGATCCCCCGGGCAACCGGGGGACCAGACGAATGGCTGCTGCTCCCGCTTCCTGGGCGGGAGGACAGAATCCGGCTTAGAGACCTCCTCCGGCGGATTGGCTTGCGACGCGGTGTGCCGTTCGCCCGGCTGGCGAAGCCGGGGCGAAAGTAACTTCGATTAGAAATTTCCTTGACAGCGCCCCCCATGCGGGACTACAAGCCGACGCCGCGGTGGGGAATTGTGGAAGGACGTGGTGGCCGATGTTGAACTGGGGCCTCGGGGTGGTTGGGTAGGGATGCACCGC
>WNEZ01001468.1_pt1 | contig 19838 bp, 21 predicted proteins | sample 5400521 | NCBI WGS metagenome assembly WNEZ01 (sample SAMN13153339, study PRJNA577476) | soil metagenome | isolation source: 120 cm saprolite under Douglas fir tree site 2 hole 1 replicate 1 | place: USA:California | collected 2015-04-18 | reverse complement strand
CGGTCGAGACGCGCGCGGTCACGGCCGCCGATTCTACACCGACCGGCCCTTGGTCGCGAATTGCCGCTCGTAGAGCGCGCGCAGCTCGTCGAGCGTCGTGGCCTGGCCGGGCGCCTTGTCGTCGCGGATCCGCGTGATCCGCGCGAACCGGAGGGCCATGCCGGAGCGATAGGTCGGGCTCTTCTGGATCTCGTTGTAGGCGACCTCGACGACGACCTCCGGCCGCACCCGCACGGTGTAGCCGTCGTCGCTCGCCGCGACCGCCCAGAGACGCGCGGTCATCTCGACGAACTGCCGGTCGGTGAGCCCCTTGAACGTCTTGCCGACGTCCGCGAACGTGTCCCCGTCGCGAACCGCCAGATGGTAGTTGGAGAGCCACTCGCTCCGCCGACCGGAGCCCCGGTCGACGGCGATGATGACGCAGTCAACGGTCTCGGCCGTCTTCAGCTTGAACCAGCGCTTGCCGCGGCCGCCGGGCTCGTACGTGCTGCGAAGGTCCTTCGCCACGACGCCCTCGTGTCCGGCGGCGAGCGCCCTGACCTGGAACTCGCGGGCCGTCTCCGGCGTGCTCACCAGCAGGCGCTCGGCCAGATGGCGGCCCCCGGTGACGGCGGTCAGCGCCTCCCAGCGACGCGCGTAAGACTCGTCGATCAGCGAGCGCCCCTCGGCCATGAGGCAGTCGAAGAAGTACAAGGTCAGCGGCATCTCCCGGACGAGCCGATCGACCTCGTGGACGCGGCGGAACCGCCGCATCAGCTCCTGGAAGGGCAGCGGTCGCCCGGCGGCGTCAAGCGCCAGGACTTCGCCGTCGAGGATGAACGGCGCGGCCACGAGTTCGCGTCGCGCCGTCTCGACGACATCGGGCAGGCTCCGGGTGACGTCGGAGAGACGGCGCGTCCAGATCCCGACTCGCTCACCGTCGCGGTGGAGCTGGATGCGCGCGCCGTCGTACTTGTACTCGAGCGCCGAGGTCCCGCCGTGGGCCTCGAGGACATCCTCGAAATCCTCGGCGATCTGCGCGAGCATCGGCAGCAGCGGAACGCCCGGGCGCACGCTCGCCGACGTGAGCGCCGCGGCGCCGCCGCGCGACGCGAGCGACGCCACCGCGGAGAGGTCGCCGAGCCGAAGCGCCGCGCGCCGCGTGCCTTCCAGCGGCGCCTGGAAGGCGCGCGCGATGGCCTCGAGCACGAGCCCGTCCGACACTCCCGTGCGCATCTCGCCCGCGATGATCCGCTGGAGTGTCTCCCGCTCGTCCGCCGACGCCCGAGCCGCGAGCCCGCGCAACAGCTCGTCACGCGTGCGACGTGCGCCGGCGCCACTCGCCTCGGCGACGTCGGCGAACGCCGCGGCGACGTCCCCGAGCGTGAGCGCAGATCCCACGGCCGTCTCGGCGACCGCCGGGAGCCCGCGGACTCCAAGCACGCGCGGGTCAGACGGGGGAAAGGCCCGGCCCGTGAGGAACGCGACGGCGGCGCCGACGGCATCAGGCGGGAGGGCCCTCAGATAGTCCGCGAGGAGGCCGAGCTTGTCGAGCCGGCCCGGGCTCATGCGCAGCCGCCGGCAGAGATCCGCGAGCCGAGCGAACTCGACCATTCCGAAAATCATTATAAGTATTCTTGACTCGGCCTCCACCGCGGCCCTACTTTCGTTTCATGCGTCGCCGCCGTGTCCTGTACGACGCGACTTCGCGCGAGGCGGCGACGGCCGCCGAGCTTCTCCGTGGCGAATTCGACGTCGCGCCCATGTCCGCGTCGGTGGACCCGACCGCCGGAGGCCCCGCCGTCGTGCTGGTCGGTCGCGATGGATCCGACCGGCGCTGGGGCGAGGCGCCGCTTCGCGTGGTGGCGCTCGTCGACGCGGAGGCCGCTGGTCCATGGCCCGCGCACTGGTACTCGCTCCTTCCGGCCGGCGTGGGCGCGCCGATCCTGGCGCGCGCCGTGGAAAATGCCTTCGCCGACCTCGATCGCGCTGCCGAGATGACGCGGCTCAACCGCGAGCTCTCCGAGCTGAACGCGATCGGCATCCTGCTCTCCGCCGAGCGCAACCCCCGCGATCTCACCGAGGCGATCCTCACCAAGGCGCGCGAGATCACGCACAGCGACGCCGGCTCGCTCTACCTGGTCGAGGAGGCGCCCGACGGCACGCGCGAGCTCCGCTTCGTACTCGCCCAGAACGATTCCGTGGACATTCCGTTCCGCGCCGCGCGGCTGCCGCTGACCAGCGAGAGCGTCGCGGGGCACGTCGCGCTGACCGGCGCCATTCTCAACCTCGAGGATGCCTACAGCCCGCCCGCCGGCGCGCCGTTTCGCATCAACCGATCGTTCGACGAGGAGACCGGCTATCGCACCCGGTCGATGCTCGTGGTGCCGATGCGCACGCCGGAGGGCGAGACGATCGGCGCGCTCCAGCTGATCAACTGCAAGTCCGACTTCGCGGCCCGGCTGAGGCCGGGGGACGCGATCGAGCAAACGGCGCAGCGATTCACCCCGCGCCACGAGCAGCTCGCCGGGTCGCTCGCCTCGCAAGCAGCCGTGGCGATCCAGAATCGCCGCCTCTACGAGAACATCCGCGAGCTCTTCGAAGGCTTCGTGAAGGCGTCGGTCACGGCGATCGAGTCGCGCGACCCGACGACCTCGGGCCACTCCGCCCGCGTCGCGAACCTCACCACCGGCCTCGCGGCGGCGATCGACCGCTGCGCCACCGGTCCCTACCAGGCGATTCGCTTCAACGCCGAGGAGATGACGGAGCTCCGCTACGCCGCTCTCCTGCACGATTTCGGCAAGGTCGGGGTCCGCGAGCAGGTGCTCGTGAAGGCGAAGAAGCTCCTGCCTGGCGAGCTGGACCGCATCCGCCAGCGCGTGGAGCTGATCAAGCGCGGCCTGGAGCTCCGGTACGCCGGCAAGAAGATCGAGCACCTGCTGGAGAAGGGCCGCCGCCGTTTCGCGACACACGCCGCGGCCTTCGACGCGGAGCTCGCCGCATACGTCGCCGAGCTCGATCAGAGCATCGCCCGCATCGTCGAGGCCAACGAGCCGGCCGTTCTGCCGCGGGACTTCGCCGCCGGCATCGAGCGTCTGGCGCTCAACGTCTTCGAGGACCACCTGGGGAACCGCGAGGCCGTCATCACGCCCGAGGAGGCGGAGATCCTCTCGATTCCTCGAGGCAGCCTCACGCCGGCGGAGTTCAAGGAAATCCAGTCCCACGTGATCCACACCTACGAGTTCCTCACCCGCATCCCGTGGACGCGGGAGTTCCGCCGCATCCCGGAGATCGCCCGCTCGCACCACGAGAAGCTCGACGGCACGGGCTATCCCGAGGGAAGGAAGCGCGACGAGATCCCCATCCAGTCCAGGATGATGACGATCGCCGACATCTACGACGCGCTCACCGCCGGCGACCGCCCTTACAAGAAGGGCATCGCGAGAGACGAGGCGCTCGAAATCCTGGACCACGAACGACGAGCCGGGCACCTCGACGGCGCGCTGCTCGACGTGTTCGTCGAGGCGAAGATCTACGAGCAGGTGCTCGCGCCGCCCGTCAACCCCGCAGCAACAGACAGACGCCGCCCCATGCGATGAGGGCGCCGAGCGCCACGAGCGCTCGCAGGACCTCACGGCCGGTCCGCAAGCTCTGCAGGTGTTGAGTAGTTCGCGCCAAAAAAAACGCGCGCGATCCGCGACGGTGAAGCAACGCGTACGTCACTGCGTGCGAGCTCATGTTGACCTCCTGGTTTAGATCGGGGGGAGCGATCGCCGCTCCCCCCGAATTCCCCCCACCGAGTTCCCTCGGGGCCGGGATCCCACTCGGCGCGCCAGCGAAGCTGGCGCTCGAACTGCTTCACATCGGAGGGGCGACGCCCCTCCCCCGATCCCCCACCGGGATTACTCGGCGGCAGGATCTCTATTCGGTGCGCCGGCGAAGCCAGCGCTCGAACGGCATACCGAGGGGCGCGCCGCTCGAAGTTAAGAACGCTAGAAGCCGCGGAGCAGGCCGATGACTTTGCCGAGAATCGTGATGGAGCGTCTGGCCGGATCGACGACGATCGGCGCCATCGTCTGATTTTCGGGCTTGAGCACGACGCGCGATCCGTCGCGCAGAAACCGCTTCACTGTCGCTTCGGTTTCGCCGCCCGCCTCGGATTCGACCATCGCGACGACGATATCGTTCGGCTGAGCCGAGTCCTGGCGCCGGACGAGCACGAGATCGCCGTCGCAGATGTGGGCCTCGATCATCGACTCGCCGCGAACGCGGAGCGCAAAGACGTCCTCGCCGCGCCCGGGCAGCGACGCCGCGGCGATCGGCACCTCGCCCTCGCGATTCTCCTGGGCCAGGAGCGGCGTGCCCGCGGCGATCCGCCCGAGGATCGGCACGGCGAGATGCGCTCGCCCGGGCCCGGCCATGTCGGGAAGCGTCAGGGCGCGCGAAGTCCGGCCCACGCTCGGGCGCCTTTGCAGCTCTCCTTTACGCTCGAGTGCCCTCAAGTGATCGAACGCGGCCCGCGGCGTGATCCGGAACCGCTCGCCGAGCTCGCGCACGGTCGGCGGCAGTCCGTGCTTCGCCTGAAAGCTGCGCATGAAGCTCAGCACTTCCCGCTGCCGGCTCGTCAGCTCACGCATCGTCGTCCTCCGTGCCGGGCAGTATCACTCAACTCGTGTTGACTAGTCAACAAAAAGCGAGTGCTGTGTCGAGGATCAATAAAATCGGTCAGAACGCTCGGGCTACGCGGGCTCCCAGGGCTCGCAGACGGGACACGTCATGTAGCCCTGCTCGCGGGCTTCCGCGACGTGCTTGAAGTAGGCGCGCTCGGCCTCTGGAATCCGCGAGACCCAGGCGCAATCGCTCTTGTGGAAGATGCGTGAAGTCCGCTGGGCGCAGTAGGGCTCACCCGGTTCGACGGCTACTGAGGGCGTGGCCTCGACGGCGGTGCTCACGGCTCCGGTCTCCGACGGCAGCGCCGCGACCGGCGCCGGCTCGACCGGCGTGGAAGGCGGCGAGATGATCGGATCGGGATCGTTGAGGTGCAGGTTGGTCTCGACGGTCGACCTGAACTCGTCGCTCGCCTTGCGGAACTCGCGGAGGGCGCGACCGATCATCCGTCCGAGCTCGGGGAGCTTCCCGGGGCCGAAGACCAGCAGGGCCAGCACCCCGATGACGAGCATCTCCTGAAAACCGATGTCGAACATCGCGGGCTTAGAGTAACACGCGCTCCGAAGCTATCCGACCCCGACGAGCCTCGCCAGCTCGGCGAACGAGCTCACGACGACATCCGCCGCATCGGCGGCGGCGCCACCGGCGGGCGCGTAGAGCACGGTCGGCATGCCGACCGCCCTGGCGCCTCGGATATCCGACGGAATACTGTCGCCGACCATCGCGGTCGTGCCCGCCGCGAGGCCCAGCCGCTCGAGCGCCATCCGGAAGAGCGGAGGCTCGGGCTTGCCGACGACGATCGGCCGAACGCCAGCCGCCACCGCGACGGCTTGCACGATCGACCCGCAGCCCGGCAGAAAGTCACCGCCCTCGATCGGTAGACGCGGATCCACGTTCGGTGTCACGAGCGGCGCTCCGCGCGCTGCGGCCCGCGCCGCAGCGGTGAGGCGCTCGTAGCTCAGATCGAAGTCGTTTCCGACCGCGACGACGGTCGCGGTCCGGTAGTCCTTCACGTCCACCAGCTCGTGGCCCGACCGCGCGATGACGGCGCCCATCTCGGGCGCACCGATGACCAGCACGCGCGAGAGCCCGCATCGCTCGCGGATCACCTCGCCGATGATCTCGAGCGGCGTCAGCACGTGCTGGGCGACGCCGACGCCGAGGCCATGCAAGCGCTGACGCAGGTCGTCGCCGGTAGCGCGCGAGTTGTTCGAGACGAAGGCGAGCGCGCGCCCGCTCCGGTGGAGCGCGGCGAGTGTCTCGCCCGCGCCCGGGTTGAGGACGTCGCCGTTCCAGACGCACCCGTCGAGGTCGAAGACGAAACCCTGAAGGGTCGACAGGCTCGGGGCGGGCACGATCGCTAGGCCTCCGCTCGCGCGAAGTCGGCGATCGCGTCCGCGTAGACCTCGCGGGTCCGCTCGGCGACGCTGGTCCAGCTAAACTGCGCCTCGACGCGGAGCCGGCCGGCTCGTCCCATCGCGCGGCCGCGCGCCGGATCGTCGAGCAGGGCGCGGATCGCGGCGGCGAGCGGTTCGGGGCGACCCGGCTCGACGAGCACCCCGGTCTTACCGTCCTCCACCACTTCGAGAATGCCGCCGACCGCCGAGGCGACGACCGGCGTCTCGCACGCCATCGCCTCCAGGTTGATCAGGCCGAACGGCTCGTAGACCGACGGGCACACGAAGACCGCCGCGTGGCTGTAGAGCTGCACCACCTCGCTCACCGGGACCATCTCGCCGATCCACACGACGTTCGGATGCTCCGGCAGCGCTCGCTTGAGCCGCGCCTCGATCTCGGGGGTGTCGGGCGCCGACGCGCACAGGACCACCTGCACGCCCGGCGGAAGCTTCGGCGCCGCCTCGAGCAGGTGGAAGATTCCCTTCTGGTCGGTGATGCGCCCGACGAAGAGCACGTACGGCTCGCGGACGCCTCGGCGCGCCAGCGCGTCGCGCGCCTCGGTCCGCCGGAACCGGTCGGGATCGATGCCGTTGTGGATGACGACCACGCGCTCCGGATCGACTTTGAAGTGCTCGAGGATGTCGTCGCGCATGCGCCGCGAGACCGCGATGACCCGATCGGCCGCCTCCACCGCCGTCTTCTCGATCCAGCTCGAGAGGAGATAGCCGCTGCCGAGCTGGTCGGCTTTCCATGGCCGGAGGGGCTCCATGCTGTGCAAGGTCACGCAGAGCGGGATCCGGTGGAGCGTGCGGATCCAGAGGCCCGCCATGTCCGCGTACCAGGTGTGCGCGTGGGCCACCTGGGCGTCGACGGGGTCGCGCGCCATCGCGAGCGCGATCGAGAGCGTCTCGAGCGACGGCGCGTAAAGCGGCTTGTCCCGGCCGGGTCCCACCCGCTCCCAGGGCGTGTACCCGCGCAGCGCGATGCGATCCGTCGACTCGGTCGCCGAGCGCTCGCCGAAGCAGCGGACTTCCACCGGCATGAGCCGGCTGAGCGCCTCCGCGAGCTGCCCGACGACGACGCCCGCGCCGCCGTAGATGTGTGGCGGATACTCGCGGGTCAGGAGGAGGGCTTTCACGAGCGGTCGCTGTCCTCCGCGAGATCGTCCTCACGACGCTCGAGCTTCCGCGCCACCGTGCGCACGTCGATCCCGAGGAGCTTGGCCGCCTGCGTCTTGTTGCCGCCGGTGATGCGGAGCGTCTCGTCGAGGAGCCGCTGCTCGATCTCCGCGAGCGGAGTGCCGACCAATTCCAAGATTGCGTCGCGCGGCGGGCGCTTCACGCCCGCGACCTCTTCGGGCAGATCCTCGGCGTCGATCCGATCCTTTCGGGCGAGCAGTACCGTGCGTTCGATGAGGTTCTCGAGCTCGCGCACGTTGCCTGGCCAGGCATAGGACTCGAGCCGCTCGAGCGCTTCGTTCGAGAAGCCCTCGAGCTTCCGGCCGTTCTTCGCGGCGTAGACCCGCAGGTAGTGCTGGGCGAGCACTCGGACGTCTTCGTGGCGCTCGCGCAGCGGCGGCACGCGGACGGTGATGACGTTGAGGCGATAGTAGAGGTCCTCACGGAAGCGCTTTTCCTTCACCATCTCGGCCACGTCCTGGTTCGTGGCCGCCACGATCCGAACGTCGACCTGGAGGCTGCGTGTTCCGCCGAGGCGCTCGAACTCGCCCTCCTGGAGCACGCGCAGGATCTTGGGCTGCGTGACCAGCGAGAGGTCGCCCACCTCGTCGAGAAAGAGCGTGCCGCCGTTCGCCAGCTCGAAGCGGCCTTCCTTGCGCCCGGCGGCGCCGGTGAACGCGCCCTTCTCGTAGCCGAACAGCTCGGACTCGAGGAGAGTCTCCGGCAGCGCCGCGCAGTTGACCGCGACGAAGGGCCCGGTGCGACGGCCCGAGCGCTCGTGGATCGTGCGCGCCACCAGTTCCTTGCCCGTCCCGCTCTCGCCCTGGATGAGAATCGTCGCGGAGCTGTCGGCAACCTGCTCGACGAGGGTCAGCATGCGCCGGAACGACGGGCTGGCGCCGATCATCTGCCCCTTGGCGCGAATGTCCTCGAGCTGCTTCTTGAGCGCCTTGTTCTGCTCGATCAGGTCGCGCCGTTCGAGGGCCTTGTCGACCAGCTTGATGAGCTGCTCGCGTCGGAACGGCTTGGTGAGGAAGTCGTAGGCCCCGTCCTTCATCGCCTTCACGGCCTCCTCGACGGTGCCGAAGGCGGTCAACAAGATCACGTCGACGTCGGGCATGATCGCCTTCGCCGCCCGCAGGAGCTCGAGGCCGGTCAGCCCCGGCATCCGGAGATCGGTGACGATGAGGTCGACGCCGCCGGCCTGAACGCGCTCCAGCGCGGCCCGCCCGTCGGAGGCGAGCACGACCCGGTACCCTTCCCGGGTCAAGGTCCGCTCGAGGCTCTCGCGCAGCCCCGGATCGTCGTCGGCAACCAGCAGGGTCGCGGGATCAGACATTCGCTACCCGCTTGATCGGCAGCCGGATCGTGAACGTCGCGCCCCGCGGGCCGCGGTTCGCCCAGCGGACTTCGCCGCCGTGCTCCTCCGCGATCTGTCGCGTGATCGAGAGTCCCAGGCCGGTACCCTGCGGCTTCGTGGTGAAGAACTGCTCGAAAAGCCGGGGGCCGACGTCCTCGGGGATGCCGCCACCCGTGTCGGAGACGGCGATCTCGACCGCTTCCCCGTCGAAGTGGCTGGCGATCGTCAATTCACCGCCGCTCGACAAGGTCTCGAGCCCGTTCTTGACGAGGTTCAGCACCGCCTGGCGCAGGAGGCCGCGGTCGATCTCCATCATCGGGGCGCTCGGGTCGACCTCGACGCGGAGTGTGAGCCCCTGACGGACCGCGACCGGGCGGACGAAGTCCGCGAGCTCTTGCACGAGGTGGTTGATCGACTCTTCCTCGAAGTGAGGCCGCGGAAATCGGGCGAAGGCGAGGTATTCCTCGGTCAGCGCGTCGAGCGCGGTGACTTGGTCGCGAATCGCGCTGACGAGGCCCGCCGCCTCTTTCATCTCGCCGTCGTCGGTCCGCGCGCGGACGATGTCCTCGAGCATCTCGGCATTCAGCTCGATGGCGCTGATCGGGTTGCGCACCTCATGGGCGATCCGGAGCGAAAGGCGCCCCACCGTCGCCATACGCTCGGCGACCACCAGCTCCTGCTGGGCCGTCTGAAGCCGGCTCAAGGTGCCCGTGAGCTCATCGTTCAGCCGCTCGACCTCGCCGCGAGCCCGGCGCTCCCGGTCGGCGACCAGACCCAGGGTCACCGCGGGTAGCCCGGCCAGCGCGGCGAGAATGAGGTGCGGCGTCCAGCCGACCCACGGCGGCACCAGCACCGTCGACCAGGCGTAGAGGCCCCCCGCCACCACAGCGGCGCCCAGCCCGACCCAGGGCCCGAAGTAATAGGCGTTCACCGCGACCAGGGGAAAGAACAGGAGGTAGAAGACGCTGTCGCCCGCGCCAGTGAGACACAAGAGGACGAAAACCAGGAGTAGATCGATCGCGAGCGCGCCAATGAAGTAGGCGCGGGTCGCGCGCGGATTGACCGTCACCAGGGCGAAGACGCCGACTTTGTAGGCGGCGAAACAGAAGACGAGCCAGTAGAGGTCGATGTCCCGGTAGCGGGGCCGCAGCGGAAAGAAACCCAGAGCCGCGAGGCCGCCGACCATGACGACGGCCAGTAAAACCGCGAAAACGCGCTCGTCACGCTCCAGCAGCCGAAAGCTGGCGTGCCACGGCTTTCGCTCGGCGGCGATCGCGCCCATGCCCACGCCGACTATAGCATTGCGGCCAATCAGGGCCGCTGGCCCCGGCGCCGAACTGCGATGGTGACCCACACCGCGATCAAGACGAGGGCCGCCAGGACCAGCCAGCCCTGCACGCGGTGAACGTCCGCGAACACTTGCTCGACCTGGTCCGCGAACAGGAACGCGAGGAAGAAACCGAACGGGACGCTCACGAGAGCTGCGCCGGTGTCGGCCGCCAGGAACTTCCAGAAGGGGACGCGAGCGATCCCCGCCGTGAGGAAGGCCGCCGCTCTCAGCCCCATCACGTGTCGCGCCGTGAAGACGATCTTGACGCCGTGGCTGCGGTACCCGGCCTTGAGCTGCTCCTCGCGAGCCGGGCTCAGGACCCAACGCACGGGACGCCAGCCGATGACCCGCTCCCCCCAGTGGTGTCCGACCCAATAGAGGGCGACATCGCCGGAGATCACCCCCACGACGCAGATGGGAAGCGCGATCCACCACCGGAGGACCGCCTGATGGGACAGGACCCCGCCGGTGATGATCGGGAGCTCCTCCGGGATCGGGGCGCCAAGACCAGCGAGGAAGAGAACGAGAAACAAACCGGCGTAGCCAAGCTGCTCTATGAGCGAGACGACCAGAGCGCACCTCGGGCAAGATTCGGTTTCCGGAATATTGTGACCAGTGTATACTCCGATAGTCCTGTGCGGTCAGAAGGAGCCCTTTCATGGCGGTGAAACTCTTCGTCGGCGGTTTGTCATTTTCCACTTCCAACGAGCGCCTGCGCGAAGCTTTCGCGGCGGCCGGCAGCGTCGAATCTGCGAGTGTCGTGACCGACCGGGACACCGGGCGATCGCGCGGCTTCGGGTTCGTCGAGATGGCGACCCCGGAGGAAGCCGAACAGGCCATTAGCCGCCTCAACGGCACGAACCTCGACGGCCGGACTATTCAGGTCGAAAAGGCGAAGGCCCCAGGGTCAGGCGGCGGAGGCGACCGGCGCGGCGGCGGTGGCGGCGGTCGAGGTGGCTTCGGCGGTGGCGGCGGTGGCGGCGGCCGCGGTGGCTCCCGCGGCGGTCGCTGGTAGCCCCGCTCACATTCACTAGGGTTTTTTCGCTCGAGCGCGCGGGCGATAGTCTGCCTTCATGCGGACCGTCCTGCACACCGAGTCGTCCCACGGCCACGGCGGCCAGGAGATCCGCACGCTTGCGGAGGTGCGCTGGCTCCTGGGCCACGGCTGGGGAGCGCTGATCGCCTGTCAGCCCAATAGCCCGCTCCTCGCCGAGGCGAAAGCCGCGGCGATCCCGGTCGAGTCCGTTCACATGCGGAGCGCGACCGACGTCGGCGCGATCCTCAGGCTGCGCCGACTCATGCGGGAGCGCGACGTGAGCCTCGTTCACACCCATAGCTCCGTCGACAGCTGGCTCGCCGGCGTCGCCGCGAAGTCGCTGGGCCGCCGGGTCGTGCGCAGCCGACACGTCTCGATCCCGATCCGTCGCCGGCGCGCTCTCGTCTATCGCCTCGCCGACCGCATCATCACCAGCGGCGAAGCCGTCCGCTCGATCGTGATCGCCGCGGGTATCGCGCCCGAGCGTGTGGTGTCGATCTCGGCCGGCGTCGACGGCGAGCGGTTCCATCCGGGCGTGTCGGGCAAGCCCGTTCGCGACGAGCTGGGTCTCGGCGAGGCGCCGGTCGTCGGGCTCGTCGCCAACGTGCGGGGCTCGAAGGGCCACAACATTTTCCTCGAGGCGGCGCGCACGGTAGTCGCGACCGAGCCCGACGTACGCTTCCTCATCGTCGGCGACGGCGTCGGCTTCGACGAGGTGGCGCGCCGCGTGCGGGAAATGGGCCTTGACGCTCGCGTGCACCTGACCGGATTTCGCCGAGACATTCCCCAGGTGATGGCGGCGCTCGACGTGCTGGTGCTTCCGTCGATCAGGTCCGAGGCGATCCCGCAGGTGATCCCGCAGGCGCTCGCCGTCGGCACGCCGGTCGTGGCCTCCACCGTCGGCGGCAGCCCCGAGTTGATCCGGGACGGCGAGAATGGCCGCCTGGTACCCCCGGGCGATCCGCGGGCCCTGGCCGACGCGATCCTGGCGCTGCTCCACGAGCCCGCGCGCGCGCGCGCGATGGCGCGGGCCGGCCAGGCGATGGTGCGGGAGCGCTTCACGATCGACGCGACGATGGCTCGCACCACGGCCGTGTACCGCGGGCTACTCGAACAGTAGCGTCGAGGCGTGGGCTAGCGGACCGGACGCGCCGAGAAGCGCCGCATGTCGGCCATCTCGGACCGGCCCTCGGCCTCGATCACGAAGCCGGCGTCTTCCACCGCGCGCTCGGTCTCGCGATTCGGATGACATCCCCCGCTGAGCCACGTCCAGAAGGGCTGCACACGGTTCTGGAACGCCGCCTTCCACGATCGGCGAGAGCGGACGTGCTCGATCATGCGTAGCCGCCCATCCGGGCGCAGCACGCGCTTCACCTCGGCGAGTCCGCGCGCGGGCTCGGCCACGCTGCAGAAAACCAGGCTCGCGATCACCGTGTCGAATGTCCGGTCGCGGAACGGCAATGCCTCGGCGCTCCCCTGCACCAGCGGCACACCGGGAGCTCGACGCCGCGCGCGCCCGAGCGAGTCCCATGCAGGGTCGAGCCCGATCACGCGGACCTCGGGTCGGTAGAGCGTGAGGCCGCGGCCGGTTCCGCACCCGACGTCGAGCGTGCGCCCACGCGCGCCGCTCGCCAGCCATCGCCGCCAGGGCGCGAGACCCGTGCGCTCCAGCACCGCGCAGAGCCCGTCGTAGAGCCACGGGATCTGCTCGAGGCCGCGCACTCAGGCCTCCGGAAAGATCACGAGGGCGCCGGTGTAGTTGTGGAAGAAGTTCCGGCGGCCGATCGGCGCGAACTCGCCGTTGCCGAAGAATCCGACGAGCGGAAATTCGCCGAGCCGCTCGCGGATCAGGGTCACGTCGTGATCGGGGACGCCGAAGAGCCCTTGGCCGCGGCCGGCGCAGTCGAAGTAGCAGCCGAAGGCCGGCCGCCGGCCGCTCAGGCGCTCCGCCAGCTCGTCGAGCATCTCACGAAGATCCTCGCGCGACGCCTGGGCGTCGCGGATCTGGAACTGCAAAGTCTGTCCCACCCGCACGCGCTCGGCGACGGCGAGCGCGCCGCTCGATTGATCGGCGCCGACGAGGTTGCGCACGAGAAAGTCGCCGCGCTCGAGGGGTGATTTGGCGGGATCCATCGCGAGGCCCGCGAACACGCCGGCCTGGCGGATGCGCGCCTCGGTGTCGGGGTGCGCGCGGATGGCTTCGCCGAGCATCTCCAGCGCCGGACGGCTTCCGATCCGCTGGATCAGGTTCGCCTCGGCGTGTGTGATGACGTAGGGCTCGCCGATCGGCGTGCAGCCCTGCGTCACCCCGATGATCGGCGTCAGCCCGGAGAGCGCGAGGCCGACGAGCGCGCCCTCCGTGGCGTCGGTGTTGTAGAGCTCGAACATCGGCGCGCCCGCTGCGACCGCGCCGAGCACCGGCACGAAGCCGAGCGACTCGTGAAGCTGGGCCAGGAGCGCCGGGGGATTGCCTCCCATGGCATCCGGCAGCACGAGCGCGCAGCCACCTTCGGCGACGGTCGAGCCGATCCGCTGGGCGAGCTCGGTGCCGAGATCCCGCCGCTCGCCCTGACGCTCGAACGAGAAGGGAGTCGCGACCAGACGGTCGCAGCGCACCGAGAGCATCGCGACGGCCAACTCGCCCTCGACTTCGCGGCGCTCGCTCAGGATCCCGGTTCCGCTGCAGCCGACGACGATCGGGGCTCCGGTCACGCGACGGACGGCGTGCAGCGCCTCGTGGGCGCGCGCGGAGGCGTCGCCGGTGACAAAGACCAAGGCGAGGTCGGCGCGGTCCGTCCCACTCCGCTCGACCGCTGCGAGTGAAGCCTCGAGCGCGGCGTCGTCGACCGTGCCGCCGACGGCGAGACCAGTTCCCGCGGCGAGCATGCCTGGACTCTAACACCTTTGCTGCTACACTTTTCGGCGCCGTGGGCCTCCGGATCACTCAGGTCGTGTCGCGCGCGAGATGAATCTCTCCGAGACGGCGTTTCTCGTCCGGCAGGCCGACGGCTTCGCGCTTCGCTGGTTCACGCCGGCAGTGGAGGTCGCCCTCTGCGGCCACGCGACTCTGGCGAGCGCCCACGTCCTGTGGGAGGACGGCCATCTGCCATCGGCCCAGCAGGCACGGTTTCACACCAAGAGCGGGCTCCTCACCGGAGATCGCGCGGGCGAGTGGATCGAGCTCGACTTCCCGGCCAAACCGGAGAAGCCGGCACCCGCGCCGGCCGGCCTTGCGGCGGCGCTCGGCGTGACGCCGAAGTACGTCGGGCGGAACCAGTTCGACTATCTCGTCGAGGTCGACGGCGCTACGACTTCGTCTCGCGCTTCTTCGCGCCGGGCTCCGGCGTTGCCAAAGACCCGGTGACGGGCTCGGCCCACTGCGCGCTCGGACCGTTTTGGCGGGCCCGGCTCGGCAAAAGTGAGCTCTCCGCCTATCAGGCCTCGCCGCGGGGCGGAGTCGTGCGCGTCCGCGTGGCGAGCGATCGCGTGAAGCTTGGCGGGAAGGCCGTCACGATCCTTCGCGGCGAGCTGCTCGGCTCGTAGATCGGCATTACTTCACTCGTTCGAACACAGCCCGTCCGGTCGCAAAGCTGTAGGACCCTTCGGGAGAAACCGTGAGGACCGACTTGCCTTTCTCGTCGGAAACCGTCACTGACCCCTGGGTGCGAGACGAGCGGTATCGCAACCGGCCACGTTCGAGGTAGTACGTTCCGACTGTCAACGTGCCGCCGTCGTCCGTCGCGGAGGACTGGTAGCTTCCGTCCTCCTTGATCGTCATCAGGGCTCGCGTCTGGTCCCCATTTTGATTCGTCACCCAGCCCTGCCACGTCCCCGCGAGCTCCTTGACGTCGGCAATTTTCTTTTCGTCGGCCGACGCGACGTTCGGACATACCGTAGAAGCTACGACGAGAGCGAGCGCTGCGAACATTCGGCCTGGTCTTCTCATATGCCCTCCATAGGCCGCACTGGCCTCGCGCGTTTCGATGGTAGTCGATCATCATGGGCAACGCCACCGGACGAGCGGGCGCGTACCGACCCCGCGACCGTCAGAGCCGATAGAGCATCCAGTAGACGAGCACGCCGGTGACCGACACGTAGAGCCAGATCGGGAGCGTCCAGCGGGCGATCCGCACGTGTCGCGCGAAGCTCCCCTGGAGCGCGCGGTAGACGGTGGTGAGCGCCAGCGGGACGATCGCCGCGGCCAGGACGATGTGCGAGACGAGCATCGGGTAGTACACGAGACGGATCCACCCTGACCCGGCGAAGGGCCGCGAGACCGCGAGCGAGTGGTAGGTCACGTACGAGACCAGAAACAAGATCGAGACCACGAGCGCCGAGACCATGCACGTCTTGTGGGCGGTCACGTGCTTGCGCCGGATGAACACCCAGCCGGCGCTGAGCAATGCGGCGCTCGTCGCGTTGAGGCAGGCATTGAGCAGTGGCAACGACGTCGCGAGGGCCCCTGCCCCGGGCTGGGGTTTGTGACCGAGCAGGAGATAGCCGACGACCAGCACGACCGCGAGCGAGACCCCGCCGATCGCGATCAGGGCGGACCGATCTTCGCTGGCCGGCACCGTCATAGCGAGGTCACGAAGAAGGCCACCGCCGCGACGGACATGATGGCCGTCGCCGACCAGCCGAGCACGTTGAGCCAGGGACCGTTGGCGTGCTCGCCCATGATGGCCCTGTTGTTGCCGACCAGCATGACGAGGAGGAGGAGCGGCGGCGCCAGGAGCCCGTTGAGCACGGCAGAGAGAAAGAGCATGCGGATCGGATTCGTCCCGGCGAGGTTCAACGCCATGCCTGCGGCCACGGCGCCGGCGAAGACTAGATAGAAGCGTCGGCCGCGCCGGGGTGCGAGATCGAGGCCTGAGCGCCAGCCGAAGAGTTCGGCGATCGCGAACGACGCCGATCCCGCCAGGATGGGCACGGCCAGAAGCCCGGTCCCGATCAGCCCCAGCGCGAAGAGAATGTATGCCCCGTCGCCGGCCAACGGCCGGAGCGCCTCGGCGGCCTGCCGCGCGCTCTCGATCTCGGACCGCCCGGCCGCGTGGAGCGTCGCGCCCGCCGCGAGGATGATGAAGAACATGACGACGTTGGAGAAGAGCATGCCGGTGACGACGTCGAGCCGCGCGTCGGCGAGCTCGTGCTCGGTCGCGCCGCGCCGCTGGGCTACGGTGCGCCGGCCCCGGGCCTTCTCCTCCTCCACCTCGTGCGATGCCTGCCAGAAGAAAAGATAGGGCGAGATGGTGGTCCCGAGCACGGCGACCATCGTCGTGACGTAGAGCGAGTCCCAGCTGAGCCGCGGCACGAGGGTCGCGAGGGCGACCTGCCGCCAGTCCGGCCTGGCCAGGAACGCGGTCACGACGTACGCGAACAACGCGCCGGTCAGCCACTTGAGATATTGAGCGAAGCTCGCGTAGCTCGCATAGACCGTCGTGAGGAGAATGACGAGCCCGAGCACCGGCACCGAAGCGAGCGGCGGCACGCCGGTGAGCATCTGCGTGACACTGGCCATGCCCGAGAGGTCGGCGGCGATGTTGAAGACGTTGGCGATCAGCAGCAGGAGACACGCGGCGTAGAGGAACGGGCGCGGATAGTGGCGGCGAATCGCGGCCGCCAGGCCACGGCCGGTGACGAGACCGATCCGCGCGCAGACGAGCTGGACGGCCGCCATCAGCGGGAAGGTCGCCAGTGCCATCCAGAGCATTCCGTAACCGAGCGAAGCCCCGGCGACAGAATAGGTCGTGATCCCGCTCGGATCGTCGTCCGCGGCGCCGGTGACGAGCCCCGGCCCCAGGCTCCTGAAATAGCGGACGAGCGGATTGTGGCTGTGCCGTTCGATTTCCCGGAGATTGCTCATGCGGGCCGCCTCATTATGCCCGGACGCCGGCCCACCGATTCGGCTAACATGGCCCGCCGTGAGGCGGGGGACGCGAGCGTGAGCGGATTCGCGCGACGACGCGCGTCTACTCGGCCGGGGTGAAGCGGTGGCCGCCGTCCTTGCGGACGATGAAGCCCGGCCGCGGGAAGTGCCCGGCCAGGATCAAGGTGCCGGAGTCGGCGTGGCGCTCGACGAACGCGCGCCGCGTCGCGCTCGCCTGGGCGGCGTCGTAGCAGAAGCGGCTCGACCACTGGGGCTCGGCGACCTGCACCGTCCGGTGCATGAGATCTCCGGAGAAGACGGCGCTGCCGGCCGACGTCGTGAGGCGGACGCACACGTGGCCCGGCGTGTGGCCGACCCACGGCTCGAAGCGGAGGTGCTCGCCGATCTTGAAGTCGCTGTCGACGAGAAGCGCCTGGCCCGCCTCGACCACCGGCACCACGCTGTCGGCGATGCATCCCGACTCCTCTTTGCCGGAGTCGTTCTCGTACTTCCAGAACTCCCACTCCGCGCCGGCGATCACGTACTTGGCGTTCGGAAAGGTCGGCACCCAGCGCCCGTCCTTCCAGCGCGTGTTCCAGCCGACGTGGTCGACGTGCAAATGGGTGCACACGACGAAGTCCACCTGCTCGGGCGTGACGCCGACCGCGGCGAGGTCGTCGAGATAGGAGCCCGTCCGCATGTTCCAGGCGGGCGCGCCGGTGCGCGCCTTGTCGTTGCCGACGCCGGTGTCGATGAGGATGGTGTGGCGCGGCGTCCGCACGACGTACGTCTGGATGCGCGAGGCAAGGTCGCCCGTCCGCTCGTCGAAGAAGTGTGGCTTGAGCCATTGATGATGACGGGCGATCACGTCGGCGCTCGAGTCCGGCAGCATCGACGCGGTCGGGAACGACGAGCGGTCGATCTCGATCACGCGGGAAATCGTCACCTCGCCGAGCTTCATCGTCTGCATCGCGCTCCTCCCCGAACGTTGGCGATGTGGTGCGCGCTGCAGGCCGTCGCGGGGCCGCAGTGCGAGCCGCAGGGGCGTCCGGGGGCTGGGGCCCCCAGGCCCTCGGCGAGCAATCTGAAATGGCCCCGCCGGCCGAGGCGCGACTATGAATTGGTGATAGGGTAGCCGCAAAGGAGGGCGTATGCGTGGCGTAGTTTTCCTCGGTGGCCGGAAGCTCGAGCTGCGTGAATTCCCCGACCCGACGCCGGGTGCTGGCGAGGTCGTCGTCGCCATGAAAGCCTCGGGGATGTGCGGGAGCGATCTCCATCCCTATCGCGCCGTCGGGAACGCGGCCGCGGCGCTCGGCCTGGGCGGCAGCGGCGGCCCTGTCGTGGCCGGCCACGAGCCCTGCGGTGTGGTCACCGCGCGGGGCGCGGGCGTCAGCGAGGCTGACGCGCCGACGGGCCAACGCGTGATGGTCCATCACTACAAGGGCTGCGGGCGCTGCAAGCACTGCAAGGTCGGCTGGGCTCAGCTCTGCCGCCAGGGCATCGTCGTCTACGGCATGACCGGGCACGGCGGGCACGCGGCTTACATGACCGTGCCGGCGTATACCCTCGTTCCCCTGCCCGACTCGCTCAGCTTCGAGGAGGGCGCGGCGATCTCGTGCGGCACCGGGACCGCCTTCGGCGCGCTGAAGCGTCTGGACGTCTCCGGCCGCGACACGCTCGCGGTCTTCGGCCAGGGGCCGGTCGGGCTCAGCGCCACCTTGCTCGGACGCGCGATGGGCGCGCGCGTGATCGCGATCGACGTCGCGCCCGAGCGGCTGGCGCTCGCGCGAGAGTTCGGCGCCGAGGCGGTCGTCAACGCAAAGGACACGGATCCGGTCGCGGCGCTGCGCGAGCTCACGCACGGCGAGGGCGTCGAGACCGCGATGGACTGCACCGGCAATCCGGACGCGCGCGTGGCCGCGGTGCGGAGCGCCGCCACCTGGGGTCGGGTCGCCTTCGTCGGCGAGGGCAACACAACGACGTTCGACATCAGCCAGGACATGATCCGCCGGCAGCTCACCATCCACGCCTCGTGGACCTTCTCGAGCGTGGGTCAGGCGGAGTGCGCGCGCTTCATCGACGAGCGCCGGGTCGGGCTCGGACGTCTGCTCACGCACCGCTTCCGCCTGGAACAGGCGGAGGACGCCTATCGGCTCTTCGACACGCAGACGACGGGCAAGGGCGTGTTCGTGTTCTGATTGAAGATCTGGTGGAGCGAGCACCGCTCCCCGCGGTGACCCGAGGAGGCCCACTCGGGCGTCGCCAGCGCGCCAATTTGATCGAAGATCGGGGGGAGCGAGCGCCGCTGCTCCCCCCGATTGCCCCCAGAACGCCGCGTTTGCTGGTTACCGCTTCGGCAGGACCTTCAGGATGGGCTCCAGGTTCTTCGGGTCGGGCTTCAGGTTGCCGACGCCGTAGCTGCGAACGGCCTCCACGACCGCGTCGTTGACCGGCGTCTTGACGCCGCGGTGCCGCCCCTGCTCGCAGACGTAGCCGTTCAGGTAGTCGATCTCGGTGCGGCGCCCGCGCATCACGTCCTGAAGCAGCGACGGCCGCCCGCCGCCCCGCCGCGCGCCCTCCGCGGCAACGTCCGCCTCGACCTCGGCGAGTCCACGGCCTTCATACGCGTCGACGAACCGCTGCGAGGCGATGCCGTAGATGGGCTCCACCTCGTAGCCGCAGGCGCGCCCGACCTTCACGACCTCGCCGCCCACGTAGATCGCGATGAGTCGCGGCTCGGGACGGGTGCGCACTTCGGCGGTGCCGAGACCCGAGAGCCCGGCCAGCGGGTTCGCCATGCAGTTCACGGTGAGCTTCGACCACCGCTCGCCGAAGAGGTTCGTCGTCACCTTGGCCACCGCGACGTCGCTCATGATCTTGGCCAGCTCGCGGGCGCGCTCGGTGTCCTTGCCGTCGAGCTCGCCGATCTTGAACCCGATCGCGCCGGTGTCGGTGCGCATCGCGTGGCCGGGCTCGTACATCCCGGCGCCGATCGTGATGACGCTGCCGAGCGTGCGCTCGCG
>WNEZ01001464.1_pt1 | contig 19856 bp, 16 predicted proteins | sample 5400521 | NCBI WGS metagenome assembly WNEZ01 (sample SAMN13153339, study PRJNA577476) | soil metagenome | isolation source: 120 cm saprolite under Douglas fir tree site 2 hole 1 replicate 1 | place: USA:California | collected 2015-04-18 | reverse complement strand
GGATCCCGCCCACGCTGCAGTTCGCGCGGATGATGCCGGCTGCGCGGGCGGTCTCGATGCTGAACCTTGTGAGGAGGGACGCGAAGGCGGGCGGCGTCGGCGAGAGAGAGAACAGCTTGTTGCAGTCTGCATGGAGGCGTCCCGCGTCTCGCTTCGCGTGACAGACATCGAGCGCGCTGAGCCCCTCGCGCACGACCATCCGGAAGTTCGCCGCGATCACGCCGCGGCACCTGAGGTCGGCGCGACGGCTCGATAGCGCTCGCCCTCCGTGAAAGACGAACGCCGTCGCGATGGCGACGGCGACCAACCAGGCCCGTCTCATGTGTCCCGTCTTCGTATGTCCGGCGCGTCCCGCGGGCCCTTTCGGGGCCCGCGGGTTCACGCCCGGGCTCTCAGGGAATGGTGACCGCGCAGCTGAGCGTCGAGAGGTCGATGCTGGTGCCGTTCTCGTCGGCCGCGTCGATGATGGTGCACGTGTAGTCGGTCACCACCGGCAGGGCCTGCCCCTGACAGCCGTCGAACATCACCTGGAGGATCGGCCCGGCGCCATTCGCCGGGATGCCATCGGTTCCCGTCGAATCGATCAGCGCGTCCTTCAGCTCGTAGGTCAGGTCGTTCGGCGTGTCGAGGACGTTGGTCCCGGGCGTCGTGGCCGGCATCCGCACGTGCCCCTCCGGGTAGTCGAGCAGCAGCGTGAGCCCGCCGACAGTCACCCCGGCAGGCGTCGTGAGGTGGAGCGATACGCCCTGGTGCGTCCCGGTGTTGACGGTGCAGCTCTGGATCACGCAGTTCGCCGGACAGGCGTCGCCGTCGACCGTGTTTCCGTCGTCGCACGTCTCACCCGGATCGACGATGCCGTTCCCGCAGCCCGGCGCGACGGGGGGCAGCTGGCTCATGACCGCATGGATGCAATCGGAGTCGACGATGTTGGCGGCATCGGCTTCGGTCCCGGCGCACGGCGTCGACCCGTCCGCCTTGGTGAACGCGTTCATGAGACCCGTGTCGGCCTTCTGGAGGCACGCCACGAACGCCGGATCGGGATTCGAGCCACCGGTCGGAACGCCCTTCGCCGTCGCCTTGGCCCAGCACCCCGCCTTGGCCGATCCATTCTTGCCGGCCGCCTTGAGCTTCGCACCGGGACACTTGCCGGTGCCCGTGAGTACCGCGTTCAACTGATCAATGCAGTGATCGACCGTGAACTCGACGGCCGACGCCGTCCCCTCGCATACGCCCTTGGCGTCTGCCTTCGTGAACGCGGTCGTGAATCCGGTATCCGCCTTCATCAGGCAGGTCTGGTCGACCTGGACGGCCTTGCCGGCGGCCTTGGAATAGCAGCCGAGCTTCGAGGCCTCCTTCTTCGCCACCGCCTTCTGCTTCGAGCTGGCGCACTTCTGCGGGACGGTCGCGCTGGCCTGCGCCGACGTCGTGGACGCCAGCATGCCGGCCGCGAGTGCCGCAATCATGACGATACTCTTCCCCTTCATGTGTCGCCCTTCCCTTCGTATGAGGCCCATTCGATCAGTCCCGGACGTACGAGATGAACTTGAACTGCCCATCCACTTCGGCAATCGAACCGATCTTCATGGTCGCCTCGGTCCCCTTGTCGTCCTTCAACGTCAGAATGAGCTGCTTGTACGCCGTGTAGTCCGCGTACCTCTTCATGCCCTTCCGGAACTCCTTCTCCGTCACTGTCGCGTGGTGTCCACCGAAGGACGCGATCAGGTTCGCCTCGACGTAGACGCTCTTGCCGTTGAGCATGCCCCACAAGTACTCGGCTTCTTCCTGGTTGTAGCGCGGCCGGCGCTCGCCAGGCCCGACGCTGCCCGGGAGGATCACCCCGAGGTACTCCTCCTGGCTCACCCGGAGCTGGCGGAGCCTCACCTTGTCCCTGTCGTTGATGGCTTGGACGAAGTCTTCGATCAGCCTGTCGATCGAAGGGGCGGCGTGCTCGAGGCGGGCCGCAGGCGTCCCTTCATCGGATGCCTGCACGCCCCCGGGTCCTGAGAACACTGACGCACCGAGCATGAGGGCACCGAGTATCAGCAATCTGTCGAATCTCATTTCTTCGGACCTCGACGAAACGATGCACACGGAACATCCGGCCGGGGGGAAACAGCCCCCCGGCCGGTCGTCCGTTCACCGGGTCACTGCAGCTCGAAGCTGATCCATGGGGTCGTGAGCCACGTGGGCTTCGTCGGATCGAACGCGCCAATGTAGTTCGTCGTGTCGAAGAACGGATCGATCGCGTGGCAGTCAGTCGCGAGGCTGTTGATGAGCGGCTGCGTGCCGTCCGGGATGAACTGGCTGAGATCGGTCTGGGAGGTCGGCATCCCGAGCCCGTATTTCACGTGAATGCCGGGATCGGGGCCCTCGCCGGGATCCGCCGGGCTTCCCGTCGCGTTGATCGCCGACGGAACCACGCTGCCGCCCGCCGTGATCAGGCCCCAGTACTGCGCCCCGGTGCAGTTCGCGAGCGGGGAGCCGCTCGACGTACTCCAGTTCGCCTGCACGTTGCCGAAGTGCGGACCGCCGGTCGTGTCGGTGCCGTTGTCGAAGAAGAGGCTGTGGTCGACGAGGAGACCTCCCGGCTTAAGCACCGGCCCGGGGTCGCAGGCCTGGTTGGCGGTCGCGTTGTCGTCGAGCTTGAGGCCCGCCGACCGGAAGTGCTCCCAGATCGTGTTCGTGATCCGGCCGGACGTGCCACGACGGAGGTCCGCCGCGCGCTCGCTCTGTCCGAGGCCGACCGAGGGCTGGAGGTTCGAGCCGATCATCGTCGCGTTGCAGACGATGGGTGTGTTCCGTGGCAGCAGGTCGAAGCCGTTCTCGTTGTCGTCCCACTCAAAGCCGTGGTTCCCGAGGTTCTGCATGGTCGGCTCGTAGTAGGCGCCGAGGTAGTACTGGAAACGGCCGACGGTGCCGAGCTGCGTGTCGTGCAGGTCGTCACCGACGCCGGTCGTGACGAGGAACTTGCCGTTCACCGTCCCGCCGAACCACTCGTGCCCGTCGTCGAAGCCGATGTTCACCTGGGTGTGATCCCAGATGGTGCCGCGGCCGACACCGTTGATCGTGATGACGTTGAGCTCGTTGTCGGGGGTCAGCTCCTTGCCCGAGAACTCGACGCGGACGTACTCGACGATGCCGCTCGAGTCGTTGGGATCCGGGCCGCCGAACGGGACGCCGGTGAGCCCCTCGGCAAGGCACTCTCCGCCCGGGCAGTTGACCGGCGCGTTGCCGTTGATGGTGAGGCCGCCCCAGTCGCCGATGCTGCCGTGGCCGCCGTCCAGGTGCGCGCTGCTGCTCATGATGATCGGCTGCGACGGCGTCCCCTTGGCGTTGATCTTCGAGCCGCGCTTGAAGATGAGCGCCGAGGTGTTGCTGCCAGTCGTCGAAGGCACGCCGGCGATGAGCGCGCCCGGCTGGATGGTGAGCGTGATGCCGGGCTCGACGAAGACCAGGCCGTCGATGTTGTAGCGGCAGCCGGCCTTCCACGTCTGGGTCGAGTTGATGCTGCCGGTGACGTGCTTCTGACCCGTCCAGGACGGGGTGTGGTCGGTCGCCTGGAGCGCCGACGTCCCCGCGGGGCCGTCCGTGCACGCGATCTGCGGACCAGAGCCCGTGCAGATCGGGAACAGGGTCGGGTTGCCGGCGAGAAAGTTGAGGAAGATGACGACGTCCGCAATGGTGAGCGTCCCGTCGCCGTTCATGTCGCCGCACTGCAGCGCGCCCCCGCTGTTGCACAGCGTGGCCGCTCCGGGCGGGTTCGCGACCGTCTGGAGGAGGATCAGCGCGTCGCCGATCTTCGGGAGACCGTCGCCGTTGAGATCGCCGCAGGCCGCGTTCGCGTGCGCGGATGGCGCCCAGCCGGCGACGCCGACGAGCGCGGCGAGCCCCGCGACCGCTCCCTTCCACATGCTGCTGGCCGTTCTCATGTCAGTCGTCCTTTCCTTGGTTGTGGCGTGCATCACGGCGCCTCCGTCACGGCGATCGAGCAGGTGACGCCGTCGACCGGCTGGCCGAGGTGATCGACCGGGTTGATGAGAGAGCACGAGAGCGTGGTGATCTCGTCCTGCTTCTCGCAGGTGTTGCCGAGCGGGCAGCCGCCGATCGGACCGTTCACCGTCCCGTCGCAGCCGCCGACCGCCTGCGCGGGGAAATCTCCAGGTTTGCAGATCGGTCCGTTGTAGACGTCGGGACAGCCGAACGTGCCGTTGGTGCGGTCGCCGAGCTCTGGGCAGGCCTCGCACGTCGCGACCGTGATCGGCGTGCCGCAGTCGTTGTTGATCGAGCAGGCGAGGCCGATCTGTCCGGCATCACCCTTCGTGCAGAACTTACCGGCGGAGCAGGTCGGCGTCGGGATCGGACCACAATCGGTCGCTTCGGTGGCCGCGGTGCACGCCATTCCGATCTTGGCCGGGTCGCCGTCGGTGCAGAGCATCGTCCCCGGGTCGTCGCAGGTCGTGGTCGAGGCGCAGTCGGTGTTGACCGTCCCCGCCGTGCAGGAATGCGGTGGGTTGAGTTTGCTGAAGCCGCCGGCCGTACACTCGTTCGTGCACGCGATCGAGGTGGGCGGGCTCGCGCACGCCCCGGTGGTGCAGGCACCATGGTCGGCGAAGAACTTCCAGCCCGTGGTGCAATCCGACAGCTGCACGCCCTTCAGCGGCGCCCCGCACTTGCAGTCGTCGTAGTAGGCGGCGAAACTGGCCGGCTGGTCGATGGTGTTTTGGTCGTTGGTGCACGCGTCGAGGTTCGCCAGCGGGCAGCAGCCGATGACGTTCTGGTTCCGGTTGCAGAGGTTCTGGCTGAGCGGTACGCACTCGTCGAGCGTCGTCTCGAAGAGCGGCCCCGAGCTGATGAACTCGCTCGTGCTCGCCAGCGCGAAATGGAAGTCCGTGTCGGTGTCGTTCACCGCGAGGAGGCCGCCCGTCGGGTCGACGTGCACCGTCGCCCGCACGACGCTCGAGTTGCCGGTCCCGGGGATGCTCGCCTCGAGCTGCGGGTAGTCGAAGCTCACCTGCACGCCCGCGAGCTGCTTCCCGGCCGGTATGCTGAGGCTCACCGCGACGACGCGGTGGCCACTGATCGTCCCGCCGGCCGTGGTGCCGGGGCCGCAGGTCTCGGCCAGCGACTCACACTTCGTGTTACAGAGGTCGCCCGGCTGGCCGTTGTTGGCGCCGTCGTCACACTGCTCACCCGACTCGACGATGCCGTTGCCGCACGTGCTCGCCGCGGCCTTCTTGAAATAGATCGCCTGCGCGATGTCCTGCGCGGCGGTGACCGTGTTGTTGGTCGCGCAGTCCGGGAGAGGGCTGCAGGTCCCGATGTCCGATGGGTTGAGGCCCTGGCACGCCTTGTTGATGGCCGCCGTCGCCTTGGGCACCGAATTCGTCCCGCTGAGGAGACAGCTCGGATCGAGCGGACCGAACGACGACGCGCTCTTGTCCTTGCCCTTCTGGCACTTGGTGCCACCGACGACGATCTCTTTGACGATCGCCGCCTCGGCCTTGACGATGGCCTCCACGCACTTGATGCGGGTGCTCAGATCGGGCGGGTTGTTCATCGACAGGTCTTGGTTGCCCGCTGTGCTCAGCTGATTGCCCCCGATCGCTCCATCGATCTCCGGGAAGACCGCGCCGGCAGGGTCGCCGCCGTCGTAGTTGCCGAGCACGGGGTCGCCGCTCAGGCACCTCGCGGAAATGGCTGTCATGCCCTTAGATTTCGCGCTGGCAAACGCGCCCTTCGGGTCGAATCCCGACGACCCCGGCACATCGCAGGGTCCGGTCGCCTGCCCGGCCTTGTCCGCGGCCTTCCGGCACGTGAGCGCGTCCTTGTAGCCGGTGAGCGTGACCTTCGAGGACGCCTTCGCAATTGCCAGGCGACAGACGACCGATTGGTTGGCTGCCAAGCCGGGACGCGCCGCGCCAAGCGTTGCGGCCCCGACGGCGAGTGTCATCGCGACCCGCGCGCTCCATCTATATCTTCGCATGCCCTCTCCTTCGATGGTTGTCGCCACGCGCCATGCGCGGCCAAGCCTACACACGACGCAGGAGATACCATTATGACGTGACAAGAAGATGGCCACCCTGCGATCATTGCGTGAGCCCGAAGGGCGCATGAGCGTGAACAGTCACCAGGAGTGAAGCCGATGTGATTACCGCTTCCACGTTACAAAATCGTTGCGGTTCATGGATGGTTCCATTTTAGGGTCGATAGTTCTCGACTTCGTAACCTTCCCGAAACGTGCGCCTCCTAGAACCGCGACCACTCGGGAGGAGGACGTTAGGGATGCGCGGACCCCGGAACGGGTTGGGAACGTTCGTGCTCGCCGCCGGGCTGATCGCTCGCATCGCGGTCGCCCAGCAGGCCGCAGCACCGGCCGCGCCGGCGGCGGAAACGGGCACGCTCTCGGGCGTCGTCCTCGACAAGACGACCGGTGAGCCGATCATCGAGGCCGGGGTCGAGATCGTGGACCACGAAAAGACGGTGAAGACAGACCTGGACGGCAAGTACAGCGTGAAACTCCCGGCGGGGACGTACCAGGTGCGCTTCTTCGCGCCCCTCTACCAGGGCGCGCGCATCCAGAGCATCGTGATCAAGCCGAACCAGGTGACGAAGCAGGACGTGAGTCTCGCCGCGTCGAAGGCGAACGTCGAGGTCGTCGAGGTCGTCGCGCAGGCGAACAAGGCCGCGGAAGCGACCCAGCTCATCCGCCGGAAGAAGGCCGATGTCGTGAGCGAAACGGTGAGCGCCGAGACGATCAAGAAGTCGCCGGATGCGGACGCCGCGAAGGTGGTCCAGCGTGTGCCGGCGGTCACCGTCAAGGACAACAAGTTCGTCTACATCCGCGGCCTGAACGAGCGCTACAGCGGCGCGCTGCTGAACGGGAGCCGGCTGCCGAGCACGGACCCGAACCGCCGCCTCGTGCCGCTCGATCTCTTCCCCGCGGACTTCATCCAGTCGTTGTCCGTGGTGAAGTCCTACAGCGCCGACTTGCCCGGCGACTTCTCGGGTGGGCTGGGCAGCGGGGACCTCCGAGAATTTCCGGAGAAGTTCGAGTTCTCGACCGGGGTCACGAGCGGCGGCAACACGCAAACAACCGGGCAGCACTTCCGGACCTACCGCGGCGGCGACCTCGACTACCTGGGGTTCGGTTCGGATTTCCGGAAGCTGCCGGAGGACGTCCCCGACACGCGGACGTTCCAGAACCTCGGTCCGGGACGGGCGGACGCCATCGGAAGATCCTTCCGCAACATCTGGAACGTCGATAGCAAGTACGAGGCACCGCCGAACCTCGGCTACAACATCTCGGCTGGAAACACGTTCGGCCCGCTCGGCCTGTCGGTTGCGGGCATCTACACGAACGAGTGGGTGACGGACAAGGACGGCATCACAAACCAATTCGTGAACTCCGCGAACCAGCCGCAGCTAGTTCAGAATGCGAAGTTCGACATCAGCACGTTCAAGACCAGGCTCGCAGGACTCTCGACCGCCGAGTACGCGCTCGACGCGAACAACAAGCTCACCTTCCGTGCCGTCATCGACCGGAACACGTACGACACCGTCGACTTCACCAACGGGTCGAACGTCCAGAGGATCCCCGAGCGGCAGGAGGTGCTCCGCTACACCGAAGACGAGCTCGACTTCGGGCAACTGAGCGGCGCGCATAACTTCCGGTGGCTCCGCCTCGACTGGCGTACCGCGTACTCACGGACCACCGAGGACGAGCCGGACGTTCGTTTCATCACGTACGAGGGCCAGCCCAAGCGCTTCAACACGGACGACAGCGGCGGCGATCGCATCTTCGACTCCCTCCGCGAGCTCCTCACCGACTCCGCGGTCGACTTCACGGTGCCGTTCAGCGTCTGGTCGGGGCTCCAGGCGAAGCTCAAGTTCGGTCCCGCGTACTCCAGACGCTCGCGGACGTTCGACCTCCGGCGATTCGGCCTCGCCGGCTCGAGCAATCTCGCGGGCGTCGACTCGCTGCAGCCGCCGGAGACGGTGCTCAACCCGTCGAACTTCGTCCCGGGCGTGCTCCAGTTCGAGGAAATCACGCGGAAGAGCGACAGCTACGACGTCTCGCAGGAGATAGCGGCCTTCTACGGTCTCGTCGATCTGCCCCTCTGGAAGGACAAGGTCCGGATCAACGCCGGCGTGCGGCCCGAGTATTCCTACATCGTGCTGAACGGCTTCGCCGAGGGCGGGAACGTCACAAACGGCGCTGGGCTGTTCAAGTCGATCAAGAACACCTTCGACCCCCTGCCGGGTGTGAACCTGATCTATTCGCCGCGCGAGGACATGAACGTCCGGACGAGCTGGAGCCGGACCGTGTCCCGGCCCGAGTTCCGCGAGCTGTCGCCGGTGATCTACCCGAGCCCCCGCTTCCAACGACCACTCCTCGGCGATCCGAACCTCGTGCAGTCGGACCAAGAGAACTACGACCTCCGCTGGGAGTGGTTCTTCAGCCCGCTCGAGCTCGCGTCGGCGAGCCTCTTCTACAAGACCATCGACCGTCCGATCGAGCGCGTGACCCGCAACTTCTCGTCCTTCCTCGTCGACTCGGTGCGAAATGGGGAGCCCGGCGCCAAGCTCGAGGGGTTCGAGCTCGAGGGACGCAAGGACTTCGGATTCCTCAGCCCGCGGCTCCAGGGTCTCAGTCTGCTCGCGAACTACACTTGGGTGAACTCTCGCGCCGTGGTCCCGTCGGCCAAGGGGGACGCCGACTTCCGGCCGGGCGGCGGCCGCGCCCGCTCGCTGCAGGGTCAGGCGAAGTACATCGTCAACGGAACCCTCGAGTACTCCCACCCGCGCTTCGGCACCTACCGCGTGCTCTACAACCGCGCCGGGAGCCGGATCGACTCGATCGGCATCCTGCTCCCGGACATCATCGAGGAGCCGCGGAACCAGCTCGACGCGGTCGTCATCTTCCCCATCAAGCTCTTCGAGCTGCCGCTGACGGCCAAGCTCTCCGCCCAGAACCTGCTCGACAGCAAGTACCTGTTCACCCAGGCCGGCAACGTCTACTACCGATACAACCGCGGCATTACGGTCTCGCTTGGCCTGTCGTACACGTACTGATGTCCTAGCTTCACCTGCACGGTCGAGGACGCGTCCGATCCATCCGGCAACCCGGTGAGCGGCTTGACGTGCACGGTCAGCGCGCCGTGAGCCGCGCGCGCCGTGACGCGCTCAGGCGGCGAAGCGCCGGCGGGTGACGGTGCCCTCGCCGACGCCGAGCTGCCCCGTGATCCAGCGCCGGGTGCGCTGGGCCAGCGCCTTCCGCGTCAACCCGAGCGGCGAGAGCGGCGGCCCGAAGGTGACCTCGACCGTGAGCGAGGGCTCACGGATCACGCGACCGACGGACTCGAGCACGGTCGTGTCGCCCACGAAGACGGGCGCGGGGCTCGGCCCGCCGCGCGCGTCGCGGTAGCGGATCGCGACCGGCTGCACGGGGGCGCGCGCGTCGATCGCGGACTGGAAGAGGGCCGGATGGAAGTGGCCGACGGTCGTGCCGTCGCTGGTCGTGCCCTCGGGGAAGACGACCACGCGCGCGCCCGCGCGGAGCACGCGCGCCACCTCGGTGCGCATGCGGGCGGCGTCGCGATAGCTGCCGCGCACGATGAAGAGCGTGTCGAAGCGCTCCGCGATGGTGCCGAAGAAGGGCCACCCGCGTACCTCCGACTTGGCGACGAAGCGCGCCCCGGCGACGGCGTTGAGCGCGTACATGTCGAGCCAGGACACGTGATTGGCGACGACCAGCACCGGGTCGGTGGTGGGGTAGGGCCGGCCCCGCACCTGCGACCTCACCTCGAGCGCGTCGAGCATCTCGCGCGCGAAGGCGGCGGCCAGCTCGCCTCGCGCCCGGGGCCTGAGGCGGGGACAGCGCACGCGGGCGCTCGCGTAGACGCGGCTCAGATGGTGCGCGAGCCGCGCCGCGCGGCGGAGCCGCGTGCTACGCCGCGCGATTGCGGGATCCACCGGGTGCATTGCTCGCCTCCCCGAGACGCAGGAGCCAGCGCGCGTGACGCGGGTTCAGCCGCGCGAGCGGCAGGAGCATGAGCAGGTCCGCCGTGTTGAACTCCCGGTCCCACGCCGGCTCGCCGCACACGAAGGCGCCGAGCCGGACGTAGCCCCGGATGAGCGGTGGCGGCTCGACGGCCAGCGCGCGCGACCAGCCGTGGGTGGGGAAGGGGACGCGCGGGGAAACGCGCCATCGCTCGGGACCGAGGTGCTCCTCGCAGACCCGCCCACAGACCGCCGCCGCGTCCTCGTGGCCCGCCGCCAGGCCGACGCTCGCGCACCCCATGACGTAGCGGCTGTCCGACGCATTCAGGTAGCGGAGGAGCGCGGCCCAGAGCAGCGCGATGACCGACCCCTGGCGGAACTCGGGGTGGACGCAGGCGCGGCCGATCTCCACCGTGACCGGGCCGAGGCCACGGAGGCGGCCGAGGTCGAACTCCCGCTCCGCGTAGAAGCCCCCGGCGCGGCGGGCGTCCTCGGCGCGGAGGATGCGATAGGTGCCGACCAGCCGGCCGCTGGAGCGCTCACGCACCAGCAGGTGGTGGCAGAAGCGATCGAGGTCGTCCCGCTCGAGACCGCGCGCGCCGTCCGGCATCCGCGCGCCGAGCTCCTCGGCGAACACGTGGTAGCGGAGGCGCTGCGCCTCCTCGACCTCGTGCGCCGTCGGCGCGAGGCCGGCGCTGAAATGGGTGGTCCGGACGAGGGATGCGTCGCTCCCGCCCGCCTGACGTGGGTGTAGTTCTTCCATGCACCCATGATCGTCACGGCGGATGACGGGGCCTTGATCGGACCGTCAAGGGACGGTGAATCTCGCGTCGGAAGGGCATTCCGTGCCCACAATTCACGACGCGTTCGCGCGCCGGCAACGTCGACCGGTTATGTACGGACGCACCACGCCCCCTTTCCCCCCACGCACCGGGGCGTCCCGCACAGCATGCTAGATCCGGCGGGACGTCCCTGGTGCGCCCCCCCGCGGTTCACGAGAATCTCATGCGCGCGACCCGCGAGCGCAACGCGCCGTCGTTATGGTGCGACGCATGAACGCGGCTCCCCTGATCCATGCGCGCGTCGGCGCCCTGCACCGCATCGGCCACCTGACGCCCTACCTGGCCGAGCTGATCGTCGACGACGTCCGCCGGCGCGGGCCCGGTGCACGGGTCGACATCCTCGTCGCGGCGGACCTCGACGCGGCCGACCTGGACACGGTGCGCGCCCGGCTGTCACCCCTGGGAACGCGGGGCGTTCGCGTGGTCCGCCGCCACGCGGTGCGGACCGGCGTCGCGGCCAAACTCACCCGGGGGCCCGTCCGCTGCTCGCGCGCTGGCGCGCGCTGCGGCCTAACTCCCGCGCGGCTTCCGCCGCGCGCCCCAGACCCCCTCGGCTGGCACGGCGCCTCTCGGCGCCAGCCTCAGTGCCCCAGGCGGCGGAGCTGCCGGGGCGTCAGCATCCAGCGCAGCGTCGCGCCGCCGCCGCGGCCCGCGTCCTGCACCTCGAGGGCGACCAGGCCGCTCTTCTTGAGCACCAGCCGGAGGCCGTCGGGGGAGCCGGTGAGCAGGAGCGCCACCACGGCGCTCAGTCCCGGCTCGTGGCCGACGACGGCGACGTGCTCGAAGCGCGCGAAGGCGTGCAGCGCGCGCACCGTCTCGACCGGCGGCACGCCCGGCTCGAGGGCCCCCAGCTCGCGCGGCACCGGCTGGCTGGCGAAGGCCTCCGCGACGATGGCCGCGGTCTCGACCGCGCGCACCAGCGGGCTGGTGAGGATCGCCTCGAAGCCGAGGCCGAGCGTGCGCATGCCCGCCGCGGCCGCGCGCAGCTTCCGCCGCCCGCCCGGCGTCAGGCGCCGGGAGCCGTCGGTGCCTTCGGGGCCGACCTCCTCGGCGATCGCGTGGCGCAGGACGTAGAGCATCATGCGCGCCTCGCCTCCCGCGACGGGGCCGCATTGCTCTCCAGCTCGTGCAGCGCGGCCTGCAGCCGGCGTTCCCGGTCGAACCGCCGCCAGGCCTTGAGCGCCCGCCGGCGCTGCTTCCGCGTGCGCGCCGCCAGCATCTGGATGAGCGCGCCCGCCGCCAGCAGCGAATCGGGCGACACGCCCGGCGTCGCCGCGTAGGTGCGCAGCCAGGCGATCGCGGTGGTCGCGTCCTGGCCCTTGCCGAGGACGTCCTGCAGGCGCTCGAGTCGCGCCAGCAGGTCGCGCACCGACCGGTCGCCCAGGCTGCGCAGCGTCTCGAGCGCGTAGCGCAGGCGCTTGACGCGCACGCGGACGCGGTGCAGCTCGCTGGCCTCCGCCTCGGGGCCGAGGCGCCGCCCCGCGCGCGTGACGGCGCGCACCTGCGGGCGGATCAGGTCGCGCGCGACGTCGCCCAGCCGCGCGCGCCGCCCCCCCGGGGTGCGCGAGTCCGCGAAGCTGGCGAGCCGACCGAGCAGGCGGCGCGCGCGGCGCGCGTCGAGCGTCGAGCCCAGCTGCGCCAGCGCGCGCTGGCGCTCCTCGTGCAGCGTGACGCCGAGCGGGCCGAGCGCGCGGCGCAGCTCCGGATCGAGGCGCGCGGCCCGCCGGCGCATCGTCTCGTTCAGCACGTCGAGGTCGCGCACGGCGCCGATCGCGGCCGCGAGCCAGGCGAGATCGCGGTGGGTCGCGCTGGCGAACTGCGCCGGCAGGAGCGGGGCGAAGAGGCGGAGCGCCGCGCGCAGGCGGCGCGTGGCCACGCGCAGCTGGTGCACGGGTTCGACCTCACCGGCGCGCGCGGTCGGCTCGACGCGCGCGAAGGCGCGCAGGTGAAAGCGCACCACCGCGCGCGCCGCGACCGCCGCGCTGTCGTCGGGCGAGAGCACGAGTCCCGCCGGCTGGGGCGCGCGCAGCGCGGTCATCTCAGCCGCGGCGACGGGCACGATGGTTCGCGGCGGGGACGCTGCCCGCGGTCGCCGGCTGCCGGCGCGCGCCGGCGAGGTACGCCGCCACGTGCTCGCGCAGGTCGCCCTGGATGGCGTCGATCGAGCGGCGCGCGTCCACGGTCACGAAGTCGAACTCGCGCGCGAGCACGTTGTACTCCTCGATCAGCCGCCGCTGGTAGCGCTGGAAGGACTCGAAGATGTCGTTGCCGAGCGCCAGGTGCATGCCGGACTCCCAGTAGTCCATGCCCTTTCCCTGCACCACTCGGGGCAGCAGCGAGTCGAGGTCGATCTCCAGGTAGAGGACCAGGTCGGGCATGAGCGCGCAGCCGAAGAGCTGGCGCGTCCAGACGGGGTCGGCCCCCATCACCATGTTGCGCGCGAAGGCGGTGTACATGTAGCGGTCCGCGATCACGATGAAGCCGGCGCGCAGCGCGGGGATGATCTGGTGCTCGAGGCGGTCGGCGAAGTCGGCCGCGTAGAGCAGGCTGAAGGTGACCACGGTCAGCTCGTGCCCCGCCTTGGCCTCGTTGATGGTGCCCGCGAGCAGCGGCGAGCGGGTCCAGCCCGTGTTGCTCACCGCGTAACCCTCGAGCTCGAGCCAGGGGCGCAGCAGCTCGATCTGCGTCGAGCGCCCGACCCCGTCCGTCCCCTCGATGACGATCAGGTGTCCGGGCAGCGGCCCCGTCTTGAGGTAGGGCAGGCCGTCGCCGTACCAGAGCTTGCCGGGCTTAGCGCTGCGCGCCATTCGTCCTCCCGACGGCCGGCGGCCGCGTGTAGCCGCGCAGCACCTCCTGCACCATGCGCCGGACCACCTTCTGCTGCGTCGGGATGTCGCCCGTCGCGTCGATCACGCGCAGGTCGAACTCCTCGGCGAGACGGTCGTAGATGTCGAGGACGCGGCTCTGGAAGAGCCGGAAGCTCTGCGCCGGGTCGGGCGCCAGGCCGAGGTCCATGCCCGCCTCGTGGTACTTGAGCTTCGCGCGGCCACCGAGGAGGCGGTCGAGCGAAACCTCGATCGGCACGCGGAAGTAGAGGGCCAGGTCGGGGCGAGGGGCGAAGCTGTAGACGGCGCGCACCCACGCCGGGTGCACGCCGCGCGCCACGTCGCGGCTGAAGGCGGTGTAGACGTAGCGATCGGCGAGCACGACCATGCCGGCCTTGAGCGACGGGACGATCTGGTAGGTCAGGCGGTCGGCGAAGTCGAGCGCGTGCAGCAGGCTGAAGGTGGTGGGCGTGAGCAGATCCTTCTTCTTCCCCCGCTTCATGGCGCGGCGCACGAGGCGCGAGGAGTTCCACTCCGTGAAGCGCACGGGGAACCCTCGCGCCGTCAGCCAGCGGTCGAGGAGCAGGAGCTGGGTCGACTTCCCCGAGCCGTCGATGCCCTCCACCGTGATCAGCCGGCCGGGGTAGGGGTGGGGCTCCGTCAAGGGGCTCGGGCGGGGCTGGATGGTCGTCATGGCACTCCGCTCGCGCGCAGGTGAGGGAGCGCCGCCGCGGCGCGGCGCGTGCGGCGCAGGGTGACCGGCCGGTCGAGCAGCCGCCCGAGGAGGTCCGCCCGGCGCTCGGCGGCCCACAGCTCGAGCTCCGCGTCCTCGCCGTTGGCCTCGACCTCGATCGCCAGGCGGGCGGCCGAGAGCGCGACGTCGAGCCGGCGCACCGCGGCGAAGTGCGTGCGGTCGAGCGCGTCGGCCGTGCGCAGCAGGGCGGCGAGTCCGCGGACCATGCGGCGCGCCGATCCCGGGAGCGCGCGCAGGTCCGGGTCGGCGAGCTTGGGTATCTGCTTTCGGTGCCCGCGCACCACCAGCGACACGATCTCGATCTCGAGCGGGTCGAAGGCGAGCAGCTCCGCGTTCCGGATCAGGTAGCAGGAGTGATGATGATGGCGGTGGTGGTCGATCGCGTGCCCGATGTCGTGGAGGAGGGCCGCGTGGTGCAGGAGCTCGCGCGCCGGGGCCGGGAGGCCGAGCGCCTCCGCCGTGGCGTCGAAGAGCGCGAGCGCGAGGCGCGCCACGTGGCGGCCGTGGGCGTTGGAGCCGGCGAAGCGCGTCGCGAGGGCCTCGACCGCGCGTCGCCGCTCGCGCTCGGCGTTGGCCGCGGGGTCGAAGCGCAAGCCCGCGAGCTCGAGCAGCACGCCCTCGCGCAGCGCCCAGCTGCATGCCATCAGCTCCGGGGCCGCGACGCGCGTGAGCACGAAGTCCGCGAGCACGGCCGCCGCGGGCATGAGGTCGACGCGCTTCGGGTCGATGCCGGGAACCTGGGCCCGCGGGCCGGCCGCCACGCCGAGCAGGCGGCGGCGGAGGCGTGCCACCTCGCCCGCGGCCGCGCGTGCCCCGTGAAGCCGCGGCGGGTCCTGGCCGCGCGCCGCGGCGGCCATCGCGACCAGCGTGTTGACGGTCCCCGAGGTGCCGATGACGCGTGCCACGACGGCATGGCGGGCGGCCGTGAGCAGCGATCCGAGCTCGCGCTCGAGGAGCTTCTCCAGCCGCGCCACCTGGCGCGCCGTCGGCGGGTCGCTGGTGAGGAAGCGCTCGGTCAGGCGCGCGACGCCGAGGGGGAAGCTGCGCAGCCAGAGCGGCCGGCCCTCGTGCACCAGGCCCAGCTCGACGCTGCCGCCTCCCACGTCGAGCAGGAGGTGCGGCCCGCCGCGTAGCCCGAGCGCATGCTGCGCGGCGCGGAAGATGAGCCGCGCCTCCTCCGCGCCCGAGATGGTGCGCACGGGCAGGCCGGTCTCGCGCCGCAGCCGGCGCACGAAGGCGGCGCCGTTGCGCGCCTCGCGCACCGCGCTGGTCGCCACCGCACGCATGCGCACCACGCGCCGCGCGCGCGCCAGGCGGGCGAAGGTCTTCATGGCGCCCACGGCCAGGTCCATGGCCGCCGCCGGGAGCCGGCCGGTGATGAAGGTGTGACGTCCGAGGCGGACCATCTCCTTCACGCGGTCGATGACCTCGAGGCGCCCGTCGGCGCTCACGTCGGCCACCAGGACGTGGACGGAGTTCGAGCCGACGTCGATTGCCGCGAGCCGCACGGGGCCGCACTCTAGCGAGAGCCGTCCCGCGTGTCATGGGAGGCGCCCGAGGGGACGGGACCCCGGTTATCCACAGGTCACCTGCTGGTCACGGAACGGTAACAATGGGTGATCCCCGTGCCTGGTTGCCGGCGCGAGAGGGGGGCAGGTATAGCGCGCCCTCATGGCCCACCTCCGCGTCCGCCCGGGCAGCCGCGTCCGGCTGGGTCGCATCGACCCGTCCGACACCGGCAAGCACACGGACGAGACCGCGGCGCGCGTCAAGCTGGCGCGCGACATCGCACGGCTGGCGAAGCTCCAGGACGTGCTCTACGCCGAGCACCGGCACGCGGTCCTGGTCGTGCTCCAGGGCATGGACACCTCGGGCAAGGACGGCACCGTCAAGCACGTCATGAGCGGCGTCAACCCGAGCGCCTGCGAGGTGGTCCCCTTCAAGGTGCCGACCGCGGAGGAGGCGGCGCACGATTTCCTCTGGCGCGCGCACCGCGCCGCCCCGCGACGCGGGCACATCACGATCTTCAACCGCTCGCACTACGAGGACGTGCTGGTGCCGCGCGTGCATCGCACGGTGCCGCGCGACGTGCTGCGCCAGCGTTACGCGCAGATCAACGACTTCGAGCGCCTGCTGGCGGAGAACGGGACGCTGATCGTCAAGTTCTTCCTCCACATCGCCAAGGGCGAGCAGCGCCGGCGGCTGCTCGAGCGCCTGGAGGATCCCGACAAGACGTGGAAGTTCTCGGAGGGCGACCTGCAGGAGCGCGCGCTCTGGGACCGCTATACGGCCGCCTACGAGAAGCTCCTCGCCCGCTGCAGCATGCCCCACGCACCCTGGTACGTGATTCCCGCCAACCACAAGTGGCATCGCAATCTCGCCGTCGCCTCGGTGCTCGTCGCCGCGCTGGAGGGCCTGGGCAGCCGTTACCCGCGCCCGACCCTGTCGCCTGCTCGTGTGCGCCGGCTGCGTGCGGCCCTCGCGCGCTGACCTGTGGAGCGGTGGGCGGCGGCTGTGCTATGGGCCGCCCTCGTATGGCGACGGCACCCCGGCAGGGTTTCTTCGCACGGCTCCTTCCCGCGAGCGGGGGCGAGCAGTTCTTCGACCTCTTCGAGCAGCACGCCGAGCGCTCGCGCGAAGCGGCGGTGCTCCTCGGGGGCATGCTGCGTGACTGCGCCGACCAGGAGCGGCAGGCGGCGCGCGTGAAGTCCGTGGAGCACGAGGGCGACGAGATCACCCACGCCGTGATCGAGCGCCTGCACCAGACCTTCATCACGCCCATCGATCGCGGCGACATCCACGAGCTCATCTCGCGCATGGACGACGTGCTCGACCTGATCGAGGCGTCCGCCGAGCGCCTGGCGCTCTACGACATCCGGACCATCGAGCCCGAGGCGCGCGAGCTGGCCGAGGTGCTGGAGAAGGCGGTCACGGAGATGGGTGCCGCGGTGGGCACCCTGCGCGACCTGAAGGACCGGCCGCGGCTCCTCGCGCATTGCACCGAGATCAACCGCCTGGAGAACGTGGGCGACGCGCTCCTGCGGCGCGCCGTCGCCCGCCTCTTCCGCGAGAGCCGGGATCCCATCCACGTCATGAAGTGGAAGGAGATCTACGACTACCTGGAGAACGCGATCGATCGCTGCGAGGACGTCGCCAACGTGATCGAAGGCGTGGCGCTCGAGTACGCCTGAGCGCGGCCGGCCCTCGCTCAGCGGCATGCTCGTCCTCGTCCTCCTCATCCTCGTCGCGCTGGCCTTCGACTTCATGAACGGCTTCCACGACGCGGCGAACTCGATCGCGACCGTCGTCTCGACCCGCGTCCTCACGCCGCGGGCGGCGGTGGTGTGGGCCGCGTTCTTCAACTTCGTGGCGGCCTTCGGCTTCGGGGTGGCGGTGGCGACCACGGTGGGGAGGGGGATCGTCGTACCCGAGGTGGTCGACAACGCCGTGATCTTCGCGGCGCTCAGCGCCGCGTTCCTCTGGGACCTGATCACCTGGCACTACGGGCTCCCGTCGAGCTCCTCCCACGCGCTGATCGCGGGCCTCGCCGGCGCCGGGGTGGCGAAGGCGGGCCCCGGGGTGCTGCTCCCGGCGGGGCTGGCGAAGGTGGTGGTGTTCATCGTGGTCTCGCCGCTGGTCGGATTCCTGCTGGGCGCGCTCTTCATGGTGATCGCCATCTGGCTCGCCCATCGCGCCACCCCCGCCGCCATCGACCGGACCTTCCGGCGGCTCCAGCTCGTCTCCGCGGCCGGCTACAGCCTCGGGCACGGCACCAACGACGCGCAGAAGACGATGGGCATCATCGCCGTGCTGCTCTTCACCTCGGGCCGCCTGGGCGAGAAGTTCTACGTGCCCTTCTGGGTCATCTTGATCTGCCACGCGGCCATCGCGCTCGGTACCATGTTCGGCGGCTGGCGCATCGTGCGCACCATGGGCATGCGGCTCACGGCGCTGCAGCCGATCGGCGGCTTCTGCGCCGAGACGGCGGGCGCGATCGCCCTCCTCGGCTCGGCCGCCTTCGGCATCCCGGTGAGCACCACGCACACCATCACCGGCGCGATCGTCGGCGTGGGCAGCACGCGGCGCTTCTCGGCCGTGCGCTGGGGGGTGGCGCAGAACGTGGTGGCGGCGTGGATCCTGACCATCCCGTGTACCGCCGTGATCTCCGCCCTCATCTACCTGCCCCTGCGGCTCCTCTCTTGACCGCGCGCGCGGCCGTCCAGTAGGGGTCCATCATGAAGATCGACGGCGGCCTGATGATGACCGATCTGCGCGACGTGGCGCGCAACGCGGCGCACGCCGAGCAGCTCGGCTACGACGGCCTGTGGACCGCCGAGGCGGGACACGATCCGTTCCTGCCCGCCGCGCTGGCCGCGACCGCGACCGAGCGCGTCACCATCGGCACCAACATCGCGGTCGCCTTCCCGCGCAGCCCACTGGTCCACGCGCAGATCGCCTGGGACCTCCAGGCCGCGTCGCGCGGACGCTTCGTCCTCGGGCTCGGCACGCAGGTGAAGGGCCACAACGAGCGCCGCTACTCGACGCCCTGGGTGGCGCCCGCGCCGCGGCTGCGTGAGATGATCCAGCTCATCCGCCACATCTGGGACGTGTGGCAGCACGGCACGCGGCCCGGCTTCGCAGGCAAGTACTACCAGTTCAGCCTGATGACCCCCTTCTTCAGCCCCGCGCCGCTCGACTGTCCGCTGCCGCAGATCTACGTCGCGGGCCTGAACCCCTACGTGTGCCGGCTGACGGGCGAGCTGGCCGACGGCTTCCACATCCATCCCTTCCATTCGGTCAAGTACATCAACGAGACCGTGCTCCCGAACGTGCTGCACGGCATCGAGAAGGCGGGGCGCAAGCGCGCCGACGTGGCGCTCGCCACCACCGCCTTCGTCATCGCAGGCAGGAACCGCGACGAGATCGAGCGTGCCAAGGGGCCGGTCCGCCAGCAGCTCTCCTTCTACGCCTCGACCCGCACCTACAGCGCCGTGCTCGAGGCCCACGGCTGGGGCGAGACCTGCTACCGTCTGAGCGAGAAGGCCGCCAAGGGCGACTGGGGTGGCATGGGCGCGCTCATCACCGACGAGATGCTCCAGGTCTACGCCGTCGAGGGCACGTGGGACGACATCCCCGGCCTGCTAAAGAAGAAGTACGGGGGCCTGATCGACCGGCTCGGCTTCTACTCCCCGGTGCGTCCCGGGGCCGACGACGAGCTCTGGCGCCGGCTCATCGCCGCGTGCCGTTGACGAGCGCCTCGGGTATCGCCTGCGCGTCCGCGGCGTGAACGCGGACCAGCCGTGCACGACTCCCGCCGACTGCCAGCATGGCTTCCGTCCCTCGGTCCTGCCCTTCGATCCGGTCGAGTCTACACGTCTCCCCCGACTGGTCGGGCAAATGCACGGTAAAGGTCGTGCCCCGATCAACTTCACTGAC
>WNEZ01004773.1_pt1 | contig 19865 bp, 19 predicted proteins | sample 5400521 | NCBI WGS metagenome assembly WNEZ01 (sample SAMN13153339, study PRJNA577476) | soil metagenome | isolation source: 120 cm saprolite under Douglas fir tree site 2 hole 1 replicate 1 | place: USA:California | collected 2015-04-18 | reverse complement strand
AGGGCCGCGCGAATACAAACACCTGCATGCCATCGACGGGCGGCGTGGGCAACATGTAGTTCTGTTTCGCGAACATCACGCAGCGGATTTGCGCCGCCTTGTCGCGCAACGAGAAATACCAGTGACCGCTGCGCCAGGCCTTGAACCCGGCCACTTCGCCCCGCACCCATAACGGCGGCAAACCCGCCTCGATGACAGCGCGGGCCCGGCGGGTCACCTCACCGACGGTCCATGCGCCTTCCGTGGATGCGGCTGCGAAGAGATCTACGGGTGCACCCATTGGCGCGCCGCCTGAACGGTGTTGTAGAGCAGCATGGTGATCGTCATGGGGCCGACGCCGCCCGGCACTGGCGTGATGGCGGACGCGACCTGTTTCGCTTCCTGGAATTTCACGTCTCCGACGAGGCGATAGCCCTGTTTGCGCGATGGATCGTCGACGCGGTTCACGCCGACGTCGATGACCACCGCGCCCGGTTTGATCATCGCTCCCGTCACGAACTCCGGCTTCCCGATCGCGACGACGAGGATGTCGGCCTGCCGCGTGTATTGCTCGATGGCGCGCGTACGGGAGTGACATACCGTAACCGTCGCGTTGCCGCCCGGCGCGTCCAGCAGCAGCAACCGCGCCATCGGTCGTCCCACGATGTTGGAGCGGCCGAGCACGACCGCGTGCTTCCCGCTCGTCTCGACCCCCGTGCGAATGAGCATCTGCTGGACGCCGTAGGGCGTCGCGGGCCGGAATCCGGTGGGATCGCCCAGCGCGACCTTGCCGACATTTTCGGGGTGGAAGCCGTCCACGTCCTTGCGCGGATCGATGCGGTGCAGCGCGCGATTGGTATCGATCTGCGGGGGCAACGGCAACTGTACGAGAATCCCGTGAATGCGCGAATCGGCGTTGAGCCGCTCGATCAACGCGATCAGCTCTGCTTCCGACGTCTCCTTGCGGAGCTTGATGGTCTCGTGGTAGAACCCGGCCTCCTCGCAGGCCTTCCCCTTCATGCGCACGTAGACCTGCGAGGCCGGATTGTCGCCCACCAGCACAACGGCGAGCCCGGGCCTCACGCCGCTCTTCTTCAGCGCCGCGATCTCAGCGGCCAGCTCCGTTCGCATCGTGGCGGCGATGGCGTTGCCGTCGATCAATTTCGCGCCGGTCTGCACGGCGGAAGCGGGATTAGCGTGCAACGCCGACCGCCCGCGTCTCGCGAATCACGACCACCTTGATCTGGCCGGGATACTGAAGCTCGCGCTCGATCTTGCGCGCGATCTCGTCGGTGAGACGCGCCGCGGCGGCGTCGTCCACCGAATCGGGTGTGACGACGACCCGCACTTCGCGTCCGGCCTGGATGGCGAACACCTTCTCAACACCCTGAAACTCCGAGGCGAGCTTCTCGAGCTGGGTGAGGCGTTTGACGTACGTCTCGAACGCTTCGCGCCGGGCGCCGGGCCGCGAGCCGGAGACGGCATCCGCGGCCTGCACGATGACGCTGACGGACGACTCGTGGGCAACGTCGTCGTGATGCGCCGCGATGCAGTTGATCACGATCGGCTGCTCGCCGTATTTCGTCGCCACCTCGACACCGAGCTGCACGTGGGTGCCGTCGTGCTCGTGCGTCATCACTTTGCCGACGTCGTGGAGCAGGGCGCCGCGTTTCGCCAGTGCGACGTCGAGCTTCAGCTCCGCCGCCATGATGCCGGCGAGCCAAGCGACTTCTTTGGAATGTTCGAGAATGTTCTGGCCGTAAGAGGTCCGATACTTCATCCGGCCGACCAGCTTCACGAGCTCCGGATGCATCCCGCGAATGCCGGTTTCATAGACCGCCTGCTCGCCCGCCTCGATAATGCCGGCGTCCACATCAGCCTTCGCCTTCTTGACGATCTCTTCGATGCGTCCCGGATGGATCCGGCCGTCGGCGATGAGGCGTTCGAGCGCCAGCCGCCCGATTTCGCGGCGGACCGGCTCGAAGCACGACACTACGACGGTATCGGGGGTGTCGTCGATGATGACGTCCACGCCCGTCGCGGCCTCGAACGCGCGGATGTTGCGGCCCTCGCGGCCGATGATGCGGCCTTTCATCTCGTCGGAGGGTAACGTCACCGCCGACACGCTCGACTCCGCGGTCTGCTCGGCGGCGATGCGCTGGATGGCGAGGGCCACGATCTTCTTCGCTTCGCGGTCGGCGTTCTTCCGGGCCTGCTCCGTGATGTTCCGGACCATGGCTGCGGCCTCGTCGCGCGCTTCGCCTTCGTGACGCTGAATCAGCTCGAGCTTCGCTTCCTGGGCGGTCAGCCCCGCCACCTGCTCGAGCCGCGCGCCGATCTCCTGCTCGCGCTTGGTCAGCGCCCGGCCATGGTCGCCCAGTTGTTGCTCGAGCTGCCGCAAGTCGTGCTCGCGCCGGTCCACCCCGGCGAGCTTTTCATCGAGACTCTTATGGAGGTTTTCGCGGACCGACATGAGCTCTTCTTTAGCCGCCAGCACGAGCCGCTGGCTCGTTTCCGACGCGCGGCGCTCGACGCGCCGGCCCCAGACATAGAATGCAAGTGTTGCAGCAAGCACGCCGCTGAGAACGGCCGCGACATAACTGGGCCAATCCGTCATAGATCTATCTCCAACGCGCATCCCCACTCAATGGGATGCGAGGGTTGTCAGCCTGCGGTCAGCGCCTTTCGTTTAGCCGGCGGCAGCATCTTCGCCAGATCGTCGGCGACTGCCGCCAGGCGCGCCGCCACTTCCCGTTCAGTTTGCTTCGCCTGAAACAGCTCGTTCGTGATATCGAGGGCCGCGAGGATCGCCGCTTTGTGCGTCTCCACCAGCGGACCCTGGCTCAACACCCTTTTCAACGCCTGATCGACGTAGGCGGCGACTTCGCGCGTGTACTCGGGCGAGAGATCGGAGCGGACGGTGTATTCCTCACCGCCGATCATCACGCGGACCGCATGCTTCTTCGCGGTCACTTGTGCCCTCCGTTGTCGCGCGCCTGCTCTTCCAAAAACGTGAGTCGTTGCATCAAATCGTGCACGCGCGTGCGGGCGCCTTCGACCCGCTGCCGCAGCGCCTTATTCTCCGACTCGAGGTCGGCATTCTTGACCGGGCTGCCGCGCACCTTTAGCTCGGCTTCGGCCTTTTGGGCGCGAGAGCGCCAACCCGCCAGCTCCTCGGCCACGTCGCGGACGATGGCCTCGAGCTGATCGATCGCATCGCGAACGTCAGGAGGGGGCCTGTCTCCTGCGTACGTCAAATTCCGCCTCCAGCGCTTTCAGCATGCGGCTGAGTAGCGCATCGACTTCCCGTTCCGTGAGCGTCCGCGTCGTGTCGCGGAATGTGCAGCGCCACGTCACGCCACGCGTCCCAGCAGCTAAGCCCGCTCCACGGTACTCGTCCAAGACTTCGAGCCGCTCGAGCAACCCCCCGCCCTCGCGGCGCAACACACCTTCGATGGCTCCGGCCGTGACCGCGCCTGGTACCACCAACGACAGATCGCGCACGACTGGAGGCTGGGTTGGCAGGGCCTGGTAACGCGCCAACGCCGGCCGCTCGACCACCATTTTCACTTCGAGCCCAAACAGCGACCCCGCCCACTTGGGCGCGTCCGCCTCAATCGGAGCGGCCGAGCCCCAAACTGCTCCCTTTTGCACCGCCTCCCACCCCGCGCCACTCGCGGCTGGTTGAACGTCGCAAGCGGGAGCGGCTAGCCTCGCGGCTAACTCAAAGTGGTGCTTTAGGTCCCATATGTCCATATCAGGTAGTTTCGCACGCTCTTGGCTCGCATCAGACCAGTGACTCGGACGGCGCGCGCCGGTGAGAACGATGGCTAAATGGAGCTCCTCGTCAGGGCGTGGACCGTTGGACTTGTGAAACACGGTCCCGACCTCGAAGAGGCGGACGTCACGGACACCCTGGCTCCAGTTGTGCTCGACCCGGCGCACGAGCCCCGGCAGCAGCCGGCTACGCAGGTGCGCTTCGTCAGCCGACAGGGGGTTCAGGACGGCGACGGCATCGGGAGAGTCCGCGGGCCCCAGAGGAAGCGTGCGCGCCTCGAGCAAGCCACCGCCACCGCGCACCAACGCCTCGCGAATCCGGTGCAGCGTCAGCTCCGACGGCGCGTCGGGGACGGTACCGGGACGGTAGGCCCTGAGCTCGTCCGGGAATGTGTCGTAGCCGCGGAGCCGTGCGACCTCTTCGATGAGGTCGACCTCGCGCGTGACGTCCGGGCGCCAGCCCGGCACCTGCACCGCCAGCCGGTCGTCCTTCGGCGCGGCGACGAACCCGACTACGGAGAGATAGCGCTCGATTTCCTTACGCGGCACAGGGACGCCCAGCAGGTGCGAGACGCGCGCATCGCGCACAAAGACGCTGCGCGGCTGTTGGGGTTCAGGCCACAGATCGATCGGCGCCTCGCGCATTTCTCCACCAGCGACCGCGCGAATCAGATCGATCGCGCGATTCAGCGCGTCAGGCATGCCGAGCATGTCGATGCCCCGCTCGAAGCGGTAGCTCGATTCGCTCGAGATACCGAGCGCGCGACGCGTACGGCGAATTCGCGTCGGCTGGAAGTACGCGCACTCGAGCACGATGTCCGTCGTGGTCTCCGACACTTCCGACTCGGCACTGCCCATGACGCCCGCGACGATCGTCGGGCGCTCGGCGTCGCAGATCGCGGTCATCTCCGCCGTCAGTTTCCGCGGGACGCCATCGAGCGTGACGATCTGCTCGCCTGCCTTGGCACGGCGCACGACCACGGCCGGTCCGCGCAGCTTCGCCAGATCGAACGCATGCAGCGGCTGGTTGACTTCGAAGAGGATATAGTTCGTGGCATCCACGATGTTGTTGATCGATCGTTGGCCGATTGCTTGCAGGCGGGCCGCGAGCCACGCGGGGCTGGGGCGCACCGTCACTCCACGCAGCACCGCGATCATGTAGCGGGGGGCGCCCTCTGGATCTTCCACCCGCACTTCAACTCCATCGACAACGGCGTTGGAAGGTTGGAACGTTGGAAGGTGTTTCTTTCCAGCATTCCAACTTTCCATCTTTCCACTCGGTATCTCCGGAAGCTTCACCCTCGCCTCCAGACTCACCGCCAGCTCGCGAGCAACGCCTTTGTGACAGAGCAGGTCCGGACGATTCGCCGACACGTCGATCACGATCTGCTCGTCGGCCACCGGAATCGCTTCGAGGAACGGCGTGCCCGGCGGAGCGTCGGTCTGGAGCTCGAGAATGCCCGCTTGATCGACGCCGAGGCCAAGCTCTTTCGCGGAGCAGAGCATGCCGTTCGATTCGACGCCGCGGATTTTGCGGCGCTCGAGCTTCAGACCGCCCGGCAGCGTCGCACCGACGGGCGCGAACGGATAGGCCTTCCCCGCCTGCACGTTCGGCGCACCGCAGACCACTTCGAGGGGCGCACTGCCTCCCGCGTCGACGAGGCAGAGGGTGAGCCGGTCTGCGTTGGGGTGCTGGCGCACCTCGAGCACGCGCGCGACGAGCACGTCGCGCAACTCCTGGTGGATGGGAACGACGGCGTCCACCGGCGCGACCTGCCGAGCCAGTCGGTCGGCGACGTCCTTTCCCTCGAGGGGGCGGCCGAGCAGCGCTTCGAGCCAGCGCCGCGAGACGATCATCGGAACTGCTCCAGGAACCGAACGTCGCTATCGAAGAACAGCCGGATATCCGGAACGCCGTGCCGCAGCATCGCAATCCGCTCGGGTCCCATGCCCCACGCGAATCCTGTGTACTTCTCGCTGTCGACGTTGCAGTTCTCGAGCACGGCAGGATGCACCATGCCGGAGCCGAGGATTTCCATCCAGCCGGTCTGTTTACAGGCCGCGCAGCCCGAGCCGTCGCAGATCTGGCACTGCACATCCATCTCCGCCGACGGCTCGGTGAAGGGAAAATAGGACGGCCGGAACCGGACTTTGGTCGTGGGCGAGAAGATGCGGCGCGCAAACGTCGCGAGCGTCGCCTTTAAATCGACGAACGTTAGACCCTCGTCCACCGCGAAGCCCTCGATTTGCTCGAAGACGGGTGAGTGCGACGCATCGAATGGGTCGCGGCGGTAACACCGCCCCGGCGTTACGATGCGAATCGGGGGCTTGTAGTTCTCGAGCGTGCGGATCTGGACCGGCGAGGTATGCGTGCGCAACAGGACGTCGCCGCCGAGGTAGAAGCTGTCCTGCGCATCGAGCGCCGGATGATCCTTGGGAAAATTGAGCGCGTAGAAGTTGTAGCGCTCGGTCTCCGCCTCAGGACCGACGGCGCGCGTGAAGCCCAGCTCGCGGAAGATGTCGCAGATCTCGTCGACGATCTGCGTGACAATGTGGAGCCCACCGCGCCACTGCGGGCGGCCGGGCATGGTGAGATCGACCCCCGCCAGCGCGGTGCTGCCGCGCTTCAGCTCGAGCTCTCGAGCTGCGACGGCGTGCGCGAACTCGCGCTTCAGCGCGTTCGCAATGCCACCGACGCGTTTGCGTTCCACCGGATCGAGGCCCGGAAGGGCTTTGAGGATTTCGGTGAGGGCACCAGCCTTACGGCCCAGGAGCTCGATTTTGAGCTCCTGGAGCCGTCGTTCGTCTGCGTGCGGGATCTCTTTGAGACGTTCCCGCAGCGATTCTAGGGCTGCAAGGATTTCTTGGCGACCTCCGCCAACTGTTCAAACGCCGCCGGATCTCGCACGGCGAGATCGGCGAGGACTTTGCGGTTGATCTCGACGCCCGCCTTACGCAGGCCATTCATGAGGCGGTTATAGGAAAGCGCGTGCAATCGCGCCGCCGCGTTGATGCGCGTGATCCAGAGCCGGCGGAACTCGACCTTCTTGCTGCGGCGGTCGCGATACGCGTACCGCGCGGCCCGCTCGGTGGCTTCCTTGGCGGCCTTCCACAGTTTGCTGCGCCCGCCCCAGTAGCCCTTGGCGAGCTTCATCACTTTGTTCTTGCGCTTCAGGCGCGCGACGTTGCTTTTGACGCGAGGCATCGGTTGCTCCTTACGCCAGCAGCAGGCGCTTGAGGCGGCGGTCGGCGTGCGAGACAAGCGTCGCCTTGCGCAGGTGACGCTTCCGCTTCGCATGCTTCGAGGTCAGGATATGGCGCTTGTACGCCCGATAGCGGCGCAGCTTCCCGGTGCCCGTGAGCCTGACGCGTTTTCTCAGGGCACGCTTCGATTTCTGCTTAGGCATTGCTAGGGCTCCAAACCCCGGGGCATGGCCCCGGGGTCACTTGGGTGCAAGGACCATCGACATGTTGCGGCCCTCGAGTTTCGGCTCTTGTTCGATCTTCCCAATATCCTTCAGTACTTGCGCAACCCGATCCAAAACCTCTCGGCCGAGCTCGATGTGCGCCATCTGCCGGCCGCGGTACATCATCGTCACCTTCACCTTGTTGCCGTCTTCCAGAAACTCGCGCGCGTGCCGGGTCTTGAAGTCGAAGTCGTGCTCGTCGATGCCGGGCCGGTACTTCACTTCCTTGAGGTGAATGACGTGCTGCTTTTTCTTCGCGGCGCGCGCCGCCTTCGCCTGCTCGAACTTGAACTTCCCGTAATCCATGATCTTGACGACGGGGGGCCGGGCGAGCGGTGCGACTTCGACGAGGTCCAGGCCCCGCTCATTCGCGGCGGCGATCGCTTCATCGATCGTCAACACTCCCAGCTGGTCGCCGTTGTCCGCAATCACGCGCACGGGACTGATGCGAATTTGCCGATTGACGCGCGTGCGCGGTGCTTTGCTGTTGTCGAGAGGTGGCAGCTGTGCGATCTCCTTTACCGAAGTAAAAAGCGGACCCGGGTTGCCCCAGATCCGCGGCGCCTCACTCCCCTGGGAAGTGAGGTTTCGGAACCCTGGAGCACTCTCTCCTTGAGAGAGGCAGTGGGTGGGGCGTCATCACGCCCACTTACCATATTGTGGACGGCAAGTTAGTCCAGCCGTTTCTCGTTCACAAGCCCGACGCCCTTCCCGTCCTTTGCCAATCGCCCCGAGACGACATGGGGGTCATGCTCGAAAACCAACAGCCACTGCTCCGCTTCGGCGCGTTGGTACAGCCGGCGGCGCGTCTCGAGCGTGACGAGCGGCTCAAGATCGTAGCCCATGATCCACGGCAAGGGCAAATGCGCCGATGTGGGCACGAGATCGGCCAGAAAGCAGGCCCGCTCGCCGCCGCTCTCGATCAGGATCGACTGGTGAAACGGGACGTGACCCGGTGTCGGGATCCCGCGAATCCCCCGCAGGATCTCCGTTTCGCCGTCGATCAGCTGGAAGGGCACGCTCTCGAAGTTGTGGGCGAGATAACTGCCGGCCGTGCGCTCATTGGTGTGCTTCGCGAACTCGAGCTCACGACGCTGGACGACGTAACGCGCCTTCGGGAAGGACAAGGCGACCTTCCCGGTTGGATCGCGGTAGGTGTCGCCGCCGGCGTGATCGAAATGCAGGTGGGTATTGATGACCCAGCGCACGTCGTCCGGCTTGTGGCCCAGTTCGCCGAGCGCGTCCTCCAGGCTGGTGCGGCCATCAGTGCCGGCGTTTGCGACGCCGTAGATGTCGCGAAATTTCTCGTTTTCCTTGTTGCCGATGCCGGTGTCGATGAGCACGAGCCCGTCGTCATGTTCGACGAGCAAGCACCGTAGCGCGAGTGTGATGCGGTTCCGCTCGTCTGCTGGAGTGCGCCGCTCCCAGAGCACTTTGGGCACGACGCCGAACATCGCGCCGCCGTCTAAGCGCTGGCGGCCGCCTTCGAGGGCATGGCAGGTGAGACGCCCTACATGGAAGGTGGTGTGCACTGCTCCAAGTCTCTCAAGCACATCGCGCCCCACTCTTTGGCAATTCTCAGGAGACGGGCGAGACATTTCGCCGCCGCTACTGCGTCCCCTGTTGCCCTGTGCCTCCCCTCGATCTCGATGCCGAAATGATAGCTCACTGCATCGAGGTTACGTCGCGGCAAGTCAGGCAACAGCCGTCGCGCGAGGCGGACCGTGCAGACCCGCGGGCCCTGGAGCAGCAATCCGCGCGCGCGCTCGATCTCAGTCGACACGAACGCCCAATCGAAGCGCGCGTTGTGCGCGACGAACACGCAGCCGGAAAACACATGAAGTAACTCGTCAACGATCGCGTCGAACGGTGGCGCACTGCGCAGCATCTGCGGTGCGATCCCGGTCAGGCCCTGTACGAACATTGGGACCGGCATGCCGGGGTTCACGAGCGAATGAAACGCTACGGTCCCATCGAGCATCACGACCGCGATCTCGATGATGCGATCGCCGCGGAACGCGCGGACGCCCGTGGTCTCGACGTCGACGACTGCAAATCGACACGCGTCGAGCGGTGGGCTCTCGGTCGCCGGCTGCGACGCCAGCGCCCAGCGGCCGTCGGTGGTGCGTCCGAACCGCGGATCCGCGGCGAGCAGCGTCAGGGCGATGCGGTCCGCCGTGTGGCGGTTTGCCTGCGCGATCCCCAGCACGTCGCGGACGATGGCCAGGCTCGCGGCGGGGCCGCTCTGTAAGAAGGAAAGGGCGCGCGCCGTGAGCGACGATGCCGGGACGGCGCCGAGGCCTGCGTTCAGAGATCGTCCCGCCGCAGGGGCAGCGTCATGCAGCGCGGGCCACCGCCGCCCCGCACCAGCTCGCTGCCGTCGATCGAGATCACCGCGCGCTCGTTGTCGGCGAGCATCTCATCTCCGGTCAGCAGGTTCACCGCCGACACGAGCCGGAAGCCGGCGTGGGTCAGCTCGCCGAGGGTGGCATCGTTGCGATCGTAGCTCAGCACCACGCCGGGCCGCACCGCGAAGCAGTTGCACGCCGAGGCCCATTGCTCGCGCTCCTGGACCGTCCGTTGATTCCCGCCGCAGAAGATCGGCTCGAGCGGGTGATCGACTGCCTGCATAGCCGCGAAAAAGTTGGGCACTTCTTTCACGCCCTTCGAGCGTCTGCGTCGATGCAGGACTGCCAGCCGTTCCGGGCCGACGAAGTGCGGCGGGTATACGACGCACAGATCCTTGTCGACTTGCGTGAAGATCATGTCGAGATGGACAGCCGTGCGCTCCGTCGGCAACACCACGATGATCACGTCCGTCACCGAGCAGTTCGCGAACACGAGCTCGCAGAGCAGGTCGAGCGCGGCGGGGCTGGAGCGCTCGCTGAACCCCAGCACCATCAAGTCGGGACGGATGGGGTGCACGTCCCCGCCCTCGAGCGTGTAGTTGAGGCGTTTCTCGTCGGAGCCGTCGTACAGAATGCCGGCGTTCTCGAACGTCGCGTCGTAGCGGAACAGCGCTTTGATGAGCAGCTCTTCGGTCCACCGGACGCCGTGCCGCATCGAGCCCACGATGGCGTGCTCGCCGATCACGATCCCGGAGTCACGCGTGAAGAAGAGATTGGGCAGTGGTGGCAGCGCGTAGGCCACCTCGTTCAGCGCGCGGGCGATCGGCCCGCCGTCCTCGAGCGCGCCCTCGACCATCAAGGCGACGAAGTCTTCCGACGACAGCGCGGCCAGCTGCTTCGCCAAGACGTCCGACGGCACGACCTCGAGCGCGCGGGTCGTGATGAACTCGCGCACTTCGGGCCGGCCCGCGATTTCGACCAGCGAGTCGCGCACCTCGTGTACTTCGGCGAACCGCTCCAGGACGGCGACGAGCCGCCGGTGCTCGCGCTGCGCGATCTCGAGATCGATGATGTCGTCGTAGAGGTATTCCTGGCGGGTGCCGGGCGTGACGGCAACGAGTTCTTTGCCGGGGGTATGCACGAGTACGGAGCGGAGCGCACCGATCTCTGAGGTGACATGGACCCGAGGCATGGGGGGGAAAGCTAACGATTGGCCAGCGAGTAGCTCAGCGTCTCCAGTTCCAGCGCCATGTTGACGGTCTTGACTTCGACATCGGCGGGCACGTTCAAGGGGACCGGCGCAAAGTTGAGGATCGCCTTCACGCCACTCCGTACTAGTCGGTCGACGACGTGCTGCGCCGACTCGGCGGGCGTCGCGACAATGGCGATGTCGCTCGGATCTTTCTTGAGGTCGGTTTCGAGATGGCGCACGTCTCTCACGACTAATCCATTCCAGCGCGACCCGATTTTGCGAGCGTCCTGATCGTAGATCGCGGTGATGTGAAAGCCGCGCTGCTTGAATCCCTGATACTGCACCAACGCGCCGCCCATGCGGCCCGCGCCGACGAGCACGACGCGATAGCCGCGCTCGAGGCCGAGGATGTCGCGAATGCGGCGCGCGAGCTCGGGGACGGCGTAGCCCAAGCCGCGTTTGCCGAACGAGCCGAAGAAGGAGAGGTCTTTGCGAACCTGGGCGGAAGTCGTACCGGCCAGCCGCGCCAACTCTCCTGACGAGATGGTGGGGGATTTCGCCTGCTCGAGAAAGCGAAGGTAGACAGACAGCCGCCGCACCGTGCTGTCGGAGATCTTCCGCATTGTGAATTAATTCACAACTGCCGACTGCAACGCAAGAGCCGGAGTCGGCGCTCGTCACCTCAAAGTTGGTACGCCTCCACTGTCGCTACGGAGAATACGCTTCAACCGTCGCACGAACTCCACCATTCACACCACCGACTGCGAAGAGCATCCCGTTAACCGGGGCGACACCCAGGCCCCAGCGCGCGGTAGGCATTGACGCCCTCGTCCCAGGCCCTCGCGCTTTGTCGGCATCGACGCTTTCGCGGTCCAGGTGTTGGTGGAGGGATCATAGGCTTCGACAGTCACCAGTTCGTCAAGACCGGTTTGGTCACCGCCGACGGCGTACAGAATGCCGTTGATCGCAGCGACACCGAGGCCCTCGCGCCCTGTGGGCATCGACGCCTTCGTGGTCCAACTGTTGGTAGTCGGATCATACGCTTCGACCGTCTCGCGTGGGCCACCGTCGCCGCCGACGGCGTAGAGTATCCCATTGATCGCCGTAACTCCGAGCAACCCTCGCCCGGTGGGCATCGACGCTTTCGTCGTCCACGTGTCCGTAGTCGGATCATAGGCTTCCACTGTCGTACGTGGCGGATACCCATAGGTATAGCCGCCGACGGCGTAGAGCACACCGTTGATAGCCGTGGCACCGAGGTCAAAGCGTGGTGTGGGAAGTGAGGCTCTCGGGCTCCAGGCGTCGGTCACGGGATCGTACGCTTCGACCATCCCTAGGACTTCATTTCGGTCATTGACGCCGCCCACGACGTAGAGAACCCCATTGATCGTGGCAGTACCCATACCATAGAGCGCCGTCGGCATCGGGGCCTTGGTGACCCAGCAGTCACACGCGATGCCCGTCTCGATCCGGACATGGATCGGCAGCGTCCGACCATCCTGCAGCACGATGATGTCGCCCGTCTCAACACGCGTCGCCTGCCCTGGGGTCGTGGTGAGCAACACGTCGGCGAACCCTAACTCGCGTCGCGACCCGCTCACCACCGCCGTGACGTGCACGCGATAGGTGTGCCCCGCGACGAAGCCCGCGGCCTGCGTATTCCAGTTCACCTGGTACTGTGGAGTCGTCGGATCGACGGTGATCGCCGGCGCGCTCGTGGTCGTGAATACGATGAGTGTCGCGCTCGATACGCCGCAATTGACGTCATTCGTGACGTCGCAGATCGCGATCTGAGGATTGAGTGTGGCGATGTCGGCGTCGAATGTTCCGTTGAAACTCGGCTGGCTAACCATCGGAGGCAGAAAATAGAAGCCCCGCGTCCCGCCTTCGTGCACCGCGTCTGAGATTGAGAACTCGGGCCCCCAGCGCGGTGCCGCGGGCCGATCAGGGGATGAACAAGCCGTGAGGAGCAGAATTCCGAGCCAACGCGCTGATCGAGTCACGATTCCCCCACGAAAAAGCGAAACGGCTTGCAGTCGACGGAACTGGCACGATGTTGCCGTACTTTGGACTGTCGCGGCGATGGTCTAAACGTGACTCCGGGCGGAACGTGCTTCGCTACAACACGCGCACCGGGACGAGAGCGTCATTGGTCGTACCATCACCAAGCTGGCCGCTGCTGTTTCTGCCCCAGCAATACGCCGCAGCACCGGTCGTCACGCCGCACGTGTGAGCGCCCCCAGCGCTTACCACAGCGAAACGGAGCCCGCCCATAACCGCGACCGGGGCGCTCCGGTTGGTCGTGGTCCCATCACCAAGCTGGCCGCTGCTGTTGCCGCCCCAGCAATACGCCGCAGCACCGGTCGTCACGCCGCACGTGTGACCGCCCCCGGTGATTACCGCAGCGAAGCTGAGCCCGCCCAGGACGGCGACAGGGATGCTATCGTTGGTCGTCGTCCCGTCGCCGAGCTGGCCGCTGCTGTTGCCGCCCCAGCAATACGCCGCACCACCGGTCGTCATGCCGCACGTGTGACCGCCCCCGGCGCCTACGGCAGCGAAGCTGAGGCCGCCAAGGACCGGGACGGGGCTTGTCCCGTCGGTCGTGGTTCCATCGCCCAGCTGGCCACCCGTGTTTTGGCCCCAACAGTACGCCGCATGCGCGGTTGTCAAACCGCACGTGTGGTAACCGCCTGCGCTGACAGCCGCGAAGACGAGCGCACCTACGACCGCCACCGGACTATTCCGCCCAGTTGTTGTGCCGTCGCCGAGTTGGCCGTGACTGTTTTGGCCCCAGCAATACGCGGCACCCGCAGTTGTCACACCGCAACTGTGGTTGAGCCCCGCAGTGAGGGTAGCGAACGTGAGCCCGCCTAGAACCGTCACGGGAACCGCCCGGTTGGTCGTGGTTCCGTCACCGAGTTGCCCAGCTCCGTTCCATCCCCAGCAATAGGCCGCACCGCCCGTCGTGACGCCGCACGTGGAGAGGTTCCCGGCACTTACCGAGGCGAAGGTAAGTCCGCCCAGCACTCGCACGGCGGTTGTTCTGTTCGTCGTGGTCCCATCGCCGAGTTCGCCGAAGGTGTTGTCGCCCCAGCAATACGTCGTCCCGTCAGGCGTCACACCGCACGTGTGGGAGCTGCCGGCGCTCACCGCGGCGAAGGTGAGCAGGATATCAAACGGAGCGCTCGTCGCACCCGCGAGCGCGCCGGAGGTGGCGCTCACGGTAAAGCCGGTCCCCGGGCGGTCAATGCTAAGCGTTGGGAACGTCGCGACTCCGTTCACCGCCGCCACACTCGTTGTGCCCGACAGCGTCCCTCCGCTCGGGTTAGTGCCGATCGCCACCGTCACGCTGCCGGTGAAGCTCGTCACCGCGTTCCCCCCGGCATCCTGCGCCGTCACTTTCACGGCGGGCGTGATCGGCGCGTCCGGGACCGCACTGCTCGGCTGAACCGTGAAGACGAGCATCGTGGCCACGGCGGTGATGTTAAACGACGCGCTCGTCGCCCCAGTCACCCCATTGGCCCCAGCCGTCAGCGTATAGCCCGTCCCAGCCTTGTCCACGTCGAGGTTGGAAAAGGTGGCCACTCCCGCAGCGGCGGCGACTGTGATCGTACCGGCGAGCGCCCCGCCGCTCGGGTTACTACCGATCGCCACTGTCACACTTCCGGTGAAGCTCGTCGCGCGGTTTCCGTGCGCGTCTTGTGCAGTCACTTGTACCGCTGGGATGATGGGCGCACCCGTCGGCGTGGTCGCGGGCTGCCCGCTGAAGACAAGCGCGCTCGCCGGGCCCGCGATGCCGGTGGCGGTGAAAGTCACCGGGCTCCCCGTGAGACCGCTCGCGGTCGCCGTGACCGTGTTCGTCCCGGCGGTCGTGCCGAGTGTCCACATGACCGACGCCTGACCCTGTGCATCGCTGATCGTCGAGCTGGCTGCGAGGCTGCCTGCGCCGGTCGTCACAGCCCAGGACACCTGGACTCCCGAGACGCCAGCCCCTGCTTGGTCTGTCACACGAACCGCGAGCGGCTGAGACAGGGCCTGACCGACGGTGCCGCTCTGGGCGTTCCCCGAGACCGGAGCGATGGCGGAAGTTGTTGGCCCGGCCGGACCAGTTCCGCCGCAGCCACTCAGGGCGGCCATGGCCACCACGAGCACTACGATCGAGCGGATGGTATCGACGCCCGACAGCATCAATGTTCCTAGAACGCTCGGTTTATCGTCATGTCAGCCGAATTCCGAGCCAACGCACTACTCGAGTCATGATCCCCCCACGAAACAGCGAAAATGCTTGCGTTCGCCGGAACCGGCGCGATGTTTGACGGCCGACGGCCACCAACGCGCGGGCCGCCGCTTCTTGGACTGTCGCGGCGAGGGCCGAAACGTGACACTCCGGGCGGAACAGGCCGGACAGCTGGTGGCAGGTGCTGAGGCGCTCGAGCACTTCAGGCCGGGACTCGAGCTGCTCGCTCTGCGCGCGCTCGGGTCGCTCGATGCGGCTCGGGAAGCCGTGCAGGAAACGTTGGCCCGCGCGATCGTCGCGCTCCAGAACGGCCAACCGTCCGACCTCGCCAAGCTGCCGGCATTCGTCGCGGGCATCGCGCGCCACGTCAGTGTCGACATGGTGCGCGCGCAACGGCGAGTCGTTTCTTTCGACACGCTGTCGGCGGATCATCAGCTCTCCGGCGAAACCGACGCCCTCAGCGCACTCGTGTCCGCCGCCGAACGCGTGCGCGTGCGCGGGGCACTGTCACAACTGACGCAGGGTGATCGTGAGCTGCTCCAGCTCTGCTACTACGAGGGAATGACCCCGCGCGAGATTGCGGTGCGGCTCGGTGAGCCGGCGGAGCGGGTCCGCAAGCGCAAGTCCCGCGCACTCGAACGCCTCCGCGCAGTCTTCCACGGGATGGTGAGTCACGAAACCTCCTCTGCTACGACAGACAACAGAGGAGGCGTGCCCCATCAACCAGGAACTGCTGACCTGTGAGGCCATCGCCGACCGCGGACTGATCGAGCGGTACGTGTCGGGACGGCTGCGCGCAGAGCCGGACCGCACGGACTTCGAGGCGCATCTGCTGACGTGCGCCACCTGTCGCGAAGAAGTTCGGCTCGGCATGGTCGTCCGCGCCGAGCTCGGCGCGCCGAAGCGGGGTTCCTGGTGGTGGGTTGGCGTCGGCGCCGCCGCGGCGGTGCTCATCCTTTTCGTGGCGCGCCCACCGTTCCGATCGAATCCGGATGGCACAGTAAAGCGGGGCGGCACTGAGGGACTGCCCGCTGTCACCGCTATCAGTCCCGCGGCTGAAGCAGTGCTGCCAGCGGAACCAGTCCGCTTCGTGTGGCACTCCGCCGGCCCAAACGTTCAGTACCGTCTGACCGTGACGAACCAACAGGGTGACGTCGTGTGGTCGTTCGGCACCGCGGATACCGCCGCCGTATTACCGGCGAGCGTACGAGTCCAACGAAGCGATCCTTACTTCTGGTACGTAGACGCCCTGCTGCCCGATGGGCGCTCAGCCACGAGCCGTGTCCAGCGGTTCAACGTGGCTCGATGAGATTCCCGTACGTCTGTCTTGTCGGTGTCGCCGCAGTCCTCGCGTGCTCGCGCTCGCCGCGGGCGGTACAAGCGCGATCTGCCTCATTCGATAGCGCGCTCGCCGTCGGCGAGAGCATCTACTATCGCGGCGAGTACGACCAGGTCCGCGCGCTGTGGCGCGACGCGCTCGCCCGCGCGCGCACACTCGACGACTCCACCGCCCAAGCGCGATTGCTCACGTGGCTGGGTCTCGTCGCCTGGCGCCAGGGCGATTACCCCCTCGCACGCCAGCTTGGCGAGCAGGCCCTGGCATTCAAGCTCCAGCTGAACCTCACGAAGGATCTCTTCAAGTCATACAACGCGTTGGGTCTCCTGGCGTGGAACGAGTCACGACTGGGCGACGCCGTCATCCTGTTTGGGAAAGCGGCAGCCGCCGCCAAAGCCGTGGGGGACCTCAAAGGCCTGACGGCGGTGTCGAGCAACCTCGCACTCGTCAATACCGACCTTGGTGATTTCGGAGCCGCGGGGACAGGCTTCCGCGCGGCGCGTGACAATGCCCGCCGGCTCGGCGACGCGCGTCTCGAAGGAAACGCGCTGACCAATCTCGGCATGCTCCGCATTCGCACGGGCGACCCGCAGGCGGCAATCGTCGTCCTCGAGGAGGCCCGCCAGCGGTATCGCACAATCGCCTACGCGACCGGCGAACAGAACGCGCTCGGCCAGCTCGGCACCGCCTATGACGCGCTCGGGGAGCCGCATCTGGCGTTGGTCACACTCGACAGCGCGCTCGCAGCCGCCCGGGCACAGGGGCTGCGTCAGAGCGAAGCGAGCGACCTCGAGGCAATGGCGCAGCTCTATCAGGAGGCGGGTGACCTGCGGCGCTCGCTCGACCTGTATGCCAACGCCCAGACGATCAACCACGACCTCAATCTCGATGAGGAGACTGGCGCCGACCTGCGCAGCCAAGCCGAGATCCACCTGGCGCTGGGGGACTTGGCCGGAGCGCAACGCGATGTCGCGATCGCGCGCGGGATTCACCGCCGTATCAAGGCGCGTGTGGACGAGATCGGCGATGCACTGCTCCTCGCCGACGTTCTGGATCGCGCGGGCCGCCACGCCGGCAGTCGCACCGAGCTCGCCACTGCGCGTCGCCTCGCCGCGGGCCTCGAGGCGCGCCCCGTGCACATGGAGGTTGCGCTCGCGGAGGCGAGGATCGCCGATCGCGCCGGCGATGCGCGGAAGGTTTTGCTTGCCTTGGCCGCCGCGCGCGGCGAGCTCGGGCGCGGGGGCTACGGCACTGAATGGGAAGCGGCAGCGCTGCTCGCGCGTGCCTACGCCCGGCTCGGACAACTCCCAGCGGCCATCGTGGCCGGGCGAGAGGCGGTCGCGGCGATCGAGCGAGTCCGAGGCAACTTTGGCTCCGGCTTCCTACGCAGCAATTACCTGGCGGATCGCACGACGGCGTACGCGCATCTGGTCAGCGCCTTGGCGCGCGTCGGCCGGCTCGACGAGGCGCTCGAGGTGAGCGATGCCGCGCATGGCCGCGCCCTGCTCGAGCATTTGGCGATAGGCGATGACAGCGCCGCCCACTCATCAAGCTGCTCGCGCCGAGTACGAGGCGCTCGTTGTCCAGACCCTCGAGGAGACTACCCCGACGACAGCACTCCTCGGCGGCGGATCGGTTCGCGCTCGGGACGTCCGAGCGAGCCTCGAATCGGGAGAAGTGCTGCTCGAGTATCTGGTGACTGCGGATCGCGTCATGGTCTTCGCCGTCACGCCCGACACACTCCGGTTCTTTGAAACCCGCATCCCGATTGAAAACCTCGCCAGCCGTGTCCGTCTCGCCAGAGATTTTTTGGCCAATGCCGAGTCCGCCCGCGAGCTACCACCCCCGGCGCTGGGCGGCCTCTACGACGCCCTGCTCGGTCCAATCGAGCGCGTCGGAGCGCTAGCCGCTGCGCATTCAGTCGTCATCGTACCGCACGGGCTCCTGACCTACCTTCCCTTCGCAGCGCTGCGGAATGACGCCACGGGACGCTATGTCGTCGAAGATCATGCCGTGAGCTATCTGCCATCTGCCTCCGCACTCCCTGCGCTGCGCCGGGGCCGCATAGCGACGTGGACCGCCGCACCCGATGGCAGCGCGGCGGTTTTTGTACCCGATCCTCTTGCGTTGCGCGCAACGCGCGGCGAAGCGTCCGCGGTGGAGCGCAGCCTCACCGGCACGCGCGTCTGGATGGGTACGCAGGCCACGGAGGCCAAACTGCGGAGCGCGCTGGCCACGCTCCCGATCGTGCACGTGGCAGGCCACGGCGTGATGAACGCCGCTAATCCGATGTTCTCTCGACTCGAGCTGGCGAGAGGCGACGGCACCCCGGGCGACGATGGACGGCTCGAGGTGCACGAGCTGCTCGATCTACAGGTCGTCAGCAAGCTGGTCTTCTTGTCGGGCTGCGAAACGGGTCTGGGCATGGCGTGGTCGAGCGCGTTTGCGCGCGGCGAGGATTACACGACGCTGGCTCAAGCATTTCTCTTTGCCGGTGCTCGCGGCATCATCGCGACGCTGTGGCGCGTCGAGGACGACGGCGCGGCGGTATTTGCGCAACGGTTCTACGAGGATTTACGCAACGCGCCTCCGGCGGAAGCCCTGGCTGCCGCTCAACGGCAGATGCTGGCCGATCCGCGATACCGAGCACCGTACTACTGGGCCGCCTACAGCCTTAGTGGAGTTGGAGATCGCATTGTCGACTCCGAAGCATCAACGCGTGTGTCAGTCCGCTAAAACGGAAAGACGAGGAGCACCATGAGATTCGAGTTCCGGAGTGCACTCCTGCTGCTGGCGGCCGTCTTGTCCGCCTGCACTGACCACGCACCAACGTCTCCGAGCATTCGCGCGTCCCAGACCGCGAGCACTAGTGTTACGGTCACTTCAGCCAACCCCAATACCGCTCCCCAGGACACGACGATCAATTCGCACGTCTATGGGAGCGGGTTCGATCGGGGGTCCAAGGCTCAATGGGCACAGAACGGCGTGCCCTCCCCCAACGTGAAGACGAACTCCACGCAATACGTGAGCTCGACCGAGTTGATCGCGAACATTACGATCGCGAGCATCGCAACAGCCGGTTCATACGATATCGCGGTGACGACGTCGAACGGCATAAAGGGGATCGGCAGCGAGCTGTTTACGGTCAGCACGCGACCGGTCGCAAGCGTCGCCGTCAGTCCGACCAATGCTACAATGGCCGTGAGCGGTTCACTTGGGTTCACCGCGACGACCTACGACAAGGCCGGAAAGGTCTTGACCGGACGGTTCGTCAGCTGGGCGAGTAGCGACGTCTCCGTCGCGACGGTTTCCGCAAGTGGATTGGTGACCGCCGTGGCCCCAGGCAGCGCAACCATCATCGCGACGAGCGAAGGAGTGAGCGGCACTGCTGCGGTCACAGTGATCGCCATCCCGACCGGCAGCCTCGCGTTCACAACCCTGAGTACTGGCTCAACGCATACCTGTGCACTTACATCCGGCGGCGCCGCCTATTGCTGGGGTTACAATGCCAACGGTCAGCTCGGCAACG